>Ga0210402_10000943_pt1 | contig 31084 bp, 31 predicted proteins | sample IncBWC7MmetaG_FD_161055 | JGI IMG/M metagenome (GOLD analysis project Ga0210402, IMG submission 161055) | Forest soil microbial communities from Barre Woods Harvard Forest LTER site, Petersham, Massachusetts, United States - Inc-BW-C-7-M | ecosystem: Environmental > Terrestrial > Soil >...
TCATCGTAACGCGAGACCGATCATTCTTCAAGCTAGCTACCCTCGAATCTCCGATGCCGCCTGCATCGGGCACGCCTTAGCGTCCGCCGCGCCAGCGGCTTCGTTCTGACCGGCTACTCGGAAGTAGTTGTTGTAGACAGGCGTCACTCTTTGAGAATTGGCCCACGTGGTCAATGCATTATGCGAGAGCGCGCCACTTCAAAAGGTTGAAGCTGGATGTGGCGCCGCCTCCGCTCCGCTGTGCAGGGGCATGCTACCCCGAAATCCTAGCGGCTTCTGCCATTGGCTTTGTTGCCAGATCTGGCACGTCCAGTTTTTGCAGCAGGTGGTCTAGTAATTGCCGGTCGCCTTTGCGGATTTGACGAAATTCGATCCCAAGCACAAGGTTTCCGCTCGCGTGTAGCACGCGCCCTTTGAGGCGCAGGTCGTAATTGGCCACGCGCAGCGACAGTTTCACATCAGTTCCGGCGACCATGGGATCTTTTGACGTAACCAGGCAGCCAAAGCTGGACAGGTCCTTCAACTCGCCTTGTAAGGATCCAGTGTCCGCGCCATGACGCAACAACTCCACCAATCCGGCCACTCGAAAGCGCCGGTACCTTCTGCGGTCCCGGTCAAGGGAACCGATCCATTTCATTCGACCCAGTAGGCCCTCTGGCGCCATCGGATCGTATTGCTCTTGCATGTACCGAAGCTCGGCTTTCCAAAGTGTGGCGTCGGAATCGACGCACTGGATCCCCATTTGCCCTCGCCGCTGAGAACTGTCGTCGCCGACCCATACCACGCGACACCAGGTTTTGTTACGTCCCTGTTCAACGGCCAGGATCTCGCCTACTCCCGCCAGTCCCGGCAATGCCGTCACGCGGGCTCCACGCGGCGAAATGTCGTAAGTGCAGGCCATTGCCAGCCGGGGTTTCACTTCTTTGTCCCAATAGGTCACTCGAATCGGAAGTGCCGCGTGGATACGTTTGTCCGAACGATCTGGCGGTTGATCAGTTCCGTCTTGTTTCATTGCGAGCTCCTCTGGTTACTGAAGTTACTTTCCGACCTGATCTGCTTCAGTTCACGTTGCGGTAAGGGGTCGCCCGATGCATTCTTAAAATGCAACGGTATGGCCAACTCGATTGCACAGGGTTATCAATCCTTTGCACACTGGGGTCCTTTCAGGAAGTGAAAGGAATTGCGCACGGGAAAGGGGAGCCTTGGCGAAAGGCGAAATTGCGGTACCGAGGGGACTGGAAAGCGGTGGTTACTTCCAGTGTCACGTGGACGCGAGTCGAGACCTTTGAACCGGGCGAATCGGATTATAGAGGTTGTGAATCGTCGAAGGGTTGTTGGCGAAAAATCAATTTTACTAACTACCACCTGGCAATTCTCAGTTAGTGCAAAGGGGACGATGTCGCTCAGAACCCACAGTGAGCACAATGGCGATGTTACGCCAATGACGAGAATTGCGGCGTCGCCCCTTGCACCCTGTTGGAACTTGGCATATAAATCCGCACTATGAACGATGAAGAGCTTCGGACGATCGGGATTGAAGAGCCGACGCGCTGGATCTGCAGGAAATGCTGGAGGATTATGCCCCGAACTGAAGCCGAGAAACGCTCAGCGGACGAGTGTGCACCTGGCGGAACAGCGGATTGGAAATGTTCCTCGTGCGGCGCGGTCGACAAGTTTGCTTCGGATTCCAGTCCTGAGTGGGCGGAGTTTGCCAATGATCTTGTCCACGAGGCCTACTCAGCTGCTCTGCAGCAGGCTGGATACGACGTTCTTGTGTACTCCGCCCAATGCGATCACGGGGATCATGGCCACTGCACCGGCAAGAACAGGATCACGGAGGAAATTCCACCCCATCTTGACTGGTTTGAGCGGTGTTTTTGCGAATGTCACAGAAGCGATGGCCCCTCATATGGGGAACGGTTAGCTGGAAATCGCAAGGCGAGTGCAGACGATACCGTTGTGTAAGGACCTAATCGTAATTAGGGGGCGCTCACGTGATCAGTTCCAGAGGCTCTCGACATTTTACGAAACCAGATTACACAACCCGGTCAGTGAGTGAAATCGCACTCGAGCTTGTTGGTAGGCTGTTCACTTCACCTCTGAGAGGCAGCTCGAGAGCTCGGCCTGGATCTGTTCGGAGCGATGCTGACCCTCGGCCCGATCCTTGTTGACCTTGGTGAGCTTGAGCTTCACGCCGTCGATCATGCGGTTCCGACGTTGGATCACGGTGTCGTCGTCTGTACCCTCGAGCTGATCGATCACGTCTTGGTCGAGTTGGATCTGCTGGACCTCGGTGTTGATCGTCGACGTCGAAGGTTCGAGGGAGTTGAGCTTCTCGAGGTTGGCGTGATAGCACGCGGTTCGGTGAGCTCGAGCATCGTATGAGCCGCGCACGCCATAAACGATCGCGACGACCAGGGACAAGAACAACAGCAGGAATAGGTTTACAGCGATCGGGTGCTTCTTCACAGTGAAACCTCACGAACGCTCGACTGTGCGTCGAGCAGGAATCGCATTGCTTCTGCGAGTGGATCGTCTTCAACAACTACTGTATCGCCTCGTAGATGAAATGGCGATATTTCGTCAGCCGTACACGGAGAGCTCTTCGGTCAGGTCCTTTCGTAACGTTCTACCGTTCGGAAGCAAGGGCTATCGCGAGTAAAAGCATAGCTCCGAGAACGAGCGGGAACTTGAAATGTGAACGATTGCCCTCGACGGTACCGGACTCCGGTCTACAAAGCTTCCGGGCGATTCCCCGACCGAGCAGCAGGGACATGGGAATAAAAACGAGAGGCATTAATTGTTCCACTCGACTCTCGTGGTAGCCCCCCGCAGTAAGCAGCCATCCAAGGCGAGTTGTATTCGACGCGCTGCCCCACCTCAGACCAGCGGCACGCGAGATGTCCTGTCTCCGTTTGCCATGATGATCTCATTGCAGCTTACCTCCGACATTCTGCCCGAGGCTCTAGCGCACATTGATTCTGCTTGATTCCTGTTCAGACGTGCTGGGACATCGTTTCGGGGAGGTTGCTTGGAGGGAGTGCTGCGCGTTGCCTTTTGCTTGAAGCATCTTATCAATGCGGTCCAGCAGCTTTTGCGCTTTGCGGTCTTGGTGACACCGCGGATAGATCAGGCTGGTTTTCATGGAGCTAGTCTGCCAGACGCAGTCTCAGAGCGCAAGAGTCTCTGACTCCTCTGACTCCTCTGATTTGAGCATTTGAAACCTCATTTCTTTCCGTCCTTTTACAGTTGTCGGTCAGACGGAAACGTTACACTTGTGCAACAAGAACTTCTGTTCCAAGTAGTCGCGCGCGCCTGTAGGGTCAAAGCGATGGGAGGGTGGTGTAAAGAACTTGTGCTGGCATTTGCTGCACGAAGCGAAAGACGGAACTTCGCTGACGTACTTCAGAATGATGAGACTGCGCTGAACCGTGTCGGGGAACAGGTCGAATAGCGAACGCATGAGAACTCCTATCTCCTCGTTACGCCTACTTGAGGTAAAAAACCACAAAGTATAGAGCGCCTCCGAACACCGAGAGGACAACAACAATCTGTCCCGCACACAACAGATACTGGCGGATAGTTCGAGGTTCTGTCGTTCGACCTGACCGGCTCTTTCACCGCGGTTCCCTCGATGAAAGAAGCCGCCCCCCCCACCAGTAAGGCGACGAAGCGAGCGGCTCGGAGGTGCTCCAGCGGAGAGCCTAGCGGAGATTTGTTAACGCGCTGTTACAACGCATTGAAAAGATTTCCTGCTGTCATGTGGCTGATGTAGAAATAAGGACGGCACCCACCGCCCCCTTCTGACTTCGGCTCTTACCGCTCTGGAACGAACGCCATCCCATGCGGACTCACCAATCCCGCTGCTACATTGATGATGATCCCGGTGTCAAAATCTAGAGTCCCCACAGAAGTGAGTGCCGCAGTGTAGGCCGCGCCGGGAGAGAAAATGTTCTTGGAGATCGCGTACACGATCCCTGCGGATCCGGCGTCCCGATCCGACACGAGAATTGTGCCGTGGGTGGACGTGGCGAAAACCGTGTCGTCCACTTGCGTGCCGGATCCGTTCAGGCTAAGCAGGAGATGGTAAACGCTCTGATCTACAGCTCCCAGGTGATGCACAATGATGAGTTCGCCATCGGCTTGGCTGTCTAGGACCAGGTCGCCGAACTGATTGAAACTCATTGAATCCGGATCCTGGAGATTCAGATTTAGCGGCGTGTTGGTGGGGATGTCGGTGGCGACCGCGCTCCCGTTCAAGACTTCACTCACATTGACCGTGGACCCGCTGATGGTGGCGCGGACAACAGCCTGAGAGAAATTTGGGTTGCTGGACGGATTGGACGCGCTGAGGAACACGTCGTTGCCACGAAAGGCTATGTCGTCATAGCCTCCGCCATGAGCGGTAGGCGCGAACGTGTAAACGGTTTGCGTACCAGTCGTCGGATCAATGATCGCGAGATTGGGGTTGCCGTCCTCGTTTTGCAGCGCCCACAATTTCCTGGTCTGCGGGTTTACGCGAAGCCCATCGTTGTGGCCGACCACAGAGAAGGTGGTCACGACATCGCCGTTCAGTTTGTACTCGACTATCGTGCTGCTTTTGCCATCCGAGCCATCTTTCGCCACTCCATTCCCGTAGCCAATAAAAATACGGTTCCCGAGCACGGCAATCGAATCGGGTTGAAAATATGTTCCCGCAACACCGGTGGCAAACGTCGAGAGGGTGTAAGGAACGGACGTGACCTGACCTGCCGCGGTCAGGGTCGTTAGAAGCATGGCAAAGACAAGCAATCGAGCGCTGTGTTGCACTTTCATGGAATGGCCTCCTGAGAGAGTCGATTTGGTGGGCGGATTCAAGGCTAGCGCCAGGAAACGGTCTGAAAGTTACTCGAATATTAAGAATCGGTGAAATTCCAGCGGGTTCTTTTGACGGTCGCCGTCGAGCCGAAAGAATAAAGTTGCTTGGTCAAGAACTCGACCCAACTCGACCGAAGACTTTTTCAAGACCCACTCCCCATTTCACCAACTACCGACCCACCCGGTTCCCCTCGGCCAGTCCGGCAATTCTCAATTAGTGCAAGCAAGGCTGAGGTAGACGAACTCCTCGTACAGTGGAAGGCCGCGCACGCGAAGATCGTTTCCGAACCCGGGGACAGACCGGCGAAGCTGCGCGAGTTTATGGCCGCCGATCTTGATGGCAACCTCATTTCGTGTCTTCTATGATTTCCGGGGCGTCACGTAAAGGAACGACACATCGCGCAGAGTTGTCTAGCGTTTATCGATTTGCCCGCGTTACGGCAAATCAGACGCTGAATTCCTTGCAGTTTGCCGACGATCCGCCCGAAAGTTTATGAGTTACCAGAACGCCGTTCTGCGAGTCGGAGAAAGAAAACGGCCGGTGACCGCGGTCGGCGCCATCCGGCATTTTCTATAGTAGACTTGCGCCATGATTCGTCAGATCGCGCCTCAGTTCTTCACCCTGGACATCGCCGGCACCCTTGCCTATTACGAAGCGAAGCTTGGCTTCAAGTGTTTGGGCGCGTGGCAGGACCCGCCGGTTTACGCCATCGTTGCGCGCGACCAGCAGGCGATTCACTTCCGCCGTGCCAAACCTCCCACAACCAATCCCAATAAATATTCTGACGAACTGCTCGACGCGTACGTATTCATCGAAGATGCGGACGCGCTTTACGCTGAGTATGCAGCTCGAGGCTTGGAATTCACGCGGGGACTTGCCAACATGCCATGGCACTCGCGTGAGTTTGTGGTGAAGGATCTCGATGGCCGACTGCTTGCCTTCGGCGCGAATTTGTAGTCTCGCCGCCTCTCGGTCATTCCGCCCCAAACGCTACTCCGGACTGTGCACGACAGAGTGAGAGTCCATAGGTGGCTCGGAAAAGGTCGTGGTGACGGGCAATTCTTCCATAATCCGGTAAGCGAAGGGTTGCCGACCATTCACGAACCGACTGGTGCGACTGAGTGTAATTTCGAGAGTTAATGCCAACGATCGAATCGCACCTAACTTTCCACTTGCGGATTTTGGATCCGACTTGGAATTGAGCCGGGCGCTCGGACGTTTATTCAGGCGCATGTTCCTTCGGTAGCGGATGAAGTTGCAGGAAGGCGGCGGCGGCGTCTTGGGCACGTCCCGCGAGTTCGCGGGAGTTCGGTCGCTCGGCGACGCCGAGCAGCAGGCTGACCATCAAATCGCGCCAGAGCAGCCCGGCGAACTGCTCGGCAAGTTCGGCAGGACGGCCCGTGAGCAGGCCGGACGTCTGCGCCTGGGCCATGATTCTGCGCAAGGCGGCACGGCTCGTCTCACGTCCTCTGGAGTCGAGCGCACGCGCCACTTCGGGGGCATGGACCGCCTCGGCGATCGCTAGCCGGAATACCGCAATGACTGTGGGATCGCTTACCTCGCGGACGAACTTCGTCCCGAAAGAAGCCAGCACCTGCTCTAGGGTCTCGCGATCGCGCAGCACGGGCAGGTCAGCGGGCACGTCCAGTCGCTTGGCGCGCTCGCTGATGCAGGCGATCAGCATTTCCTGTTTGTTGCCAACTAGCGCGTAAAGCTCTCGCTTCGAAACGCGCGCGCGCGTCGCGATCTCAAGCGTGCTGGTCGTTGCGTAGCCGCTCTTCATGAACGCCGCAAAGGCCGCCTCAAGGATGCGGTCGCGCACCGCGGTTTCATCCCCGCCTTCCTGGCGGCGTTTTGACATCGATGCCGTAGCCATCACTCTCTCCTTGACGACGCTGGTACCGTATAGTACCATCCCCAGTGTGGTACCCAACGGTACCAACACATGATGATTTCGCGAGGAATCATAAGGAGCTGAACAATGCAGATTGAAATGTTGTACCTGCTGCTGGTGTTCGCGACGGTCCTGGCGCCCATGGCGCAAGGTCAGTCCACACCGCCGCAGCCGAAGATCACCGGCGTGCTGACGATGCTTTCGCCAAAACCGGGGGTTACGCCCGAGCAAGTCATGAAAATCATGCCCGCCGAAATTCGTGCGACCGTTCCCCTGTATCTCGACGGCAAGATTCAGCAGTGGTTCATGCGCGGCGACGGCCGGGGCGTCATCTTCATACTGAACTGCAAGGACGTGGCGGAGGCTCGGGCCCTCATCGAAAGCCTACCTCTCTCGAAGGAAAACCTCGTGGACGAGCAGTTCATTCCGGTCGGGCCACTGTTGCCGCTCGGAATACTGTTGAGAGATAGCCCGACCAATCAGTGAACTCGGCCACTGCGGCCGGGACTGCGCTGAGCATTTGATTCTGTCTTGAGACGTCGGAACGAGGAGAAACAATGTTTGAAATAACCTCGAGGTTCCTGGATCTCCAGTTTTGCGACGGATGCCGTTACACAAACGAGCGGTCACGTCGCGACCATCTGGAAGCAAGCGTGAGATCGAGCCAGGACGCGATGAATCTTACAGATGCCCAAAACCGCGCAGGCCCGGCTGATTTGCTTACAATCCTCGACACAGAGCGCACCCTGTTCACCAATCAGGAACTGCTGGCGCGGAGCCAAGACTGCGGTCGTTGTCCACCTTGTCGCCCTATACAAAGCCTTGGGCGGAGGCTGGCAGTCATTTCCGCTGGAAGCCAAGGTGGAAGTAACGGCCGTTCGACGGCGATGGCTGAACTTCGAGCGCCGAAACCATAGGCCGCGTTGGGAACCGTGATTCGCGCTGTCGATCTTGCTCTCGTCAGCTGATGTATGTCATCAAACGGGACGCCGTCAATCCGATAGGAGGCCAAATGTCGCCGGAAACCATCTTCAATCTGCATCTCATTCTAGGTTATGTCGCGTGGCTGCTTTGCTTCCGCGCGTACCTCCTGCCCAGGCTCAAGTCAATGGACCAGGTCGAAGCGCATCGCGCCATAGCTACTCTGCACAGCTTCCGCTTCTTCGGGCTCGTCTTTATTCTTCCAGGCGTCGTCGGCAATCTGCCCGCTGGCTTCGCCACGTTCGCCGCCTACTGGGACCTGGCTACTGGGGTGCTCGCCATCCTCGCGCTTCTCACGGTAAGGATACGTCCACTCTTTTGGCTGTTCGTAGTTGCCTTCAACCTCGTGGGAGTGGTCGATCTCATCCTCGACTATTCCCACGCCGTCCAGGTCGGCCTTCCTGCGCTGGCGGGGCAGTTGGGCACCGCGTACGCGATCCCGATCATCTACGTGCCGGTGCTGATGATCACGCACGTCGTCGCCTTCTATTTGCTGCTGCGTCCTCTGCCCAAGGCGGCTCGAGCCCTGTCCCCCGACGCGGTGGCATCTTAGAGTCCCCGCGTGTGTGTTCAGGAGCGGTTGAAGCTAGCAGAGTCGCGCCTATATGGGAGTGTCTAAAGTGACCGGCATCGCCGAACTCGCACCCTCATTCTGCGAATTGTTGAGCTTCGTACTGACGGGATAGCGCCGGATTTGAGTTGCGTTGTAAACAATTTTCCATGTGACGAGGAATCCGGACAGAGCGAGCATTGTGGAGGGGGATGCCGACCAACCGCCGGAATCGCCGGCATCCTCTGCAATGGGCTGCGTCGGCTATAATTTGCGCGCGTGCATGGCCTTGCGGTACTGGTTGGTCATGCAATCGTCGAGCATTTATCAGGAGCAATCATGGGTCAAGATGGTTTTATTCCGGTTGCAGCCAATGCCAGGTCGCGAAGCGACCTCGTCGAGCGCGGGTTCAGTCGTCAGCCGCTCAGGGTTGATGTAGACATAGCGCGCTCGCTGGAGGCGTTATCCCATGCCGCCTGGTCCATTCCAAAGGACAAATACTACGATGGGGGCGACAGGTATCGTTCCTTAAATCGTGTCAGGGCCGAGATTGTTGATGGCGGTGCAAAGGTTTGGTTGAGCGAAGAGAGCACGCCCTATGTGCAGTTGAAAAAATACAACACGACAATCGGCGGCCAGCCGCGAGAATACGCTCCGCTGCCCCCGGCGATCGCCGGTTCCATAGGCGTTCGCAAGATGATTGCTCACCACCTTCATTACCTACCGCTGTCGACGGTGGGTACGAAGTATTTGGTCAACGTTCATCTAATAAGGTTCACGGCTGCGCCTGGCCGGCCGTGCGACACGAGTCCACCGGGCTTACATAAAGACGGGGAAAAGTACATTGCCACGCATCTACTGGGCCGCTGCGGCGCTCTGGGTGGCGAAGTCGTCATAACCGACAATGACAAGCAGGAAATGGATCGCTTCACGATGCGCGAATCGGGTGAGTGTTACGTTTTCGACGATGATCGCATCTGGCATATGTTGACGCCAGTGGCCGTACTCGAAGGCAACCAGTACGCCTACCGCGACACCCTGGCATTCGATATGCTGCCAGAGGGCTGGGAACCCAAGAAGTGATCGGAGACGGAGGAACTCGAACTCCGGCACAGGTGTTAGCCCGTACAACGGTCTGAGCAAATTCAGCCTGTCCCCTACCGCCATCAGACCAATTTCGGTTAGCCGGCGATACGGTCAGTGACACCGATTCGGGGTTCGGCTACTTCGCCAGCACGGGCGTGAAGTCTCCTGCGAACGCCGTGTTAGAGCGTTTGGCTCCGATCGGATTCCCAGCCTGGCCATCTGGTTTTCACCCAGGGGCTCAGCGCAGTCCCTAAGCCATTGATTGTAAACAATACGTAATTTGTAGAATGGAAGCTGGAGCCAATGAGAAAGGCGGCGTGTAGAGTGAATCTCTCATGCCTGTAATTTAAAGCTTTCAGCGTCTCGAGGTGCAAGATGGTTATGTGGTGTGGAGCCGCGGCGCTGTAAGGATGGGGCCATTGCGAGGACTTGATGACCATTTGAGAACACTCATCTCCAACGGAGTTGCGGGTGGGAGTAGCCAACAGGTGCTGGCACTGAATCTTCACGGCTCGATTACATATTGGCACCTCAAATATCACGGCACAAAAGGACGTGCGCTTTTCTTGATGCGACCAGAACTGTCACGTTCATCGGCATGGACTGGCTGACCCGAGCAGCTAACGCGAATCACCGCGTTCGGCTGAAAACGATAAACGGGAATGCGCCCCGCCTCTTACTGCAGTAAACAGGTACACCGCCATTTCTAAACGCCAACCCTAACGACCAAATCTAATCATCGAATCGAAGTGACCTGGCACTGTTGTTCAGTTGTTCACGTTCTTACTCACGCGATTGGAAGAGATCCGCTTGCGAACGATTGTCTTCGCGGTCCTGAAAGTTGCTCAACCCGACGCCCACCAGCCGAAAACGCTGCTGCGGCTGAAGGTCCACCCGTTCTCGCAACTTCAGCGTGATGCCAGTCAACTCCTCGCAGGACGAGAGAGGAGAGCCTGGCGTATGGCTGCGTGTCAGAATCTTGAACTCGCTGGTTTTCAGTTTGAGGACCACGGTGCGGGCGATCCTAGCTTCGTTGCGCGAGGCCGACCAAAGCTTTTCTGCCAGGCGCCGGATCATGGGCTCGGTTTCTGCCAATAGAACATCGTGCTCAAACGTATCCTCAACGGATATGGATTGCGTAGGCCGGTCCGAGACAACTTCACTCTCATCGATGCCGCGGGCAAGTTCGTGTAGGCGCAGGCCATAGCACCCGAAGGTCCCTTCGAGCGCGGACCGATCCAATCTTCGCAAATCCCGGACAGTCTGTATTCCCAGTTTCGCCAATTTCCCTCCTGTAACTTTCCCCACGCCCGGCAGCCGTCCTACGGGCAATGGCACGAGAAATGTATCGATCTCCTCGGGCTGGATGACAAACAGCCCATCCGGTTTGCGCCAGTCCGAGGCTAACTTCGCCAGGAACTTGTTGGGTGCCACTCCCGCCGAGGCAGTCAGATTCAACTCCTGGCGAATCTGCGCCCGGATCGTGCGCGCCACAAGCGTTGCGGTTGGCAGGCTTGTCTTGTTCTGGGTGACGTCAAGGTAGGCTTCGTCGAGCGACAGCGGCTCGATCAGGTCAGTATGACGCTGGAAGATTTCTCGCACGCTCTTTGAGACGGCACGATAGCGGATAAAATCCGGAGCGATGAAGATTGCAGCGGGACACAAGCGTTCCGCGCGTACAGCGGGCATAGCCGATCGCACTCCGAAAGCCCTCGCCTCGTACGAAGCCGCGCAGACGACAGATCGGTTGCCTTTCCAAGCGACGACCACGGGCTTGCCGCGCAATTGCGGATCATCGCGCTGCTCGACCGATGCGTAAAACGCGTCCATGTCGACATGGATGATTTTTCGCACGATCATTCAGCGATACAAACTAACCGCTTGCCTTGAGGCGGCGCCTTTGTTGCCTCGGAAAGCTCAGCACAATTTCGTGCCGCACGTCCATTGTCTCTGAGGGAATCAAGGCCGTGCGATTCTGCGGGAGGTTGCCGCCAAATATACGAGCGATGTTAAACAGCGAGTGGCTCCCGCAGACTAGGCATGTGTCGTGCGGACTGTCACTGACAACGTCGCATTCCGCACACAACACCGCCCTTTGCAGAGCGATCGCGTTTAGACATCGGCCTCTTTCGGGGGCATCATGCGAACCGTTCATCACAGAACCTCGGAAGACTTCCTTGGCTATATTTAACTCGTTTCAAGCAGAATCGTTTCCACCACGATGGTGCCATCTGGACAATTTTCTGACCCTGCTCTGGCTTCGGCAGGCACACTGCTTCAGTTGGTAGTGCTCTTCTGTTCAGTGGTTGATCGAGCACGATCGCGACGCCCATAGAATTGCAGCTTGCCGTCGACTACGTTGGCGATGTATCGGCCGTCACTCAGGAATTGCCTGACCTTGCTTTCCCTGGCGTGCCCGTTGTGCCCAGCGCGAATTCGTATTCGGATTTTGCTCGAGCCCTCGCAGCGTCTGTCTTCGAACCGGAAATCGACTTCCCGCAATTTGGATCGGCTGGTGGGCCGGACAGTATATTGACCATCTTCGAGCGTGTCGGTCCTACGGTGTTCAACCAGCGCCTGGCGCCCACCGATATCAACGTTTCCTCGAAGTTCGTGGTCATCGTTTTCCGCTCCCCGGCGAATTGCCGAGCACGCCATCGATCCGCGTCATGATTCGATCGGCCCATGGCACAGCGGACGCGATCAGGCTCTCGGTTCGCGGGCTGGGACGACTCTCCCCCAGATCCTCAGGCGTCTTTAGATGCCGTGCTACCAGGATCCCGGCCACTATGGCCAGCACGCGTTTACGGCCTTCATCCATGCCAAGATTCGCCTTTTGTTCGCTTCATCCTAGCACCTCACTTCGACCCCGCGCAATCTCTGAAAAACATCACGATCGCGAATCGTAGGTGAAGGTCGCGGGAGTAGAAATGAGGCGGAGGAGGTGGGGGGGTGATGAGCATAATTCGAACGATGCGGCAGCGGAAGTTCATTGAGGAGTGTTCAAAAATCGCCGCCGGCGCCTCCGCCTCCCGTTTGTCCCCCACCGAAGCGGAAGTCTGGACTGCTTGGTTGCGGGTCTGGTGTTATTGAGTGGGGCGAGAGCGGGCCGAGTACGGTCGCACCGATGTTAATCCAGTGTTTGTCCTTTCCCGACAGGCGCGCAGCGGTAAAGCCGTGGCGAATCCCGCCCGGGCCACGGGCAAGCCAGCGTCGGATGAAGAGTGCGACACTGGTTAACAGTATGCCCAGAAGCATCGGGTCCCAGGTATGCCGCGGCCAGCCGAGATAAGGCTTATTCGAGACCAGAGTCAGGCTCGCAATGATCGCGCCCACGGCGATGACGAAGCGGTCCTTCTGGCGAATGCCGCGCGCGAGTACGATTGGCGGCAGGCACCAGATCAGCACCCACGTTCCCCAGTAGAAGGGCCTTGCGAATTGAGCGGCAGCCCGAGTGCCATTCCACCACCGCGCGGACAGATTCAAAGACGAAAGCTGGAGATTGATGGCCAGGTAGATGCCAAGCCATAGGAATGCTTCGACGAGCGAATAAGCCTCCTCCAGGTAGTCGAAACGATGACGGGAGCGTACCGTGGCTACCGCGGCTAGCCCAATTGCATAAAACACGGCAATGATCAGATGCTGCGCCTCACGGGACGAGGTCCAGTACCCTGGCAGAAACAGGGCGAAGATCATCGTGGCCAGAAATGCATACGAGAGCCCGAAGCGGTGCCATATCCAGAGCGAAAAGACGACGCCAGCGGCGGGAATCAGGAACTCCTTCGGCGAATAAGGGCTGCCGCTGAAAAAAGCGACCTCGATTCCCGCGCAGAGAAAACCAACCGAGCAAACTGCGAGCGCCTCCTCAATACCGTAGCAATAGAGCCTAGCTCGCGCAACGGCGGCTTCGGCAGCCGCGTAGCAGATGGCAGCGAAGATCAGGAAGAAAACGCCGGCGGTTTGCTCCGATGGCCGCGAAACCACGTAGAACAGGGCGGCGGCGGCACCCACGCTGATCTGCGTGAAGAGGAACAAGACCAGCCGCAGGAAAACGTTGGTGGTGCGGAGCTCAGAGACGGTTTCCTGTTCCAGAAGCTGGTACTGTGCCTTGGTGAGGAAACCTTCGCCGACCCAGTCCGTCAGGAGTTTGCGAGCGCGCAGAGTCTCTTCACTGGATGCGCTGTAGAGTCTCACGCCTTCCTCCCGAAGCGGCGCCCGATCTGCACCAGCACCACCAGCATAGCCACTCCGCTAACGACGAAATAGCTCAGGACAGAGGATTCATCACTGACCACACGAAGGAACAGCGAGCTGACGCCCACGTAGCCGTAGACGGCGGCATAAGCAACGAAGGCAAACTGCCGGCGCGCCAGGCCCCAGACAACAGACGCGCCACAGGCGATAAGCAGAGCGAGAAACCATAAGCCATAGCCTTGCCGATTGAACACACCGGAGAGCAGCGCCCAAAATAGAACGTTGGCCACGATGTTCAGATAAGTCCCGAAGAAATGCGGTTTCAGGCCGCGGCGCTGAAGAAGTGCCCCGCCGACACCGACCAGCAGGCAGTAGAGAAGCGCATATTCGCGATACGCAGCGTCCTGATGAGCCGACCAGTGCGAGATGGTAAGCCCGAACCATCCCGCGAGGGACGACAAACCGAGCGACAGCACTAAGCGATTGTCAAAACAATAAGCGAGAAAGAAGAAGAGCCCGGCGCTCGCCAAGAGATAGAGATCCAATTGTCCAGAGAGCACGTGGAAACGGTTCTCTACGTATGCGAGTTCTAATGACCAAATCAGGCTGCCGAGGTAAAGCACGTAGTCGAAGATCGGACTCGGTGCAGGCGTTTCGGCGGGAGACCAGGCAGGCGCGCGGGAAAAGCAGTACCAAAAACTGGCGGCGAGGATGGTGGAGAGGACGGTCAGGACGAGGACGTCGCCGAGTTGCTGCGACCACGTGCTCACAGTCCAGCCGAGTCCGGCAACGAACGCCAGTACACCGGCATAGAGGAGAACGTTCAGCTCGAGAAAAAGGGAGAAGGGTTCTCCGCGGGAGAGGCCTGCCAAATGGGCTTGCTGCTCCGGCGATATTTTGCCCTGCTCCTTCCATTGCTCTAATCGGGTGAGGATGGTCACGAAGCCCTCGTTCTCCGGACCTGGGACACCATGTCGAGCCCGGCATTGGATCCCGGTGCCACCGGTTCAGCCCATGAGTTTACTCATCGTACATTCCAACAGGCTCGGGGCGCTGAAAAAACGCGAGTCGAGGTGCCCGATTGAGAGCGGGATCCTTTGTTCCCAAGGCGACCAGTACTCTTGGCGATCCTTGCATTGCCAATCTGAAGAGTGGAGCGAAAGCGAACTACTGGGATTGATCTACCGCGTAGACTTTCGTGGATTGCGGTGTCCGTCGTCGGCAGAAGCCCCCATTCGGCTTCTCAGCGCTGATTTTTCGTTTTCTTTTTCCTCTTTTTACTGAGGTCTTCCAGCAGGTATTTCAGGGACGCACATTCTTGAATCACCGCTTCAAGCTTTGGAATTGTAATGCGCAATTCGCCTTCTTCGACAATGCCGTCGGCGAGGGTTTCCGCAACGCTCTCCAGAGCTTCCCCGACTTCCCTGATCAGGTGGGAAACCGCAACAAGTTCCCTCTCCAGCGTGACATCCGGATCAGGGAGTTTGAACGCCACCCGCCCGGCCTGGCTCTCAAGAAAATCAAGGGCTTCATAATTGCTGAGGAGCACGCACATCCTTGGCAACAGATCCGCGGGCAACTGCCGTTCGCCTCTCAGCCAGTACATGAGTGAGCGATAGTTCGTCCCCAACTGTTGTGCGAGCAATCGAATATCATATTCGGCTTTTATCTCTACAACTCGGCTCAGTATCGACGGAAGGTCGTTCGCAGCCACGCTTCGCTCCTATCTCAGCCACCTTCGTTCAAGAAACCTGTTCATTTTGAACGGTAAGAGCGTTCATTCTAGCTGAATTGAACAGCGCGAGATGTTCGATTAGATTGGTTGGGCATCGGCATCCCGTCTCTGCATGCTAGGAGTTACAGAAAGCGGGTCCCTGGCCCGATTTGAGTGGCGCTCGGAACTATATGAAAACATTTGACAAAGGACCCAGTGGGAATTAGCTTTCTGGATCACCGTGTTTGACTCTGGTTCTGGTCGGCTGGATTGGTTAGGCAGGAGGCCAAGTGTCCAAGAAATGGTACAACTACATCGTTTCCGTCGACGATGCCGCTGGCACCGGGCAAGACCCGGCGAATGTCCCGGTGAACACAAGAAACGCTCCGGCCACTGCCAGGAGCGCGGCGCAGAGCGTGGCTGATATCGCGTCCACCATAGCCGCGGAGCCGAGATTTACTACTCCGATCTCTGATCCCACCTCGTTCGATGAGATCTACAAGGCGGCCGAAATCCCCCCTGCCCCGCAAGGCTATTCGATTCTGAAGATCTCCCACATGCTGGAGAGCGAGCACCTTCGCAATTTGCCTTCGGACGTAAAGAAGTCTTCAGTTTTGGTGGCGCTCGACGCCGCGGGCGTGGACATTAAGGAGGTTATCCAGGATGCGATTCGGCGCGATCGCGCGCTCGACGGGTACGAGCGTGTGCAGCAGCGCGCTGCCGAAGAACTGGAGGCACGCAAGAATAAAGAGAACAGCGAGATTCAGGCGCAGATTGATAAGTATGTGACTGAGCAGAGAGCGAAGATCCAGGGCAATAATGAAGAGGTATCGCGGGAAAAAGAGCGCTTTACCGGTTGGCGGTTGAAGAAACAGCAGGAAGAAAAGAAGATCGCCGAGGCGGTCGGCTATTTTGTCACGGAAAATCCAATTACGACGGGCGATGTGAACGCGCCGCCGCCCCCATCGAAAACAGCGCAGCGTTCCTGAACAGGAGGATGTATGTGGCAACGGTTAACGCGAGTGGTGCGGTCATTCATCGGTTTCTTCATCTCGGCGGCGGAGGACCCAGAGATGATTCTCCAGCAGAATATCCGCGACCTGAATGACCAGGTGCCGCGCATGAATGAAAGCATTGCCATGGTCAAGGCCAACGTGACCCTGCTCGAAAGAGAAGAGGCGAAATACAAGGACGACGTGGCCAGCCTGACTGCGCGAGTGAAAGCTGCTATTCAGGCCAATCGCGACGACATCGCCGGCACCTATGCCGCCCAGCTGGAGCAGACGAAGAGTGCTCTGGCCAGAAATCAGGGCCAACTTACCACCGCTCGCGCCGCATTCGACAAGGCTATGGCCGTGAAGCAAGCCTTTATGCGCGAGAAAGACCGGAAGACGCAGGAGGCGTTGGGCGCAATCGCCGACTACCGCCGCTCCCAGTGGCAGAAAAAGGTCGCCGACGCGATGGAGCAATTCGAGGTCGCCGGGATCAGCCAGACGCACGATGAGATGGTGCGCAAGATTGAGGAGACGACTGCCGTCAACGAAGCCCGTATGGATATGGCGATGAGCAATGTCGACCAGCAGAAGATCAAGATCGACGACGAAGCCGAGAAACTCCAGGCTAGCGAACTGGTAAAACAATTCAAGATCGAAATGGGCCTGGCAGCACCACAAGCAGCCACGCCAGCGAGTGCGGAAAAAACAATTGCCGCGAAGGACCCACAAAGAGCTTTGTAGGGTCGATCGAGTAGGTTCGATCAATGCGGCTCGGATCCGAAGACAGATGCGCCCGGTTGCGAAAAAGCGGGGGAGGAAAATGGTATGGCGGTGAAAATTGAAAGAGGTGGATGGGTTCTTATTTTTCTGATCGGCGTGGCCCTGGTTGGATACAGTCTGAATCGATACGGAGTCATAGATCTCAGCAAGTGGACGGGCGGCAAGAACGCATCGAGTAGCGGGGAGATTGTGGATGCTTCCAAGCCTCTGTTGCTGCCTGCATCTTCGACGAGCAACGATGCCCAGGTCCGCGTGCGCGTCAATGTGTGGGTCGGGTGCGTCGGGGGCCTGGTGGCGAACGGCGGGCTCGATACCCAGCCGGATTCCATCTATGGCAAGAAGGGACTCAAAGTTTCGTTCAAGATCATCGACGATTGGACGGAGGGTTCTTCCGCTCTGGCTACCGACAATGTCGACGTGATGCTGACGACCGCCGACGTCTATGCCAAAGATTATGCGCAGTTCAAGGAAAAAGGATTCGGGTCGCATGCGTTCCTGATGGTCGACTGGTCACGCGGCGCCGATGGCGTCATTGGAAAGCAGGGGATTAACAGCATCGAGGACCTGGCCGGTAAGAAGGTGGCTTTTGCCCCTTACACTCCCTCGCACTTCTTGCTGTGGAATGGACTGAAGACCTCCGGTCTGAGCACTGCGCAGCGCAATGAAATCTTCAACCAGGCGATCCACACCAAGGACGGCATTGAGCCGGCGACCCTTTTCGCTCAGGAAAAAGTTGACGCGGCCGTGGCCTGGGACCCCGACATGAGCGACGCGGTCGCCAAGCGGCCCGGATCGAAGAAGATCTACGACACAAAGATCGCAAACCGTCTCATTGCCGACATTCTGGTGGTGAGTGACAGCTTTTCCGCGAAGCATCCGCAAACCTTGCTGAAGTTCGCCCAAGGCTGGCTCGAAGGCGTTGAATTCATCAAGACACAACCGGAGCGTGCGTACAACCTGATCGGAACGGTCAAGGATTTCAATATCCCATCCGACCTCGCGAAGACCATGCTCGGGGGCGTAAAGCTTGCGGATTACGCCGACAACCGTTCGTTCATGGGTACCGCCGGCTCGAATTCCGATTATGCCAATATCCTAGGCATGGCCCAGGACATGTATCGAGAATCGATGATCATTAAACACACCTTCAATCCGGAAGAGAGCCTGGATCGCCGCTACGTCGAAAAATTGGCCGACAGCTTCTCCATGGCCTCCAGCGAAGCACCCATCGAATATAAGGAGCCACCCAGGGGCGCAACTCCGATCGCGACGCAACATCGGTCCATCTACTTCGATCCCAATTCTTCCGCCATGAGCCTCGATTCGCGCGCCATCGTCGATGAACTAGCCGGCACCATGCGCGCCTATGAGAACACGATTGTCGATATCGATGGCAACACCGACTCGACTGGTGCTCGTGCTTACAACCTTCAGCTCTCCCACGCGCGGGCGGACGAGGTCAAGAACTACCTGATGCAAAAGTATGGCTTTCCTGCGGCGCGGCTTCGGACGGCGGGTAATGGTCCGGACAAACCGATTGACAGCAATGCGACGCCCGATGGACGCGAGAAAAATCGGCGCACCGACATCAAGGTCTATGCCAACCCCTCGAGCTAGCTTTTCGAGCTCACGATAGGACACGATGAGCGATTGGTTCACCATGCGGAAAGATGTACCGCCGTGGGTCCGATGGGCCGCCCCGTTTATCACTTGGGGCGCCATCGTATTGTGCTGGATCTTATTGCCCTACTGGGAAGGCCCGCATTTTTCCTTGCTGCCCACGCCCCTCGGAGTAATCCGATCCTTTAAATTGCTGTGGACGGAATACGATCTGCTCGGAAACGTATTCATGAGCTGGTGGCGCATCGCCCAGGCATTCTTCTGGTGCGCGGTTGTCGCCATCCCGCTTGGCATTCTGATGTCCAGCTACCGCTGGCTGTTCGAACTCATCAACCCCGTAGCCGCCCCCATGCGCGCCATGCCGCTCACCGCGTTTCTTCCCGCGTTCATCGCTCTGTTTGGGATCGACGAAACCGAGAAAATTGCGTTCCTATGGTTCGGAATGTTTTTCTATTTGTTGGCGGTGGTCGTCGAAGAGGTCAACCGGGTAGACAACGCTCTGTTGGAAACGGCGTACACGCTCGGAGCCAAGCAGAGGCAAGCTTTGTGGCTCGTGTTTCGCGCGTCATTGCCGGCAATTTTCTCGTCATTCCGAATCCTGTATGACATCGGCTGGACCTACGTGATACTGGCAGAGATGTTGAATGCCCGTAAGGGCGTAGGCTACATGGTGGAGGCCGCTCGCAAAGTGCTGGACTTCGATCGCGTGTATGCGGGAATCATCGCGATCGGCATCGCCGCGTTTCTGTTCCGTTTTCTGCTGACCTTTCTGGAAGGCCGTCTCTTTCCCTGGCGCAAAGCGACTTCCACGCTGGCCGGAGGCGGGGCGGCTGTTCCCAGCGCCACCGCACACCTGAAGGCGGCCAAGCACCGAGCATAACCATATATGGAGCCTAAGAAATCTAAAATCACCGTTAGCAAAGTCAGCCGGTCGTTTGTCTTGGCCGACGGTTCGAGAACTGACGCCCTCGAGAACATCAATTTCGAGATTGAGGATGCGTACTCCCGCGAAGGGCGCGACATCGGTGAATTCCGCGTTCTGCTGGGTCCTTCCGGATGTGGCAAGTCGACCCTGCTGCGCTTGATCGCCGGATTGGATCAGGCCGATACCGGCGAGATCCTGGTGAATGAACAGCCGGTACACGGTCCCGGAAAGGACCGCGGCATGGTATTTCAGAAGTACACTTCATTTCCCTGGCTGACGGTCGCTGGTAACATAGCATACGGTTTGAAGATCAATGGCGTCCCGGAAAAGCAGCGCAAGGAGACGGTGGCGCAGTTAGTGCAGGATATTGGACTCAGCGGCTTTGAAAACGCCTATCCCGAGACGCTCTCGGGAGGCATGCAGCAGCGCGTTGCGATTGCTCGCACCCTGGCGCTTCGCCCCGCGGTCATCCTGATGGACGAGCCGTTCGGGGCGCTCGACGCGCAAACCCGTAGCGAGATGCAGCAACTGCTGCTGAAGGTTTGGGACGAAACCGCCAGCACCATTTTGTTTGTCACCCACGATGTGGAGGAGGCGGTTTACCTGGCGGACAGGATCTTTGTTATGAGTGCGCATCCGGGGACGATTATCGAGGACGTTCAAGTACCCTTCGACCGCCCCCGCGATCTGGGCCTCAAAGAACGAAATGAATTTCACGAGTTGGCGAACTACGTTCTCGGCCGTTTGCGCAAAGCTCCCGGCAACGGACAGGTGCGGGTGAGTGTCTAAATGGCTCCCGCTGATTTCCAGGGCGTACCCGAAGACGATCAGCTCGGCGCTCCCGCGCCGCAAGACAAAATCAACTTCGTAAAAGAGGCCTTCCATCTGCAGTACAACTGGATCGCCATGGTGAGTGCGGGTGCATTTGCGCTGGTGAGTGGCAGCCTTCTGCCGATTATCCTGGCGGGCGGGCTGGAACTGATGTATCTCGCCATCGTTCCGCAAAACTGGCGCTTTCAGCGGCTGGTGAAATCCTGGAAATTCGCCGAGGAACAGCAGAAGCACCGACAGAAGCTGAGCGAGATGCTCGCGAGCTTGCCGGCCGAGATGCAGAGCCGGTATGTCCATGCCGCTCAAGTGTGCGGCGCCATCCGAAGCAACTTCGCGCAGTTTTCGTCGACCTCGCAAATCTTCTTGCAGCAAATCGACGCGCGGCTGCAAGGCCTGCTGAGTGGCTACGCCCGGCTCTTGCTGGTTGCAGCCCAGCAACAGCAATATGTGAAGAGCACTGAGCAGGATGGCATCAAGCGCGAGATCGCCTCCCTGCAAAAGGCTCTGAGCAGCGATCCGCCGAAAGTCCAGGAAATCAACAAGAAACGCATTGAGATTCTCACCAAGCGGCTGGAGAAGTTCGATAAGATTTCCGAGAACCGCAAAGTCGTCGACGCGCAATGCTCTGCGGTAGAGGATGTGCTGATGCTGGTGCGCGATCAATCGGTGACGATGCGCGATCCGCAGCAGGTGAGCGAGCGCTTGGACAGTCTGGTGCACGATGTCGAACAGACCGAGCAGACTGTGCAGCAAGTGGAAGCGATCTTCAGCGACATGTCGCCGGACTTGGACGGATTGATGTCGATCGACGATTCGTCCACATCCTCGGGCCCCAACCGTGTACGGATGTCGAACTGAAGATGCCCTCGAATCTAGCGACGACCACAACAACGTTAGGGAAATATCTTGATGGACTTCCTGCGTGGGCGCGCGAACTCTCCGAAAAGTACTACTCGCGTTCGTTCGCTCTTTTTGTGCTGTACGGAAATGTGCGCGACCTGGTCCCGCTTCGCAGCCAGGAAACCACCAACTTCGTTCCGCTGGATGAGTTTCTCTCCGGGGCGCTCTTTGGCCAGCGCGACGTGGTTCTGCATTACGACCGTGGCGGGCTGAACTTCGGATCGGCGGACAGCCAAGCCGACTTCCGCCGCGCGCTTGAAGGCTACGACAGTTTTCACGGCACCAGCTATTCGCAAGGCGGTCTGCCGCGCAATCCGGACGCGGTATTGAACCTGCTCGACAACTATCTCCGGCTGCGCATTGCCGATGCCAAGAAGATCGGGCTGGTGATTGACTTCGCCGAGACCATCGCTCCCGCCGGCGATGTTTCCAGCATGTCCGCGGATGATCGTAATGCCCTGGTTATTCTCAAACGCTGGGCGCGCAATTCTGCTTTTCTGAATGCGGACGTCACCATTTGCCTCATCTCGGAGAATCAGATCGAGCTGAACCCGAGCATCGTTCAGCACCCGGGCGTTTCTTCGATTGGGATTCCGCTGCCCGACTATGCCGATCGGTTGGAATTTATCCGCTCGCAATTGAAAAATCAGGAATTGCCCGCCGGCTCCGAAGTGAACGATGAAACCCTGGCGAAGCTGGGAGCGGGCTTGAAACGAGTTCAGTTGCAGAGTCTGATTTCCCATGCAGTGCAGAACCGGCAACCGCTCACGCTGAAGTTTCTCTCGGACCGTAAGAAGGACTTGATCGAAGCCGAGTCCGGCGGTCTGCTGGAGTTTGTGCAGAGTCGATTTGATCTCTCGTTTGTCGCGGGCAATGACCAAGCGAAGCGGAAGCTGCAGGATGCCGCGAAAGCCATCCACGCCGGCAACACCGATGTCCTGCCCATGGGCTACGTAATCTGCGGGCCAGTGGGGACGGGCAAGACTTTCATCACCACCTGCTTTGCCGGCGAAGTTGGAATTCCGGCGGTGACCCTGAAGAATTTTCGCAGCATGTGGCAAGGAGTCACGGAAGGCAATTTGGAAAGAGTCTTGACTCTACTGAAAGCGATGAGCCCGATCGCGGTCATCGTGGACGAAGCTGATGCTCAGCTCGGAGACCGATCCAGTTCCGGCGATAGCGGTGTGGGCAATCGCGTGTTCGCCCAGATCGCGCAGTTTATGGGCAACACCGAGTACAGAGGCAAGGTGATCTGGTTTCTTCTCACTTGCCGTCCTGATCTTTTGCCCGTCGACCTGAAGCGGCAGGGTCGCGCCGAGGAACACATTGCTCTGTTTTATCCCGACACGCAGGAAGAGCGCCTCGCGCTTTTGCGCGCCATGCAGCGGAAGGTCGGCATGAGGCTATTTCCGGAGGATGTGGAGACGTTCTTCCTGGCGCGGGCCGGCAGCCTGTCGGGGGCCGATATCGAGGCGGTGCTAGTGCGCAGCCGCATGAGGAGCAGCCTCCAGAACAAGGCCGCCGTTGATACGGAAGACTTGAAGGCAGCCCTCGAGGATTTCATTCCGCCCTACTACCCGACCGAAATCGATCTGCAGAATTTGGTAGCAGTATTGGAGTGCACGAGCAAGAGCCTGCTACCAAAGAAATACCGAGATATGGACCGCGGTGATTTAATCCGTCAGAGCAACGAACTGATGGCGTTGTCACGAAAGACGTCGGACTAACCGCGCGTCGCTCCACAGAATCCGCTTAAATCACAATTCCATCCATGCGGAAACCCCGGCGTGTCGGTGTAAAGTGTGGGATCGGCTGCGGCTTTATCAGCGGAGCATTACTGGCCCAGAAGCTGCGGAAATCGCGCTTTTGGCCGGTGCGATAGAAATGCAGCAAGTATGTCTGGTCACACGCGGTGTAGTCACAGAACCACTCGTCAATGTCGGTTATGCCGATTTCGTGGAGCATGGCCAGCCCGTAACGCGCCGCTTCTCGTTCGTATGCGATCACGGCGGGAATCAAATCCTCATTCACGGGAGGTTGATACCGCCGGCCAATTTCAAACAACGCGGGGTTCACATTCCATTGCACCGTGTGCCCGAAAAGGTGTGCCAATAGAAACAGCCGCTGTTCCGGACTGACCGCGTAGTCGATATCGATTTCCGCACCGTCGAGATCACCGGTCAACGGATCGGGAATATCCCGAGTTACGATGCGGAGTCCGTAGACGTCCTCCAGATGTTTCTGGACACGCGTGGAATATTCGTCGAACGGAATTTCTATCGTATTCATTGTATGCAGTGTTTGTGCGCCAAGAGTGTGTTGCGATGACGCTCTGTCTCAGTCGAAGCGGTCACTCGATATTCTGCCCATGATACGGCCGGACTGCACGCGCCATGAATCCAAGCCCACCCACAAACAGAATCAGCATCACGAGTGTATTAAATAGGCTCGTGGGCCGAAAATAGATGTGCATATTGGCTATGACGCCAGCGAGAATAAAGAGTGCGCCAGCGATAGTTAGAAGCCATCCGACAAGGCTTCGTCCGTTCCAGAAGAGTATGCCCACTCCGACCAGCATCGGCAATAGCGTGATGCCGAACGTGTTTCCTCCGTAGAAGCTCCAGTAGGAACCGACCACACTGACTTGATTGCTGAGAAGGTAGCCTCCAACACAAGTCATGGCGAAGCCAATCAAGAAATGACCGAGCCCTCCCGGCGTCCCACCCACATCGCTGAAGGAGCGGTTTTCCATGCGAGGGAGGATATCAGAACCCCAGCCGCTGCGTCCCCGAGGTCGCGATTGCAGCCTGCTCCATGTGATCGATCAGACGACTAAAAGCCAGTTAGATGGGCTCGGCGCTGCTGGAGTTCGCCTCCGTTCGCAGCCCCGGTTTGTCATCAAATCGGTGAGAAAATCTGCATAGCAATGGCAGAGGTCGCAGAGTGCAAGCCCAACCCGGCAGACGTTCGGAACGTATCGTCGCCTTAACCGGTTAATCTCTGCCCATTCTTAATGGTGTGTAGAATATTGTGCCGTTCGGTGCCGATCTTGCCGTCTTTCTGCTGAGCAGACCGCGCGCCGCTTCGGCTTGAATTACAAGTGGCTTGTTCACCGCGACTGCCGTGGGTTATAGGTGGAGGTCGTCAGAGCTCGAACTCGACCGTTCAACAAACCCTGGCAGGCAGCAATTCCCGATCGGCGAAGCCGCCGCCAGCAAACCCGCCCCCAGGCTATCTATCAACAAGCTGTGCCCGACAGTTGGCAAGCAGCGAGGGCGTTTGTCGGTACCGATCTGAAAATGCAGACTAATTCCGTATCGCCCATCGGAAATGATCGTGACCGACATGGGGAAGGATGTGCGTCGTACTCGTGATGTCTGACGCACCTCAAATTGAAACAAGAGCCGGCTGACAGCGACGACTAAGACCCTCTCTATCTTCCCCGACGGACTCGGCGCTCATTCGACAAAGTGAGGGCCGTACTTTGTTTTGTTAATTGGTCAGCGGAAGCAAGCACAGGGTGCCACGCAGCCTCGATTGCTTCGTAGATCCAACGCCGCACCTTCGAGCGGTAGGCAGGCATCAATTCCCGATCGGCTACTCAGTCGGACCGAGAATCCCTCCGCCTTGGGATGACTTGAACGTGATCGAGGGATGCTCTGAGTTCCCGCGCTCTAGGCCACCGACACGACGTCCCGACTCGGTTCGCCATAGCCGAGTACGGCCTGCTTCAATTGCGAGTCCACTTCGTCTGCGATGGTTATCACGTCTCGCAGCACATTGCTGAAATCCACTCTGTCTAGGTTGTTTTGTAGGGTGTTAAAGATACTGACTTGCAAGATTCGCGATTCCTCCACCACCATCGCCGCAGTGTAGCCTTGTTGACGGCGTAGATCTCCGTGCTGGCGTGCTGGGAGGGAGATGGCCGCACTCTCAAGTTGCGGGAGGCGCAAGCGGTAAATCAGATCAACAATAAGATTGGGAAGATGACCGGCGCGGTCCTCAAAGCTCAATGGGACACATGTCAGCTCTTCGTCGCGCTCGACGAGTGCCATCCAGTCCTGAATCGTCGCGGCGAGGTTTTCCTCCAGTATGGAGGCCACAGTTTGTGTGGACCGTAGCCCGTGGGAGACGGGGTTAGCGAGTCTCCGGCGGATACGTTCTCGGAGTTCGGACACTTCGATTGGTTTCACCAGGACTTCGTCGGCCTGTGAGCGGATTGCAGACAGCGCTTCGTTGATTTCGGGGTACGCGCTGAGCACCATGGTTACAGCCTTTGGGTGCGTATGTCGCATAGCGCTGACCACGGTAAACCCATCGCCGGCTCGGGGCATGTGCAGGTCAGAGAGAAGTGCGTCAAAGTCCTCTGCCGCGATGCGGCCGAGCGCTTCGGGCACGCTTGCAACGGCGACTACCTCGAAGCCGTCACGCTCCAGTGCTGCCCGTAGCATCCCGCGGACAGCGTCGTCGTCATCTGCCAGTAAAATTTTAGGCATCCTGTGTACTTTCTCCCCTCAGGATGGCTAGAGATTTCTGAAATGATAGCGGAAATGCCTCAATTCAGTCTGTTCAAAATTGCACAGTATTCGGTGCAATCTCATTCACACGATTGGTTCTCACAAGGGGCCGCTGTTTTGTCAATTGGCGAAATATCGCCTCTCTAAATAATGTCTGCAGGGTCAGGCCAATGCGTGGTCGAACTTGCTACCTAGACTGCATCAGTGTCTTTGGCATCCTGCGATTTTACAACTCGCATTTGGCGCAAACGTGCGGCAAGGCTATTGATTCTTGTTAGGCGGACCGAGTCTGGGCGCGAGGGTTGATGGGCGTCATTCATTTGGGGGGTGAGAACACCACGGGATGGAATATGACCCCCCCCGCGTTGACGGGGGCCAGAACTTTTTTTGTTGGGTTCTATTCTTTTGGTGTGATCTGAAACTTCACGCCAACACCAACATAGGTGTGCCCGAAGCCCCCGTCTGAGAAAATACTTCGTCCAACGTTCGCGTACAGGACCACATTGTCTCGAAGACTGCGCATCAGGCCGAAGTTGACAGCAAGCAGACGTTCGCGCTTAAGATCGAATGTTGAAATGAAGCGAACTTCCGTCATGGCCGCCATGTGTCGAGTGAGGGCGCGACCAAAACCGAAATCCAGAGCGCCCGTTGTCTCGCGTTTAGGATCATGAATGGGTTGGTTAACGGCGCCATTGGCGACAACTGTGATGTGCTTGAAGTCTTTCTGCACCAGCAGCGGCAGGATCAACGTTTGCCCCGGGTTGCCTAGGCCTTTCACGACGGCTTCTGTGCCTGGAACGGTAAACTCGATTTGCGGGTAGAGCGAAATATACACACCCTTGTGTTGATTGTTAAAGAAGTTGACCTTGAGGCCGAACTTGGCGGTGCCGATGCCAACTCTCATGGGATCGTCACCTTTCTTCGCGCCCGCCAGCGGGAATTCAACTTTAACCTGGGTAGGAAGCTCATGACCAAAGATCATGGGCAAAATTCCATAATTGGCATCCACGAACAAGAAATCAACTGTCCGGAGGTCCTTTGAGAAATCGGCGTGCGTAGTGAGATTAATCTCGTATTCACCTTTATCGGGAACGCTTGGATCATCGATTTCCAGCGGCGGAGACTGAGGAGTGGCGTCAATTATCGGAAGGCCTAGCGGATTTTTATACATTCCTCGGTGATGTTTCGGGAACAGCGGTGAAGGGGGCGGTTTGACCGTTTGTTCATTCGTGCTCGGCTGCTGTTGGCTTTGCTGATCTTGTCCCTCACTGCTTTCTTGAGCTTGCGCGAGCGCTGGAATGACGACAGGGATTAGTGAAAGAACCAAGAGTTTTGCGATGCGCGAAAGCATGCGAGAAAAGTGAACTATGAGCTAATATTGGGCGCGTTTAGCACGCGCCCGGAGTTTTGGGTTCATAGACTGCGCACGACAAAAACAATCAACAGAACTACGACAATCGTTCCCGCCAAACCGTAACCGAACATAGTCCCTCCTTGTCCTAAAATGTGTTGGATCTAAAACAATTATGGTGAAGATGATGAGTTTTTGCTGGTCGGTTTTGCTCACTGCTGCCGATTGGGGCCTGGCTCTGAAGCTGGGGGGCTTTGCTCAGTCGAATCAGGTTTGGCTCCCGGAGCCGTGATCCACTTCAACAGAAATTTCGCGAAGTCTTGGCTTCGCTGCGTAAAGCTTTGTCTATTCGTTTAAAGAGTGTTGGACGAAGGTGAACAATCGGGGATCGTTCCGGAATTTCGCGACACTCGCTGTTGCTGCCTTTGGATCATCGCAGGATTGTTCTCTGCGGAAACAAAGGGTCGCGCATCTTCATCTTCGCTTTGTGGAGCTGTGATTTTGAGTTCCCAACGGAGCATCGCAGCTTTTCGGCGATCTCATGATGCGCGTATCCCTCAACCTCGTGCAGTTCGTAGATCTGCCGGGCTCGCCCTGGCAGTTCTTCAATGGCGCGGCCCAAGGCAATACAGTCAATGGCTCCACGGAGGTTCAGATCCTCTTTCTCAACCTCGCGTGTGAGAGATGGCGAGTCCCTCGATACAGGCTCATCGAGCGAAAGAACTGTTGGGGACTTACGACGCAACTTCATCAGTACGGTGTTCACGGCAACTCGGTACTGCCAAGTGGAAAGGGCGGAACCGTCTCGAAACGAGTTGAGGTTACGAAACACCTGGATGAAAACCTCCTGCGTCAGGTCTTCTGCTTCAGCCACATCTTTCGTCATCCTGAGACACACCGAATACACAACGCGCTGAACGAGGGTACCCCTCGTAATCGGTGATGCGGCTTTGTGAGCTTTGACTGTAACTTGGATGTGAAAACAATTCGAATCTATTACGTTTCTGGATGCGCCGGATGGTCAACTCAGCTCACGCAACGACGTTGCTTTGCTGGCTTTTCGACTCAATAATTCCGGGACTTCTGAAAGGTTAATTTGCTGGAGAATCCAGCATGTTGCGGAATGGGGAAAAAGGCGGTGCAGTCCGGAGACTATGTTTGCCGCACCGCCAAAGGGAAGGCTATTGTGGACCGAAGGAGAGATGGTACCCTTCGGGTCCCTTCTTATCACTGGCAGCGTAACGCAGGCCGTGCGGCTGCGCAGTCAATCTGTTCACTTTTGCACAGGTATTCGTATTTTCCAGATCATGATTTCGGCCTCTTTCATCACCGAGGAGTCAACGGGCAGGATGGTGAGGCCCTAAAACCCTCGTCTGGGCAGGTTGCGCAGCATGATGTGTTTGGGACCGTCCTTGAGCTGTTCTTCTCTGTGAGACTCTCTGAGCCTCAAGTCGCGCAATGAGGACATACCAAATTTAAGTGAAACATACTTTACCTCCAGCAGTTGCCTCCAGAACGTCGCCGAGTTGGCTCTCTTCGTTCGACCCCTCCGCTGGCGCGCGCAGTGGTGCATCGGGGTACGGCGTTTTCTGGGTCAGAACGAGGTACGGCGTTTTCTGGGTCAGAACGAGGTTCATCTCTTTCGCGAGTTCCGTCAACTTCGCAGAATCTTGTTCCTTGGAGGTTAGAGTTGCTAACTCTTTCCACCGCTCAAAGTTTTTCGACACACATAATCCTGACTTTTACTGATAGGTGAATCGTTATAGTCGGTTTCAAGGGAGGGTAGCTGATACCGTTGGTATCAACGTGCGATAGCTTGTTCTTGAATAGGCACCTCGCCGCAGGTCTTGAGAATAGACCGCGGGAGCGAAGTAAGTCTGTTCAATATGGATCACATCTATCCGAGAGCTCACACAGCATCCGAGGCGGGTGCCACAAGCTCGCCCACGAAGTTTTCGCAGGGCACATTCTCGCGCTTACCAGCATTACTCTTAACAACGGCGCAAGCATCACCTGCAGGAGTGCCTTGGCGAGAAATGGTGCAGTGACGCTGAATATTAACGTCATCACCTCTAATTGCGGAAGCATGACTTCTTCAGCTGAACTAAATAGTGCGGGGGTGCGCATATTTCCGTTTCGTTGTATCTCACCCTCCCGAAGACTTGCTCTTTTGCTCACTTTCACCAGTCTTTGCGGAATTCAATGGCAACTGGGGCTGTCCGCAAATTCGCCGTCCACCAGCATGGCATTCAGAAAATTGCCGCACTCCGAGATTTTTGCCAGCAGCGGATCGTTCTGCGCTGCGACTGGGTTGACCGATTTTTCGGCATTCAGGGAATGGACGGTGGCTTGAGTGGTATTGTCCCACTCCCCGAGATTCGTGTATTCATTTTTGAGCAGTTGCAGAGCTCTTTGATCGGAGTCGGTTTTCGCCGCTAACGACGTTTGACTTAGGCTCGCCTCCGCCCGGACGCGGTGATCACGGAGTAAGGGAACGAGCCAGTTGCCCTCGGCAACGCCAGACCTGATCACGGACGCAATCGCGGCCTTCCACTCCCGCATCTCTGCCAATTGGGAAATACCCGCCTTGGAAAAGTCCTTCGACAACCCGGCAGTGGCACGCTCCGGTTTGGCGCCGGCTTCGGTGGCCGGAACCGTAAGTATGACGCGGCCGGGTTCAAACCTCACGGCGGCGTTTATCATCCGCGCGAAGGTGTCGACGTCCACGTAGGAGTGCCCGTCGATCTGAACGACGGCTGCATCCGCTGTGCGCCCATTCAGCACCAATGTTTTCTTTGTGGGCGCGTTCTGCGCAAACACCGCTCCCGCCAATATCAGAGAGAGCACAAGAGCGGTAAGAGAGTGGAAACACGAGCGTTTGTTCATAATTTCATCGACCAAGTGGCGCAGGAGCCGGCGTTGGCTCGCGCGCGGCTTGGCTCATTCCTCTTTCTGTGAATCGGGTTGACGATGGGACCGGACGATTTCAATGCTTCGGGTCACCCGCGCCTTTTACACGATCGTTGTCGCTTCAATTTGGCGATCTACCTTCGTTTCATCATCAATCCAAGCAATGTACCGGCGGCAACGCCTACCGCAAACGTGGTCGCAACAGTTAGGACAGGGTGTCGCTGGATACGCTGAGTTGTGTCATTCAAGAATTCTTCGGCAGCATCGCCGCCCTGTTTTGCGGCGCGCCTCGCTACTCCTACGCCATCGTCAATTGCATCTGCTACCGCGCGGGTTGCGCGAGAAGCCTGGTGGGCTGATTGGGCGATCTGTTCAGCCGTTTGTTCGAGTACGGTCGGTGACATGCTATTCTCCTTCGAATTTCGCGAGCTCGTTGTTGATACGTCCTTATTCGCCGACAGCCTTTTCGGCACGGCCGATCCATTTTTGAACTTTGCCAGCCTTTTTTCCGCCTTCCCTGAGACTTCCAGATCAGGGTTCTTCGTCACCTTCCGATCTCCTCCTTGATCTTCCCCTTCACTTCGTGGAGCTTGCCTGCGGTCCGGTCTTGGGTGCTTGGTTTCATCACATTCGCCTGTCTTTCGCATTTTGGCCGTTCCTCAACTTGGGGCCCTCGCGACTGCCCGGGCGGTTACGCCACCTCTTTCCTTTCCACGGTCGTTGATACCTGGACCAGTTCCTCAAATAGAGAGCGGCAATGAATCATCGCCGTTCTCAGATCTTCCGTGGTTGCTTGATCTTTCCCAACCCGCAGCGCAATCTCATGCGCCAACCGGTAGTTCTCCACCACGCGGGGATGGTCGACAGAAATGTCGGCCGCACGTTGATCGAAATCGGATACGGGATAGCCGCGAGTTTTCATTAAAGAGGACACTAAGTCATCGGCTTCTGCGACCGCCCCTCTCGGGGAATCGACAA
>Ga0210402_10000944_pt1 | contig 31071 bp, 26 predicted proteins | sample IncBWC7MmetaG_FD_161055 | JGI IMG/M metagenome (GOLD analysis project Ga0210402, IMG submission 161055) | Forest soil microbial communities from Barre Woods Harvard Forest LTER site, Petersham, Massachusetts, United States - Inc-BW-C-7-M | ecosystem: Environmental > Terrestrial > Soil >...
ATTGGAAAAGAAGAAGCGCGCCCCGAGCTTGTCCTTGCTGGCGTTGAATTCCTTGTCCCAATTTGTGGTGAATTGGTCGTCGGTGTACTTCCCTGGCTTGCTCACCAGAAGCGGCCCAGTCGATCCGGGCGTGCCTGCAATCGAAGGAATCAGGAATCCATTGGGATCGTTGAAAAGATTCGTCTTACCCTTGAAATTCAGGAGCTTAATTACCAGTGGGTCGATGGCCGTGGTGGTGTTTCCGAAAAACGCTTGGGAAATAGATGCTTCCGAACGATCCTCCGGGATGACCGGGAAACCTGGATTGTTAACCGCCGTTCCCGGCGAGAGAGCGCTGCGCTGCCGGGTCCCTTGATAGTTCAGGAAGAAGTACCCGAACTTTTCCTTGACCACGGGTCCGCCCGCGCTCACTCCGAACAGGTTTTGCTTTACGGGAGGGCGCGCCTGGCCAGTGGCGTTGTGAAAATATTCGTTGGCATTCAGCGCGTCATTGCGGAAAAATTCATAGGCATCGCCGTGAAAATCTCGTGTCCCAGTCTTCAAGATCGCGTTGACGTTGCCTCCGCCGTTGCGCCCCTGGCTAGCGTCATAGAGCGAAGTCTGCACTTTGAATTCCTGGATCACATCCGGATTCGGAAGCGGCACGTAATAATTTTGCGCCACGTTGTAATCGGTCGCGCTGATGCCTTCGATCAGGTAATTGTTATTGTCCTCGCGTTGCCCGTTCACATAGATCTTCGTGGTGCCGCGCCCGAGCTGCGTTGATTGGTTTAATTCGCCCTGCACACCGGTGCTGAGCGAAAGGAGTTGCTGGTAATTCTGCGTCGCCAGCGGCAAGTCTCGAATCGTTTCCGATCCGATCGTCTCTCCCGTGGTGGCGTTGGTCGTCTCGACGGAGGTAACCTGCGCCGAAATCTCAACTTTTTCGGTGACTGTGCCGGGTTTCAGCGGGATGCTGAGCCGCGTGGTTTCCGTGACACGCACTTCGATATTGATGGCTTTCGCTTCGGCGAAGCCCGACTTGTTCACCACCACGTAGTATTTCGCCGGCGGCAGCAGTGTGGCTTCAAACGAGCCATCCGAGCCGGTACTCAGGCGCCGCACCAATCCGTCAGTTGCACTGTTGATGATCTGGACGTCGGCGCCGGAGACTGCCCCGCCGTTCACATCCACCACTGTCCCGCTGATGGCCCCGGTGGCGCCGCCTTGTCCAAAAGCCGGTTTCCCCCCAATGAACCCTAGAATCAAAGGAAGTAATATAAGTACGCGTATGACTTTCAACATTTCCCACCCCCAGGAGTGTTTCAAAATTACGGCCCCGAACTTACTATGAATAATCGCTCGAAGGAAGAAACTCGCATTGTGGAACTAGCAACACACGTGGAGTTTTCTGTGGTAGCCAAGGTAGTTGCTTAACCGCCTTGTTGTCAAGGACTTGGCAAATGCATAATTTCTTATGAATGCAATTCGGGAATCTTATCCGGCCCGAACCATTCCCGCTAACCCACTACCCGACACCCCGGTATCTCCCCTTTCGCCGGATTGCCTATTCTTTTTCGCAACGCAACGTGGCAGACTGCGTTAACGTCTAACCCTATAGACCCGCGCATCCGAGAGAGGTTTGCCATGGCCCACCGAATTTTTCTTCTTATTTGCGCGCTTGCGGTTTTTTCACTGGGACTTTCCCCCAACTCCCTTGCTGACAACAGCCACGCCCGCATCGTTCGGCTTAGCCTGGTGCAGGGCGATGTGCGGTTCGCGCCCAGCTTTCGGGACGATCCCCTGACAGACGCGAATGCGGGTTGGCAATCTGCGCCGCTCAATCTTCCCATTCGCCAGGGCTACGTGGTTGCCACCGACAATGGCCGCGCGGAAGTGGAATTTGAAAATGGCGCGATGATGTTTCTGGGAGCAAACACGGTCGTCGAGTTCTATGATCTCTCGCTGCGCGACGGCGACCGGATTACGCGCCTGGTGCTGCGGCAGGGCACGTCCACCGTTTATGTCAATCCCGCGAATGGCGACTATTTCAGCGTCACGGGAGGCGACTTCACCGTGGAAGCCGCAGGCCGCACAACGTTCAGGCTGGACAATTTCGACGATGGCAGCACGGTCACGATCGAACGCGGCCACGCGAACGTCCTGCGCGACAAGAAATCGACACCTCTCGACAAGGGCCAATCCTTATCAGTGCACGCAGGCGATTCCACACAGGAAGTGATCGGGCGCGCCTCGGACACCGACGATTTCGACCGCTGGGTATCCGGGCGCATTGACAGCGTGGTGACAGCCACGAACTATTCCTCGCAATACGTGAACTCGCCGAATTATTCGGCGGGCTTCGGCGATCTGTACACCTACGGTTCGTGGTATCCGATGGGCGGCTACGGATATTGCTGGCGGCCGTTTGGAATGAGCTTTGGCTGGTCGCCATTCGGCTATGGCGGCTGGTATCAGGATCCATTTTTCGGCAACACGTTTATCGGATCCGCACCCTGGGGTTGGTTGCCGTATCACTATGGCGGATGGATTTTCTCGCCGGTGTACGGCTGGGTGTGGGCTCCGACGGGCTTTGGTTTTGGCGGACCCGTTTACTACCGGCCGGTGACGGCTGTGTGGGTTCACAACGGCAGCACGCTCGGCATCGTTCCACTGCATCCGGGGGACAAGCCGGGCAAGACGGCGCAAAATCTGAACCAGGGAATTTTCCCGGTGCAGAATTCGCAGGGTGCGCATTCCACGCTTATGCCAGGGAAAGAAAATTGGTCGGTCCTGAAGAAGGGCCCGACGGAAGCGATTTCTTCCAATTTGGCCGCAACTGCGCCGCCTTCGCGGGTCTCGCGCACGATTGTCGCCGGGACAGCCGGGAGCCGCGTGATCACGCTCGGCCGCGATTCTTCGATTTCCTACGATCCGCACGAGCATCGCTACGTCAGTAACGGACATTCACCTGCGGCCACTACGAATGAAGGTCGAACCGATTCAAGCCGGACGGAAGTTACGACTCATGCGAATGGAACGCAGCCAGCCAACAACCTGGCGAATGGCGCCGTAGTTCAAGGGGCAACTTCTAGCCGGATGCCGGCAAAGCCGGGCATTCCTGGTACGCCAGCGGCGCCGCACGCGCCTGCCTCCGCTTCTGCCCGAGTGGGAACCCCTCCACGGGCTCCCGCTGTTCCTGCGCCGGCGCACACGGGTGGTTCCTCTCGAGCGGGCGGCGGGTTCCCCTCCGGCGGCGGATCGTGGGGAGGCGGAAGCCGGAGCGGCGGAAGTTCATCGGGAGCTTCTGCGGGATCGGCAGGGCACCCAGCTTCCAGTAGTGGCGGAGGCGCCCATCCGCACTGAGCGACGTATCATTCGCTCTCGCTGTTCTCCGAATTCTTCAGTGTAGCGCTGGCTTTTAAGCCAGCCTCTTGGATTTTCTTAAATGCAAGCCTAGGCAAAAATCATTCCCGCATAACCCACCACTCTGTCCCGATCGCCATTCACGTCGCCCGAGGTTCGATAGCGAACGACTTCGCCGCTCGTTACGCCAAGTTCCTTCATCGCCGTGAGCATCGCCACAGCAGGCCCCAACCCGCACATGGAGATTTTCTCCCTGCGGCAAACTTCGAATAATCCTTTGGCGTCCACCGCCTTCATCCGATCGATCGCCTTTGCATCTTTCATCCGGGTCATATCATCCGACTCGTAATGATTCATATCCGACGAGGTGACCACAAGAATCTCGTTCTGGCTTTCCCGGAGCACCTGCGCGAGCCCCATTCCCAGTTCGCTCAAATCCTCGAAGCGCTGCGTGCCCACCGCCACGGGCACAAAAGAAAAACCAGGAGCGAGAATTTGCAAGAAAGGAATTTCCACCTCGAGTGAGTGCTCGCGGCTGTGCGCCACGCCGTCTTCCCGCAATCCCGGGCAAGCCGCCTTGATCCGCTGCGCCAGCGATTCGTCCACGGGCGCGTCGCCCAGGGGGGTACGCCAAGCGCCTTCGGAGAGAATGGCAAGATCTTCGCCCATCGGTGAATGTCGCACTCCGAGAACCAATATCTGCTTTGGGAAAATAATCCGCGCGAACACTGCCCCCGCGACTCCGCCGGAGTAAATGTATCCGGCATGTGGCACCAGGCAGGCGCGGACGCGCGTTTTTGCGCTGCCACTTTCTTCGACTGTAGATTTCTTAATCAGGCGTGTCAGTTCACGGGGATCGGCGGGGTAAAACTGTCCGGCAACAGCAGGCAGGCGCAACATTTTCCCTCCGGGATCAGAGGGGCTTCGACGGTTTGCCTTTGAACTTCACAACTCGCAGCGACTGCGGGTCGTACTCCAGTTTGACCTTGTCCCCATACTGGTAGCCGCCCTTGTCGATGATCACTTGCATTTTTGCGGAGGCCGCTTCGCTGAGCGGAAAGGTCTGGATGGCCAGGTCGTTGCCCATCGCCTTCACGGTAATCTGTACGCTGTTGGCGTTCAGCACGGTGCCCTCAAATTTTGCCAGGCCTGTGAATTTTGGCTTCGGTTTCACGGCACTGACGATGATTGGGGCCACCTCGCTCGCGATAATTGGGCCCGTCACGATCGGATCCTGGGCCCTTGCGCGTGAAATTCCCAGCGTACCCATAAGCAGGCCGCCGGCGCAAGCGATTTGGATCTGGCGTTTCATTCGATATCGTCGGTGGCAATTCGCAGTGACTTCAAAAAACGGACATCTTGTGGCGTCATCGTAAGCCGCGCCACGGGTTTCTTGTCGGCATCCTGGTCCATCGATTCCTGGTCTACCTGAATGCGCAGCGATTCCAGGAAGCGCCGGTCCTGGGTGGTGATGCGCGGTCCGTCCTCGGTCTGGCCGTCGCGCTTCGCCAATCCGATCGTTGCATCCAGCTTCAAGACAATGTCGTAACCATGCGCACGCACTCCTGCAATCGCCCCGGTAATCCTGTCGGATTCAGACACGGTGTCGTTGATCGCATGTCCAAGCTCTCGCAAGAGGTTTTTGAGATGATCGTCGAGTTGCAAGGGCGGCTCCCCAGTACTTCAATCCTGATTCTAGGCCTACCCGTAAACCGATACAAGTTGGCTTGTGGGCCGTGTCGTCAATCTGTTCATAGGGCGAAAACCTGTCCTTATGGCCGGGTGCCGGCAGAGGGTATCGGCGAGTCTTGGGTTAAACTGCATTTATGCCCACGCCTTCCTCAGCAGCGTCGCTCTCCGGCGAACCCCGCGGATTTCGCCGGCTTTGGCGCACGGTGAAACAAATATTTCACGAAGTGGTTGGCGCAATGTTTGCCGTGCTGGCGTTTGGATGGCTTAACTCCGCATTTCGCGCGTGGACTCGCGACGTCGCCTATTGGCTGATCGCGATGGCGATCGTCGTCGCAGGTATCTTCGTTGGCTTTGCTGTCAGTTCCTTTCGCCGCTCCCGCCAGTTATAGTCTTTAGAAGCCGTGCTTTCAGCGGCCACTTTTCGAGCCGCCCCGTAACGGGTTTCCGCATGTCTGACCGCAAAGACAAATCCAGCGCCTCCACTGAACGCAGAACGCGATTCACCACACTTTCCGGCCTTCCTGTCGAGCAGGTGTATTCCGAGGAATCGCTTCACAACTGGAATCCTGACGAAGCGCTTGGGTATCCGGGCGAATTTCCGTACACGCGCGGCATTTACCCGACGATGTATCGCGGCCGCTTCTGGACCATGCGCCAGTACGCCGGGTTCGGCAGCGCCGCCGAATCCAACCATCGTTATCGCTATCTGCTGAGCAAGGGCCAAGCGGGGCTTTCCGTCGCGTTTGACCTGCCCACGCAAATCGGCATGGATTCCGACCATACCCTCGCGCTCGGCGAAGTGGGCAAGGTTGGCGTGGCCATCGATTCGCTGGAAGACATGGAAATGCTTTTTGATCAGATTCCGCTCGAAAAAGTATCCACGTCGATGACCATCAATGCGACGGCCGCGATTTTGCTGTGCCTCTATGTTGCGGTCGCAAAGAAACAAGGCGCCGACCTGAAGAAACTGTCCGGCACCACGCAGAACGATGTCTTGAAGGAATACATTGCGCGCGGAACGTATATTTATCCCGTGCAGAATGCCATGCGCATCGTCACCGATATTTTTGGCTGGTGCCGCGATTCGCTTCCCAAGTGGAACACCATCTCGATATCCGGTTATCACATCCGCGAGGCGGGCTCGACGGCCGTGCAGGAAGTTGCGTTCACCCTCGCGGACGGCATCGCGTACGTGGAAGCGGCTCTGCGCGCCGGCCTGGGCATTGATGAATTTGCGCCGCAGCTTTCTTTTTTCTTCAACGCCCACAGCGACCTGCTCGAAGAAGTCGCCAAGTTCCGCGCCGCGCGCCGCTTGTGGGCGAAAATCATGCGCGACCGTTTCCACGCGCAGGATCAACGCTCGCTGCTCCTCCGCTTCCATGCACAAACCGCGGGCTCTTCGCTCACAGCTCAACAACCGGAAAACAATATCGTGCGCGTGGCCATTCAGGCGCTTGCCGCTGTGCTTGGCGGATGCCAGTCGTTACACACCAATTCGATGGATGAAGCCCTGGCGCTTCCCACGGAGGAAGCCGCGCTGATTGCCCTGCGCACGCAACAGATCATCGCCAATGAAACGGGTGTCGCAAATGCCATCGACCCGGTCGCCGGCTCCTATGCCATTGAAGCGCTCACCAATCAAATCGAACAGCGAGCGCAGGAGTATCTGGCAAAGATTGACGCGATGGGCGGCATGATCAAATCGATCGAGTCAGGGTTCGTGCAATCGGAGATTCAGCGAGCGGCTTATGACTTTCAGCGTGCCGTTGAAACCAAGGAACAAATCATCGTCGGGATGAACGATCATGTGGCCAGCGAGGAACGCGGCATTCCGACGCTGGGCATCGACTCCGAAATCGAGCGAAATCAGGTGCAGCGTTTGCAGGCGCTCCGCGCCAAACGCGATTCCGTCAAAACCGGAGCCGCCCTCGCCGAGCTCGAACGCCGCGCCCGCACCACGGAAAATCTGCTTCCCGCGATACTCGCCTCTGTCGAAGCCTACGCCACCGTCGGCGAAATCTCCGACACCCTCCGCCGTGTGTACGGTGAATACCAGGAATCCGTCGTCATCTAATGCCCTATAGCTTTTCTTCTTTCCGATCGCGATCCCCTGTGGGGGCCGGGCTCGCCCGGCACCAGGCGGGCGGAGCAAGCTCCGCCCCTACAAGCGCGAGTGTAATTGAACTTTCGCCACGTTCTCTGCCCTGCCCCAAAACACAGCTATCGCGCCGCATCCCCTGTAGTATTCTTTCCGCGAGCACCCAATGAAGCTGATTCTTGCCTCCTCATCGCAGCGGCGTGCGGAAATTCTTGCCAATGCCGGCCTGCCATTTTCCGTGCTTTCGTCCGCGGTGGATGAGTCGCCTTATCCGGGCGAGACGGCGGCAGCGCTCGTTCAACGGCTTGCCAATACCAAGGCGGACCTGGTCACCGCTCGCGCGGTTGGCCCGGCAATTATTCTTGCTGCGGATACAGAAGTCGTTCTCGACGACAAGATTCTCGGCAAGCCCAGTTCGATACAGGATGCACGACACATGCTGCAGCAACTTTCCGGGCGCACACACGCCGTACTTACCGGTGTGGCACTGATCCGGCTTCCTGACGGTGAGCGGCGTCAATTCGTCGAGTCCACTCTCGTTCATTTCCGGCCGATCACGGGCGAGGAACTTTCCGCGTATCTCGCCACCGAGGAGTCGTTCGACAAAGCCGGCGCGTACGCCATCCAGGGCCGGGCCGGGCGCTTCATCCCCCGCATTGAAGGCTGTTATTTCAACGTGGTCGGATTGCCGCTGTCTCGAGTGTTGACGGAACTCGAATCCCTAGCTTGGTCGGCAAAGTCCGTATAGGTCCGGCGTGCCGCTGGCCCTGGCGAAGGCAGGGGCGTGGGCTGCTCTTCCTCTGCGAACTCTGAGTTAGATCTTTTTCCTTACAAAATGAAAACGCCCCAGCCAAAGCCAGGGCGTTGTCACTATTTAGGCTGTTTGGTATCTTTACTTCTTCGGGTGCTGCGTGTTCGCGTTGTGCTTCTTGTTGTAGATGTTCTTCGAAGCGGCGTTCTGTTCCTTGTTGACCTGCTGCTTCTCGCCCGGCGTCAGCTTGCCGCCGTTTGCAGCCCGGTCCGCCTTCACCTGCTGGTTGATGCCTTTCTGCTGATTCTCCAGCTTGGCCGTTTCGCCGGCCGTCAACTGGCCGCTCTTGATGCCTTGCGCGATGCGGTCCTGCTGGTTTTCGCGACGCTGGCCCACCTCGTTATTCCCGTACTTCGCGGTGTTGGCGTTGTGCTTGTCGTTGTAGATCTGCTTCGAAAGCTGGTTCTGCTGTTTGTTGATCTGCTGTTTTTCCGCCGCAGTCAGCTTCCCACCGTTGGCGGCGCGGTCCGCGCGCGTCTCGCCATTGATCGCGGCTTCTTTGGTTTCGAGTTTGGAAGTTTCACCGGCTGTCAACTGGCCGCTCTCGACACCGTTTGCGATGCGGTCCTGCTGGTTTTCCTTGCGTTGCGCGATGGTTGGCTTCGGCGCTGGCGCCGTAGTCGTGGTCGTGCTCTGCGTCGAGGTACTGGTCGAACTCGTGTCCTGGCCGAATGCTACCGTGCCCAACAGCAGCACCGCTGCGGGCATTACCGTGCACTTCGAGAACTGGAAGCTCATAGTCTTCTTCTCCTTATTTCCTGCATGACTGGCTTACTGGGTACTCGGTAATACCCAAGTCTAGGGAAAAAGTTGCGGCGCGGAAACTGGCTGGAAGTACAGCCCTCGGGAATCTACTCATTCGGCTGGAGTTCTGGTGGGGGCATTTTTCGGTCTGCAGCCAGCCGGGTTTCCTAAAGACTTCCCACAAAAACGAAAGGCTCCAGCGAAAGCGGGAGCCCTTTGCCACTCTTTCAAGTCGTTGGTGCCGCGGTTTACTTCTTGTCTTCGGAGGGTTTCTCGGCCGGTGGCTGTGCTTGCGGTGGCGGTGGCGGCTGCGGCGTCGTTGACGTGCCGCTTATGCCTTCCTTAAAACTTCGAATGCCCTCACCCAGGCCCTTCATCACTTCCGGGATGCGGCGCCCGCCAAAGAAAATCAGCACAATGGCCAGCACAATTAACCAGTGGAAAATACTGAATTCGCCCATGGACTGCCTCCGCGGCCTATACCTTTGCGCCCCTTCAACCTAGCGCAATCGCCTGCACTCAGCAAGCTTCCGCCGCAATCTGCCCTTACAGGATAACACGCTCATCCCCGGCGCGCCGCGTTTGCCGCTGCCGGTCCAGGTACTCCAGCAGTGGAATGGCGTATTTTCGCGTGATACCGGTCAATTCCTTAAAAGCCGGTACGCCAATCCGATCACCTTTCGATTTCTTGTACTGAGTCAGAAGCCCGGTCAGCACGTTCAGCGCGTCGCGGTGAAAAATCAGGTCTGCCGAAACGCGCACCAGCACTTTCTCCCGTAACAGGATCTGCAGCAACTTTTCGGCGCGGGCAGTTTCGAGCTTCAGTTGCGCCAAGACTTCTTTTGCGGAAGGCACCGCAAGTCCCGCCTTCAGAAACGCTTGGGTAATCTGTTCCTGCGCGCGTAGTTCTTCCGGGGCGAGTGTAATTTCCGTTCCCGCCTTCTTGATGAACTCGCCGTGCAGCGTGATCTGCTTTTGCTCGAGCAACATTTGAATTGCGTCGGCAAATGTTTCCGGTCGCACCCGGCGGCCCAAGCTGGCCTTCAATTCCTCGCGCGTGATTCCGGGTAGCAGGGGATTCTCTTTGTGAAAACGCTCCACCCGGATGAGCAGTTTCTTGCCGATTTCCGCGAACAATGCTCCGGCCATCACAATCAGTGGCTCGTTTGAAACCACGCGAACCAATTTCTTGTCGCCCAGGGTTTTCGCCGCGGACTGAATTTCCGTTTCGATCCAACCCGTGCGGATAATGATCTCTTCACCTGTGATTCCAAGAATGTTCCGCTCTGCCATCGCCCGAAGAATGTCTTCCCGCGAGCCTGTTCCGAGGGTTGCCAGAAATTGCGTGCGGCCGGTGTCTTTCGCGTGAAAACGCCTTGCGTGCGGATCGAGCACCAACCCGCCGCCAATCGTCACCACAGGTGAGAACTGTCGCACGATGAACCGGTCACCGCACACCAGCGCCGCCTCATCCTGCAGGCGAATCTGCGCCATCGCGCTTCCGCCCGGCGCCAATTCCCGAGCGCCCAGCAAGTAGACTTCTCCGATCGTTTCCAGAGTACCGGCATGAAAATGCACTTGTGCCCGGTGTTTCAGCGCCGGGGCACCGGGCAGAAGTTCCAACCGGACATCCGCGCGGCGCGTAGTGCGCAGGCGTCCGCGCGACGAGAGCACCATTCCCCGTTGCATGGCTGTGTGATCGACTCCGGCAAGATTCACAGCCGTCCTTTGACCAGCGCCGGAGCGCTCCACACTTTTGCCGCCGGTCTCGAGCCCGCGCACCCGCAATACTGTTCCCGAGGGCAAGAGTTCCACTTCGTCGCCCACCGCGACTTGCCCCGAAAAAAGCGTCCCGGTGACGACGCTGCCGAATCCTTTCACCGCGAACGAACGGTCAATCGGCAGCCGAAAATATCGCCCCGTATCCTTCGCGCTGATTTCTCGCGCCGCCTCTCGTAATGCAGTTTTTAATTCCGGAAGCCCTTGCTGGGTTTTGGCGCTGACCTCGACAATCGGCGCTTTCGCAAGAAAAGTGCCCTTTACGAACTCTTCGATCTCCATGCGCGCCAGTTCGCGGGTATCGCTGTCCGCCAGATCGCTCTTTGTCATTGCAATCACCCCGCGCTCGACCCCGAGCAGCCTGCAAATATCGAAATGCTCGCGTGTCTGCGGCCTTATCATCTCGTCCGCAGCGATCACCAGCAGCACCAGGTCAATGCCGGAAGCCCCCGCCAGCATGTTTTTCACGAACCGTTCGTGCCCCGGCACGTCGACAAACCCGTACCGTACGGCGTCGTCCTCCAGGAATGCGAATCCCAAATCGATCGTGATTCCGCGGCGTTTTTCTTCTTCCAGGCGGTCGGGATGTGTGCCCGTCAGTGCCTCGATCAACGTGGATTTGCCATGATCGATATGGCCGGCGGTCCCGACGATGATGCTCTTCAAGTTGGTGGCCATGTTGGAAGCAAAGAAGCAGATTTGATGGTACGAGACAGGCAAAGTAGCGGTCAAATCGGCCTTTACGCAAGGCGTGCTGCCGTTTTGATTTTGACGCATCTAATTCGGAAGGAGCCGACTCTGATGCCAGCAAGCGCAGCTCTTCTCCACGCCCTGAAATTCCGGCATCCCATTATCCAGGCGCCGCTGGCGGGTGGCGGCGATACGCCCGACCTGGTCGCGGCCGTTTCGAATTCGGGAGGCCTCGGCTTTATTGGCGGGGCGTATCTTTCCCCGGAACAGATCGCGCAAACAGCCCGCATCGTGAAGTCAAAAGCGACCGGCCCGTTCGGCATCAATCTCTTTGCGCCATCGACTCCTGCTTCTTCCTCCACCGCTCCGGAAATCGCGATACGTCGCCTTGCGCCGTATTTTTCCGAACTAGGCTTGCCGGCTCCTTCTTTACCTGCGGGCCCTTCCTTCACCTTCTCTGATCAACTCGCGGCGGCGCTGGAATCAGAAGTTTCCGTTTTCAGTTTCACGTTTGGACTTCTTCCGGCCGAGGCGATCGAAGCCCTTAAGCAAAAGAGCATTTTCCTGGTGGGCACGGCCACCACGGTCAACGAGGCAATCGAACTGGAAAAAGCGGGAGTGGACGCAGTTGTTGCTCAGGGCAGCGAAGCCGGAGGCCATCGCGGCACATTTCAGGGCGACTCCGATGCCTCAATGATCGGAACGATTTCACTTGTGCCCCAGGTGGTGGATGCAGTTCGCGTTCCTGTTATCGCATCAGGGGGGATCATGGATGGCCGGGGGATCGCCGCCGCTCTAGCATTGGGAGCAAGCGCCGTCCAACTCGGCACCGCATTTCTCACTTGCAATGAATCAGGGATTCCAGACGCATATCGTGAAGCCATTCTGAACGCGATGGAAGACCAGACGCGTATCACCCGCGCATTCTCGGGCCGTCCCGCACGGGGAATCGTGAATCGATTTATGAACGAGATGGAATCCGGCGACGGCAAAGAAGCCATTCTCCCGTTCCCGCTGCAGAACATGCTTACGCGCCCCCTTCGCACGGCAGCCGCTAGACTGGGCCGCGCTGAATTTCTCTCTCTGTGGGCGGGGCAAGGCGTCCGAATGGCGCGCCGCCAGTCTGCAGCTGAATTGGTAGCGAGACTGGTAAAGGAAACGGACACAGCAATTCGTGGCCTGCAGGGAAGTCGTTCGCACGAATCCTCTGCTTCCCAGTCAGGCGCTCCAACTAGCTAGTTTTCGGGAATCTTCGAGCCGAGGGAATACTCTTATTTCGCTGACGCGATTTCGTCCACGATTTCCTGGGCCGCAGCGCGCGGGTCTGCTGCAGCAAGTATGGGCCGTCCGACTACGATAAAGTCCGCGCCCGCGCGAATCGCTTCCCTCGGCGTCGCCGTGCGGGCTTGATCGTCCTTTTCTGAATCCGCGGCTTTGCTCTTCGGCCGCACTCCCGGCGTCACAATCAGAAAGTCCCGGCCGCACGCTTTGCGGATTGCTTTGGCTTCCTCGACGGAAGCCACCACGCCGTCCACGCCTGCTTTTTGCGCCAACTTCGCCAGTCTTACCACGCGCGAGTTTGGCGGGCCGCCAATCCCAACTTCCCGCACGGTTTTCGCATCCATGCTGGTGAGTAGCGTTACGGCCAGCAGCCGTGGCCGGTCCGCGCCCATCGGCACGCCGGCGCTCACGGCCTGCGCCGCGGCGTGCATCATCGCGGTGCCGCCCAGGGCGTGCACATTCACAAGTTTCAGTCCAGGCAAGGCCGCGGTTGCCAGCACGGCACCGGCAACCGTATTCGGAATGTCGTGGAATTTCAGGTCGAGGAAAATCTCCGCGCCAAGCTTTGCTACTTGCCGGACCGCTTCCGGCCCGGCGCTGGTAAAGAGTTGGCTGCCTATCTTGAACATGCCGACAAGATCGGAAACCTGGCTGGCAAATCTCAGGGCTGTAGACAGGGAATCGAAATCCAGCGCTACAATCAGGCTGCTTCGCGGATGGGCGTCAAAGGTTGTCAAGGTCGGGGACGGGCCCGAAGTCTCTTAGTTCTGGTTTCGGTCGTCTCGGGTTCGCTTCGGCGGCAGCTGCATCAGTTCCAGCCGCACCTGGCTGACTCCCGAGTTGATCAAGCCAATCTTCCGGGCTACGCGATAGGATACATCAATTTCGCGTCCTTCTTGATAGGGACCCCGGTCATTGATACGAACCACTTCAAATTTGCCGTTGCGGGTGTTTACGACGCGCACCCAGGATCCGAACGGAAGGTTCGGGTGGGCAGCCGTCAGGCTCTCGGCGTTGAACCGCTCGCCGTTCGCGGTTTTCTTGCCGTCAAAGTTGGGCCCATACCAACTGGCGTTGCCAACCCACACCTTGATCGGCTTTACCGGCTCGCTCTTCAAAGCCACCAAGGGTGCTTCCATTGCGGGTGCAATCAAGAACATCAGCGGCACCCAACGAATCGCGGCCCAAGCTACAAAGAGTGGTCGTCTCATAGTGTGTTTAATCCGCTACAAATGCTAAAAAAGTGTATCAAAAAAACCGCATTATGTCAACCATTTTCTTGAGAAAATTTGCCTCTTAACTCACTGAAAGTACACATATTAACGTCATTTAAGCCGTTCGCCAAACCAGCTACAATTGCCTCACTGGCCTTTGGGTCAGAGAAGCTGGCCGTCCCGACCTGTACCGCTGAGGCGCCTACGGAGACGTAATCAAGGACGTCGGCGACGCTCTCCACCCCTCCCAAACCAATGACCGGAATGCTCACCGCCTTCCTTACTTCCCAAACGAGACGGAGAGTTATTGGTTTGATGGCTGGCCCGGAAAGACCTCCCGTCAGGTTCCCCAAGAGGGACTTTTGGGTCCTAAAATCGATCGCCATTGCCGGAAACGTATTGGCCACAGTGAGGGCGTCGGCCCCTGCCCACTCCGCCGTTTTGGCGATAAGTCCAATGTCGGTAACAAGCGGCATCAGTTTTACCCAGAGGGGGCGTTTCCGAGCTGCCTTCCGCGCTGCCCCGACCACCTCCTCTACAAGAGCAGGGTCACTGCCGAACTGCATGCCACCTTTCTTGACGTTGGGACAGGAAATGTTGAGCTCGTAGGCGGAGACTCCCTCGGCGTCTTCAAGCCGTTCGATGACTCCGACATAGTCTTCCTGGCAGACACCAAATACGTTCACAATCACGTGAGTGTTGTATTTTCGCAACAGTGGGAGTTTGTCCATGACGAAAACGGCAACGCCAACGTTCTCGAGGCCGACCGCGTTCAGCATTCCGGAGGGGGTGTCACAGACTCTTGGAGCAGGTGCTCCTTCGATGGGTTGGAGTGAGATTCCTTTGGTGACGAAGCCCCCGAGGCGGTTCAAGTCCACCAGGTGGGCGAACTCCAACCCATACCCAAAGGTTCCGCTGGCGGCAATGATGGGATTAGCGAGGCGCAGAGCGCCAACCTGGACGCTGAGGTCAACGCGGTCGGAAGGATTCACGCTCCGGGAGGATATCACGAACCGCGACCGGGAGGTCCCAACTCTGTAGCTTCGATCTTCAGGCCTGAGGATTTCCAAGGCGATCGTGCGGCGCTGCTTGAGGAGCGAAAACCTCACCCCCTTTAGGCGCGAGCTACAGGAACCCGGCGTCGTTACTCCTTTTTGGCGGGTTTCTTCAGGGCTTCGGCGAGCACCCGGCCATCTCGCGTGGCCAGCGTCACTCCGGTCAAAGCTGCCAGGGTCGGCGTGATGTCCGCGGGAGTCACCTGCTCAAAATATTCTCCCGGCTGGATGCCAAACCCCATGAACAACACCGGCACATGCTGGTCGTAATTGTAAGGCGTTCCGTGAGAGGTGCCCGTGACCCGCTTGCTGCCGTCAGCCGAGTTGTCCATCAGCCAGTAAGGTTTCTGCAGCACATAAAGATCGCCGCTGCGTCCCGCAAAATAGCTGAGCACCACCGCCTTTCGCGTTTGCGCTATCGGCGTCGTGCCGTTGCCCAATTCCTCCGCCCGGTAAACTGCCGCCACTCCCGGCATCGTCGAAATCGCGTTGACGACTGCTTTCATGGCTGCGGGATCCTCCTTCAGCCGCCCGTACACTCCCTCGGAAAAGTACAGCTCATTCCCGGCGATGCGGGCAACTACCGGCTTAGTGTAGTTCATGGGCTCGAGCGCCTTTTCGATCCGTGCCTGCAACTCCGGCAAACCGAGCACTCCCGCGTCCACGCCCGTCTTCTGCATATCCACAGGAATCGGCGCCACGCCGTGGTCTGCGCTCAGTGCGACAACATAGTTTCCGGCTCCCACTTCCTGGTCGAGAAACGTGAAGAGATCGCCCAGGTCCTTGTCGAGGCGCGCCAGAATGTCCTGAATCTCTCGGCTGCGTGGCCCAAAAGTGTGGCCGACATAGTCGACCGAGGAGTAGCTCACGCCCAGAAAGTCGGTCGCGCCGCTTTTTCCAAGTCCGAGTGAATCCACAGCCGTTTCCGCGAGTCTCGTCAGATATGTATCAGCAAACGGGCTGGTGGACCACTGTTCGTAAAATGCCGCATCTGCCGAGGTGCTGCCTTCTTTCCCGCGCAGCGGATGTGGGAATGTCGTCGTCCACCCGTCCACAGTTGCGGCACCGACTGCCGTGTCATCGTAGAAATAAGCCGTCTGCGGCAACGAAAGGGACCACGTCCTTTCAAAATCCTGTGCCACGGGGTATTTCTTTGCGAACTCTTCCACAAACGGTGCGGTGCCAAATACCGACGACGTCACAAGCGCGCCGGAGGGATCGATCCATGTCACAGCATCACCCTGGTGGCCTGCCATCGTGATTGCCGATCTCGCCTTCAACGAGAATGTCACTACCCGGGTCGCTCCGCCGCTCTGAAATTTCAGCTCTTCCGCGAATGATGGCAACTGCATCCGCCACGCCGAGTCGCCGCCCTTTGTGCTGCCCCCCGCATACGCTGCGTTTTTCGCGTTCGGGTCGCTGGTGCATGTCACCATTTTCTGTTGCTCGCGGTCCCACCAGGCGTTCGCCACCATTCCGTGGCTTGCCGGAAACGATCCCGTCGAAATCGTGGAATGTCCCGGGCACGTTTCCGTTGCCGCATACGGGTAGGCCGCCGCGCGGAACCAGGCGCCTTCCGTGAGCAGCCGCTTCAGCCCTCCGGTCCACTGGCCGCGAAACTTGTCCACATAGTCGCCGCGCATCTGGTCAACCACCAGCAGCACCACGAGTTTTGGCCGTGCCGCCGACTTCTCTGCCTTCCTCTCGGCGGCCGCAGCCGTCTTGGGCGTCTGCGCTCGGGCGCCGCTGGCCACCAGCGTTAACCCGGCTAGGGCCAAAGTCAGCACCCTCGAAATCCTCGATCCTGATTCGATCCTCAGCCTCATGGACCTCTCCTTGTCGAATTCCGCGAAAGTCTAGCATGCGGAGATAACTACGGCGTGAATCTCCTTTCCGGTTCACCCGAACTCTTCCGGTTTTCGCGACTTGTGCTAGCATTACGCGAACATGCGCATCGTCGAAAAATCCCAATTGATGTCCGCGGCGGAAATCGACCGCACACTGCAGCGCCTTGCCCACCAGATTGTAGAGAAGAGCGGTGGGACGAAGAGCCTGGCGCTCATCGGCATTCGCCGCCGCGGCGTACCGCTCGCCCAGCGCATCGCCCGGGCCATGCGCGGGATCGACGGGGTGGACGTCCCGGTGGGCACGCTAGACATCACTCTTTATCGCGACGACCTCTCCAAAGTTGCGCCTCAAGCCGTGTTGCAATCTTCGGACATCACCTTCGGCGTGGACAGCATGGACCTGGTCCTCGTGGACGACGTCCTCTACACGGGCCGCACCATCCGCGCGGCCATGAACGGACTTTTCGACCTCGGCCGCCCTAAGCGGGTCTCTCTTTGCGTGCTCATCGATCGTGGCCACCGAGAAATGCCTATCGAAGCCCAATACGTCGGCCGCACTGTCCAAACCAGCGACACGGAAATCATCGAAGTGCGCCTGATCGAAATCGACAAGGAAGAGCGTGTGGTCCTCGTCGACCGCGTCGACTAGCACCCTCTGACAAAAGACGCCAACCAGCGCCCACGCCTTCGGTGGGTAGGAGCTTTCGCCTTTGCCTCCTGCTCGCTGATCGCCGTTATCTGCTATCTATATCTTTGCGTCCCCGCCCCCATCGCGTAAACTAGTCATCCAGACGAGGCGCACTCCTCCTCGCGTGCGATCGAGTGCAAATTTGACCTATCGTTTTCGCGATCTGCTGGCTCTTGAACCGCTCTCTGCGGACGAACTCACCTTCATTCTCGATCAGGCCAAACCTTTCCAGGAAATTCAGCGTCACCCTCTAAAAAAATTAGCCACGCTGCGCGGCAAGACTGTCGCCCTGGCCTTCTTTGAGAATTCCACGCGTACACGACTCAGCTTCGCCACTGCCGCCTCGCGCCTCGGCGCGGACACGATGAACCTGCAGGCCGAAGCCTCCAGCCTCAAGAAAGGCGAGACCCTGCTCGACACGGCCAACAATCTGAACGCCATGCGCCCCGATTGCTTTGTCATGCGCCATGCTTCTTCCGGAGCGGCCGATTTCGTGGCCCGGCATCTCGAAATCCCGGTAGTGAACGCCGGCGACGGCACCCACGAGCATCCTTCCCAAGGTTTGCTGGACGCGCTCACTATTCGCGATCGCATCGGCCACCTGAAGAATCTCAATGTCACCATCCTCGGCGACATCGCGCACTCCCGTGTCGCCCGCTCCAACATTCATCTTCTCGGAAAGTTCGGTTGCCGCTTCACGCTCTGCGGCCCGGCTATGTGGGTTCCCCGCGAACTTCAAGAAATCGGCCCGCCAGGTACGCCCATCCGCTGCGTCTATCGCGTCGAAGAAGCCCTTGAGGACGCCGACGTGATCATCGTCCTTCGCGTGCAAACGGAACGCCTGCACGAGCCTTCGCTCTCGCAAAGCGATTACATCCTGCTCTATCAACTGAACGCCGAGCGGATGAAACTCGCCAAACCCGAGGCTCTGATTCTTCATCCGGGGCCCATCAATCGCGGTATGGAAATCACTTCCGAAGTTGCCGACGGCCCGCAATCCGCTGTTCTCGAACAAGTCACCAACGGCGTTGCCACCCGCATGGCCATCCTCTACCTGCTGATGGTCGGCGCCTCCGAAGGCGCGCATCCCGCTCTTGAAGTGAAACCCGACGCCAAATCCAAGGAATCCGCGCATGCTTCTGATTAAGAACGGCCGCGTCCTCGATCCCGCATCCAAAACCGACGCGGTCCGCGACATTCTTCTCGACGGAGAATCCATTGCCGAAATCGCCGCGCCAGGAAAAATTTCCCGCGCGAATGGGGCAGAGGTGTTTGACGCCACAGGGCTCGTCGTCGCTCCCGGCTTCATTGACATGCATGCCCACCTTCGCGAACCGGGGCAGGAAAATTCCGAAACGATTGAGACCGGCACCAAGGCGGCAGCGCGCGGCGGATTTACCGCAGTTTGCTGCATGCCCAACACCCGGCCCGTCAACGACAACGCTTCCATCACCCGCTTCATCGTGGATCGCGCCAAGGTACATGGCCACGTTCGCGTCTGGCCAATCGGCGCCGCGAGCATCGGCAGCAAGGGCGAAGACATCTCCGAAATCGCCGCGATGCGCGACGCAGGCATCGTGGCCGTCTCTGACGATGGAAAACCCATTGCGACCGCAAAACTCGCGCGCCAGATCATGGACTATTGCCGCAGCCTCGATCTTCCGGTCATTGAGCACGCCGAAGACGTTTCTCTCGCCGCCGGCGCCGTCATGCGCGAAGGCGTCGCCTCCACGCGCCTGGGCCTTTCCGGCATGCCTGCCGCCGCCGAATCCGTTTGCGTTGCACGCGACGTTCAGATCGCGGAGCTCACCGGCGCGCGCTTGCACATCGCGCACCTCTCGGCGAAAGCTTCCCTCGAACAAGTCCGCTTCGCCAAGAAACAAGGCCTGCGCGTCACCTGCGAAGTCACTCCGCACCACTTCACCTTGATCGACGAGGATGTCACCTACGATTCTCGCTTCAAGATGAATCCGCCGCTCGCCGCTCGCGAGGATCGCGAAGCGCTGCTCGGCGGCCTCGCCGACGGCACGGTGGACGCGATTGCCACCGATCACGCCCCCCACGAACCCGCCATCAAAGATGTGGAGTTCGACAAGGCGCCTTTCGGCATCCTCGGATTCGAAACCGCCGTAAGTCTCGCTCTCGAAGAGCTCGTCCACTCCAAACGTATCTCACTCATGCGCATGGTGGAACTCTTTACCACGGGCCCTGCTCGTGTGCTCGGCAAGCAACGCGAACTCGCTCCCGGCGAACCCGCCGATGTCACCATTTTTTCTTTGGATCGCGCCTGGACGTACCACGTAAAGGAAAGCCCGAGCAAATCGCGCAACTCGCCGTTTGACGGCCGTACTTTCAAGGGCGGGCCCGCAGCCACTATCGTGGCCGGGAAAATCGTTCACCGCGCGTAATCATACAGCGCGCTGTTCAACGATGGGTTCTCTGCGCTCCAGCATCCGCAAAATCCAGTAACTCCCGACCGCCGCTGCGATATGCTTGATCGTGTGCCCACTGACCATGTTTCCGAGTGAAAAAATCTGCTGGTCGAGTGTCTCCGTGAGCTTGGCGAGCAGGTAAAACCCGGCAAGCACCGCCAATTCGCTTCCCCGCGTGTACCTGGGTTTCAGGAATAGCGCCAAAATCACGGCCAGAATCGCGTACAACTGCACGCCCGCGTAAAAGCGCAAGTCGCCCTGGCCCTGCGCTTCACTCCAGCGCCATTCGAAGACGCTCCCTATCCCGATCGCCAGCAGAAACGGCAAGAGCGTTAACCCGGCGTGGACGCTGATTCGTTCTGCGATGAGCGCGGCGACCAGACTCATAAAGACAATCGTCATCGGCAGGCGATCCCACACCAGCCGGGCGTTGTCCGGCGCCAAGTGGTAATACGAAGACCCAACCGCTGTGAGCACGAGTCCGAAGAAAATGATGAGGTAAGGCCACTTCTCCCTCGGGTCCAGAAACCGAATCCGACACGGCCGGCGCAGCATTGCGTACAACCCCATTATGCCGACGATTACGAACCCGGTGTTCGACACCACATCCCCAAAGTTTGGAATCCCCAGCCAGCCACGCTGGTCGGCGAAGTTGTGATACGCCGCCGGTTGCGGAACCCGGGGTATCCAGGCTGCGACAACGAAGAGCACAATCGCCAGTCCCGCCAGTAGAATTCCGCCCAGTTTTCTTGAATCCAAGGGGCCTCCGGTCGTGGCTGAATGAAAATCAAAGCATAGCTTTGTTTCCAGTGGAATTATCGGCCAGATCGCATGTCACGCAATGGCCATTTACCGCTGCGCGTCAGCGATTAGCTGAATGGTTCCCAGTGCCCCTACACTGGATGTACCCGTCTCGATGCGCACCCTCGCAACAATTCGTTTCCTGCTCGTGGCGTGCGCCAGTCTGTTCGCCACGCTTTCCGCGCGCGGACCATCGGAACGCATCCTCGACTATCACAGCGACGTGACGCTCGAGGACGACGGATCGCTGCAGGTTACGGAAACCATTACGGTCATCGGTCGAGGCCAACAAATTCGCCACGGCATTTTCCGCGATTTCCCCACGACATACACCGACCCATACAACAACCGCTACGTCGTCGGTTTCCAGATGCTCTCCGCCACCTGTGATTCCGTTTCCGAACAGTTCCGCGTTGAGGACCAGTTCAACGGCACACGCATCTACCTTGGCAACCCCAACACCCTCGTCAGCGCCGGCCAGCATGTTTACTCGCTCACCTACACGACAAATCGCCAGCTTGGTTTTTACAAAGATCACGACGGGCTTTTCTGGAATGTCACCGGCAATGGCTGGGATTTCCCCATCGAAGCCGCCAGCGCAACCGTGCATCTTCCCTTAAACATTCCCGCGGACGAGGTCAATCTTTCCGGGTTCACCGGTCCGAAAGGATCGCGCGAATCGCAACTCGCTTCGTCCCGCGAAGGCGACGCTTTTCAGTTCACGGCACAGCGCGCGCTATCGCCCCACGAGGGCCTCAGCGTCCTGCTCATGTGGCCGAAAGGTTTCATCGCACCGCCCAACTTTTCCCAGAATCTGGAATTCTTCTTTCGCGACAATCGCGGTGCACTGCTTCTCGGCGCCGGGTTTCTCGTCACTCTGCTGTACTACCTCATCGCATGGTCGGCCGTTGGCCGCGATCCCGCCCGCGGCGTAATCATGGCGCTCTATGAGCCCCCCGCGAAGCTTTCCCCTGCAGCGATGCGCTATTTGATGCGCATGGGTTACGACAACAAAACCTTCGCCGCTGCCATTCTGGATATGGCGGTCCGAGGTTTCTTGAAAATCACCGAAGAGTCGGGCGCGTACAGGCTCACGCTGACCGGCAAGGACGATCGCGTCCTCACTCCCGACGAAAAACAGATTGCCGCTGAACTTTTTGAGGGCAGGAACGAACTTCTCCTTCAACATACGAATCACACCTTGATCAAAAGCGCCATGGTCGCAACGCAAAAGTGGCTCAAGACCACGGAAGAAAAGACGTACTTGTTCACCAATTCGCGCTATCTGATTCCCGCCATTTTCATCTCCTTGCTTGTGGCGCTCGCTTACTTCGCAAGTTTGGGCTTGCCTGGAACGATTGCCGGGTTGTTCATAGCGTTATGGCTCACGATCTGGACGGTCGCCGTCTCTGCTCTGGTTCTCGGCGCCCTCGCCGCCTGGAGAGAAGTCCTTCGTGGCGGCAATTCCGCGCTTGTGAGCGGCGGCAGAGCTCTCTTTCTTACTCTTTTCGCACTTCCTTTCCTGGGCGGCGAAGCAATGGGGCTCTTTTTTCTCACGAAGCTCACATCGCTTTCCTTCGGGCTCTTTCTGATTGCCAGCGGGATTCTTCACGGAATCTTCCTACACCTGATGAAAGCTCCTACATTTGCCGGGCGCCGGCTGATGGATCAGGCGGAGGGCTTCAAACTGTTTCTCAGCTCGGTCGAAGGAGACCGCCTGAATCGCGGGGTTCCTCTGCAACAAACACCCGAAGTATTCGAAAAATTCCTGCCTTACGCGCTGGCGCTCGACGTGGAACAGGATTGGGCCAATAAATTTTCGGGGATTCTCTCGGCCGCGGGAACCGCTCCCGGAAGTTCAGGCTCCGCTTACACGCCATCCTTCTATTCCGGCTCTTCCTGGAACAGTTTGAGCGGTGCGAGCTTCGCTTCATCCTTCGGCGGTGCGCTCACCAGCGCGATCTCGGCTTCGTCGGCAGCACCCGGTTCAAGCGGCGGTGGAGGGAGCGGCGGTTCCGGCGGAGGAGGGGGAGGCGGCGGTGGCGGAGGTTGGTGAACGAACTTTCTGGGCGCGATTCCGTCGTTATTTTGACCCGACGCGCTGCACGTTGAATTGATCACCTCGCGGCCAGGTCACTTTGTTTTTCTTTTTGCAGTACGGGCAGATGGCCGTGCGGTCGACGTGTTTGCCCAATCCGGTGGATCCCACAATGCGCATGCCTCGCTGGCATCCTGTGCATCGGAAGATTTTCTGCATATACCCTCCTTGCCCTACTTGGCCCGTCAGAGGATGACTGCTTCGAAGCTTCGCCTCAGTGCGCCGCGGGTTCCGCTGCCGGGTGCAAACCGTGTTGCGGCACTTCATGCGTGCCGCGGGTCAGCGGCTCGATCTTCATACGGTAGAAATGGTCCAGCGGCAATCGGCCTTTGCCGACCGGGTAAGCCTTCTCGATGGCTTTCATAACGTAGGCTTTTGCCAGCGTCGTTGCTTCCAGCAGCGATCTGCCCGCTGCAAGTTGCGCCGTAATCGCCGACGCGAAGGTGCAGCCCGTCCCGTGTGTATTTTCAACTTTCACACGGTCGCCGCCCAGGTGGTGCATCTCTTTCCCGTCGAACAATACGTCGATGACCTTCTCCATGTGGCCGCCCTTTACAATCACTGCGCGCGCGCCCATCTCCACCAGCTTTCGCGCGGCCGCCTCCATGTCCGCCACATCCTTGATGGTCAATGCGGTCAGCACTTCGGCTTCGGCGATATTCGGCGTGATCACGTTCGAGCGTTTCAGCAGTTCGGCAGAAACAAAGTTGATACCCCCGGCATCCAGCAATTCCTTACCACTCGTCGACTTCATCACGGGGTCATGCACCACGTGCGCGAACTTGTGCGCATCCAGAAATTCCGCAACCGCAACTGCGTTTCCACGGTTTCCCAACATGCCGACCTTCACCGCCGCAATCTCGCAATCCTTCGCCAGCACGTCCAACTGCTCTCGCAACTCCGCGCTGGGCGTATTGTGGACCGCTTCCACGCCCTGCGTGTTTTGCACGGTCAGGGAGGTGATTGCCGCCACGCCATAACACCCATGCGCGGCAAATGTCTTCAGATCCGCGCCCACACCGGCGCCGCAACTCGGATCAAATCCCGCAATCGTAAGCAAAACCGGCGCCGCCGCGATTCCCTGCCCATGGAGATGGCTCATGATGTTCTGTCTTTTGCCTCGTGCCGTGAAGAAAATAGCCGGTCACGTCTCCCTGGCCGCGAGGATCTGGAATCTCGCGCCAAAAAACGGCCGGCATCTGCGAATGTACGCGCACTACTTTTTCTCTGCAAGGTAATTTTGCAAAACAAAGCCGAGATTCAGCAGTTCAAGTCCGAAACTCGGCAAGTTATTGGGAAAAATTGAATTCTTCGGACGAATCTAGATCAAGGAAATAAGCCGCGCACTAGCGTGGCTTCGGCTACTCGGCCGACTGCGACGCTCATCGCGGCGGCGCGGGGTGGCACGTGGTGCTTGCGCATGGCTTCGAGCATGTCGTGGAACGCGCGCACCATGATTTTCTGCAGGCGCACGTTCACCTCGTCGGAATCCCAGAGCAAGCCTTCCTGGTTCTGCACCCACTCGAAGTAACTGACGGTGACGCCCCCGGCATTGGCCAGGATATCCGGCAACACAGTGATTCCGCGCCGCGCCAGAATTTCGTCCGCGTGAGGCGTGGTCGGCCCGTTGGCCGCTTCAGCCACGATGCGCGCCTTTACGGCTTCGGCATTCTGCAGCGTAATTACGTTCTCAAGCGCCGCCGGCACCAGGATGTCGCACTTCATGGTCAGAAGATCATCGTTTGAAACGCGCGAAGCGCCCGGCATACCCACGACCGTCCCGGAGCGCTCCTTGTAACGGATGGCCTTGATCGGATCGATCCCGCGCGAGTTCGTTACGCCGCCGCGCGTGTCGCTTAGCGCAATAATTTTCGCCTTCTTGTCCGCCAAAAGCCGTGCGGCTGTCGCTCCCGCATTGCCGAAGCCCTGAATCGCCACCGTCGCGCCGCGCAGCGAAATCTTCTTCACCTTGCAGGCCTCTTCGACCACGTACACGAGTCCCTGGGCCGTCGCCTCTGCGCGCCCCAGTGACCCTCCAATCGAAATCGGCTTCCCGGTCACCACGCCCGGCACCGTGTGCCCGACCATCATGGAATAGGTGTCCATGATCCAGGCCATCGTCTGCGAATCCGTGTACACATCCGGCGCCGGAATATCCTGATCCGGCCCAATGATCGGCAAAATCTCGCTCGCAAACCGCCGCGTCATCCGCTCCAGTTCGCTCTTGGACATGCGCTTCGGGTCGCAAATGATGCCGCCCTTCGCGCCGCCAAACGGCACATTCACTACCGCCGTCTTCCAGGTCATCCACGCCGCCAATGCCTTCACTTCGTCCAGCGTGACGCCGGGGTGGTAGCGAATGCCACCCTTGCCCGGGCCTCGCGAAACGTTGTGCTGCACGCGGAACCCCGTCAACACCTTCACCTGCCCATTGTCCATCTTCGTTGGCAGGGAGACTTCCAGAATACGCTTAGGAGTCCGCAGCACTTGGCGCAGGCCGGGATCCAGCTTCAGCACCTCCGCCGCGATATCAAACTGAATCTGCGCGATGCGGAAAGGATTTAGTTCCTCGCGCGGAGCAATCCGCGGCACCATTGGTGGAGCGCCCGTGGGTCGGGTTGGAACGGGGGGTTTTGCGACCGTGGCCATCAGCTTCGGTCCTTTCCTCTGCTCGTGTCTGAAAACGCTTGCGTGCTGCCGTGCTGCACTACTTTTCCTTCAAAGAAACTCAGGCGTTGGCGGCGAATTTCTTCGGTGCGTCCATAAACTTGTTGCGGCATTGCTCGGAGCAAAAGAAAACCGGCTCGCCGCTGCTGCTGCGTTCCGCGAGCGCCAATCCCTCGGCCAGGTGCATTCCGCAGACCGGGTCACGAACCAATTTTCGGGACACAGTATCGCTTGGCACGTCAATCGGTTCTTGCCCGTTCCGAGCGCCGGCACCCATGCTGTTCACCAGGCGGCGCAGCAGGGAAACGCTCCACGAAACGACAATCACCCAAAATAAGAACCGTAGCATTCGCGCAATAAGTGTCATCGGATTTAGAGCCGCCGCCTGAGCCAGTAGCAAGATTTAGGCCTTTAGCAGCGTTGAGCCGAGTGTATGCAGGCCTTTCCGGCGAGTCAAACGAAAAGCTGTGGATTCAAGAAGTTGCGTGGCACGATGAACCGGCGAAGTGGTCGGATTTCCCAGTGAGGATTAGCGTAAGCACTGTGGATTCAACATGTTGCAGCTAACACGTGGCCGCCATACCGAAACTCTTACTTTGGCCCGGGAATCCGGTCGATCCCCATGTAAGGCTGCAGTAGTTCCGGTATTAGAATCGATCCGTCGGCTTGCTGATAATTCTCCACCAACGCAATCCAGGTCCGCCCGACGGCGAGTCCGGAGCCGTTTAGTGTGTGCACGAATTCGCTTTTCCCGCCTGTTTTGGGTTTGAAACGAATGCCGGCGCGCCGGGCCTGAAACGCTTCGCAATTCGAGCACGAGGAAATTTCGCGGAACTCGTTGCCGGAGGGCAGCCAGACTTCCAGGTCGTACGTTTTCGCCGAGGCGAAACCCATGTCTCCGGTGGAGAGCAGCACCGTGCGGTAATGCAGTCCCAGTTTCTCCAAAATTGTCTCGGCATTCCGCACCAATGCTTCATGTTCCTGGTAGCTTTTCTCCGGATGCGTGAACTTGAACATTTCCACTTTTTGGAACTGGTGTTGCCGCAGAATGCCGCGCGTATCTTTTCCCGCGGCGCCAGCTTCCGAGCGAAAGCATGCGGTCCAAGCCGTCAAGTGAATCGGCAACTGGTCTTCCGTCAGCGTCGCCTCGCGATACAGGTTGTGCAATTCCACTTCCGACGTCGGTGTCAGCCAGAAATCTGTGTCTTCGAGCTTAAACAGATCAGCCGCGAATTTCGGCAATTGTCCGGCGGCCATGAGCGAAGCCGTGTTCACCAGGAATGGCGGCAAAATCTCCGTGTAGCCGTGCTCGCGCGTGTGTACATCCAGGAAAAAGTTGGCCAGGGCCCGCTCCAGGCGCGCTCCCCAACTCTTGTAAACCGCAAATCGCGCGCCGGTAATGCGGGCGGCCGCTTCCAGGTCCAAAATTCCGGCTCGTTCGCCGACTTCCCAATGCGGTTTTGGCTGGAAATCAAATATCGGGGCCGTACCCCACCGGCGAACTTCCTTGTTGTCCGCGGCGCTCTTGCCATAGGGCACGCTGGCGTGGGGAATATTGGGAATGGTCAGCAGGAGCTCTTTTTGTTGGGCGTCCAGCTCATCCACTTTCACGTCGGTCTGCTTGATCAGTTCGGAGACCTGCTTCATCTCCCCAATCAGCTTTTCGGCATTCTGTTTTTCCTTCTTCAGGCGCGCTATTTCGTCGCTGGCCTTATTGCGCTGGGCCTTGCGCTTCTCATTTTCCGTAATCAGTTCGCGCCGCCGTTTATCGAGATCCCGAAAGCCCTCCAAATCTAGCGTCATGTTGCGCTTTTTCGCCATGTCGGCGAAGACATCCAGATGTTCCCGGAAATAACTCAGATCATGCATGGTGTGGAAAGAATACCGTAGAGCAGCGCCCAACGTCGACTTTCCGCGATCTTCGCCGGCCGTTTTCGGGGGTGATGAGCCGTCGAACACCACCTTTTCCGAAGGACAGTATCTTTAGTCCTAGCGGGAAGTACCGGTTCAATTGAAACTGACGGGCTAGAGACGCCTCGAAGGCCCATCGGCACAATCGTAACTGTAGTTGGGAGTTAGGTTCGGCAGCGGGTGGGCGGAATGATCATAGCGATCTTGCTCCTGTGCGTTGTTCTTCTGCTCGCGAGCGCAGTTGAACAACCGGCTCCCCCGAAGTCGCAAGACCGATCTTCCAGCTAAGTACCCTCCATCCCCCACGCCAGAGCGGCCGGCACCCCCACCGGCCGCTCACTTTTTTTGGACGCACAATTCCCCGCAAAACGAGTGAGCTGTGCTGCGTTTGATTTCAGAGGCTTCGAACTATTCGAAGCCCTGGCAGGAATGTCTGGTTGGGGGCAAATAAAAAAGGGGGCCGGTGCAAGCCCCCTTATATTGATTCGACCCCCCAATAACCAGATCATCAGTCGAGGTTGATGTCCGGCCACCCCGGGAAGCCAATCTCATGAATTGTCTGTAACAGATGCACGCCTCTTGCCACCAACCGGGTTTATCCTCAGAGCCGCACTGTTAACTGAAAAATAAGAGTTTAGCTCTAAGGAGGGCTCTGGCGGTCGAAACAACCCTTCCGAAATCTACAAAATCTCACATACTTAGGCTTGCTTCCTACAGAGTTTAGGAATTCGAAAGCAGCTCGTCCTTTACTCGGCTGGTGCACCCTGAGGGACGCCAGACCGCGGTTCGACGCTTGTGTGCCACTTTCTCCACATCCAGCGCCCGGGAAAGAACACCAGCACTACCCAAAGGAGGGCGACTGGTCCCCGGCTGATAACAAATAGTGCGATTGCCGACAAACTGCCCAGCAGGTCCGACAGTCCCGCCATCGCCGCATTTCGAAATTCCGCCGTGAGGCTCTCCGCCGGTGGCTTCACCTCTTCCCGCAGGGAAAGAAGCACCTGCGCGAAGATCACCTGGTGTTCGTTCGAGGCGCGTTGGGCCTCCAGACGGGAAATTTCCGCAGTGACATTTGCAAGCTGCCGCTGCACCTCCAAGAGATTGCGGTTGTTTCCGCCCTTCGCCAGAATCCCCTGCAACCTTTCCAGCGTACTTTGGGCATTTATCAACCGGGCCTCGAGGTCCGCGCGCTGCTGGGTGATCTCGTCTGCGGTCTGTTCCTCGCGTTCGACGCTTCCCAGTGTTTTCAGATCGTTGACCGCCGCAGTGAACTCGGACGAGGGAACCCGAAGGGTCGCCGTCAAGATGCTGGAAGCGGGCTGACCCACCATTCTGAGTCTTGCCGCATATCCATGGTGGCGCTCCAGAATTTCTTCCAGGGTGGCTCGCGAATGCGCGAATTCTTTCGTGGCAACGGCCAACTCTGCCGCATGGGCGATCATCGGTATTACGTAACCCGAATCATCCGTCGCCAGTCCGGGTGCTGCTCCGCCGGCGGCCATTGGCGCCGGGGTGGCCGTTTTGCGTGACTGCTTGATCCGTTCCCACTGTTCCTTCAACTCCGAATCCGGTTGGCTTCCAGGCGGAAGGTTGGTGTAAAACGACGTTTCCGGGAATCCTCTCTGGCCTATCCGCGTGGTAGGTCGTGAGATCCAGGACAGCGCCAGCCCTCCCATACAAAGCGCAATGATGAGCAGGAGTGTCCGGCGTGAGGCGGGCAGGGTGCGAAACCAATTGAGCGGGGAAGTGAAGGTTGTTCTCATGGGTGGCCTCCAGTGCCATTGTATTTAGAACGGAGGCTCACCAGGTTCTTGCAAAAAATCTAGAGGCAGGTCAGGCGCCAATGGCCGCGCGCAGGGCGTTTGCGATGGACTCCGAAAACCGCTTCACATCTTCGTGGTGTTCCGCTTCGACCATCACACGTGCCAGTGGTTCGGTCCCCGAATAGCGCAGCACCACCCGTCCGTTCGCTCCGAGCGCTTTCTGCGCTTCTCCGAGGGCCCGTGACACGTCGGGCAGCGACTCCATGGGCGGCTTCGTTTTCACTTTTACGTTCAGAATAATCTGCGGGTAATCCTTCAGCCCTGCCGCCAGCTTTTCCAGCGGCCCTCGTAATGCCACAAGCGAGGCAATCTTCACCGCGGTCAACAATCCATCCCCTGCCGGACTGTCGTCCAAAAAAATAATGTGGCCGGACTGTTCGCCGCCAAGATTATTCCCGGACTTCAGCATTTCCTCGAGAACGTAGCGGTCGCCCACCGCCGCTCGCCCCAGCGCAATCCCTTCCTGCGCCAGAACACGCTCCAAGCCAAGGTTCGACATCGACGTGGCCACCACGCGATTCTGCTTCAATTGCTTATGGGCCTTCAAATATCGTCCAACAACCAGGAGCACTCCGTCGCCATTCACGATATGGCCGTTGGCGCACACGAAAAGGGCGCGGTCTGCATCCCCATCAAACGCGACGCCAAAGTCGGCGCGCTCGGCAACTACCCGCTTCTGCAGTCCTTCCAAGTGCAGCGAGCCGCATCCAGCATTGATGTTTCGTCCGTCCGGCTGCACTCCCATTGCAATCACATCGGCCCCCAAGCTTTGAAACAGCTCCGGGCCCAACTGGTACGCTGCGCCGTTCGCGCAATCCAGCACCACCCGCTTGCCGGAAAGATTTGCTCCTGTAATCATCCGGTTTCGCAGAAAATCCAGATACTCCACGTGGAGCGCGTGATTCGCCACCAATTTGGGCCGCTTGGGGGGCACTGGTTCCCCTCGCAATTTGAAAATATCGGTTTCCAGCACCTCTTCCACGGCGTCGGGAAATTTCATTCCCTCGTGTGAAAAAAGCTTCACCCCGTTATCGTGATAAGGATTGTGCGAAGCGGATATCACCACGCCCGCTTGAAAGTCATTCTCTCGTACCAAACACGCCACACCTGGTGTGGTGATCACTCCCGCAAACTCTGCCGTCGCCCCTGCTGCTTCTAATCCCGCGGTCAAAAGTTCAGCGATATGCGGCCCGGACTCACGCGTGTCCATCCCGATCAGCACGTGCGCGGAGCCAAACTCTTTCTTAAGGTAACCGCCAATCGCCCGCCCCGTTGCGTAGAGCGTCTGATCGTCCAGCGGGGGAGTCCCGGGTACGCCGCGCATTCCGTCTGTACCGAAGAGTTCTTTCGCCATTGCGATAAAAGGCCTTTCCAGGCGGGCAACCTCGAGGCAGTCTAGCACACGCCGCACACCCCATCCCTCCGGCATTCACCTGCGGGATTAGACCTTAGTCTGTCGCCGCGCAATTTCAGTTTAGCTGGGGTTGCTTGGAATTCCCCCGCCGCCTGCTCAGGATTGCCTCCGATTGTGTTAACGTGTCTGGAATAGGAGCGTTCGGTGTCCAGCACGGAAACCCCGCAGACTACAGTTTTCCGCATCTCTGGCTCAAACTTCAGCCTGCGGCTTATCGCCGCTGCGATCATTCTCTTGTTTTTTTACTATGCCGCGGGCGTGGTTATCACGTTGCTTCTCTCTGTGCTGATCGCCTATTTTCTGGACCCTGGCGTGGAATTCCTGGAGCGATTCCGCGTCCCGCGCACCATCGGCGCGCTGGTTCTGGTGCTGCTGCTGATTCTTGTATTGATTGCCGCGGGGTACACACTGTGGCTCCGCACTTCCGACTTTGCCGCTGATTGGCCCAAGTATCGAGAGATTCTGCACAATGCGACAAGCAGAGTGCAGGGAGATATCAATCGCCTCGAGGGTAGTGTGAATGACTTCACCAGTTCCGGCGAACCGGGCAAGTTGGTTGTTCCCCATGAAGACACGGGCGCGGTCCACAGTTTTGTAGTTCGGGGGATTGGCTCGCTTTATGCCCTGGTGCTCGAGGCCACGTTTGTTCCGTTCCTCGTTTTCTTCATGCTGGCGCAGAAA
>Ga0210402_10000945_pt1 | contig 31039 bp, 29 predicted proteins | sample IncBWC7MmetaG_FD_161055 | JGI IMG/M metagenome (GOLD analysis project Ga0210402, IMG submission 161055) | Forest soil microbial communities from Barre Woods Harvard Forest LTER site, Petersham, Massachusetts, United States - Inc-BW-C-7-M | ecosystem: Environmental > Terrestrial > Soil >...
TCATTCAAGATTTTGAAAGCCAGCGCGGCAAACGGCTCAGCGTCATCCGCTTTGCGCGTCATGGGTTCGCCGCTCTCGCTCTGGCCTTTGACGGGCGGCCTGTCGGTGGGCGCGGGCATGTATTCGACGATGGCGTCGAGCACGGCCTGCACGCCCTTGTTCTTGAACGCGGAACCGCAGGTCACCAGGCAGACATCGTTCTTCAGGGCGCGCTCGCGCAACCCCTTTTTAATTTCCTCGTCGCTTAAGGTGCCGCTGTCGAGATACTTGGTGAGCAGAGCCTCGTCGCCTTCCGCGGCGGCCTCGATCATTTTGCCGCGCCATTCCTCGCAATCCTTCAGCATTTCGGCCGGGATTTCGCGGTACTCGAATTTCATGCCCTGGGTTTCTTCATCCCAATGGATGGCCTTCATCTTGACGAGATCGACCACGCCGACGAATCCTTCTTCGGCGCCGATGGGCAACTGAATGGGCACGGGGTTGCCCCGCAGTCGAGTTCTGATCTGCTCGACGCAACGCAGGAAGTTTGCACCGGCGCGGTCCATCTTGTTGACGAACGCGATGCGCGGCACGCCGTACTTGTTCATCTGGCGCCAGACGGTCTCGGACTGCGGCTGTACGCCGGAGACCGCGCAGTACACGGCGATGGCCGAATCCAGCACGCGCAAGGAGCGCTCCACCTCGATCGTGAAATCGACGTGTCCGGGCGTGTCGATGATGTTGATGCGGTGCTCGGGGAAGCTCTTGTCCATCCCCTTCCAAAAGCAGGTCGTCGCCGCGGCGGTGATGGTGATGCCGCGCTCCTGCTCCTGCTCCATGTAATCCATCACTGCCGCGCCGTCATGGACCTCGCCGATTTTGTGGGACACGCCGGTGTAAAACAAAATACGCTCCGTCGCGGTGGTTTTCCCCGCGTCGATGTGAGCGGAGATACCGATATTGCGGTAGCGCTCGATGGGCGTAGTGCGTGCCAAATTAGTTATTCCCAGGCGATTTTCATGCGGTTTTCATGCGCTTCGCGCAACTTCTCATGCGCTTCGCGCAACAATTAACGGGGTCGAAGCGACCCCGTCCGAGAAATCTATATAAGGCCGAATCAGCGGAAAACCAGCCCGGCGGCAGGCCTTCGAAGCCCTACCAGCGATAGTGCGCGAAGGCCTTGTTGGCATCGGCCATGCGATGCGTGTCCTCGCGCTTGCGCACGGCGGCGCCGCGGTTTTCGGCAGCCTCCATCAGCTCGGCGGCGAGACGGTGAGCCATGGATTTCTCGCTGCGGGCCGTGGCCGCTTCGATGACCCAGCGCATCGCCAGGGTCTGGCGGCGGTTCGCGCGAACCTCGACCGGCACTTGGTACGTGGCACCGCCGACGCGGCGCGATTTGACTTCGACCACAGGCTTGACGTTATCCAGAGCTTGCTGCAGCACAGCAATGGCTTCCGCCCCGGCTGCGCCGCTTTTCTTTTCGCTGATGCGATCGATCGCGCCATAGACGATTTTTTCGGCGGCCGACTTCTTGCCCCTCTCCATGACCATGTTGATGAACTTTGCCAACATGTCATTCCCGAACTTGGGATCGGGAAGAATGGTGCGATGGGGGGCTGCTGCTCTACGGGACATTTACAAACCTTCTTAAGCCTTTAAGGCTATTTCTTGGGACGCTTGGCGCCATACTTGGAACGGCCTTGGCGACGGTCGCTGACGCCGGCGCAATCGAGCGCGCCGCGTACCGTGTGATAACGCACACCGGGTAGATCCTTGACGCGGCCGCCGCGAATCAAAACCACTGAGTGCTCTTGCAGGTTGTGCCCTTCGCCGCCGATGTAGCTGGACACTTCGTATCCATTGGTAAGGCGTACGCGGCAAACCTTGCGCAAGGCCGAATTGGGCTTCTTCGGCGTGGTTGTGTACACGCGCGTGCATACGCCGCGCTTCTGCGGCGAAGCGGCCAGTGCCGGAACCTTGGACTTCCAAGCCGGCTCATTGCGGCCGGTCCGGATCAATTGAGTCGTCGTCGCCATAAATACCTTTAGAGGACCGCCTGATAAATAGAGGGGTCACTGATGCAAAAACTAAAATCCACGGGCTCTGCCCGGCACTAGGGTGCCGAGAGACAAAGGCCGGCGATTGTAGGAACCGGCCGTGCAGGTGTCAAGGTAATTGCTGCTTTGCAGCAGGTATTATTGGCTCCCGGCGGTCGCCACCGCGCGGATGAAGCATACGCACTCATTCAAGGCGCGTCGATTTCATATCCCTTGGCGCGCAGCTGGTCGAGCAATCCGCCGCGCTCGAGCATCAGGTCCAAGTTGACCACGGCGATCGTCGTGCCCGGGGAGCGCAAATGCTTTTCGATATTATCCAGCCAGGTTTGCCGGATGCGCCCGATCACGTCAAAGGCGCCTTTGCCCGCATCCAGTGCGTTCCGGCAGGCGTCCACTTCCTTGAGCTCCGGCGTGCTCTCGAGGCGCTTAACATTGCCGCTGGCCCATGCCTGCGCGCGGTCCACCAGACGCGGCAGACCGCTCTCGACCGTGCTGAGCGAGGCCTCCACGCAGATGCGTTCGGTCGCCGCCGGCATGGTTTTTAGTGCTTCCAGCATGTCGCTCACGCCCGCGACCTTGATCTCTTCGACTCGCACGCCGTGCTTTTTCCCCAGATTTCTCAGCGCCGCACCGAGATCAAGCCGCATCGACAGATTGACCTGATGAAAGGCGGCCTGCTGAAGAAAGGCCGCCGCAATGATGGGACGATAGCGTTCCCATTTATCCTGATCGTCGGTGACTTTGCTTCGCTGCGCGGCGAAGCGCGCGTGCAGCTCCGGCGGCAGCACATCTTTTAATCTCTTGCCGCCGCCCACCATCAACACTTTGCGATCTGCGATCAGCATCCACAATATTCGCGGAATGCTGATTTCGATGGGTTTCTGAACCAGCACCTGACTGGTGCTCTCGAGCACCGACTCCACTTGCTTCGAACGCCAGGTAATGTCGCGGGGCAGCGGCGATATGCTTCCCAATATCCACACGTTCGCGGCGTCGCGATGCACGTGCCACATGCCCGGCCCCGCGCGTTCGGCGGTAACGACGATTTCGTCCAGCGCGGGAGGCGGCTGTTCGGCGCCCGCGGCCCCCGCAAGGCGCGCCGCCGCGCTTGCCGCAATGAAGACCGCGGTCGCAATTCGCATGCGGCCAAGCCTACCTGTTTTTATCGCTTGGGGTTTCGCCTACAACGAGGGTTTCGCCTGCGCCATGATGCCGAGTGGCCGCCCTTCAGGATCCTTGAGCATGCACAGCCACTCTTCAGTCCCGTCGGCGTGCCGGTGCACCATGTGCGGCGCGTTGATGAACTCGACGCCGCGAGACTTCAAGATTTCGTGTGCTGCCGCGATGTTGCCGACGCGCATATAGAGTATGGATTCCGGAACCACCGCCGACTCCTGACTCAGCATCAGCCGCGTCCCATTGCAATCGAAAAAAGCGAGATTGCCGAAGGTGTAAAGATGCGGCAGGCCCAGTACATTTTTGTACCAGGCTTCTGCCAGCTTGATGTCCTGTACGGATCTGGCGATTTGCGCGATGGATCCCATGGCGAGTTGCGAATTCATTGTTGCTTCCTTCAGGGCACTGTCTTTGGGCGCGCGGTGCCAGTGGCGCAGTTCTTTGCGATTGGCGAGACCGAGCTTCGCCAACGCATTGGCAATGTGGTACTTCACGGCATCGATGCTGATTCCGCGGCGTTGCGCAATCTGCCGGCTGGTCAAACCGTGCTTGACGGCATGCACGGTACGCCACTCGGCCGGCGTCAACACATCATCGTGTGGGGGTCTTCCGCGGCGGGGTCGACTAGCCATGCACCCATCTTATTCCGCCCGAAGGGCAATTTCCCTCCCCCCTTCAAGCATGGGAGCCGCGGATTTTTCCGCGATACATGACGCCGGCGAGAGGATTCCCGCCGAGTCCATAGCAGAGCTCGGCGGGTCGTTCGATGCGCCAGAATGCCAAATCCGCGCGCTTGCCCACTTCAATCGTTCCCACCTCGTTGAACACACCCAGCGCCCGCGCCGCTTCGCGCGTGACGCCGGCCAACGCTTCTTCGGGCGTCAATCCAAACAACGTACACGCCATGCTCAGGGCCAGCAGGATGGACGTGCAGGGGGAGGTGCCCGGATTCAAGTCTGTGGCCACCGCCAGCGGCACGCCGGCGCTGCGAAACATTTCGACCGGCGGAGGAGTCGTTTGCCGCAAGGTGAAATAGGCGGTCGGCAACAACACGGCAACGGTTCCCGCGGCCGCCATGGCGTGCGCGCCCTCCGCACTCACGAACTCCAGATGATCGGCCGATAGCGCGCCCCATTTCGCGGCGGCTTCGGCAGCGCCCATGTCGCTCAATTGACCGGCATGCACATGAGCGCCCAATCCCAGCTGCTTCGCGGCCCGCAGCAACTGCTCGGTCTCGGCCACCGAGAACGCAATCTTCTCGCAGAAACTATCGACGGCGTCCACCAATCCCGCTGCGGCCAGCGCCTCGAGCCACGGTCCGCTCACTGCATCGACGAACCGTTGGCGATGCTCCGTGAATTCGGGCGGCAACGAGTGCAAGCCGAGAAATGTTTTCCGGACCGATATGGGCAAATCCGCGCCGAGCTGTTGCGCGACCTCGAGTGAGCGTCGCTCCGCTGCCAGTTCCAGCCCATAGCCCGATTTGATCTCGATGGTGGTGACGCCTTCGGACATCAAGCATTGCAGCCGCCTCAGCGCTGATTCGTACAGGGATTCCTTGCTCGCCGCGCGAGTCTCGCGCATGGTCGACTGAATGCCCCCGCCCGCTCGAGCAATTTCCTCATAGGACGCACCGCAAAGTCGCTGCTCGAATTCCGCTACGCGATTGCCGCCGTAGACCAAGTGCGTATGGCAGTCGATCAAGCCCGGCGTGATCCACTGGCCGCGCACATCATGTATCGACGTGCCCTGCGCTTGCGCACGCTGCCAGCCTTCTTCGGCCGTCCCCAGCCACGCAATGCGCTCGCCCTTCACCGCGAGCGCGGCGTTCCGAAGGCTTCCATAGGGGCCGGCACCTGACATGGTCGCAATGCTTGCGCCCACCCACACCTGATCCCAATTGTCCGAAAATTTTTCCACAACGTATGATACAGCCAAGATGACTATTTACCGTTTGCAGGCCGCGTATTTGCCGCAAGGATGGGCGCGCGACGTTCTGGTCACGGTATCCGACGGGATCATCACCGCGATTGAGGCGAGCGCGCCGACGGAACGGCAGGCGTCGCGCGCGCCGGAATTCGAGCGCATCGACGGCATCGTCGTCCCCGGCATGCCCAACGCGCACAGTCATGCCTTCCAACGCGCCATGGCCGGAAACGCCGAATACCGGCTGAGCGCACGGGATAGTTTCTGGACCTGGCGCCATGCGATGTATGCGTTGGCGAATCGTGTCGGGCCGGAAGATTTGCGGGTCGTCGCGACTCAGTTGTTCGTCGAAATGCTGAAGGCCGGCTACACCAGCGTCGCGGAATTTCACTATTTGCATCGGCACGGCGCCGGGGCGCCGTATGCGACTGCCAATTTGCTGTGGGAAGCGGTTGCCGACGCCGCGCGCGCGGCCGGCATCGGGCTCACGTTCCTGCCGACTCTTTATCAAAGCAGCGATTTCGGCGGCCAAGCGCTAAGGCCGGAGCAGGCACGGTTTTTCCTGGACACCGACGAGTTCTTGCGCGCCATCGAAGAGCGCATCGGTGCCGAGCGTCGCGCGGGCGGCGGCAGCATGCTGCGCACCGGCGCGGCGTTCCACAGTCTGCGCGCGGTTCCGCTCGATCAGTTGCGCCGTGCTGCGCTCGCTTTGCGCGGCATCGACGCCAACATGCCGGTGCACATTCACGTCGCGGAGCAAATGCTCGAAGTGCGCGCCTGCGAACGGGCGACGGGCCGGCGGCCCATCGAACTGCTTCTGGATCAGGCGTTGCTCACGCCGCACTGGTGCGTGGTTCACGCCACCCATGCGACGGCGGCGGAACTTGAGGGGCTAGCCGCGGCCGATGCGGTCGTGTGCGTATCCATCAGCACCGAAGCGAATCTCGGCGACGGCCTTTTCGATGCGGCGCGTTTTCTAAAAATGAACGGGCGGCTGTGCGTGGGTTCCGACAGTCAATCGACTGTCAGCCCTGCCGAAGAGCTGCGCTGGCTCGAATATGAACAGCGCCTGCGCAAAAAGCGCCGCGGCGTACTGGCCGCAAAGTCTGAATCCCACGTCGGCACACGACTGTGGCGCGACGCTGCGCAAAATGGCGCGCGCGCCCTGGGCCAACCGGTCGGCAGCATTGCGGTCGGATGCCGGGCGGATTGGCTGGTGCTGGACGACTCGCATGCGGCGATGGCGGGGGTCGCCGCGGACGGAGCCTTGGATCGCTTGTTGTTCGCGGGCGCCGACAAAGCCATCCGCGATGTCATGGTGGATGGCCGGTGGGTGATCAAGGCTCACCGCCACGCCGCCGACGATCAACTGCGTGCCGATTTTGGCCGGACAATGAATCGCTTAGGCACAGGTTGACCGTACCTGTCTATACAGCTTAATCTTAAGGGTATGAGCAAGACCGCCACGTCGCTGCAGCCGCTGTATTTGCAGGTAAAGCGCCATATTCTGGAGAATATCGGATCCGGCAAATGGGGCGCAGCCACGCGGGTGCCTTCGGAAAACGATATTGTCCGGTCGTTCGGCGTGTCGCGCATGACCGCCAATCGCGCGCTGCGCGAATTGCGCGACGAAGGGGTGTTGGTAAGAATTGCCGGGGTCGGCAGCTTTGTTGCGGATCGGCACGCACATGCGCATCCTCTTCAGATCCGCGGCATCGCCGATGAGATCCGCGAGCGCGGCCACGTTCATCGCGCCGAGATTGTGTCGCTCGAGCGGATTCGCGCGGCGGCTGAACTTGCCGAGGATTTTGGCGTTGCGCCCCGCTGCGAATTGTATTGCTCGCTGATCGTGCACTTTGAGAATGATCGCCCCATTCAACTCGAAGACCGCTATGTTTTGCCGAAGCTCGCGCCCGACTACCTGAACATGGATTTCAGCCGGACCACACCGCACGACTACCTGGTCAAGGTTGCACCGCTGCAGGAAGCGGAGCATCTGTTGCGCGCGGAAATGCCGGACGAGCGGACCCGCAAGCTCTTGGCAATGAAGCGCGACGAGCCCTGCCTGGTTGTGATCAGAAGAACTTGGACCGCCGGCCAGATCGCTTCGGTCGCGCGGTTGTATTATCCCGGCACCCGTTACGAGTTATCGGGCCGATTTCGGCCCTAAAGGAATCGCATGCTCGCCCCACTCCAACCCCGAATCATCCGCGCAGCGCGCGGCAATACTCTAAGCGCGCGTTCTTGGATGACCGAAGCGCCGCTTCGCATGTTGATGAATAATTTGGACGCCGAGGTCGCGGAAAATCCCGCCGAACTGGTGGTGTATGGCGGCATCGGGCGCGCTGCACGCGACTGGAATTGCTACGACCGCATCGTCGAGACGTTGAAAAACCTTTCGGAAGAGGAAACATTGCTGGTGCAGTCCGGCAAACCCGTCGGCGTGTTTCCCACGCATCCCGACGCGCCGCGCGTGCTGATTGCCAACTCCAATCTTGTGCCGCACTGGGCGACCTGGGAGCACTTTCATGAGCTCGATCGCAAGGGACTGGCAATGTTCGGCCAGATGACCGCCGGCTCGTGGATCTATATCGGCAGCCAGGGAATTGTGCAGGGGACCTACGAGACCTTTGCCGAAATGGGGCGGCGCCACTTTGGCGGAACCTTAAAAGGCAAATGGATTCTCACCGCGGGCTTGGGCGGCATGGGCGGCGCCCAGCCGTTGGCGGCAACCATGGCCGGCGCCAGTTTGCTGGCGGTCGAATGCCGTCAAAGCCGCATCGCCAAGCGCCTCGAGACCGGTTACATCGATGCGCAGGCTGCCACGCTGAACGATGCCTTGGCGATGATTGAGACGGCCAAAAAACAGGGCAAACCCATTTCGGTGGCGTTGCTCGGCAACATTGTCGATGTGCTCGGTGCGCTTCTCGAGCACGATATCAAGCCGGATGCGCTCACCGATCAAACCTCCGCGCATGATCCGGTCAACGGCTACCTGCCCCAAGGCTGGTCTGTCGAACAATGGGACGATCGGCGTGTGAACGATCCTGCGGGAACCGCTGCCGCTGCGGCGCGCTCGATGGCCAAGCACGTCGAATATTTGCTGCGCTTCAAACGCATGGGGCTGCCGGTGTTCGACTACGGCAACAACATCCGGCAAGTCGCCTTCGATTCCGGCGTCGCCCGGGCCTTCGACATTCCCGGATTCGTGCCCGAATACATCCGGCCGCTGTTTTGCCGCGGCGTGGGTCCCTTCCGCTGGGTCGCCCTCTCGGGCGATCCCGAGGACATCTACAAAACCGACGCCAAGGTCAAAGAGCTGATCCCTGACGATCCGCACTTGCACCAATGGCTCGACATGGCGCGCTCGCGAATTCAATTTCAGGGACTGCCGGCGCGCATTTGCTGGGTGGGCTTGGGTCAGCGCCACCGCCTGGGATTGGCGTTCAATGAAATGGTGAAGCGCGGTGAAATTTCCGCGCCCATCGTCATCGGCCGCGACCACTTGGATTCAGGTTCGGTCGCCAGCCCGAATCGCGAGACAGAAGCGATGAAGGACGGTTCCGATGCGGTTTCCGACTGGCCTCTGCTCAACGCCATGCTCAACACCGCTTCGGGCGCCACGTGGGTATCGATTCACCACGGCGGCGGCGTAGGCATGGGGTACTCGCAACATGCGGGCCTGGTGATCGTCTGCGACGGCAGCGACGCTGCCGCCAAACGCATTCGACGCGTCCTGTGGAACGATCCCGCGACCGGGGTCATGCGTCACGCCGATGCGGGCTATGAGAGCGCCATTGCCTGCGCCCGCGAACAGGGACTGAAGCTGCCGATGATCGAGCAGCCTTAAGATGGGCAATGCGCTGACTTTGCAAGCCGGTGCGCTGTCATTTTCGGCGTTGCGGCGCATTTACGAGCAGCCGACGGCACTGCATCTGTCGCCGCAGGATCGCAACCGGATCGCATTGGCGAGCACTCTGGTGGACCGCATCGTCGCCGGCGGCGATGCGGCCTACGGCATCAATACGGGATTCGGGCTGCTCGCACAGACGCGCATACCCAACGAGCAGCTCGAGCTGCTGCAGCGTAATTTGCTGCTGTCGCACGCGGCGGGCGTGGGCGATGCGCTGCCCGACGCCGTTGTTCGGCTCATTCTCGCGCTCAAGATCAATGCACTGGCCCGCGGTTACTCGGGCGTCACCATGCAACTCATGGACGCATTGCTCGCACTGCTCGAGCACGAGGTGTATCCGATCATCCCTGCCCAAGGATCGGTCGGTGCCTCGGGAGACCTGGCGCCCCTGGCGCATTTAGGCGCGACCCTGTTGGGAATAGGGCACGTGCGAGTGAACGGCGCGAGAGTACCCGCCGCCGACGGATTGCACAGGGCGGGACTGCAACCTTTCAGGTTGCACGCCAAGGAAGGGCTGGCCTTGATCAACGGCACGCAAGTATCCACCGCGCTGGCATTGGCGGGACTCTTTGGCGCCGAGGACTTGTTCGCCGCGGCCGTCGTCGCCGGTGCCATGTCGGTTGACGCGCTGAAGGGCAGCGATTCGCCCTTCGATGCGCGCATACAGCAGGTCCGCGGACAACCCGGCCAGATTGCCGTGGCGCGCGAGTATCGGGAATTAATTGCCGGCAGTGCCATTCGCGCCTCGCACCTGGATTGTGCGCGGGTGCAGGACCCTTATTCCTTCCGTTGCCAGCCTCAGGTGATGGGAGCGTGCCTGGATGTGATTCGCAACTGCAGCGCGACGCTGCAGATTGAAGCCAATGCCGTAACGGACAATCCGCTTCTATTCACGGAAGCAGGCGACGTGCTGTCGGGTGGAAATTTTCACGCCGAGCCGGTGGCCTTCGCCGCCGATACGCTGGCCCTCGCGATCGCGGAAATTGGCAGCCTGTCGGAGCGGCGGACTGCCGTGCTGGTGGACCCGAAAATGAGCGGCCTGCCCGCCTTCCTGGTCAACAACAGCGGCCTGAATTCCGGATTCATGATTGCGCAGGTCACCGCGGCCGCGCTGGTTTCCGAAAACAAGACGCTCGCAACACCGGCCAGCGTCGATTCGATTCCGACCTCGGCAAATCAGGAAGACCATGTCAGCATGGCGACTCATGCAGCGCGTCGCTTGCTCGCCATGGTCGACAACGCGGCCGCCGTGGTCGGCATCGAGTTGTTGGCCGCGGCGCAGGGCATCGATTTTCATCGCCCCGCCAAGTCGTCGCGGCGGCTGGAAGAGATTCATGCCGGCATTCGCCGCGATGTTCTGTTCTACTCGGCCGACCGGTATTTTGCGCCGGATATCGAGGCGGCGCGTTCTTGGGTAAAATCCGGACGCTTCGCCGTTCAAGTCAATAGAATCCTGCCATCTCGGTCTGAGCCATGAAAATTTGTGTCGCACTGTGCTTCTGTCTCTGTTGTTTCAGCGGTGTCAGCCGCGCTGCGCAGGTCAATCTCGCAACCTTGACCTGTGTGAGATATCAAAACGAGATCATGGCGCCGCCGGTGCCCACGCCCGGTGCGGATGCCATCAATACCATGATGTGGTTGTTTGGCTATGCCGTGGCGAAGTCCGGCGCGCACGTCATGTACGGAGATGCCCTGGCCGGTTTCGGCTTTGCATTGGACGCGGAATGCAAAAACAACCCGGCCGAAAGCTTGTTGGACGCACTCGGGAAGATCAAGCCCGACAACAAGAACCCGATGGATTTGTCGACGTTGGAATGCCAAACCTTCGCATCCCGTCACTTGGAACTGGTGCAATCGGACCACGAGAGCGCGGATACCATCATGATGTGGTTATTTGGCTTCGCGGTTGCCAAGTCCGGCAGTCACTTGTTTGACCCGGGCGCCCTCAAGAGCTTTGAGTCCTCGCTCATGGCGGACTGCAAAAAAGCTCCCGGCCGCAGTCTTTTCGACACGCTGAGCGCGGCTAAATTCTGATCTCGCGATGCGCACGGGCAAGATGCATGCGCATATATTGATCGGCGAGACTCACGTGCGCCGGGAAGTACGCGGGACTCGCCCTCGCTGTGGCGCTGCCCTGCAATCGATCTAAGATCGCGCCGACTCTCTCCGGCGTGCCCAGATCGGTCCAGCCGCAGTGCGGTACGGTCAGGACCCTGAGCATCGATTCCTTGCCCTCGAGCACATCGCGGGAAAAGTCCACGCTGCTCAAATGCTCGTAGAGGCCTTCCAAGTTGGCTCCCTCGAAGCCGCGCATCGCGGCAATGGTAGGCTCATACTTAGAATCGAACAGGCTCAGCAAGGTGCGTACCGAGGCGGCCATGATGAAAACATTCCACAGCGCGCCCTGATCAAGCAGCACCCGGGCTCTAATTTCATTCGGCTTCTCGATGAAGCGCAGCACGCCGACGGCGGCGTCACGCTCTCGAGAAGCCGGCAAAATATAGCCCAACTCGGTATCGGGCTCGTCCGGCTCGACACCCAAGAGATAAATCGAACTGCGATCGGCATTCGCCAGCTCAGCGGCGCGTCGCAACGAGAACGCCATGAGATCCTCATCGCGTAAATAATGGTCGGCCGGCAGCAAGACCACCGTTGCGTCCGGATCTTGTTCGACGATTCGTAGCAGCGGCAGCAAAATGCCGTACGCCGTGCCTCTGTTCAGAGGCTGTGCAATGACGTTCTGCTCGAGCAGGTAACTGAGTATCGGCATCCACCACTGCCGATGCTGCTCTGCAACGATGCAACAAATGCGCTGCAGGGGCGCAACCGTCGCAGCTCGTTGCAAGGCTTCCTGCAAGAGACAGGGGCCGTCTTGCAATGAGCAGAATTGCTTCGGTATGGTGATACCGCGCTCGTTTCTGGTCAGACCCCGTAGTCTGCTTCCATCGCCGGCCGCCAGCACCAGCGCCCAGGTATTTGACTGAAGTATCATGTTGCAACCCCTCCAAGCAGGCCGCCAAGCGCAATGTAAGCATGCTCGCTGCGCGCTCCCGCCGAGAGAATGGTGCCCGGGCGTGAAGCCGTGTAGGAATCCACCGATAGCAAATTACTAAGACGTTTCCTACGGTTACTCGGTCTTGGAGCCGAATGAAACAGCCAGGGGTTCGTGGTCAACTGGGCTCATGCAAAGGCGGGGCGAACAAGTCGGGTGGTCGACTACGACGCTGGGATGTGCCGGGCTGATCCTATCAAGTTCCGCGGCCTTTGCCGCACCGCCTCCGACGGGGCCACACCTGCAGAGTCAAATCCAGGCCCCGGCACCACATCTGGATCTGCGCGCGCCATCGCATGCCTTCGAGGAACTAAATGCGGCTGAAAAATCTTCCAACGCCTTCCCGTCGCATCGCCAGACTCTTGCTGCGCAACAACGCGGTGAGCTTCCCGCCTTAGGGTTGGACGGCATGCATGCCAGGCCTACCGTGCAGGACTTCGTGCGTCGAGTACATCGAGAGGGCCTGCCGGTGGCGCGCCTGTTCGAAACCAAGGGCGCACTGGTGCATCTGGGCCTGAATCCCAAAGGCAAACCCGGCCTCTGGCTGGTCCAAAAAACCCGCTGATGATCCGCAGCCATTGAAAATTCTCTACGTTGAGGACAATGCAATCGTGCGCGAAGTGACCGCCGAGTTGCTCGCTCAGGATAAGCGGGAAATCGTCGCATGCGCCAGCGCCGAGGAGGCGCTCGAGGAATTTCGCAAGGGCTCCTTCGACATCGTCATCACCGATGTGAGTTTGCCGGTCATGTCGGGCATTGATCTGGCGCGCGGCATTTTAAGGTCGAAGCCCCGCATGCCCATCATCATTGCGTCCGGCTACTCGCTGGATTTCGCGCTCGAAAATTGGGACCGCAATGTGCGCGCCATCATCAAACCGTTCGAGCCCCCCGAGATCGAAGCGCTGATCAACGATCTGACCGCGGGCTAGTTCGGCGGGAGTGCTTGGCAACCGCGTCGCGCGCGCCTTGAAGCGATAACAACAAGAGGGCTGCGGCAAGCAGGAAATACGCTGCGCAGAACTGGACAGCGACATCGCGTGCGACGCCGCTCAATTGCAGGAGCACGTAGGCACTGCCGTCGAGGCGCACCGAGTGAATAATCCCAAAAAAGCACAGAGTGCCGCCCACCGCCAGATACAGGGCCGCGGATCGCAGCCGGCGTTCGGTCATTTCAACCACGAACGCCGCCCAAATCGTCGCCGTAATGATGAAGCCATTGCCCAATGCCACGATCACGCTCAATGTCGGCAGGCCATGTTCGGGCGTGCTCATCAGCTCAGCGAATCTCTGCGGCGAGACGAATTTTGGATCGCTCAACTCAATGGTCAGCAGGCGCGCGATCGACGGAAAAAAACTGATCGCGACCGCGACGGCATGGCGCGCCGGCACCGCGCTGAAGGCCTGCGCGGTGATATTCAGCGCGAGGAACACCAGTACCGGCGCGAGCGCGGCGAGCGGCACCAACTCGATCAGGTTTGCCAAAAATCCCAGCATCCCACCCACGCCCACGAAGACGCCGGTGAGCCAGGTATAGCCGGAGCGCGCGCCCATTTCCTTGAACGCCGGATGTCCGATGTAGGGCGTGGTCTGCGCAACGCCGCCCGCCAGTCCCGCAAGCAGCGTGGCCGCTCCTTCCGCCAGCAAGATGCTGCGCACGTCGTAATCGTCGCCCGCGACACGCGCACTCTCGGTGTTGTTCACGCCGCCCACGACCGTCAGCAGTGCGAAGGGAATGATCAGCGGCAGATAATCGGCGAGTCCGGCGAAGCCCTGGAAAATGCCGGGATCGGGATGCGGAAATGCCAAGCGCAGGGTCGGCATGGCGGGCGCGGGAATTTGCATGCCTAGAAGGCCGAAATGCCCCGCTCCGTAGTAGAGCAGAGTCCCGACGATGACGGCAAAAAGCACGCCCGGCATTCGAAACGGCACCGCGCCTTTCGCAACCAACGCGTACAGAACGAGACCCAAACTGAGAATGCCGACCATCGGAAACTGCAGCAAGTCCACCATGGGAAAGAACCCGATCAAGGTCAGCGCGATGCCGGCCAGCGAGCCCAGGAGGCCTGCCATGGGAATCGCTCGCCGCACCGCTCTGCCGGCAAAGGACAACAGCAGCTTCAAGACTCCCATGGCGACCGTTGCCGCCATGCCGAGATACCAGGTCTGAAGACCGGCCGCGGTCGGGTCAAGACCGGCAGCGCGAAACTTTGCAAAGGCCGGACCGAGCACCAACAGCGCCATCCCGATCGTGGACGGCGTGTCCAAACCGAATGGCATGGCGGTGACATCGCTGCGGCCGGCGCGGCGCGCCAGTCGGACCGCCAATCCGGTGTAAACCAAGTCGCCCACCAGCACGCCCATCGCCGTTCCCGGAAACATCTTGCCGAAGACAATATCCGCCGGCACGCCGTAGGCGCCGATCAGCACGGCGGCCAGCAATCCGAGAACCGATAGATTGTCGACGGCTAGGCCTAAGAATCCATTGACGTCGCCGGGAACCAGCCGAAAGTAGGAGGGCGGGCTGGCTCTAGTTACCAAGGTTGAGCAGTGCCGCGTTGCCGCCGGTGGCCGTGGTATTGACCGTCAGGGTACGTTCGTTCGCGAACCGCGTGAGGTAATGCGGGCCGCCCGCTTTGGGACCGGTACCCGATAGACCATTGCCGCCGAAGGGCTGTACACCTACGACCGCGCCGATCATATTGCGATTGACATACGTATTGCCGATCGATGTGTCAGCGAATACCTGCCGCCAAAATGATTCCAGCCGGGTTTGCACACCCAGGGTCAGGCCATAGTGGCTCTCGCGAATGGATTGCAGTACCTGTTGTATCTCGCTCGAACGGTAGCGCACGACGTGCAGGATGGGTCCGAATTCCTCACGAGTCAGCTGGCTTGCGGCGTCAAGCTCAATGAGATGGGGCGCAAAGAAGCTGCCGTGCGCATGCGCTTCCCCCAGCACGCACGCTTTCACGATGCGCGCCTCCTTGCGCATCCGCGCCACATGCTGCGCCAACCCGTCCCGGGCGGCGGCGTTGATGACGGGACCCACATCAGTCTGAAGATCGGATGGATCGCCGATGAGCAGTTCATCCATCGCGCCCGCGATCATCTCCAGCACCGTGTCGGCAACTTCCTCCTGCAGGAACAGCAGGCGCAGCGCGGAGCATCGCTGTCCGGCACTCATGAATGCCGAGCTCACCACGTCATCGACCACCTGCTCGGGCAGCGCGGTCGAATCCACGATCATCGCGTTCAAGCCGCCGGTCTCCGCGATCAGCGGCACAATGATTCCACCGCGTCCGGCCATCGTACGATTGATGGTCAGGGCCGTGGCAGTCGAACCCGTCATCGCGACGCCGGCGAGCGCCGGATGCGCAAGCGCCACTTCGCCGAACAAGCGTCCGGGCGTCGGCACCAAGTGCACCGTTTGCGGAGGCACTCCGGCCGCGTGCAGGAGGCGAATAAACCGTGCGGCAATCAATGGCGTCGGTTCCGCGGGCTTGGCGACCACGGCATTTCCCGCCGCGAGCGCCGCGGTCACTTGGCCTGCGAAAATCGCCAGCGGAAAATTCCACGGGCTGATGCAGGCAAACACTCCGCGCCCTTGCAGCATCAGCTCGTTCGTCTCGCCCGTGGGACCCTCGAGCCGCTCCGGATTTGCAAATTGCTTGCGCGCCCGCAAGGCATAGTATCGGCAAAAATCGACGGCTTCGCGCACCTCCGCGATGGCATCTGAAATGGTCTTGCCCGCTTCGCGAACCAACAGTTCGTGGAACGCCGCGCGGTCGGACTCGAGCAACCCTGCGGCCTTTTCCAGGCAGCTTGCGCGCGCATCGCCGCCGCTCAAGTTCCACGCCGGTTGAGCCGCAGCGCCCGCATCAAACGCCATCTCGATCTCGTCCGGCGTGGCGTCGCGCGTCGTGCCCACCTGCTCGCGCCGATCCGCCGGGTTGGTCACCGGATGTGCACCGCCTTTCAGGAGTTCCCCATTGATGATCGGGCCCGCGGTCGGCGCATCAGCGGGCTTCGCGGATCGAAGGGCCGAAATCTCCGCCCGCAGCGCGTGCAGTTCGCGTGGATCGCCGAGATCGATCCCGCGGGAATTGCGCCGATCCGAATACAAAGCGGCCGGTATCGGCAGACGCGGATGTGCATACGACTCCAAGCGCTCGAGCTCCGAGATGGGATCGCGCACAATTTCAGCAACCGGGACCTGCTCATCCATGAAGCGATTGACGAAGGAGGTGTTGGCGCCATTCTCGAGAAGGCGCCGCACGAGATAGGCGAGCAAATCCTTATGTTCTCCCACCGGGGCGTACACGCGCACCCGCGGGAAATTGGCGACTTGACGCGCCGCCTCGGCGTACAGCAGCCGGCCCATGCCATGCAGCCGCTGAAACTCAAAGTTCGCGTTCGGCGGCGCCAGCTCCAGCACCGCGGCGATGCTGTGTGCGTTATGCGTCGCGAATTGCGAATAGATCAGGTCGCTGTGCTTGAAGAGGCGCCCGACGCAGGCCAAATAGGACACATCGGTAGTCACTTTGCGGGTGTAAACCGGGTAGCCGTCAAGACCCCGTTCCTGGGCTCGCTTGATCTCGGAGTCCCAATACGCGCCCTTCACCAAACGCACCGTCATGCGGCGGCCATACTGCCCGGCCGCGGCCGCAACCCAATCGATCACCTCCAACGCGCGCTTGCCGTAGGCTTGCACAGCAAGCCCGAGCCCCGGCCACTCTTTGGTGACCGGGTCCTTCGCGAGGGCCTCGATGATGTCGAGCGAGAGATCCAGTCGATCCGCTTCCTCGGCATCGATGGTCAGCTGAATGCCGAGGCGTGCCGCTTGGCGGGCGAGCTCTTGCACCTGCGGTACCAGACGTTGCATGACCCGCTCGTGCTGCAGCAGGCTGTAGCGAGGCTCCAAGGCCGAGAGCTTGATGGAAATGCTGGACACATCGTGAACCGCACGCCCGGCAGCAGTTGATCCGATGACGTCAATGGCATGTTGGTAGGACTTCAAGTAGCGCGCGGCATCTTGCAGCGTTCGCGCACCCTCGCCCAACATATCGAAGGAGCACAGGCCCACTTCCGGTTCGCGCGCGCTGCGCGCCAGCGCCTCTTCGATGCTGCGCCCCACCACGAACTCGCCGCCGATGATTTTCATGGCCCGGCGCACCGCGAGCCGCACCAAGGGTTCGCCCGCCTTGCGGGTCAGCTTGCGCATCCATCCGCTCGCATCGGTCTTGATCGAGGGTTCCAGGTCGAGAATGCCGCCCGTGAGCATCAAGCCCCAGGTCGAGGCGTTGACAAACAGGGATTCCGATTGCCCTGAATGAGCAGACCAGTCGCCTGTGCTGAGTTTCTCCGCGATCAATCGATCCGCCGTGACATCATCGGGAATGCGCAGCAGCGCTTCGGCAATGCACATGAGTGCAATGCCCTCTTGATTGGACAAGCCAAATTCTTGCAGAAACGCATCGAGGAACGGCCGTTCGTCGCGCCGCGCGCGGGCCCCCTCGACCAACTTCATCGCCACCGCGACGGCGCGATGACGCGCGCCGCCGGTGAGTTCCAGGCTATGCAACAGGCGCTGCACGGCCCGATCCTCGGGCCACGTACCGTGCTCTCTGATTGTCTGGCGAAGATCTTCCAGTCGGACGCTAGGCGGTGGTTGCGGGTTGGCGGCCATGAAACTCCGATTTTACTGACTAATTGTCGCAATAAATACTGCGCTCGACGCAGATCGCCCGTCCGGCGTCATATTGTCAAAGCGGACGCGGCCCCATGGCAGCACGGCCAAATCCCACGGCTCGAGTCTCACCGTTTCGCCGTCATCACCGCTAAGCGACATTGGGGACTCAATCCCAAAAATCAAAGTCGCTTCGCCATCTGCCGCCGCAATGACTCCATGGACCAGCCGTTCGACGCGCGCAGCGGATCGCAACGACTCCGCCACCATCAGATTCAAATCGACGCATGGCCCGCCGAGCAGCTCGCAGTGCGTAGGCAGGGCACCGGCGAACTCGACGCAGTCGCCCACGTTTTTGAGCACCCGATGTTGCCCATTGCCGTGCGTGAGCTGGATTCCCGTCCCCTGCAGCAGCACCATCTTGCGATCGTATCCGGCGAAATCGGAAAAGGGGCCCGACGAATCGATTTGCGCCAGGCTGACCCGCCAAAGGAATGGGTCCCCCGTTGCGGGCACGCGGATTGCCTCATGCGTGATGCCGCCGCCGTTTTTCCATGGCAACCGCCTAAAAGAGGATCTGCGAACAATCTGCAGCGGCGGCAGCATCAAAGAATGATACACAGATTGCGCAGTGCCTATTTTCCCAGCTGCGTGGCGACAAAGGCGGACACATCCCGAATCTGCGCAAAGGTCAGCGTGGCCGCAAACGGCGGCATGTTGTTCTTCCCGGAAATCACGGTGTTTGCCACGAGTTCGAGCGCGCTGACTTGGGTGATATTGGGGCCGCCGCCGTGGCCTCCTTTGCCCTCCTCCCCATGGCACGCGGCACAAACCTGAGCGTAAACCAGCGCGCCGGCCGAGGCGCTGCCGCCAGTCAGAGAAACAGCGGTTGCCCGTGCGGCGAGCGCCTGTGGCGGATCGGAGGGCGGCAGGCGGCCGTCCAATGAAAACAACCAAAGACTGTCTCCTGCCGGGCTACCCGCAAAGGTGTTCCCCGCGGAGACGATCGCGATTTTTTCATGGCCCCGAAACTGAAATACGCTGGCCGTGGCGTTGACACCTGCTCCCGTCTGAAACTCCCAGAGGACATCGCCGTTGCGGGAGTCGAGCGCGACGAAGCGGCCGTCGTTGCGGCCGGTGAACACCAAGTCGCCCGCCGTGGCCGTCGAGCCGCTGTAGCAGCTGTCCTTCCAGCGTTGACGCCAGACAATCTTGTTGGTCCGCATGTCGACCGCGGCAAAGATTCCATTGAGCGGGATGTCCGAAAAGCCGAACAGTCCTTGGGTATAGCCGGTCCCGGGCTTGGCCTCTTGGGAGGCACCGACCATAAACCGGCCCGTCTGATCGTTCGCGCAAACAAAGAGATAACCTTGGCGCGGATCGTAGGAGCTCGGCGGCCAATTCGTGCCGCCCCAGGGACTGGGCTTCGCCACCACCGCCTGATCCCAGTAAGGGGTGAAAATCTGCCCGCCGTTGACCAGGCGAAATCCTGCCGGCGGAATGTCGATGGCATGCGGCACCACTGCATCGCCCTGAGGGTACGGCTGCGTCGCCGCGGTATTCTGGCGAAACTCCTGCGCGACAGGTTTCTCGTCAATGCCGATCAGCGGCTTGCCGGTCACGCGGTCAAGAATATAGACCCATCCGGTCTTGCCGATTTCCGCGATGGCCTCCCGAAGCTGGCCGTTGTATTGCAAATCGAACAGCACCACGGGGCTCGGAGAATCGTAATCCCAGAGGTCGTGATGCACCTGCTGAAAGTGCCAGCGGTATTTGCCGGTCTTGGCCTCGACGGCAACCATGGACACCGAGAACAGGTTATCGCCCTTGCGCAGGCTGCCGTTGAAATCGGGCGCGGCATTGCCGGTGGAGAAATAAATGAGGCCATGCTTCGCGTCGACGGCAGGCGTTTGCCATACCATGGCGCCGCCGTACCGCCATATTTCATTGTCCTGCGGCCAGCTCTCGTGACCGACCTCGCCGGGTCCGGGTATGGTGTAGAACGTCCACAGGGCCTTGCCGTTCTTCGCGCTGAATGCTCGAACCCGGCCGCGGGCGGCCAGCTCGCCGCCGGCAAACCCGCTGATAATCATCCCGTCGTAGTAGAGCGGCGCGCTCGTAATGGTGAACCCGTCCTGCCAGCGCTCCGCCTGTACGGACCACAGCTGCTTGCCAGTGCGCTGATCCAACGCGACAATCGCGCCGTCAAGCCTTCCCAGGAAAACCTTCCCCTCGCCGATCGCGACGCCGCGGCTGGTCCAACCGCAGCACACCGTTGAAATGGTCTTTTCCAGGTGCGCCTGATAAACCCAAAGCTGCTTGCCGGTTTCGGCGTCAATGGCAAACACATCGTCCGCGCCGGTGGGGACATAAATCACGCCATTCTCGACGATGGGTTGCGCCTCGCCCGAGAAGGGCGGCCCAACGCCTGAACCATTCAAATGCGCTTGCCATTCAGCTTTCAACGACCCGACGTTGTTTGTCGTGATTTCCGTGAGCGGGGAGAAGCGTTGATTATGGATATTGCCGCCGTTCGTTATCCAGTCGCTTACCGGAAGCGCGGCCAGCTGTTTGGCGGTGTAGGCAGGCGATTCTGCGGCCTCGGCGCAAACGGCCACCAGGCTCAACGCAATCCATCGAAGCAGGGCATTCACGCCGGCGGCAGACCGATCGCCGGCGCCCGGCGAATGATTTCGACGGCATTGCCGGCAGGATCAGTGGCCACAATGATTCTCATGCCGGGCCGACTTGCCGGCACGTCGCGATAGCCCAGCCCCAAGTCGGCAATCCGCTTCAGCACAGCCTCGAATTCCGATGTGTAAATGGCGACCACCGGGAACTTGCTCTTTGGCAGCGCCGGCTCCGCGAGCGGTTGGAATAGCGCGAGAAACGGGCCGTCCCCCAATTTCATCAGAACTTCATCGTACGCCGGCGTCTTGTATCGCTGACCCGCCGTGGCGTTGAATATCCTGGCATAGAACTCTTCCGCTTTTTGCCGGTCGTTCACGATCAACTTTGCGCCGCCGACCGCGCGTTTGCCGGGCCGCGCCAAGATTTCTATGGCGTTGCCGCTCGGATCCTGTGCGATGGCGATCCTCATTGCGCCGGTTTGTGCTGCGTCCAGCATTCGCACGGGAAAGTTCGCATCCTGCATGCGCTTGACGAGCACGTCCAAATCCGGAGTGTAGATGAGCGCCACCGGGAACGCGCTCTTCTTGAGCGGCGGCTCCTGCTTGGGCGAGAACAGCGCCAGATGCGCGCCCTCGTCAAACGCCATGATGGGTTCATCGTAGAGTTGGTCGCTGTACCGATCAATCTCCTTCATGCCGAACATGTGCTCGAAGTAGGTTTGATTCTCCTTGACGTCGCCAATGATCAACTTCACGGCACCAACTTTGTTGAGCGGCATGGGTGCATCCGCGCTGTATGCCGCGCACGCGGCCCAAAACAGCGCGGCGCAGGCGGTTGTACTAAAATGTTTGAGGATCATGGCGGACATGTTATGGCAACTCGCGGCGGCTAGGTGAGCAAAAATCGATTCGACTTGGTGATCTTCGATTGCGACGGCGTGCTGGTGGACAGTGAAACGATCACCAATCGGGTATTCGCGCAAATGCTGAATGAAGCCGGGATTGCGATGTCGCTCGAGGATGTGTTCGAGCAATTCACCGGACGCTCCACGCCGCAATGCCTGGCGATCGTGGCAGAGCTACGAAAGCGGCCGGTTCCGGACGAGTTCGTCCAAGAGTTTCACAGACGAGCCACCGCGGCATTGCAATCGGAACTGAAGGCGGTTCCGGATATCGAGACGGTGCTGGCCACAATGCGTGTACCTTTCTGCGTTGCCTCCAGCGGTACGCACGAAAAGATGCAGACCACGTTGGGGATTACCGGCCTGCTGCCGCAATTTCGAGGAAAAATGTACAGCGTTACGGAAGTTGCGAACAGCAAGCCCTTCCCCGACGTGTTCTTGCATGCGGCGAGCCAACAAGGCGTCTTACCCTCGGCCTGCGCCGTCATCGAAGACACGCCCACGGGAGTCGCGGCCGGCGTTGCCGCGGGAATGACGGTGTTCGGCTATTGCGGCCTCACGCCAAGACACCGCCTCATCGAGGCGGGCGCGCATCACACGTTCGAGCGAATGCGCGACCTTCCCGGCTTACTTTTTGCGCGGGCCGGATAGCGCGAAGAAGATCCCTTCGGGATCAGCCGCCTGGACTATCCAACTGCCGCCCGGCACTTGCTGCGGTTCCATCATGACCTTGCCGCCGGCTTCGGCGATTCGCTTGGCACCGCTATCGATCTCGCTCACGTTGAAGTACATGAGCCAATACGGCGAAGCGGCCGATGGACTGTTGAACATGCCGCCCGAGGCAATGCCGTTGATCGTAAAGACCTGATATGTGCCCATGGGACCCATATCCACGGCGTCGCCCTTTTGCCAACCGAACATCTCGCGGTAGAAATCAAACGCCTGTGTCCAATCCTTGGCGTGCAATTCGTGCCAACTCACTTGCCCTGGAGCAGTTGAAACATTCCGCTCGCCCGATTGTTGCGGCTTGAACAAGTTGAATGAGGCTCCTTGCGGATCCGCAACTGCCGCAAAGCGTCCGATGTTCGGGATGTCGGTGGGCGGCATGTGCACCTTGCCGCCCAATCGCTGCAATTTTGCGGCAGCACTGTCGCAATCAGCCACTTCGATATAGGCTGCCCACGGCGGCTTCATGCCGGCGGCACGAAGCTCCTGGGGCAGCGCCATCAAGCCGCCGACTTGGGCGTTATCGGCCAAGAGCAACGTATAGGTCATGCCGGGCATGGGCATGTCCTGCACCTGCCAACCGACGACTTTGCCATAAAACGCTTTCGCCGCGGCAACATCGGCGCTCATCAATTCATACCAAACGAAGGAACTGCCTTTCTCGGCCATGGCGCTCACTCCCCTATGTCTGATGGACATAGACTAGCAGGCCCGCATGACAAGGCTAATTTCGGTGGGTCTAGCTCTTCCAGAAGGTGACGAGCACAAAGACGATGGCGATGATGGTCAATCCCAGATGTCCCAAGGCAGCGTGCGATTGCGCGAGCAAGTCATTGGGCTCGGGTTCACGGGGTATCAGGCGGGCGAAGGCGGATAGAAACAGCATGCGCCAAGAATAATGGCGCCGAAGGATAAAAGCGTGATCGGAATCACGTCTCGTCCATGATAGCTTGCGGGGTCTGTCAAAAGATGGGGAGCCGTATCCAATGAGCGCCCTGAAACGAATGATTGCCGGGGCGGTTGTCATCGCTATCCTTCCGGTTGCGCTTGTTGCGCAGCCCGCTCCCCAGTCGGCACCCGAGCAATTTGCGCACCTGCAGGATGAACTGCGACGCGTGCACGACGGCGGCGACACCTCGGCCTACCTCGCCACTTCTCAGGCGATGCACTCCTTTCTCAACGGCTCACCGCGTGCCACGCTGCAGCTGATGAGCGCCGAAACCGCAGCCGGAAAGGCCGATGACGCCCTGCTCAGCTTCGCTCAATTCGTAGCCATGGGCCAGGCCGATGAGGAGGTGCTGAAGGCCAAATCATTCGATCCGCTGCGCGGCCTGCCGGCATACCAGAGCCTCTACGCCGGCATGGCGGCGAACGCCAAGAGCACGTCCACGGCCAATGAAGCCTTCCGCTTGGAAAGCACGGTGCTTATCCCAGAGGACATCGACTACGATCCCGCCGCCAAGCGCTTCTATATCAGCACCGTCCTCGGCAAACAGATTCTCCGAATTGACACGGCCGGCCATGCGAAATTTTTCGCCGGCGCGCCGGATCAGTGGCCGATGATGGCCATAAAAGTCGACTCGCGCCGGCGAGTTCTTTGGGCAACCGAGGTTGCCTTGGACGGATTCGCCGCGGTCGCGAAGAAAGATTGGGGAAGATCCGCCATCCTGCAATACGACCTGCGTTCCGGAAAACTCATGCACCGTATCGAGGGACCGCCGAAGGCTGCATTGGGCGACATGGCATTGGATGCGAGCGGCGATGCGATTGTGTCCGACGGCGAGCATGGCGGCGTGTACCGGGTGAACGGCAGCACCCAACAAATTCAACGGATTGACGGCGGCGAATTTGTCTCCCCGCAAACGCCCGCGGTTATGGCCGGTGGCAAACACATCCTCGTGCCGGATTATGTGCGCGGCATCGGCGTACTCGACCTCGGCACCAAGCGTGTCGTTTGGATTCCCATGGCCGGCAAGCATGCCTTGACGGGCATCGACGGACTCTACGCGGTCGGCAACACCTTGATTGCCACGCAGAACGGCACCTCACCGGAACGGGTGGTGCGATTCACGATTGACCGGTCAACCTCGGCCATCCTTTCCGAGAGCATCATTGAACGAGCGACGCCGACTCTCGGCGATCCCACGCATGGCGTCGTCGTCGGCGATTATTTCTATTACATCGCCAATTCGGGATGGGACAGCCTTGATGATCACGGCGTCGTCAAGGAAGGCAAGACCATGAGTGCGGCCATCATCATGCGCGCGCGTCTCGGTAGGTACGCGACCGTCACGCAGCTTAATCTGCCACCATAGGGGTAGCGAACCGTGGACACCGTGGTATTCGTGTGAGCGGCACGACAAGTTGCAAAACGCCATCGCTGAGGCGAGTGATCTTCTTGGGTCTGTCGCTGGTGATTGGACCGGCGTGCTACGGCCTTGATCTGACAGTGACAATCGCCAGCGGTCGCTTGCGGGGCGCAGGTGGGGATGTCGTGTCCTTCAAGGGTATTCCATACGCGGCCGCTCCAGTGGGGCGACTCCGCTGGCGCGCGCCGGAAGACCCCGCTGTCTGGCGAAACGTAAGGGACGCCACGCAATTCGGACCCCAATGTCCGCAACCACAGCCCAGCGGACCGGTCAATGAGGACTGTCTTAGCCTAAACGTGTGGACATCCGCGCGCTCCACCGCAGAGCGCCTGCCTGTCATGGTCTGGATTCATGGTGGCGGCTTTTTTCGTGGCTCCGGATCCAATTCAGCATACGACGGTGAAGCTTTAGCGCGTCGCGGAGTGGTGCTGGTGACCCTCAATTACAGGCTGGGAGCGCTCGGCTTCCTCACGCACCCCGCGCTCTCACACGAGTCCGCTCACGGGGTCTCCGGAAATTACGGGCTACTCGATCAGATCGCTGCTCTTCGCTGGGTGCAGAAGAATATCGCTCACTTTGGTGGAGATCCAGCGAACATTACCGTGTTTGGAGAGTCGGGGGGCGCCTACAGCATCTGCATCCTCATGGTATCTCCGCTTGCGAAAGGCGCATTTCATCGCGCCATTTTGCAGAGCGTGCCTTTGATGTTTCAGCCTACGCGCCGACTCCGTGAAGCATACGCGGGACTCACGTCGGCTGAAGCTGACGGGGCCTCACGAGGGGCCGATATCAGCGTAGCTCGTAACATGAGCGCAGAAGAAATCGTGAACCAGATTGCACCAGCGCCGACGCTCAGTACGGGCGTCCACTTCTATCCGGTCGTAGACGGTTGGTTGCTGCCCGAAGATCCCGCCGTATTGATACAGGCTAAAGGGCGGGCACTCGTACCCGTCTTATTGGGCTACGGCGCGGACGAGGGGAATTTCTTTTTGTTGAATGCGCCCAAGACGGTTTCAGGATTTCAAGCGTTCGTCGCTCACAAATTCCCTCAGACTCCATTTGAATCCATCCTGGCCAGGTATCCTGCTAGAACAGACGCCGAGGCTCCGACGGCATTAGCTCAATTCTTTGGAGACTATGAACTCATGACTTCGACTGTGTTGACAGCTCGCGCGATGGCGAGGCGGGGCAATGTATACCTTTATCAGTTCTCCCGCGTGGGACCGCGGAGTCGAAGATTGTGGAACGGCGCGGCGCATACCGCAGATATACCTTACGTGTTCGACCATGTGCAGATTCCCTCGGAGGATTTTGACGTAGCGGACAAGACGGTGTCTGAAGCTATGGTTGAAGCGTGGGTGAACTTTGCGAAGGCCGGCACCCCAAACGGGCCAAACCTTCCTGAGTGGCCACGATACAGCGAACCAGACTATCGCTACTTGAACTATTCCGACCGAATCAGTAGTGAGTCAGGCTTTCGGGAATTAGAAATCGAGTTCTGCCGGCGTGTACTCGAGCAGGCGGCGCGGCGCGATCCAAACCAGCCGGGTAGGTAGACTTGGCTACACGAATACCCGTGTATTCGTCTTGAGATCGGGCAGGAGCCGGCCATTTTCTAATTTGAATGGCGCGCGGACCGTAGTTCTATTTTCCATGTGACACGAATATCGACAGCCCCAAGAGGAATGCGCCGACCACAATGATGAGCGCCCCGGCCTGAGTGGTCTTTTCATTCCCCTCGGCACGGGACCATGTGGAAACGCCCACAAGGGCGAGCCCGGCAACAATCAGAACTGTTCCCATAATCGCCGGTAAATCGTTGACGCTCATTGCTTTGCCTCCCGTCCGCCACTACGGCGACGTTTGCTCGCCGATCCCGGCGTACTTCAATGCCTTTGATCACTTGTGGGCTCCAGCGACGGTCTGTACTGAACCAAACACAGATGCAGGCTATAAGTTGCAGTTCCGCAGTCCTGGATTCGTGGCATTACCCGGGTATCACCGCTCGGGCGATGATTTATGCCGCCCGACACCAGACGTTTGCGACCAGCGGAAACGGGTCGTGACCCGCCACTGGCCGCGTCAGAGACCTACTTCGCGCATATGGACAGGTCCATAAAAAGGGATATCTTTCAATATCCGCCGCCCCTCATTCGGAGGTCCATATGAAAATGCTCGACACTCTAACTCTTAGCCGTCGGGATATGCTTTTGACCGGTGTGGCCGCGGCCTTAAGCGTCCTGCCCATCACCGCCAACATCGTCAATGCAGCCGACAAGATGAAGATCGGCATCATCGGGTCCGGACATGTGGGAAGCGCGCTGGGCGGCGTTTGGGCCAAGGCCGGAAATGAGGTGATGTTCTCCTCCCGCAATCTCGACAACGACAAGAAGCTCGCCGCCGAAGTCGGCGCCAATGCTCGCGCCGGCACACCGCAGGAAGCCGCTGCTTTCGGGCAGGTTATCCTGCTGGCGGTTCCCTACAGCGCTTTCCCCGAACTCACCAAGAGCCTTGGGCATTCACTCCAAGGCAAGGTCGTCATCAATGCCAGCAATCCTTTCCCTCAACGCGACGGCGAGATCGCCAATCAAGCGCGCGAAGAAGGCGCCGGACTCTTCGACGCGCACCAGCTGCAAGGCGCACTCGTCGTTCGCGCATTCAATGCCGTAGGCGCGGCACGAATGGCCAGTGCACACGAGGATCCCGGGAAGATCGGCATGCCGATCGCAGGAGACAAGAAAGCCATCGACACCGCTTCGCGGCTCGTCCGAGAGGCCGGATTCGAACCGGTCGTCGTCGGCGGGCTCGACATGGCCAAATATTTAATGCCCGGAACGCCACTGGCCGGCGAGCACACGCCGGACGAAGTACGCCGAATCGCGGCAACACTGACGCCCTAACACGGATTGGGCTCCTGTGCAGTGAGCCGGCAACGAGATAGGATTAATAGCCCGACGGTAGTGTGCGCAATCGCGGCAACGTCAAACCGCCCGCTGCGTGTACATGCCGTCACGCCACAGCAGATACGCATCGTAAAACCAACTGCTAGAGAACAGCAGCAACGCCAATGCGACGATTAAAAACCGCACCGGCTTGCGTCCCACGAACACCTGATAGATCAGCCCGACAACCCAGGGCGCCGTCAAAAACGTAAGAATCGCCATCCCAGAACCCGTGACCAGATCCCAGGTCTCATCATCGGTGTAGCGCCCAGCGAAAGTCACGAAAATGAATGCCGGCACGAACAGCCAAAGCTTCCACGGAACGGAAAGGAACCACCAATACTCCCGCCACTCCCGCACAAGCCGCTTTCGGTCCCACACTAGAATCAGAACCGCGACTACGCAAAACGACGCCCATATCGCCGTGTATTTAAAGAAGAACGGCGAAATGACGTGCGCTATCACGATCAGCTCACTACAACGCCGAATTTGCTGAAATCCGACAACTGCAGTTCAACCCGTCGCGTGGACGTCGGCCAGTGAAAGTCCAGGCAGCACTCACCCCGGCTCACAATCTCCTCCACCCACACCAAGTCGCTCAAACTCAGTCCCCACGCAACCTTGCCCAGGCGTATGCAACGAATGGTGTCGCCTGCAAATCGATACGTGTTCACGCTGGTTCTCCAAAGCGCACCTACCAGCAGGACAATCGAAACAGCCATCACCACCGCTACACGTTCCCAGTAAGCCGCCGGCGTATCGAAGGTCTGATCCACAATGAAACGCCACACCAGCCCCACGATGCCAATGAGCGCAGCGATGATGATTGCCGTCTTAGAACTTGTTGAAGGCTGCACAAGCGCGTCCAGCTTGCGTAGGGCCGCAACATCAAGGCACGACTGCCCTTGGGCGGCCGGCAACGCCCTCGCAATCGCAGCCTTGACGGCAGCATAGTCTTCCGGATTCTTCACAGGATCGATGGAGCGCAGCGACTCCTCCAGCTGCTCACGCGTATAGTCACCAAAAACGCTTTCGAGGTTAATCCGCATGATCTAAGGCCTGCCTGCCTGGCCGCCGCTTCGGCGTCCCTCTGTGTGACATCATTCAACTTTCACCGCACGACGCACCACATCCTGTTCACATTTTCACCCTCCTCGCCTCTCCACTACTCACTTCGACCGAATCAATGACCATAATCCTTAGGTGCCTACCGATGAGATTAAGCCGCGCGCGGTTTCTCCTTTGTACCCATGATCAAAAGCCACAGCATAGTCGCAAGCTCTCCCACCAGGATTGGTTGGGTGATGTTGTTGACCTGATCCTCGTAGGCAGGTAACAGGAAGCCGGTAAAACTGAGGGCCAGATAGCCGAAGCAGGCAATAATTAACCAAACGCCTAAGATGCGGGGCAGGAAGCGCGACCTGTATACCAGCAGCCCGTAGGGAATGAGCCACAGGCCCCAAAATATCTCGTTGGCCAGGTCAAGCTGGTGATGCAAGTCCAGAAATAGCCGTGCGAAGGCGTCACGCTGCGGCTTGTCGAAGACGGATAGATAACCCCCGCCGCGAACAAACAGCAACGCGGCTGCGTCATTGACCGTGTTGACGAAGAAGATCGGCGTGACCATCAGGCTGCCAAGGATCACCATCAGCACAGCGAGGGCTTGGTTTACGCCCTTGAACAATCGGTAAAGCGCCAGCGTGACAAAGATCCATAGAGCAGCGCAGAGCAAGTAGCTGACAATGCCTAAGCGAAAGAGCAGTTCGTGCTCCGCGATGTTATTGGCCGTCGCTGTCGCGTTCCCGTACACGAACAATTTGCTAGGAACATAGATGAGCCGCACGATGCCAAACAGCGACCCTACAAGGTATAGCAGCCCGGCGACTCTGGCATTCTTGCTGAGCGTCATGTCCCCTCCTTTAGTTGCGGGATCTATCCGGCGGCAACGGCGGGCGCAGCCTGGAGTTCCGCTGTGTCACTGCAACGAATGATACTCATCTATTGTAAGTCACTTGACCTGACGCTTGCCGAGACATCCGCGATGCCTTTTCTTTTTGCGTCAAATACCGGTCCGAAACATCCGGGCTCCCCGAAGCAATTTAAGAATTCGATATCGTAGTCGGTGGCATTGGAGTTGGAAACGACTTTCGATTCAGGCATCCAGATTGGACTTGGGCTTGCCGATGATCAAAGGACGTTATTCTTTACGAGGACTTCCTCCGCTATCGGCCATGTTGAGACATCCGGGCTGGTGGAATCACAGCCGGAAAGGCTGACGGCCGCGCTAAATGGTAGGCTACGGCGACGCCCAGATAGTTTCCACGAATAGCCAACAAGGCCGAACACGAATTACCTCTGGAACGGATTAATGACGAACCAGGATCGGCGCCAGATTCTCCGCATGCTCGGCGTGGTAAGCACGGTATCGGTCCTCAGCTCATCGGAGAAGTCGCTTTTCGCGGGGGACAATTTCATCGTGACCGAGGAAGGTGTCTACGACCTCGGTGAATTCGCACTCGAGAGCGGTACAGTACTTCCCGGCGCGAAAGTAGCGTACAAGACGCACGGGCGGCTAAATTCCGCTAAGAATAATGTCATTTTGTACCCGACCCAAATCGGTGCCCAGCACAACGATATCGAATGGTTGATTGGGTCGGGCAAAGCGCTGGATACCACGCGCTACTTCATCGTAGTCCTCGACCAACTAGGAAATGGTCTCTCTTCTTCCCCGAGCAATACTCCACCTCCATTTGATCGCGCGCGCTTTCCGGCAATCAACATTCGTGACGATGTCGCTGCTCAGCATCGACTTGTCACGGAGCATTTCGGTATTCGACACATCGCGCTAGTCGTGGGTTACTCGATGGGCGCACAGCAAACCTACCAGTGGGCCGTAAGCCACCCCGAAATGGTCGAACGAATCGCGCCATTCTGTGGAACGGCCAAGACGACGCCGCACAATGCCGTCTTCCTGCAGAGTATGAGAGCAGCCCTCACCACCGACGCCGCCTGGATGGCCGGTGATTACCGCGAGCAGCCCGTGCTGGGAATGAAAGCCTTGGCTAGGGTTTATGCGGCCTGGGGCTTGTCCCAGGAGTTTTATAAACAGGAGCTCTGGCGTTCGATGGGCTTCGATACCCTCGAAGCGTTTGTGGCAGGTTTCTGGGAGAAACGCTATGGCCGTCGCGATGCCAATAACCTGTTATCGATGATCCGGACATGGGAAGCGAACGACGTGGGTGCGACACCTGGCATGAAGGGCGGCGCAAGACGAGCCCTTGCATCCATTAAGGCGAAGGCAACAATAATGGCGAGCGGCACCGATCTGTACTTCACAGTCAAAGACATGAAAGCAGAGGCAGCGCTGGTGCCCAAAGCCAGTTTCCGAGTCATCCCATCACTTTGGGGACATATGGCCGGCGCTGGCCTCAATGCGCCAGATTCGATGGTCATAGAAAGCGAACTGCAAGAACTGCTGGCGCGATAACAAGGCAGATGGACCGTGAATTCATTCCGCATCCCCTAAGCAGCCATTGATGAATGCCTGCTCCGGGTCGAACCCGGACGCTCACATCAGGCCGAAACGAACCCGATCTTCAACCTCACGGGCGCGTGACCAACAATGATTTACTAGGAGAGCCCATAAAAAAGGCCTCGAACCGTTTCCGATCCGAGGCC
>Ga0210402_10000946_pt1 | contig 30980 bp, 24 predicted proteins | sample IncBWC7MmetaG_FD_161055 | JGI IMG/M metagenome (GOLD analysis project Ga0210402, IMG submission 161055) | Forest soil microbial communities from Barre Woods Harvard Forest LTER site, Petersham, Massachusetts, United States - Inc-BW-C-7-M | ecosystem: Environmental > Terrestrial > Soil >...
TTGAATCGATTCCCCTGGTTCGGCGCGGCAGCAGCAGTATTGGGACAAGTTATTGCGAAAGTAATTTTCGCTGAAAGTGGGCAACTTCCCAACAACGGTGGGCTGTTGGCATGACCCCCATTCGTCCTATCTTAGCCGATCATTGCTAGACCCGAAGCCCTCGTTGCTGATCCGGATCCGTGTGCCATGACCGACGTGACGCCGCCTACCGACGGGCCCCGCGCGCCAAAACTGCCAAAAATCTCCTTCGAGTTCTTCCCGCCGAAGACCGAGGAGATGGAACGCAATCTGTGGGACACGATCAAGCGGCTGGCCCCGCTCGATCCCAATTTCGTCTCGGTCACCTACGGCGCCGGCGGCTCGACCCGCGAGCGCACGCACGCGACGATCGTGCGCATGCTCAGGGAGACCGACCTGCTGCCAGCCGCGCATCTGACCTGCGTCGGCGCCTCGCGAACCGAGATCGACGAGGTCGTCGACCGCTACCATGACGCAGGCGTCCGCCACGTCGTCGCGTTGCGCGGCGATCCGGCCTCCGGCATCGGCACGCCCTTCGTCGCCCACCCCGACGGCTACCAGACTTCGCCCGAGCTCGTCGCCGGCATCAAGAAGCGCCACGGCGACATCGAGGTGTCGGTGTCGGCCTATCCCGAAAAACATCCCGAGGCCCGCGATTTCGACGCCGACATCGATACGCTGCAGGCCAAGGTCGACGCCGGCGCTACGCGCGCCATCACCCAGGTCTTTTTCGACAACGAGTTCTACCTCCGCTATCTCGACCGCGTACGCGCCCGCAATATCGAAATCCCGATCGTGCCCGGCATCATGCCGATGCACAATTTCAAGCAGGCGCGGAATTTCGTGACCCGCACCGGCACCACGGTGCCGGACTGGCTCGCCCAGAAATTCGACGGCCTCGACAACGATGCCGACACGCGCAAGCTGGTGGCGGCCACCGTCGCCGCCGGCCAGGTGCAAAAGCTCTTCAAGCACGGCGTCGATACCTTCCATTTCTACACCATGAACCGCGCCGACCTCGTGTTTACGATCTGCCATCTGCTCGGCATCCGGCCGAAAGCCACACAGGAAGCCGCCTGATGATCGCACCCGCTTCGCTGAAGCGCATCGCCCTTCTCGCCGCCGCCCGCGAGCGCATTCTGGTGCTCGATGGCGCCATGGGCACCATGATCCAGGCGCTGCAGCTCGACGAGGCCGCGTTCCGCGGCGAACGCTTCAAGGACTTTCATCGCGATCTCAGGGGGAATAACGACCTCCTGATCCTGACCCAGCCGCAGGCGATCGAGGACATCCACGCCGCCTATCTGCGCGCCGGCGCCGACATCGTCGCGACCAACACCTTCTCCTCGACCTCGATCGCGCAGGCCGATTACGACCTCGCCAAGGTCGTCTATGAGATGAACCGCGAGGGTGCGGTGCTCGCACGGAACGCCGCCGATCGCGTGACCGCCGAGGACGGCAAGCCGCGCTTCGTCGCCGGCGCGCTCGGCCCGACCAACCGCACCGCCTCGATCTCGCCCGACGTCGCCAATCCCGGCTACCGTGCCGTCAGCTTCGACGATTTGCGCGAAGCCTATGGCGAACAGGCCCGCGGGCTGCTCGACGGCGGCGTTGACTTCCTGCTGGTCGAGACCATCTTCGACACGCTGAACGCCAAGGCTGCGCTCTACGCGATATCGGAGCTGTGCGAGGCGCGCGGCATCGACGTGCCGGTGATGATCTCCGGCACCATCACCGACAAATCCGGTCGCCTGCTCTCCGGGCAACTCCCCGAGGCGTTCTGGAACTCGGTGCGGCATGCGCGGCCGATGACGATCGGCTTCAACTGCGCGCTGGGCGCGGCCGACCTGCGCGCGCATGTCGCCGATATCGGCCGCATCGCAGATACGCTGGTCTGTGCCTATCCGAATGCCGGCCTGCCCAACGAATTCGGCCAGTATGACGAGAGCCCGGAGTACATGGCGCGCCTGATCGGCGAGTTCGCCCGCGACGGTCTTGTCAACATCGTCGGCGGCTGCTGCGGCACCACGCCGGATCATATCGCCGCGATCGCCGCCGCGGTCGCGCCCTATCGCCCGCGCGCCGTGGCGACCATCGAACCGCGGCTGCGGCTGTCCGGGCTGGAGCCCTTCGAGCTCACGCCGGCGATCCCCTTCGTCAATGTCGGTGAGCGCACCAACGTGACCGGCTCGGCGAAATTCCGCAAGCTGATCACGGCGGGCGACTATGCGGCCGCGCTGCAGGTGGCCCGCGACCAGGTCGCGAACGGCGCCCAGGTGATCGACGTCAACATGGACGAAGGGTTGCTCGATTCGGAAGCCGCGATGCGGACCTTCCTCAACCTCGTCGCCGCGGAGCCCGACATCGCCCGCGTGCCGGTCATGATCGATTCCTCGAAATTTCTGGTGATCGAGGCCGGCCTGAAATGCGTGCAGGGCAAGCCGGTGGTCAATTCGATCTCGATGAAGGAAGGCGAGGAGAAATTCATCCACGAGGCGACGATCGCGCGGCGCCATGGCGCCGCCGTCGTGGTGATGGCGTTCGACGAGAAGGGCCAGGCCGACACGTTTGCGCGCAAGACCGAGATCTGCAGGCGCGCCTACGACATCCTCGTCAACCGGCTCGATTTCCCGCCCGAGGATATCATCTTCGATCCCAACATCTTTGCGATCGCCACGGGCATCGAGGAGCACAACAATTACGGCGTCGACTTCATCGAGGCGGCGCGCTGGATCCGCAAAAACCTGCCCGGCGCGCATGTCTCGGGCGGCGTCTCCAACCTCTCGTTCTCGTTCCGCGGCAACGAGCCGGTGCGCGAGGCGATGCATTCGGTGTTCCTGTATCACGCGATTCATGCCGGCATGGATATGGGCATCGTCAATGCGGGGCAGATGATCGTCTATGACGACATCGACCCCGAGCTGCGCCAGGTGTGCGAGGACGTCGTGCTCAACCGCGACCCCGGCGCCTCCGAACGGCTGCTTGCGCTCGCGGAAAAATTCCGCGGCAAGCAGACGCAGACCAAGGAAGCCGATCTCGCCTGGCGCGACTGGCCGGTCGAGAAGCGGTTGTCGCACGCGCTGGTCCACGGCATCACCGCGTTCATCGAACCGGACACCGAGGAGGCGCGCAAGGCCTCTACGCGTCCGCTCGACGTCATCGAAGGCCCGCTGATGGCCGGCATGAACGTCGTCGGCGACCTGTTCGGCGACGGCAAGATGTTCTTGCCGCAGGTGGTGAAATCGGCGCGCGTCATGAAGCAGGCGGTCGCCTATCTGATGCCGTTCATGGAAGAGGAGAAGGCGCGCAACCTGGCGAACGGCGTCACGGCCGACGCCAGCCATTCCGCGGGGAAGATCGTGCTCGCGACGGTGAAGGGCGACGTCCACGACATCGGCAAGAACATCGTCGGCATCGTGCTCCAGTGCAATAATTTCGAGGTCGTCGACCTCGGCGTCATGGTGCCGGCCACCAGGATCATCGAAACCGCGAAGACCGAGGGCGCCGACATCATCGGTCTCTCCGGCCTGATCACGCCCTCGCTCGACGAGATGAGCTATCTGGCGGGCGAAATGCAGCGGCAGGGGCTGACGGTGCCGCTCCTGATCGGCGGCGCCACCACGAGCCGCGTGCACACCGCGGTCAAGATCGACCCGAATTATCGCGGCGGCCCCGTCGTGCATGTCAATGACGCGAGCCGCGCGGTCGGCGTCGCTTCCGCGCTGCTGTCGCCCGAGAAACGCGGCACCTACGCCGCCGACGTCCGCGCCGAATATGCCAAGATTGCCGCCGCTCATCTGCGCGCACAAAATGACAAGAAGCGCCTGACGCTGGCCCGCGCCCGCGCCAATGCGGTGAAGATCGATTTCGCCAAGGCGGCGCCGAAGCGGCCGTCGTTCCTCGGCGTCAAAAACTTTGCCGACTACGATCTCGCCGAGCTCGCAGGTTACATCGACTGGACGCCGTTCTTCCAGACCTGGGAGCTCGCCGGGCGCTTCCCTGCCATTCTCGACGACGCCAAGGTCGGCGAGGCGGCGCGCTCGCTTTATGCCGATGCGCAAGCGATGCTCGCGCGCATCGTCAGCGAAAAATGGTTCACGGCGCGCGCTACCATCGGCTTCTGGCCGGCGAATGCGGATGGCGACGACATCGTCGTGTATGCCGATGAGAACAGAAGCAAGACGATCGCGACGCTGCACACGCTGCGCCAGCAGCTCGAAAAGCGTGAGGGCCGCTTCAACGCGGCGCTGTCGGATTTCATCGCCCCGGTCGCAACCGGCGTGCCGGACTACATCGGGGGCTTCGTGGTCACCGCAGGGATCGGCGAGGACGCGGTTGCCGACCGCTTCAAGATGGCGAATGACGACTACTCCTCGATCCTCTGCAAGGCGCTCGCCGATCGCCTCGCCGAAGCGTTCGCCGAGCGGATGCATGCGCGGGTGCGGCGCGAGTTCTGGGCCTACGCGCCGGAGGAGAGTCTGTCCGCGGATGATCTGATCCTGGAAAAATACCAGGGCATCCGTCCCGCGCCCGGCTATCCCGCGCAACCCGACCACACCGAGAAGAAGACGCTGTTCGCGCTGCTCGATGCCGAGCGCGGCGCCGGCGTCGAGCTGACCGAGAGCTTTGCGATGTGGCCGGGCTCGTCGGTCTCCGGGCTCTATTTCAGCCATCCGGACAGCTTCTATTTCGGGGTCGGCAAGATCGAGCGCGACCAGGTGGAGGATTATGCGGTCCGCAAGGACATGAGTGTCGCCGAGGTCGAACGCTGGCTGGCGCCGATCCTGAACTACATTCCGGTACAGGATCGGGCGGCACCACGCACGATGAAGGACGCGCTGCCAAATCCGTTCACCTCCACGCCAGCCAACGACACCACCCCGAAGGATTTGGCGGCAGCGGCTTCGGCGTCGAACGATCTCGCCTCGCATCCGCCGGGATGCGCCTGCGCCATGCATCTGGCCTGGCGGAAGAAGGCGGTGGGCGCGGGATAGCGCGCTGAACGTGCGTCCGCCTTCCCGCGGCGCTGATGCGTCCGAGTTGTCGCAGACAACACCCTCGAAACTCTGAGGGCGCAGGGAATGCCGGGTGCCGCGTCCGCGTCAGCATCATCCGTCCGCGCAAATTGCGCGCTGATGCCATACGCGTCCACCGCATCCCGCTCCGCGTTTCGTGACGATCGCGATACGCGCCCCTCGTCTTGGCGGGATGCGAAGACAATACTTCTGATTTCCTGAAATGGTAAAGCGGAATATTTTTCGTTCGAGGGCTGGACAACGTTCTTGCAAGACTGCCCGACGAGGCTGGGCAAGAATCAAAACAGGTCGCCGAGCGAGAGCAAAATGTTCTACTTCAGAGCAGTCGATCGAGGCTGCGTAGAAAGTCCGACTCGTTTCGAGGCCTTGTGAGCCAAAGCGATCTACAGATTTCGAGCAGCCCTGAATTCTTGCCCAGCCTCGTCGGGCAGTCTTTTGAAAAAGCTGTCCAGTCCCCCGGCGAAAAATATTCCGCTTTACTGATGCGGAAAATCAGAAGTATGGTCCGGCCATCCCGCCTCGATGCAGAGGGACGTATCGCGATCGTCACGACACGTGAGGCGGGGATGCGGTGGACGCAAAGGCGGCGCGCGCGATTCTCGTGCGGACGAACGACGACCTGCGCCCTCTCGTCTTCATGAGGGCCACGACGGATGACTCGGGCGCGAGCCCGCCGCGAGAATGCAAACGTATGCCCTTGTCCTCGACGTCGAATGCGCGTTGCGGTGCATCATTCAAAATGAGACTGCCCGTTAAGCTTTAGGGCCCGGATGACGCGCGCGGTGTCCCTGTCATCAGCTAGCTTGCGCCAACTCAAGAAGGTCGCGGGTTTTCTTGGCGAGCCGATTTCGCCAAGAAGCCGGTAACGATCTCGCAAACAAATGCTGGCGACGCAAAAGGGAGGAGTTCGATGTTGAAGAGCAGTTTGGGTGTGGTCGCGCTCACGAGCCTGTTGCTTTCGAGCGCAGCCATGGCTCAGGAAAAGATCAAGGTGGGCGTGACCGCGACCCTCGAAGGCACCTACACCGTGCTCGGCGAGGACGGCATGCGCGGCCACCAGACCGCGCTGAACGTGCTCGGCAAGAAGGTCGGCGACAAGGAGCTCGAATTCGTCGTGGCGTCCACGGACGCGACGCCTGATTCCGCGATCCGCGCGGTACGCAAGCTGATCGAGCAGGACAAGGTGCAGATCCTGTTGTCGCCGCTGTCGGGCGACGAGGGCATCGCGGTCAAGAATTTTGCGAAGACCCATCCCGAGCTGACCTTCGTCAATGCCGCGTCCGGCGCACAGGAGACGACCTATGTCGATCCGTCGCCAAATTTCTTCCGCTACAACATGGACGGCGCGCAGTGGCAGGTCGGTCTTGGCAAATTTGCCTATGAGACCAAGGGCTACAAAAAGATCGCGACCGTCGGCGAGGATTATTCCTTCATCTACACGCAGGTGTTCGGGCTGGTGCTGGAGTTCTGCGGCGCCGGCGGCCAGGTCACCAACCGGCAATGGGTGCCGCTCGGCACCAAGGATTTCGCCTCCGTCATCGCTGCGCTGCCTGACGATGTCGACGCGATCTATCTCGGCCTCGGCGGTGCGGATGCCGTCAATTTCCTCAACCAGTATCAGCAGGCCGGCGGCAAGGCCCACCTGATGGGCGGCTCGATCATGATCGACCAGACCATCCTGTCGTCGAAAGGCAACGCCAAGAACGCGCTGATCGGCACGATCGCGGCGAGCGGCCAGGCCGACACCTGGGACGATCCGAACTGGCAGAAGTTCGTGAAGGCCTATCAGGACGCGTTCCCGCCGGAAAAGCGCTTCCCGAGTCCGTCGCTGCTCGCCACCAATTATTACGGCTCGACGATGGCGCTGATCCTGGCGCTACGCCAGGTCAATGGCGATCTCTCCAACAACCAGGCCAAGCTAAAGGAGGCGCTGGCCAAGATCGAGATCGACGCGCCCAACGGCAAGATCAAGCTCGATTCCAACCGGCAGGCGATCGGCACCAACTTCGTGACCGAGGTGGTGGACGATGGCAAGGGCGCGCTGTTCAGCAAGGTCGTCAAAGTGATCCCGAACGTGAACCAGACGCTCGGCTACGATCCGGCGGTGTTCGCCAAGATCGGCCTGCCGAGCCGCACCGTGCCGGAGTGTAAGAAGTACTGACCTAGTTTTTGCGACTGCGAGGTCGTACCTGCAAGGGCTTGGGCGCGTATCGCCCAAGCCCTTGAGGCAGATTGAGGTTTCGCAGCGCTTGCATTGTTCCTCCCGATGTTGAACGCTTGCCTCAACGACAAGACATCAGCGGGAGGGGAAGGCATGAGCCGTGCGCTCGCCGTCTTCCACGGCCGGTTCGGTCGCGCGACGGTGTATCAGCTGAACAGGCCCTTCAACGTGCATGCGCATCGCGAGGGGCATCTGATTTTCCATGTCGGGGGAACGCCGGCCTGCATCGACGTCTGCGAGCGACGCCGGCACCTGACCGAGGATTCCATCGTTGCTGTCAATCCGTGGGAGCCGCACAATTTCCTTCCAGCGGATCTCGGCAATGGCGCGATCTTCTTCGTGCTCTATGTCAATGCGGAGTGGTTTGCACCCGACAGCGTGCGTTGCCACGACCTGCGCTTCGGCCGCAACCATTTCAAGCGCACGGCAACCCTGGACAAGCAGATCCGGCGTACCGCCGCTCTGGTGTGCGGTGCGCCATCGCTGAGCAGCCTCGATTGCGAACTCCGCGAGCTCATCGACATCTGCTACGAGGAGAGCTGGCAGCGTCCCGAAACGGGCGAGGGGCCGCGCGCGACGCTGTCGATCACCGATTTTCGCGTGCGCAAATGCATCAAGCTGATGTCGGAGAGCCCGGGCGCCGAGATCGAACTGGATACGATCGCGCGGGAGTCGGGGCTCTCGCGTCCGCATTTCTACCGGCTGTTCCGCACCCAGACCGGTGTGACGCCGCATCTCTATCTGAATACTTTGATCATGGAGCGCGCGCTGGACGCGCTGGTGACCACGGAATCCGCGATCGCCGATATCGGCTTCGATCTCGGTTTCTCCTCGCAGAGCGGCTTCACCCGCTTCTTCGCCGCCAATGTCGGGATGGCGCCCACCGATTATCGCCGCGCCGCCAAAGTGTTACGGCCCTGAACGCGCGCGAAAAGATACTGACGATCAAATGCCTCCTTAAACCTCTCGCTAGGATGCGTCAAACGCGACCCGAAAACGGGTTCGACGCAGGGAGGAAACGATGACCGCGAGCCGGGCGGGTTTTCAGGGATGGACATGCGTCCGCGCCGCGAGGCCGGCGGCGTGACGCGGTTCATCGAGCGTCATCCGGCCTCGGCCCTGATCGTGCTGATCGCGATCGCCGTCGTGCTCTGGCTGGTCTTTGCGATCTGGCCGCAGGGCCTGGAAGACGCGATCGGCCGCAAGAAAATCTTTCTCAACGCGGTCTTCAACGGCATCACGCTGGGCGGACTGTATTTCCTGGTCGCCAGCGGTTTTACGCTGATCTTCGGGCTGATGCGCAACGTCAACCTGGCGCACGGCTCGCTCTATCTGTTCGGCGGCTATATCGGCTACGGCATCAGCGTATCGACCGGCTCCTGGATCCTGTCCTTCATCGCGGCCTTCATCATCGTGGCGCTGGTGGGCATTTTGCTGCAGATCCTGGTGTTCCGCCGCATGGAGGGACAGGATCTGCGTCAGACCATGGTGACGATCGGGCTGTCGATCGTGTTCGCCGATCTGATGCTGTGGGCTTTTGGCGGCGACTTCTACCAGATCCAGACCCCGGCCTGGCTGATCGGCCCGGTCGAGCTGCCGCTGATGACGGCGGTGAAATCCTCGGGCGAAGCGGTCTTCCTGCAGTATCCACTGGTGCGGCTCGTGATCTTCGCCGCCTCCGTCGTGATCGGGATCGCGATGTGGCTCGTGCTCAACCGCACCCGCATTGGCATGATGGTGCGCGCCGGCGTCGATGATCGCAACATCCTGGCCGCGACCGGCGTCAATATCCAGCTCGTGTTCGTCCTGGTGTTCGCACTCGGCGCGGGGCTTGCCGGCATCGCTGGTGTCGTCGGCGGCACCTTTCAATCGCTTTCGCCTGGGGAGGATACCCGCTTCCTGCTCGCCTCCCTCGTCGTCGTCATCGTCGGCGGCATGGGATCGATCCCGGGCGCGGCGCTGGGCGCGTTGATCATCGGGCTCGCCGAACAGCTCGGCTCGGTCTACATCCCGACCTACGCGATCGTGGTGACGTTCCTCATCATGGTGCTGGTGCTGGCGCTGCGGCCACAGGGCCTGTTGGCGAGGCGATGACATGTCGTTGACGCAAAGCGCGCCGCATCTCCACGCCAAGCCGCCGGCCACGGCCGCGCAGCGTCCGACCGTCGTCAAGACGTGGCGGGAATTCGACAACCCGGCGGCCTGGTTCGTCGCGGTCATCCTTGTGATCATGCCGTTGATCGCGAACAACTTCTTTTTGACCGAGATTTTCGGCACGACGCTGATCCTCGGCATCATCGCGCTCAGCCTGATGTTTTTGGCCGGCTATGGCGGCATGGTGAGCCTGATGCAGCTCACGGTCGCGGGCTTCGCCGGCTACATGGTCGCGGTGTTCGGCGTCAGCGCCAACACCAACATCAGTCTCGGCTGGCCCTGGTGGCTCGCAACGCCAACGGCGCTCGTGCTTGCAACGCTGTTCGGCACGCTCGGCGGCGCGCTCGCGGTGCGCACCGAAGGCATCTACACCATCATGATCACGCTCGCGATCGGGGCGGCGTTCTACTACTTCACCAATCAGAACTGGCCGATCTTCGGCGGCCACACCGGCATCAACACAGTCGCCACGCCGCACTTCTTGGGCGTCAACTGGGGCGACGGCATCGCCTACTACTATCTCATTCTCGTGGTCGCGGCGCTGTGTTATTTCGCGGTGCTCTATCTCTCTCGCGCGCCGTTCGGCCTTGCGCTGCAGGGCGTCCGCGACAATCCGCGCCGCATGGCCGCGCTCGGCTTCAACGTCAACGCGCATCGGGTCGCGGCTTATGCGCTCGCAGCCTTCATCGCGGCGCTGGGCGGCGTGCTGCAGGTCTGGAACTATCGGCAGATCTCGCCGGGTTCGGTCGCGGTGGAACGCGACATCGACATTTTGATCATCGCGATCGTCGGCGGCATCACGAGGCCGGTCGGTCCCTTCATCGGCGCGTTCATCTTCGTCATCCTGCGCACCTTCGCGCTCGACTTTCTGGTCAAGATCGGGCTCGACGGCAACCGCTTCCGGCTGTTGATCGGCATCGGCTTTCTCGTCATCGTGTTCTGGTCGTCAGACGGCGTGATCGGCCTCTATGAGCGCTGGCGGCGCCGCGGCCGTGCCGCAGAGCCCGGACGGCGCGGAGGAGGCGGCCATGGATAGGGTCGCGAACCGCCTCTCGGCTTTCGGCTCGACCGCAGCCCTCGAACTGCGCGGCGTGACGCGGATGTTCGGAGCGCTCGCGGCGTTGATCGACGTTACCATCACGGTGCGGCCCGGCGAACGGCGCGCGGTGCTCGGCTCCAACGGCGCCGGCAAGACCACGCTGTTCAACTGCGTGACAGGAGATTTTCCGCCGTCGTCCGGCACGATCCGCTTTTTCGGCGAGGACATCACCGACTTCCCGCCCTATGAGCGGATCCGCCGCGGCCTGCGCCGCACCTATCAGATCTCCGCGCTGTTTCCCGGCCTCACCGTGCAGGACAATGTCTATCTCGCCTGCCGCGGCGTCTCGCGCGGACGCTACTCACTGCTGCGGCCGGGGCCTTCCGACGCGCTGATGAATTCGGCGGAGCGCCTGATCGAGGCAGTGCACCTCACAGCCGTCCGGGACCGGCGCGTTGCCGAGCTTGCCCATGGCCAGCAACGGCAGCTCGAGATCGCGCTGGCGCTGGCCGGCGCACCGCGCCTGATCCTGTTCGACGAACCCGCGGCCGGGCTGTCGCCTGCGGAGCGGCGCGAACTGATCGACATTCTCACGTCGCTGCCGTCGCATATCGGCTACATCATCATCGAGCACGACATGGATGTGGCGCTGCGCGTGGTCGAAAGCGTCACGATGATGCACAACGGCCGCATTTTCAAGGAGGGCCCGCCGCAGGACATCGAGTCCGATCCCGAGGTGCAGGAACTCTATCTCGGAGGCGGCCATGAATGAGGTCCGCCGCGCCGCGCCTGCACTCGAGGTGAAGGGCCTCGACGTCTATTACGGGCATTCGCATGCGTTGCAGGGCGTGGACCTGACGCTGGAGCAGGGCATATTCTCGGTGGTCGGGCGCAACGGCATGGGCAAGTCCACGCTGTGCAACACCATCATGGGCCTGTTGCGCTCGAGTGGTGGCTCGGTCCGGATCCGCGGTGCGGACATCACCCGGTCGAGTCCGACGCGGATTGCACAGCTCGGGGTCGGCTACGTGCCGCAGGGGCGGCGGCTGTGGCGGTCACTCGGCGTCGACGAGCATCTGCGGCTCGCCGCCGGCCTGCGGCGCGGGCCTTGGACGATCGAGCGCATCTACGAGACGTTTCCGCGGCTTGCCGAGCGCAAGACCAACAGCGGCGGCCAGCTCTCCGGTGGCGAACAGCAAATGCTGGCGATTTCGCGCGCGCTGCTCACCAACCCGCACCTTCTCATCATGGACGAGCCGACCGAAGGCCTCGCGCCCGTCATCGTGGCGCAGGTCGAGGATATCCTGGTGCGGCTCGCCCAGGATGGCGACATGTCGGTGCTGGTGATCGAGCAGAACATCGGCGTTGCCACCGCGATCTCGAAGAACGTCGCCATCATGGTCAACGGCCGCGTCAATCGCATCATCGACTCCGCGCGTCTCGCCGCCGATCGCGAGCTGCAGCAGCGCCTGCTCGGCGTCGGCCAGCATGCCGGCAGCGAAGTGGAGATCGAGCCGGTTGCATCGGTGAGTGGACCGGAAATCGAAGCGGCGCCACAGCGTGCACGAAACGCCGCGCCGCTCCGGGTCTACACTTCCAACCCCGCACCGCCGACCCGCTGGTCGCAACCGGTCCCGATCGCGCGCATCGAGGCGCAGGCGCGCACGCGCACCAGCGCGGTTGCCCGGCTCGACGAGGCCGCGCGTCCGCCGCGCGAGCAAGCCGCGTCGATCGCATCCGGGCCACCTGTCGTGCTGGTCGTCGGCACGCTCGACACCAAGGGCGAGGAGCTGCGCTTCATCCGCGATGTCGTCGCAAGCCAGGGCCTGCGGACGCGGCTGGTCGACGTCTCCACCAGCGGCAAGCTCTCCACATGCGATGTCTCGGCACAGGAGATCGCGCTAAATCATGGGCGCGGCGGTTCCAGCGTGTTCGGCACCGACCGTGGCGCTTCCGTCACCGCGATGGCGGATGCGTTCGTCCGATGGCTGCGCCGGCAGAATAACGTCGCCGGCATCATCTCCGCCGGCGGCTCGGGCGGCGCCTCGCTGGTGGCGCCCGGCATGCGTGAGCTGGCCGTCGGCGTGCCGAAGCTCATCATCTCCTCGGTGGCCTCGGGCGACGTTGGTCCCTATGTCGGCCCCGCCGACATCGCCATGATGTATTCGGTGACCGACGTGCAGGGCCTCAACTCGATCTCGCGCACGGTGCTCGCCAACGGCGCCAACGCGCTCGCCGGCATGGTGAAGGCGCGCCTCGACGAAGGCGGAAAAAAGCGCGCTGACACGCCGTTGCGCCCCTCGATCGGTATCACCATGTTCGGCGTCACCACGCAGGCCGTGCAGAAGATCACCGCCGAGCTGCGCGACGACTACGAATGCCTCGTCTTCCACGCCACCGGCGTCGGCGGCCGCTCGATGGAGAAGCTCGTCGATTCCGGCCTGCTCGCCGGTGTCATCGACCTCACCACGACGGAGGTCTGCGACCTCCTGATGGGCGGCGTGTTTCCCGCGACCGAAGATCGTTTTGGCGCCATCATCCGCACCCACGTGCCCTATGTCGGCTCGGTCGGCGCACTCGACATGGTGAATTTCGGCGTGCGGGACTCTGTGCCCGAGCGCTATCGCGGCCGCAAATTCCACGTTCACAATCCGCAGGTGACGTTGATGCGCACCACCGCGGAAGAGAACGAGCGGATGGGCCGCTGGATCGGCGAGCGACTGAACCGGATGGACGGTCCGGTGCGCTTCTTCCTCGCCGAAGGCGGCGTCTCCGCGCTCGATGCGCCGGGCCAGCCGTTTTTCGATCCCGAAGCGGACCAGGCGCTGTTCCGCGCGCTCGAACGCACGGTGCGACAGACCAGCAACCGGCAGCTGATCCGCATCAAGCGCAACATCAACGAGGCCGAATTTGCGTCCGCCGTCGTCGGCGCGCTGAAGACCCTGCTTGGACGCGGCGTGGGGCGTCGGAGAGTGGTGAGGTGATCCATGGCGAGATTTGAACGCGCAGCGCTCCTGAAGAAATTCCGCGCCATGGCCCGCCGGGGCGAGCCCATCGTCGGCGGCGGCGCCGGCACGGGACTATCGGCCAAATGCGAGGAGGCGGGTGGTGTCGATCTCATCGTGATCTACAATTCCGGCCGCTACCGCATGGCCGGGCGCGGCTCGCTCGCCGGCCTGATGGCGTATGGCGACGCCAATGCGATCGTCGTCGAGATGGCCGGCGAAGTCCTGCCGGTCGTCGCCAAGACGCCGGTGCTCGCCGGCGTCAACGGCACCGATCCGTTCCGCGACATGGACGCATTCCTCGACCAGCTCAAGGCGCTGGGCTTCTCCGGCGTGCAGAACTTTCCGACCGTCGGCATCATCGACGGCGTGTTTCGCGCCAATCTCGAGGAGACCGGCATGTCCTACGCGCTGGAGATCGACATGATTGCCAAGGCGCACGACAAGGACATGCTGACCACGCCTTACGTGTTCAGCGAGGCGCAGGCCACCGCCATGGCGATCGCGGGCGCCGATATCATCGTCTGCCATCTGGGCTTGACCACCGGCGGCTCGATCGGCGCGCGCACCGCACCAAAACTCGAACAGTGCCCGGAGGTGATCGATACCTGGGCGTCGGCCGCGCTGAGCGTCAATGCGGACATTCTCGTGCTGGCCCATGGCGGCCCGATCGCGGAGCCGGCCGACGCCGATTTCATCATGAAGCATACGAGCAACTGCCACGGCTTCTACGGCGCGTCCTCGATGGAGCGCCTGCCGGTCGAGCGGGCGCTCATCGAACAGGTTCGAAAATTCAAGGCGATCGGCGCGCGTCAGCGCGCTTGATCGCGCAGGATCGAGGGAGAATGTCATGTCCGGAATTCTGATTGGCGAGTTGATCCTTTGGCTGATTGTCGCGATCATCGCGATCGTCGTTGTCGTCTATGTGGTGAACTGGCTCTATCACCGGTCCTCCAAGGAGGTCTCCTTCGTGCGGACCGGCTTCCTCGGCGAGCGGGTCGTGATCAATGGCGGCGCCTTCGTGCTGCCCTTCATCCACGACTACACCCCGGTCAACATGAACGTGCTGCCGATGGGCATCGTGCGCTCCAGGCAGGATGCCGTGATCACGCGCGACCGCATGCGCGTCGACATCGAGGCCGATTTCTACGTCCGGGTACAGGCGACGCGCGAGGCCGTCTCGATCGCAGCCGCGACGCTCGGACGGCGAACCCTCGAACCCGAGCAGCTGCACGCGCTGCTTTCGGGCAAGTTCGTCTCCGCGCTCCGCTCGATGGCGGCGGAAATGACCATGGAGCAGATGCACGAGCAGCGCGGCGAATATGTCGCCCGTGTCAAGTCCGCGGCCGCCGAAGCGCTGGCCCAGAACGGCCTCGAACTGGAGTCGGTTGCGATCACCGATCTCGACCAGACCGACCTGGAATATTTCAACCCGTCGAACCGGTTCGACGCCGAAGGTCTCACCCGGCTGATGGAGGACATCGAGGCCAAGCGCAAGCTGCGCAACGACATCGAGCAGGACTCCATGATCAAGATCCGCTCGCGCAACCTCGAGGCCGAGCGGCAGGCCCTGGAGATCGAGCGCGAGAGCGAGACGGCGCGGCTGGAGCAGGAGCGCGACATCGAAATGCGCCGGGCGCTGCAGCGCACCGAAGTGGCGCGCGAGCGCGCGCTGCGCGAGACCGAGGCCGAGCAGGCGCAGATCGCGGCCCGTGAAGCCATCGAGAAGGCGCGCATCGCCAACGAGCAGGCGATCGCCGCGGCCCGCATCGCCTCCGAGCGCGAGATCCGGCAGAACGAGATCGAGCGGACCCGCGCGGTCGAGGAAAGGGAGCTGCTCGCCCGCGAGGAAATCGAGAAGGCGCGGATCGCCAACCAGCGCGCCATCGACACCGCCCGCATCGCCAGCGAGCGCGAGGTGCGCCAGCGCGACATCGAGCGCACCCGCACCGTCGAGGAGGCCGAGATCCTGGCCCGCGAGGCGGTCGAGAAGGCGCGGATCCAGCAGGATCGCACCGTCACCGATGCCCGCATCGCCAATGAGGAGGAGACGCGGCGGCGCGAGATCGAGCGGACGCGCGCGGTCGAGCAGGCCGAGATCGCCGCCCGTGAGGCGACCGAGACGGCGCGCATCGCCCAGACCACGACCGTGAACGCCGAGCGGATCGCCTCTGACGAGCGCACCCGTTCGCTGGAGATTGCACAGGTCCGCACCATCCAGGAAGCGGAGATTTTGGCGCAGAAGGCGGTCGAGGCGGCGCGGATCGCGCGCGAACAGGCGCTGTCGGCCGAACGTATCAGCGCCGACCATGCCACGCGCCGGCTGGAGATCGAGCGCAACCAGGCGATCGAGATCGCCGGCATTACCGCGCGCGAGGCGACCGAGGCGAGCCGCATCGCCCAGGAGGAGCGCGTCCGCGCCCTCGAGATCGCGCGCCATCGCGCCGTGGAGGAAGCCGATATCACCTCGCGCGAGGCGATCGAGGCGGCGCGCATTACCCAGGAACAGGCGGTCGCGGAAAAACGCATCCGCGCCGACCGGGAGACGCGCGGGCTCGAGATCGAGCGCTCCGAAGTCATCGAAGCCGCCGAGCTGCGGCGGCGCGAGACGGTGGAGCGGCGCCGGATCGAGGTCGACTTGTCGCTGGAGGCCGAACGGATCGCATCGTCCAGGACGCGCGAGGTGCTCAACATCGATCAGAAGAAGGCGATCGAGCTCGCCGACGAGACGCGGGTGATCGAGCTTGCCGCAAAGCGCTCCGAGCGCATCGATGCCGACCGTCAGGTCAAGGAGGCGGAGATCACGGCACGCAAGCTCGTCGATGCGGCCGATATCTCCCGCGAGCAGGTGCTGGAGGCGGCGCGACTGGCGCGGCGCCGCGCCATCGAGCAGCTCGAGGTGGCGCGCGTGCAGGCGCTGCAGGAGGCGGAGATTGCTTCGCGCGAGGAGGTCGAGCGCGCCCGCATTGCCTCCGACCGCGGCCTCGACGAGGCGCGCATCGGCCGGGAGCGCGACCTGCGCAAGCTCGAGGTCAACCGCGAGATGCAGGTCGAGACCGCGCTGCTCGACAAGGCGATCGCCCTCTACGAGAAGTCGCTGGAGGAGTCCGCGGCCAAGGTGGCCGCCGAAGAGGCGAGGGTGCGGGCGACCGAGGCGGCGGAGCGCGTCGTGACCGCGCGCGAAAGCGAGATCGCGCGGCGCCGCAGGACCGTCGAGGTGATGATGGCCGAAAAGCAGGCCGAGGAGACCCGAATCGCGGCCGAAGCCGAGCGCGTGCGCGCCGCGGTCGAGGCTGAGGCGCAACGGCTGCTCAACGAGGCCGAGAATGTGCTGACCGACCAGGCCCGCTACTCGCTGTTCCGCCGCAAGCTGCTCGACCGCATCGAGGGCATCGTGCGCGAGAGCGTCAAGCCGATGGAGAAGATCGAAGGCATCCGGATTCTCCAGGTGGATGGCCTCAACGGCAATGGCAACGGCAATGGCGGCGGCCGCAGCGCCACCGATGAGGTGATCGATTCGGCGCTGCGCTACCGCGTGCAGGCGCCGCTGATCGATTCCATCCTCTCCGACATCGGCGTCGAGGGCGGCAGCCTTGCCCGGATGCCAGGCCTGATGCGCGAGGCCAGGGACATGCAGGGCATCAGGGAGCAGGCCGGACGAAAGGAGCGCGACGCCAAATCCGAGCCGGGCTCGGGCGAAGCGCCGGGCGGACCGAAGAAGAAGGGCTGAGATCGGATCATGGCCAGGGTCTATGTGTCCACTGTGGTGAACGCGCGCAACGACCGGGTGTGGCAGCGCGTGCGCGACTTCAACGGCCTTCCGAACTGGCATCCGGCGATCGCGGAGAGCCGGATCGAGGGCGGCGAACCGGCGGACAAGATCGGCTGCGTGCGCGACTTTCGTCTCCGCAACGGCGACCGTATCCGCGAGAAGCTGCTGGGGCTGTCGGACTACGACATGTTCTGCACCTATTCGATCCTGGAATCGCCGATGGGAGTCGAGAACTACGTCGCCACCCTGCGGCTGACGCCGGTGACCGACGGCGACCAGACTTTTGTCGAATGGACAGCCGAGTTCGACTGCGCGCCGGAGCGAGAGACGGAGCTCGTCAACAATATCGGCGGCGGCGTGTTCCAGGGCGGCTTTGATGCCCTCAAGCGCGCCTTCGGAGGATAATGGTGCCGCACATCGTCAAGAGCACCATCATTGACGCGCCGAACCAGGCGGTGTGGAACGTGCTGCGCGACTTCAACGGCCACGACCATTGGCATCCGGCGGTCGCGACATCGACGATCGAGCGCGCGCAGGCTTCCGACAAGATCGGCTGCGTGCGCCGTTTTCGTCTGAAAGACGGTTCGGAGCTGCGGGAACAGCTGCTGGCGCTGTCCGATCTCGAACAGACCTTCAGCTATTGCCTGCTCGATACCCCGATCCCGATGTTCAATTACGTGGCCCACGTCCGGCTGCTGCCGGTGACCGATGGCGACCGCACCTTCTGGCACTGGGAATCCCGCTTCACCACAAAGCCGGAGGATGCCGCCGATCTGACGCGGATGGTCGCGGAAGACATTTATCAGGCGGGATTCGAGGCGATCCGGAAACATCTCAGGGAGGCCGCATGACGGCGGAGGCGCTTCATTTAATGGTCCGTCCCTCGAGGAGCATCGCTTGTGCGATGCTCCTCGAGATGAGGTCTTCATTCCGGGCGCCGATGTCGAACCCTCATGGTGAGGAGCCGCGCCTCTTGCGCGGCGTCTCGAACCATGAGGCCTCTCATGTGGAGTCGGCATCATGCCTGTCACGGTGAAGACGTTTTCGACGGCCGCGGAAGCGGCGACCGCGCTGTCGTCCGACCGCGCCGCGTGCTATCTCGGCGGCGGCACGCTGGTGATGCGCGCGCTCAACGAGGGCGATGTCTCGATTGAAACGGTGGTGCGCGCCACCGACCGCGCCTTGAACCGGATCGATGCGTCGGCCGCGCGCGTCGTGATCGGGGCCGGCGTGACCTTCGCCCGGATCCTGGCCGAGCGCGAACTGGCTTTTCTCCATGCGCCCGCCCGCTCGATCGGCGGTCCCGCGGTCCGCAACATGGGGACGGTCGGCGGCAATCTGTTCGCGCAATCACCGTTCGGCGATTTCACGGTCGCGCTGCTCGCGCTGGATACCATGGTGTCCGTGCAAGGTGGCCTCGGTGTACGTGACATGCCAATCGAGGAATTCCTGCAGTCGCGCGACCGGCAGAGCGGGGCGCTGGTGCTTGCGGTCACCTGCGCGCGGCCGGCGTCAGCGGATGCGTTCCGCTATCGCAAGATCGCGCGCATCAAGCCGAAGGGCGGCTCGGTCATTACGCTGGCCGCCTCCCTGCCGAACAGCGGCGGGCGCATCACTGGCGCGCGGATCGCGTTGGGCTCGATGGGGCCTGTCCCGATGCGCGCCCGGGCGGCCGAACGCGCCCTCGAAGGCCGCGCGCTCGATGCTTCCTCGATTGCTGCTGCGGCCGCGGTCATCGCGGAAGGGACAGCGCCCGCCGACACCGCGATCGCGAGCGCCTGGTATCGGCGCGAGGTGATCGGCGTGCATCTGCGGCGGCTGTTTTCGGGCCAGGAGTAGCAGCACCATGGCAAAGACGCCCCTCCAATTCCGTCACAATGGACGCGATGTCGCGCTGTTCGTCGATGGCGGCACGAACCTGTTGGTTGCCTTGCGGGAAATGATCGGCGACATGACGCCGAAATTCGGCTGCGGGCAGGGCGGCTGTGGCGCCTGTACCGTGCTGATCGATGGCGAGGCGCATCTCTCCTGCCTGACCTTGGCCGAGACGGTCGAGGGGCGATCGATCGAGACCCTCGACGGCATCAAGGACGGGCCGAACCTGCATCCGTTGCAGCGCGCCTTCGCGGAGCACTTTGCCGCCCAGTGCGGCTACTGTACCCCGGGCATGCTGATGGCGGCGAAGGCGCTGCTCGATCGCAATCCGCAGCCGAGCCGCGACCAGGTGGTGGAGGCGATCTCGGGCAACATCTGCCGCTGCACCGGCTATGAGCCGATCATCAACGCCGTGCTCGCTGCGGCCACGGGGCTTCGCGCCCGCGCCTAGAGGACGATGACCATGCTGGAACTGCGCAAGGATCTATTTGCCGACGAGCGCGACGACAATCTGAAGGAGGTCGGCAAGGGCACGCAGCGGCAGGACATGCTCGGGCATGTCACCGGCACCTCCAGTTATTTCGATGACCACAAGCTGCAGGGCATGCTGCATCTGAAGGTCCTGCGTTCGGCGCATGCGCACGCGCGGCTGCGCCGCATCGACACGTCGGAGGCCGAGCGTTCGGACGGCGTCAGGCGCATCATTCGCGGCGCCGACGTGCCGCGCAATCTCAATACGCTGCTCAGTCTGATCAATTTCGGCAAGGACGACGAGCCATCGCTCGCCGTCGACAAGGTGCGCTACAAGGGGGAACCGATCGTCGCCGTCGTCGCCGACTCACCGCGCGCGGCCCATGAGGCCATGGCGAAGGTGCGCGTCGACTATGAACCGCTGCCGTCCGTGTTCGACGTCGAGGAGGCGCTAAAACCCGGTGCGCCCGTGGTCAACGAGGTCTATCCCAAGAACACGTTCACCTATCACGAGGTCTATGACCACCAGAAGCTGCGCTTCGGCGACGTCGAGCGCGGCCTTGCCGAGGCCGACCATGTGCTCGAACAACGCTATCAGATGTCGCCGATCGAGCATGCGCCGACTGAGACCAACGGCGCGATCGCGGCGCCCGACACCAACGGGCGCTATGTCGTCTACACCTCGACGCAGGCCCTGTTCTTCTCGGTCGACACCTGCGCCAAAATCCTCGACGTGCCGTCGAACACCTTCCACTTCATCGGCGGCACGGTGGGCGGCGGCTTTGGCGGCAAGGTCGATACGCTGACCGAGCCGCTCGCCATTCTCGCCGCGATGCTGACGGGACGACCGGTGCGCTATGTGTTCGGCCGCGAGGAGGAGATGCTGTTTGGCCCGCCGCGGGGGGCCGAGCGCATCTATATCAGGGATGGCGTAATGCGCGACGGGCGCATCGTTGCGCGCAAGATCCGCGCCTATTTCGACAGCGGTGCCTATACGCGGCTGTCGAGCTATGCCGCGGTCAAATGCGCGGCGCATTTGCCGGGCCCCTACACGATTCCGAACGTCTATGGCGACGTCTACTGCGTGTTCACCAACCGCACGCCGGCGACCGCGATGCGCGGCTTCGGCATCACGGCGATGGATTTCGCGATCGAATGCCAGATGGACAAGCTCGCCCATCTGGTAGGCCAGGACCCGATGGAGTTCCGCATCCTCAATGCCTATCGCGACGGCGACATGAAGGCGCATCGGCGCGAGGCCAAGAACACCGCGCTGATCGAATGCGTCCAGGTCGCGGCCGAAAAGGCCAAATGGCCGATCCGCGAGGAATTCAAGCGGATGTCCTCGCGGAAGGATGGTGGCGGCATCCGCGCCATGGTGCCACTGACCCCGCGCGAACAGGCGCCGCAGCGTGCGGCCGCCGCGCAGCAGCGCACGAGCTATGACAGGGGAATCCCGACGCCTGCGTCGAGCCAGCCGCCACCGCCGCCACCCGCGCCGCCGGCTACACCGGCGCCGTCGCATGGCGCGACCCGCTTTTCCTCCGTCTTCGGCACCAGGAGGCGCTGACCATGTCGAGACATCGTGGACGCGGCATCGCGTCGATCAACTATCCCATCGGCATGAATCTCGGCGGCGATCCGAGCCAGGCGCTGGTGCATTCCAATCCGAGCGGCAAGTTCACCGTTGCGCTGTCGTCGATCGACCTCGGCCAGGGCATGAAATCGGTGACGCGGCAGATCTGTGCCGAGACATTGGGCGTGCCGGTCGAGGACGTCTATGTCGACACCGCGGACTCCGACACGGGCCCGCACTGCATGGGCTCGTTTGCCTCGCGTGGCACCCATCGTGTCGGCAATGCCGTGATGGCCGCGGCGAAGGAGGCGCGCGCCGTGATGATGGAAGCGGCCGCCGAGGAGCTCGAGGTCAACGCGGCTGACCTGGAGACCGACGGGCGCGGCAACATCCATGTCAAGGGCGCGCCGCATCGTTCGATCTCGACCAAGGATGTCGCCATCGCGGCGCAGTTCAAGCAGGGCAAGACGATTTCCGGCCGTGGCATCTTCCTGGTGCCGCTGTCGCAGGTCGATCCCGAGACCGGAGAGATGTCGCCCGCCACCTGCTACGCGCATGCCTGCCTGGTTGCCGAGGTCGAGGTCGACGACGAGACCGGCGAGGTGGCGATGGTGCGGATGGACTCCGCCTATGAGCTCGGGCGTGCGCTCAATCCGCGGCTGGTCGAGCAGCAGCTCGTCGGCGGCGCCTGGATGGGCATGAGCCACGCGCTCTATGAAACGCCGGAGCCTTATTATCCCGATCCCCGCAACGGTCCGCGCGACTTCGTCGAATATCTGATGCCCGGGCCGGGCGACATCTGCCCGCACGACATCGCCGTGCTGGAGCGGCCGGCGGCGGACGGGCCGTTCGGCGCCAAGGGGCCCGGCGAAATGTGCGCCAATCCGGTGCTGCCGGCGATCGCGAACGCGATCTTCAACGCGGTGGGCGTTCGCATCGATGATCTGCCGATCACGCCGGAAAAGGTGCTGCGCGCGATCAAGGCGCAGGGCGGTGCCCGGCCGCAACCCCGAAGGTAGAGGGACACGATGGTCGTGCGTGGCAGCATCGCTGGCATCGACAGCCCGCAGGCGCTGGAGAAGGCGCTGCGCTCGGCCTATTATCTGGCCGACGAAGGGCTTGCGACCGCCGCCTATCTTGGCCTTGCACTTGGCAAGCCGCTGCTGCTCGAGGGCGCGCCGGGCGTCGGCAAGACCGAGGCCGCGAAGGCGATCGCGGCGGTGCTCGGCCGCCGGCTGATCCGCCTGCAATGCTATGAAGGCATTGACGCGGCCGCCGCGCTCTACGAATGGAACTATCCGCGCCAGATGCTGGCGATCCGCCAGGCTGGCGAGGAGAGCATCGACATCTATGGCGAGACGTTTCTGATCGAGCGGCCGATGCTCAGCGCATTGCGCGCTCCCGATTCGACGGTCCTGTTGATCGATGAGATCGATCGCGCCGATCAGGAGTTCGAGGCTTTCCTGCTCGAGTTCCTCTCCGATTTCTCGATCTCGATTCCGGAGCGCGGCACGGTTCGGGCGGCCGAGCGTCCGGTGGTCGTGCTCACCTCCAACCGCACGCGCGACCTGCATGAGGCGCTGCGCCGCCGCTGCGTCTATCACTGGATCGACTACCCGAGCGCCGAGCGCGAAGCGCGGATCGTGATGATGCGGGCCTCCAGCGTCGCGGAACAGACCGCGCGCGCGGTGGTGGTTGCCGTCGGCAAGCTCAGGCGCGAGCCCCTGAGCAAGGCGCCGGGGATCGCCGAAGCGGTGGACTGGGCGGAGGCCGCGACGCTCTTGCAAAAGGGCGGCGCGCGCTGGCCTGATGCCTTCAGGCGGTCGATCGGCGTCGCGCTAAAGGACGAGGAAGATCTGAGCTTCATCAGGCCCCGGCTCGATGCCCTCCTTGCGGAGGCGGTGACATGAGCGAGCCGCGTTTGCCGCGAGCGGTCGAGATCTTCGTCTCCTTTGTCACGCTGTTGCGTCTCAACGGCTTTGCGGTGGCGCCGGAACAGACCGTGGCCTTTCTTGCCGCAATCGAGCTGCTCGGGCCGAACAGTCTCGATGATATCCATCGTGCGGGGCTCGCGACACTGGCGCCGCCGCCCGAGCGCCGCGCGGCCTATGATGTCCTGTTCGACATTCATTTCCTTGGGCATGAGGCACCGGATCAGCTGAGCGGAGAGGAAGAGGACGTCGTCCGCCTGCAGGAGGAAGGACGCGGTTCGGACGAGCCTCTTTTTGCCGAGGAGCAGAATGAGTCGGGCCTTGCAGCGACGCGCGCCGAAGCGCTGGTGGCGCGCCGCTTCGCGACGCGCGCCACCGGCGATGCGCTGCGGCGGCTGGCGCGCGAGGCCGCCGCAAAACTGCCGCGGCGGCGCGGTCACCGGCGGATGCGGGCGCGCCGCGGCGCCTTTGCGGATCTGCGTCGCACCTTGCGGGAGAGCGTACGGCATGACGGCGAGGTCATGCGGCTGCGGCGACTGAAGCGGCGGCCGCGGCCGCGCAAGCTGTTGGTGCTGATCGACGTGTCCGGCTCGATGAAGGCGCGCACCGAGCACAACATGCGTCTCGCCCACGCGCTGGTCCAGGCGGCGCCCAATGTCGAGGTGTTCACCCTGGGCACACGGTTGACCCGTGTGAGCCGAGCGTTGCGGCTGAAGCGGCGCGAGCAGGCGATGGCCGCGGCCGCTCATGTGGTCAGCGACTGGGATGGCGGCACGCGGATCGGCGAGGCGCTCAAGGCTTTTCTCGCCGTGCCGCGCTTCTCGACCTATGCCCGCGGGGCGGCCGTATTCGTCATCTCCGACGGGCTGGAGCGTGGCGATCCCTCGGCGCTGTGTGCTGCGGCCGAGAAGCTTTCGCTGCGATCCTGGCGGCTGAGCTGGCTGACGCCGCTTGCGAGCGGTCCTGCCTTCAGGCCGCAGACCGAAGCGCTGATGGCGATCGAGCCCTTTGTCGATGACATGGTCGCCGGCGGATCGGATATGGCGATCGTCGAGCACATCCTCTCGCTCGGACAGAGGAGCGTGGCGTGAACCGGATCGTCGATGCGCATCACCACATCTGGCGGCAGGCCGATCTGCCCTGGCTGACCGGTCCAATGCAGCCGCGCATTTTTGGACCCTACGAGGCGATCCGCCGCGATTATCCGATTCGAGAGTATCTCGACGATCTCGCCGGATGCGGCGTGACGCAGTCGGTCTATGTGCAGACCAACTGGGCGAAGGAGCGGTTCGAGGACGAGGCGGCCTTTGTCCAGCAGACCGCCGACGCACATGGTTTTCCGCATGCTATCGTGGCTTATGCCGATATGGACACCGGCGACGTGCGTCCTCAGCTCGATCGGCTGGCGCGCTATAAGCTGGCGCGTGGCGTGCGCATGCAGCTGCACTGGCACGACAATCCGCTCTATCGTTTTGCCGCGCGCCCCGAGCTTTGTGCCGAGGCTCGCATCCGCGCCAACGTCGCACGGCTGTCCGATTATGGCTTCAGCTTCGACCTGCAGGTGTTTTCGGGCCAGATGGCGGACGCGGCCGCGCTTGCGGAGAGCTGCCCGGCGGTCACCTTGATTCTGCAGCATGCGGGAATGCTGGAAGATCTGTCGCCTGCGGGCCGCGATGCCTGGCGCGCCGGAATGCGGCGCCTGGCCACGTGTCCGAACGTCGTCTGCAAGCTCTCGGGGCTCGGCACCTTCGTTCACCGCAACGATCCCGCTCACATCGCCAACATCGTCGAAGAGGCGGTTGCGATGTTCGGCGCCTCGCGCTGCCTGTTCGGCTCCAATTTTCCGATCGAGAAATTGTGGACCAGTTTTGGCGATCTCGTCGCGGCCTATCGCGCAGCGCTCGGCTTTTTGAACGAAAGCGATCGCGATGCGATCCTGCGGGCGAACGCGATGCGCGTTTATCGGGTGGTGCAGGCCGCGACGGCAGAATGAGACAACGACAGGGATAGCGGACGGGGAGGTGACATGGCGCTGGAGATCAAGATCCTGGACTATGGCGATATCGAGCTGGAATCGAGTTTCCTCGTGCTTGGCCGCGACTGCGGCCGCACCCGCCGTGTGCTGACGCTCGGCTTTTTGATCCTCGGCGGACCCTATCCCGTGCTGGTCGATACCGGCTATCGCTCCAACCAGATCATGGAAACCCTGGGCATGCGCGGCCTGCAATATCATGAGAACATGATCGAGAACCAGCTCGCGCGCCACGGCGTGCGGATGGGCGACGTGCGTCTCGTCTGCCACACCCATCTGCATATCGACCACGCCGGCAAGGACGATTTGTTTCCGATGAACACAACGGTCGTGGTCAACCGGCGTGAGCTGGAATATTCGGTGTCGGGACTGATGCATCCGCAATACCCGGCGCCCGACATCAAGCACCTGATCGATCGCCTGCACACCAGGAGCGCGCTGCGCTTTCTTGATCTTGAAGTCACCGGCCCCGTCGAGCTGATGGAAGGGGTCTATTGCGAGGCCGCCAACGCCCACACCGAAGGGTCGATGAACATTCACGTCCATACCACTGAAGGAATCGCCACGATCTGCGGCGACGTAATCTATGACATCAACGACCAGATCGTGACCCCGTTCAACGAAATCCACGACGCCGAGCCGCGCACCACCGGCAACCACGGCACCACCAAGCGGGCGGAGAAGGCGGCGATCAAGAAGCTCCTGTCTCAATCGCGCTTCCTGCTGCCGGTGCACGACCGGCCGGCCAAGGTCGAGCGAGGCGCGATCGCAGGAAGGCTGCATGACCAGGTGCCGGGTCCGATCGTGCAGAGCTTGCCGCAGAGGAACTGGTTTCCCGCGTAACTACCGCGAAAAGGGAAAGCCCCATGACGCACGTCACGCTACGCCCCGAGTTCGAGACGCTCATCGATCCCTACGCGCCGGTCGGCCAGGTGGGGACCGGATTCGATTTCACGGAAGGGCCGATCTGGCATCCGCTCGACCAGTTCCTGCTGTTCTCGGATATGCCGGCGGACGTCCGGCGGCGCTGGGATCCGCGGCGCGGTGTCGTCGAGGTCCGCCGTCCGTCGAACAAATGCAATGGCATGACCTACGATGCCGAGCTGAACCTGATCGTCTGCGAGCACGCGACCTCGCAGCTAGTACGCGAGCGACCCGGTGGCCAGCGCGAGGTCATCGCGTCGCATTTCGAGAACCAGGAGCTGAACAGCCCCAACGACGTCTGCGTGCACACAAGCGGCGCGATCTATTTCTCCGATCCCTGGTACGGGCGCATGCCGGTCTATGGCGTCGAACGGCCGCGCCAGCTCGGCTTTCAGGGCGTCTACCGCGTGCCGCCAGGCGGCGGACCCTTGAAACTGGTGGTCGATCGCTATCTGTTCGAGCAGCCGAACGGCCTCTGCTTCTCTCCCGACGAGAAACGCCTCTATGTCAACGACACCGTGCAGGCCCTGATCCGTGTCTTCGACGTCGAGGCCGACGGCGCGCTGTCGAATGCACGCGTCTTTGCGAGCGCGATCCGCTCCGAGCTCGAGCCGGGCCTGCCGGACGGCATGAAGTGTGATCAGCGCGGCAATGTCTGGGTCACCGCGCCAGGCGGCGTCTGGGTCTATTCACCGGCGGGCGAGCTGCTCGGCAAAGTGAGGGTGCCGGAGCTCGTCGCCAATCTCGCCTGGGGGGCTAACGATTTTCGCACGCTGTATCTGACCGCGACCCATTCGGTCTATGCGATCCCGACCAAGGTCGGGCCGCGCCATGAGCCCTACATGAACGCGCAGCATGGCGCGTCGGCCGCAGCCCCGTCGGCCGTGAGCGCACCGAAACTGGCGGGCGCCGACATTCAGCTCGATCCCCGGCGCTGCGCCATGATCATCCAGGACCTGCAGAACGACGTGATCATGGATGGTGGCGCGTTCGCCTCTTCCGGCGCGCCCGCCCATGCCAAGCAGCAGCGCGTGGTCGAGAACGTACGACGCCTCGCCGAGGTCGCGCGGTCGCGCGGCGTCGTCGTCATCCATGTCTGGTTCGTCGTCGAGCCGGGCGCGCCCGGCGTCACCTTGAATGCGCCGCTGTTCGAGGGCCTGGTCGACAGCAAGGCGATGGTGCGCGGAAGCTGGGGCGCTGCACCGGTCGCGGGGCTCGAGCCGAAGAGCGGCGATTTCATCGTCGAAAAGATGCGCATGAGCGCGTGGGAAGGCACGCGCCTGGAGACGATCCTGAAGGCGACCGGGCGCGACTTCATCATCAATACCGGGGCCTGGACCAACATGTCGATCGAGCACACCGCACGGACCGGTGCCGACAAGGGCTATTTCATGGTCGTGCCGGAGGATTGCTGCTCGACCATGAATGCGGAGTGGCACAATGCCTCGGTCAACTTCGCCATGCAGAACGTGGCCGTCGTGACCAATGCCGACGCCGTCGTGAAGGCGCTGGGGTGAGAACGGGGAGCGATGCCAAAGCTGTTTCATCTCCTCTGCTCGCCGCGCGCGGATTCGGAGTCGCTGGCGGCGGCGCGCGTGTTCCTCGATCGCTTCCGGAAGGCGCGGCCGGACTGGGACATCGACGAGATGAACGTTTGGCGGGATCATCTGCCGGAATTCGAGGGCTACATCCTCGAAGCCAAATATGCCCGCATCGGCGGAAAATCCTTCACCGAGTCGCAGCGCGATGCCTTTGCGATTGCCGAGCGGATGGCGGTGCGCTTCGCGCTGGCCGAGCGCGTCCTGATCTCGACGCCGATGTGGAATTTCGGCATTCCCTACAAGCTCAAACATTGGATCGACGTGATCAGCCAGCCCGGCCTGACCTTCCGCTTCGATCCGGCGCGCGGCTACCTGCCGCTGGTGAAGGACCGGCCGACCGTGGTGATCCTGGCGAGCGGCGGCGATTTCGCAACGGGCATGAACCGCGGGCGCGTCGATCTCGCGACGCCCTATTTGCGCGAGGCGCTCCGCTTCATCGGCGTCCGTGACGTGCAATTCGTGCCGATCGGTCCGACCTCGGGTCCGGACGAGCCTGTCCGGATCGCGCGCGATGGCGCGCATCGTCGCCTCGCGGAACTCGCCACTCGGTTTTAGCGCGTGCTGATCTATGGATGAGCTGTTGCCGCGTCGGTGGTCAGCTCCCTCTCCCCCGCTTGCGGGGCCGCGCGAGCAAGGGCTCGCGCTGAGAGGGTTGGGGTGAGGGGGAGTCTCAGGGAACGGAGTTCGTGGAAAGTCGCCCTCACCCGCATCGCATCTATCGATGCGATGCGACCTCTCCCCGCAAGCGGGGAGAGGTCAACCGACGTCACGTCTCCAGTTGCTTGCCGATCGGAAGCGTGCGGATGCGCTTTCCGGTTGCTGCGAAGATCGCGTTGATTAGCGCCGGCGCGAACGGCGGCAGGCCGGGTTCACCGACGCCGCTCGGCGGCGTGTCCGGGCCAGGCTCGACGATGTGCACATTGGTCACGAGCGGCGCCTCGTCGATCCGCAGCAGCGGGAAGTCGTCGAAATTGCCCTGCTGCACCTTGCCGTCCTTGAAGGTGATCTCGCCGTATTTGGCGAGGCTCAGCCCCATGATCGCGCAGCCTTCGAGCTGTGACTGGATGCGCTCCGGATTGACGTAGGTCCCGCAATCGATCGCGGTGTCGACGCGCGGCACCGTGAGCTTGCCCTTCTCGTCGACCGCGACCTCGACGATGGTCGCGATGTAGCTGACGAAGCTGCGGTGGACCGCGATGCCGAGGCCGTGCCCTTTGGGCACGCTCCGGCCCCATTCACCCTTCTGGGCCACCAGCTCGACGACGCGGCGCAGGCGCGCCGTGTCGATCGGATAGCTGTCGTAGGGCTCGCCATAGTTCCAGAGATCCTTCACCGAGGAGAGATCGACGATCCGCGGCGAGCCGATCAGCTCCAGCAGCATGTCCTTCTGGTCGCGGCCCGTGGCGTGCGCGATCTCGGCAGCCATCGACTGAACCGCGAAGGCATGCGGGATGTTGGACACCGAGCGGAACCATCCGACGCGGGTATATGCCGATACTTCCGGGTTCTCGCACTGGATATTGGCGATCTCGAACGGCATGTCGACCAGTCCCATGCCGAGCTCGAAGGCGGCCTCGTGCACCGACTTGGGCGCGAAGGTCGAAAGGATGGTGGGCGCGGCGCTGCGATGGCGCCAGGCCACCACCTTGCCGTTCTTGTCGAGCCCGGCCTCGATACGCTCCACCGAAACGGTGTGAAGGAAATCGTGCCGGACGTCGTCCTCACGGGTCCACTGCACCTTCACCGGCGCGCCGAGCGCCTTTGACAGCAGCGCGGCCTCCAGCGCGTAATCGCACTTCGACTTGCGGCCGAACCCGCCGCCGAGCAGGGTGACGTTGACGGTGACATTGTCCTCGGCGATGCCAAGCGTCTTTGCGACGTCTTCGCGCGTGCCGCCGGGAGACTGCACCGGCGCCCAGATCTCAGCCTTGTCGCCCTTGACGTCGGCAACCGCGACCGGCGGCTCCATGCTGACATGGGCGAGATGCGGCAGATAATATTCACCTGTTATCACCTTGTCGGCCGACTTCAAGGCGCCGTCGGCGTCGCCTTCCTTGCGCACGACGAGCCCCGGTTTTCGCGCGGCTTCCTCGAGTTCCGCCCGATAGGCGACCGAGTCGTATTTGGCGTTGGCGCCATCGTCCCAACTGACCTTCAGCGCCGCGCGACCCTTGATCGCCGCACCGGTGTTGCGCGCGATCACGGCGACGCCGCCGAGCGGCTGGAATTTGGACGGCCATGGCCATCCCTGCACTTCCATCACCTTTTCGACGCCGGAGATCTTCATGGCCTCGCTCGCGTCGAACGAGACGAGCTTCCCCCCCGTGACGGGAGGCCGCGCGATGACCGCGTATTTCATGCCCGGCAGACGTACATCGGCGCCGTAGCGCGCCGCGCCCGTGGTGATGTCGCGCAGATCCACGATGCTGACCGTGCCCTTGCCGAGATAGCGGAAATCCTTTGCGTCCTTCAGCTTCACGCTCGCGGCAGACGGCACCGCCTCCTTGGCGGCATCGGCTGCCAGCTCGCCGAAGCCGAGTTTGCGGCCGCTCGCACTGTGGACGACCTCGTGATTGACCGCCTTGACCTCGCTCGCCGGCACGCCAAGACGTTTGGCCGCGGCGGCCTCCAGCATCGCACGTGCCGAGGCGCCGATCTGCCGCATCGGCATCAGATAATGCCGCGTGCTGCGCGAGCCGTCGGTGTCCTGGTTGCCGTATTTGACTTCGTCGCCATGGGCCTGCTGAACGCGAACGCGCGACCAGTCCGCCTCCATCTCCTCGGCGACGACCAGCGGCAGGCTGGTGCGAACGCCGGTGCCCATCTCGGATCGGTGCGCCACAATGGTCACCGTTCCGTCCGGGGCGATCGCGACGAAGACGCGCGGATCGACTACGACGCCGTGCGGCATCTTGCCCGCACCGGTCTCATAGGCTGCAAGCGCCGGGCGCGAGAGCACGGGAGCGGCGAGCACGAAGCCGCCGGCAAGTCCGAGCGCCTTGACGACGCTGCGGCGAGAGACGTTCTCGACCCTGACATGCTGCTGAAAGCCGCGCAGGCTCTTCGAATCTGACATGATGTTCATGATCACACTCCCGTCGATGCGAGGTGAACGGCGTTCTCGATACGCTGGTAGCAGCCGCAGCGGCAGATGTTGCCGGACATTGCCTCCCGGATCTGGTCGTGGCTCGGTTTCGGCTTGTCCATCAGCAATGCCGCGGCCTGCATGATCTGTCCGGCCTGGCAATAGCCGCATTGCGGCACATTGATCTGGCGCCAGGCTCTTTGGACCGGGTGATCGCCGGTCGGATGCAGACCTTCGATC
>Ga0210402_10000947_pt1 | contig 30970 bp, 28 predicted proteins | sample IncBWC7MmetaG_FD_161055 | JGI IMG/M metagenome (GOLD analysis project Ga0210402, IMG submission 161055) | Forest soil microbial communities from Barre Woods Harvard Forest LTER site, Petersham, Massachusetts, United States - Inc-BW-C-7-M | ecosystem: Environmental > Terrestrial > Soil >...
AAATTTGAAGGAGGTATCGGGTATGTAAGGCGACCATTTTGACTGATTGGCACGATTGCAAGCATGCAATTCGTCATAGCCGGTCCCTTGCCCGTAGAATTCATAGACAGATCTAGTCCACGAATTGAGAGATAAGACAGCTTGCTAATGGTCGACTCACTTGATCAATATACATCTTCTTGCAAGAATCCGAGCATGTTCTTCTTTGTCAAGCTCGAGCACCATGAATGGCCTGGATGAATCCCGATTTCGGGAACTTTCAGGAAGGGTGAAGGTAAATCCATGGAGCTCTGAGATAGAGTAGAGTTCTGGAATGCGAAATTCGTTATGAGCCTGAGCGAAAACGAAGAGATATTGATTGGGCATTGGTACTATAGTAGCATTCGGTAGTATCCATGTGGCGACGCTGTTTGGCAAGGGCATTCAGTCCAAACTTGAATTCACACAGAATCTCGAGTTCCAAATAAATGCCGTCGTCCGATCTCCTACGCATCGCAGATGCCATCATTGCATCGATAGAACCTGGGACATGTATGATTACTTCTTAAATTCCTTGCATCGAAATAATTATCTGTGTTTCCGATATCAATAGTAACAGACGAGTCCGTTCAGAAACTGCAGTCTCTTTTCCCTGATAATCTTATTCTCGCTGCACTTGACCTTATCGATCGAGATAGTGGTGAGCTCGATGCACGTTTGTTCTACTGTGCCACATGTTACTAATAAAGTTCCGAACTAGTTATTAAATACACTACACCCTGGGGTTATTTTCAACACGAGGTCCTGGGTTCAACTGCAACATACTCGGTATTCATCGGCCTACCAACTTCTCCAATGTCAAATTACTGCACTTGCCCGGCATTTGCATACGCAGTTTTGGTTTCTGAATCATATATTATGGTAAGTCTTCCCATTTCTATCACTGCTTTCACACCAATCCGTTTCATACTTGATGTGGTCATCTATCAGTGCAAACATGTATTGGCCACCCGCCTTTCCGAACAAATGATGCTCTGCCATGAACGGCCTGTAACTCAGGACGACCTAGCCTCCATCATAATCCATCATTACTCTTGACCAGACCAGACCTCAATATTCTGGAGAAGACGCGTCACTCTTCGAATTCGTTCAATCCACGCCGGCAGTGCCATGTGTACGAGGGACGTGGTATAATTATACTGATATTATTATATACATCTACATAATACCATCTCAGCAAAGGAACAAAGCACATGCCCCATCGTGATCGAAACCTCTACTTGTAAAACTTCCCTGCTGCAATGACAGTGGTGGCCTTGCCTCTGCCCTTGGATTTACTTCCAACCACATCGTCCCCATCGTCATCCTTCTCGTCTTGTCCATCGCCCGATACATTCTCCTCTTTCTTCACTCTCCACTCCAACACAGCTGCGTACTCATTCAGACCCTTGACCAACGCCTTCAGCTCCATTTTGGATGGCGATCCCGTATTGGCCATTGTGATATCTCCATGAGAGTCCCAGCCATCCTCGCCGCGCACGGAAGATGTGACACGATCTTTGTGTGCACCACGACCAATCACATCCGATGTCGGGGAAGACGCACCAGAACCTTCCGACGTCTGATCATCTTGATCTAACCCAGATTTGATCTCGATCCACTCTGCCACCTTTCGAATCTCTTCAGGCTCCCAGAATCCCCACCACTTCTCTACGTCCTCATCCCCCTCGTCGCTCGATTCACTTGTATCAGAATCGTCATCGTCACCTTTGGACTTGTTCTCGTGCGCTCTGACAATTGCCTCCCCCGGTTTCACAGCAGGCCTCTTCCCCCATACACCAACAAACCAAGACCATTCCTTCATCAGGCTCCTCTCCTCGTCCCCTCTCACTCGTCTTTTTCTCTTTCCGTGTCCTTTTTTCGACTTCTTTTCATTCCCCTTACCATCCCCAGACTCCTCAGCCATTGAGGCGATGAATTCAGATGCACAATCCCTCTCCGCTACTCCGGGAGATAATGCCCAATATATCCTGCCTTCATTATCGCTGCCCAACGGACCGAAACGCGGCGCGTAGGTGTACATGGCGATCTTTAGGGCATTGTTAACATCTTGCATGTGTTGTTTATGCAAATCTCGTTTGTCCTTCGCCTGAAGGTTGATACAAGGAATCAAATTTCGTTCCACCGCGGTACGCAATCAAGAACTCACTTCCTTCTCTTTTTCCTTGTCCTTCATAGCGCCCTCCGTGTCCTTCTTTTCCTTCTCCCACCTCTCGTTCTCTTTCTTCCCACACTCCCTCGCCTCCCGGACCTTCTCCCTGCCGTCCTTCACACCGCTCTCAATCTCCTCTCTTACGTCTTCTGTCTCGAGTGCCGCATCGGTGAGTGCCACAAGCACCGGAACCATCTGCGCAGAGTTCACAACGTATACCGGCGTTCCCGCGTTGCCGGTAACTTTGCTGCTGCGGGTATTGCGCGTATTATAAACCGCGACCGACGCGGGGGGAGGAAGAGGATCGGGGAACGTCAATATCATTTCAGAATCAGATGAGCTTGATGTATCGGACGACTCTGAGCCTGAGCCGTCAAGTGAATCGCGCAAAGTGGAAAGGATTGCCCATATCTTGTTCAAGTTTGCACCACAGGCGCGTATTTCTTTGACTGCTGTTTTGAGTGCCTGGTGGCAGGGAAAATGGAGGTGAGGGAAAGCTGATCATGGAGACAAAAAAAAAATTATGAACCTTCTTAAGATCCCCATCTTCATCGTTTGCCAGTAATCCCAACAGCCCCACCACGATCGACTTGACGCAAGCCTCGCTCACCCAACCAACCATTTCCTCGTCTTCATCGCAGGCTCTCCCCCTTCCACCAATATCCTCCAGCTCCTCCAAATGCGTCTTCGCGATAACTGGATCCATAACTGGTGCAAACCGAAGTACGAACTCACGGATTTGGAAACGCGCTTCGGCTTCACCGAGTGAGAGGTTGACTCGTAACCTACTCCACTTGAATGTGGGCAAGGGTTTCGATGTCGATTTCGATTTCTTTGTGCTAGTGAATTTAACTTTGGGATGATGATTGACGACAATATCGGTGGAAACAGTCTTGTGTTTGGCTTTGGGCTTCTTCTGTTCCGGTGGGACGGTCTGGACACCTTTTCCTGGTAGTACGCCCGCAACCTTGGGATCACTGACTAGGACTTCAGCTGCAGAACCTGCACCCGCCTTTCGCACTGCATTTGTGAGGTTCCTATATGCGAGCCATGGTGAGTTTAGATGATGCTACGCAAAATTCAACTACTCACCCTGTTGGCTCTAAGCCTTTGGCTTTTCTGCATCGTGCACAGTTGCATATATCCCGACATTTCGGACATCTACCAGGGAGATACGTCAGTAATCGGCTTTTGCTGACTGCTATCACGCGTCGGCGACTCACGTGAAGGTGTAACCTTCCCCATCAACGTGGCCTTTCTCTTTCGACGAAGTGCTTGCCTTCGTCTTGATCGCATCGACGTCTTCGCCGTATCTATTCTTGAGGCATGATTTGCAGAATTTGTTGTGGCAACGACGTTCCTTCGTGACCTTGTCCTTTACAGTGTGTGAGTCCCTGAGGGTGCACTGGATGCTAGCTGTATGAGATCAAAGCAAGTCAATGTGTGTGGGTTAAGACGCGTGAATACACTCACCTTCGGTATCGCGTTTCTTGCCGCATTGGTGACAGTAGATAAATCCATTCGGATAGTCAGTAGACGCGTTAGCCGTGGGAATTATCCCGACAGTTGCGGAAGTTTTCGCCAGTTTTCGATTGTCGGCAGTGTTTGCTCCACTCGAAGTAGCGAGTTTGGGTTTCTTTGTGTTAGGCATAATCATGGGGGTAGAAATATCGCGATCAGATAGCTTGCGTTTGTGAGACGCGGCAGCAGCAATCTGTTGCGTCATAGTACCATGTGTTGGGTGCAGGGGCGTGTTCTCTTTGAGATTACCACTTGCAAAAGGCTGCACGTGTGCTGGAGATGAAAGCTCGTTGATTCGAGATGAATGGAAGGGAGAAGGAGGAATTTCGACGTATACTTGTTTGAAACGGCGAATGGGAATCGGAGTATGGTGGCTCATGTTGGTCAGTGTTCAAGTTTGGTTAAGTCAAATTCAATCAACAGAATTAATTTCAACGCGTTTTATCGTGTCACATGATCTGTCCATCACGTGTCCCTGAGAAAGAAACGTAGAAAAAGTTTCTCCGACTTGCCATCGACTGGAATTTCAAGTTATGGCCCACGCAGATCACACACGAGACCCATGGCAAGCACATCCTTCCAATCACGTATTCCCAGTCTAAACAGCAGGTTGCAGTCCATGGGTAATCCTGAATGACTTTGGCGGAGCGTTCTCCATGGGTGCAGTCGGTGGAGGTATTTGGTATGGCATAAAAGGTGCTAGAAACTCACCCCGCGTACGTATGTCTCCCACATTTACTTGGCCGTACTTTCACCTGTCGAATCCTTGCATCCCTTGAACGGTCCTTCATTTGTCAGGGCGAACGCTTTGTTGGAGCAATATCATCCATGAAAGCCCGCGCACCCGTCACGGGAGGAAACTTTGGCGTATGGGGCGGCTTATTTTCTTCATTCGACTGTGCCGTCAAGGGGTGGAGACAAAAAGAAGATGCGTGGAATGCCATCATCTCGGGGTTTATGACGGGTGGCTGTCTGGCTGCAAGAAGTGAGTTTTTCTTCGGACTACGGCGACGGTATTCCCTCTGTTGCATTTTCTTCAATTCAACCCCATGCTGTCCTTCTCAATAGGCGGTCCAAAATCAGCCCTCAGTTCTGCAATTGCTTGCGGCATCCTTCTCGGTGTGTTCGAGGGTGTGGGTGTTCTACTCTCCCGTGTGTTCAGCGAGAATCAACGGCCTCAAATGGCTCCCTGTGAGTTCACTTTTCTTTTCCGTTTGCATCACTATCCGCTGTTATTGATGCATTTGTCTAGTGCCAACTTCGATGTCACCACAGCCTTCACCTACACCATCAATTCCTGGATTACAGTAGACGCATGCCTGCATATATATCACCTTTGTTCACCGTTGTTTTACAACCTCAATTCATTACCATATTCAAAAACTCGGACACGATCATGATTCCATCTGACAACATCAACCCTCAGCTCTGGATCCATTTGCAGGCTGGCTCTCCGAATTGCAACATCTCTGTCCTTCCAGACCTTCTAGCTCTCTTGGTCATTGACTCAGCTTGCTGCTGGAGACCATGGTGTCGTTGCATCATAGTCTGTCGCTTCGATTTTCTTTCGCGCTGAATCCTAACACTTTCGCTCTCAATGCGTTTTGAATCCTCGAGGCTATGAATGGTGAACATCTATTGGGGTGGTGGTAAGTCCTCCAGAACACTAATACTTCCTTAGCCCCAGCCTTTATCTCACATCCAGTGTAACGGTGTCACAGCAGCCCTCGTGTCACGTGTTGGATGACTTTACAAAGCGAGCGATCACTATCGATCTTTTATCCTCAACTGCTGAATATATAAATTGCCCGTTACGTGACTGCGCTGATTCATATACGGCACATTTCGATTTAGACGGTTTACAACTGGTAAGCCACGCACGTCGAAAATTCTTGATTCATATCCATTGAGCCCAAGTTGAACTTGAAGGTTGAATAAATTCTTGCCTTGACTTTGCAAGTACGAAGTTGTTTACTTTCAAAGCTGTCACCAAACAGTCAGCTCAGATGCAGATGAACCAGATTGCAAACCATCAAGTTGATGTCTGATGACGTCAACGAAATAGAATTAATCACTTCACTACTCCGGTCTCAGTCCGTCAGACTCAGTCCGTCAGACTTAGTCCTCCTTATAAACGCTCGCTTTAATCCATCCAACTTAATTTAATTTCCCCCTCGTCTGCCACCGCCAAGTGTGAAAACACAAACGTTACCCTTCAACAAAAACCGATGGTCTGCTCCTTACGCTCAGCTAATTTCTTCAAGGTCTTCACGGGGTCGTCAAATCAGTCAACACTGGAATGCTAATCACACGCTCTGGTGGTCGTTTCCACTTGCGTGCAATGATTCCCTCGTCACGTAGGTGGTCTGTCCTCCCTGACCTCAATCTACTTCCAATTCATATCACCTTACTGTAATATTTACCCTCTTCCCAGCTACAGCGAAACTCAGCTTTCTCTCATCTTCATTACAAACCATGTCACCCATAAATGCAAAGAAATTCAAAATGACGACAACGTCAATGTCTGTTTCTGTAGTACAGATGGGGTCGAGCTGGGCATCGTCAATTCCTTTCTCTTCTTGGAATGGTGCTTCTCCGAGCTTGTTAGATTTCTCATTGTGGTATTTTCAAAGGTATTTGGGAAAGGCAACCATTAGCCAAGACAAACAGTTGATCAAGAAACATTGATCATCCTCGTGAGTTCTTTCGTTACCCGTGCTCTTCTCCTCCAACGGCTGTTGACTTCTTGTTGGCAGTTTATCAGCCTACTTTGGCGATCTCAAAGACGGCATCCACAAAGGCGACGAAGACCCCCGAGTATCTATAATCGAAGTTGTCCCCGATGAAATCACGTACTGGGTCGCAACTAAAGGGTCGGGAGGCAGGGCCTTGGACACGGCGCTGCGACGGGGAAGACTTCGACACCAGGCGAGTTGAGGACGATCACAAAACGTGAGGTATTTTGCATTCTTGAGCACGAGATCATCTCACGTTTTACTTATTTAATTGGTGTTTAGATCCAGCTGACGCAAGAGTTTCACACAAAGTGATTGAGTGAGAAGTGGAATATTCCTTTTACTTGGCCTTGTTGTCCAATTCAGAATAGTGTTCACTGAGTTACAAAATGGAATGGAATCATCGGTGATAAGGACGATCGAATGTAAATTCGGCGCAAAGTTGGACTCTTTGATTTCTATTTTGAATCACATCCTCGGCTTCAAGTGTCATGCAGGCTGATAAAGTAAGCTTCACGCTGCCGTTCCAGCGCCAATGTACGAAAGGCTCCCAACCTTCTTACCCCCGACGAAAACCGATTAATCACAGGCCTTCGTTCTTGAATGTGGGTCTCCCCAAGTTCCATCGGTGTTGCTTTTCGTGAAAACTGATTTACTTCTAAAAGGACGAAAGATTACACGCGAACCAGCACAAGTGCGTCCAGACCATGAAAAAAAAAGCGGATTTCTTCCGCAATGGGAATGCGTCATGTTGCTGAAACACATTACTATAGGCAATGACTACGATGAGAATAGCGCCGGAATCTACCACTGTCCTTGCAGAATTACAGACCGAGATTGAGCAGTTGAGGTCCACCAAAAATTGCCTCTTGCGTCAAGTTGCAGAGGTCGAGGCGGCCTTGCGGCGAGCAGAGATCAGATACGGCAAACTTATAAACCAAAATACACCCATTTCGTCCATCCCCAACGAAATACTGTCGATGATTTTCAAGATCGGGCAGGCCATTTTTCGATCTAATTTGCAAGACGACGACGACTCTGAGCCAGAGGAGCATGAACCACCATTCGAGGTCTTGGTTTCGCATGTCAGTACACATTGGCGAGATGTCGCGATCAACACGCATCTTCTGTGGAGGTTTATTGACATTTCGCCTGGTCGGTCAATGGCGGGGGTTGCTTCGTACATTGCACGATCGAACGGATGTCCCCTTGATGTGCGCTTGGATCTTTCACAAAGTGTTTGGAACCCGAAGGGGGTAGCCACGGAAGTGCTGGATATGATCATCTCACATCTCGGTCGCTGGCATCGTTTCTCCGTCCAGTCCGATCGCGAAGGAGCTGATAATCCTATGCTGGCACGGCTGTCAGACCTCTCCGCCCCTCTCCTCCAACATTTGTCGTTGTGTGTTGATGACCTAGAACACCCGGACTCGACGAGCGACGACAACTTGCGTCCACAGATATTCTCGGGGGGCGCTCCAAACTTGTCATTTGTACGACTTCGTGGCCTGGGGATGCATTTCTTCCGACCTCCACTTGTTGCAGTGACAACACTACACCTTGATCAAACTAAAACCCTGCCCATACGATACACCCTATTTCGCGAGCTCCTCACCGCTTCCCCTTTCTTGACGAATCTCTCCATATATGGGGACATTATCGGTTCGGATTCATGGACGTCCATCGAGAGCAGCGCAATCGAGATGCCTGCCCTACGTTCTCTCCGCATTTGCGGCCTCTCAGGCTTTGTATATTGTGGTATTTTGTTGGGTATTACTGCACCTCGACTGGAATCGCTGGTACTCAAAGACGTCCAGGAGCACGACTTGGACCTCTTTTGGACCTCTTCACAAATGTCCAAGTTTCCCCTCCTCCACTCTCTCACATTCTGCGATTTCGAATTCTCCGAATACACGTACAGAAATATGTTCCGCGCTTTCACTGCCATTACCAAGTTTACTTCATTATACTCATCAGTCAACACGCCGATGGTTCTGAGGCTTCTTGGAGCCTCCACCGTCAATCCGAATTCATCTGTGCTTGAGCTGCCTTGGCCGAATCTGGAGACCCTTACACTCCTTTTGAACCTCGACGATGAGCCCTTGGTTGATGATGTGGTGGAGACTCGAATAATCGCCGGACATCCCCTCATAAAATTGCGTCTGGGTTCGAGCTACGACCTGTCTCTTATGCACCGATTTCCGTGGTTGCGGGAGCGTGTACAGGTGGAAAGGTTTAGGAGGCTCGACCTGTGGCCTGACGGACTAGACTATCCCGACCTAGATGACGTTCTATTTTTTGACTGCTTTTGATATGCGGAGAGAACATAGAAGACGCCTGTATGTTATATATATCGTCGTAGAACTGTGTCAAGGTGGGATCTTATCACTACGATTGTATATCTCAATAGAAATGTCTGCACTTGGCAGGACAAACGATCATTCTCAGGATGCACACTCTCTAACTCAGGTTTCGCTGTACCTTCGTCGAAACACGAGTTCCATAAGCTGCAACAGTTACGAAGTTTAAGTTTACAAGTCAGTGGACGCGCAATCTCTGCCTCACATGATCTGTCCGTCATTCGATCGCCTTCCTCGCTGTTCAGAAGCAACCACAGAACGAGTAAATCTACATTTCCTCCGCAGGAGCATTGAAAATCCTGGTATGGATGATAGGCTGGGGCATCAATCCTCGAAAAGCGGCCTAAAAGTCTACCAAATATTTCAGTACTATAGAATAATAAGAATTCGCAAGATAAGACCTACCTTAGACTGGACTGCTGAGTTCTGGCTTTGAGTAGGTGCCAACTCCGTCTCATCAACAAGTAGCTCAAAACTATCTGGATCATCCGGCCCTTCTTTGTACATTGTGCCTGTACCGAATGAATCCCCATCCCCTCGCCCACGGTCCGGCATCTTGTAGTCCGCATTTGCCGACCTCTGTGAGGCGAAATCAAACGCTACTTCTTCTCCGTCCCCTTCAAGCATCGCCTGCAATTCCTCCGCGTCCATGCTCTCGATTCCTAACCCGGAAGCCCGTATAGCTTCCTCATCTGCGACCGACAGCTGTGATGATCCGGGAAGGAACAACGGTTCACGAGAATGCTGAGTATGTGAAAATGACGGGTTCGCAGGCGGTATGAATGAAGGATGTGCCATTGTGCCATTCCGCACATCATGCGAAAATGTTTGCGAGGAAGGGAGTCGGGATACGGAAGGCAGGACCATTGGACCCGGAACTCGTGACTGAGATCGAGATCCAAGGTCTGCTCTGGCCACGGAGACAGGATCCGCTCGCTGGACAGCCCTCATGGGCTTCTTGATCCTGGCCGTCTCCGGTGTATTGTCGTCACGTTGACGTTTCTTGTCGTTAAGTTGGGGTTGGCGTGCTTGATTGGACGAGGCTCCAGCAGCAGTTCCGTGTACTTGACTGGTGGAAATGACAAAGAGGGTTTCTGAACTGTCTCCTTCGATGTCAATAAATAGTGGTGCAGCAGGATCCGTGAACCGGATATCTAGCGGCAGAGACATGGACTCGGAAAATGCTATCGTTGCCTACGAGAGAGATTTGGATTTGGTTCTCGATCAATAACTCGGTGGACTCACATTGAATTCCCGCAGATGGAATGCTATGGTGGTTGGGGGTGAACAGATATCGTATATGTCAAACTCTTCGGCACTGATTGTCAATTCCGTGGAGAGCTGGGTGTTCCCTAAGAGTTAATTCATTTCAGCATCACAAGGAGATAAAGCGCCGAGCAAACCCTTAGTATCCACGGATGATTCTAAACTCTTAACATCCACTTCAGAGTCACCGAAATTCCAAACTAGTTGAGGATCAGACTTGGCCCCTCGTGCAAGGGGAAAATGTTCAATCATGTCTTTGATGGCCCTTGGGCCGATCATTAGACGTGATTCATTGGGGGCATCTGGAACGCCGGGAGCCATGAGCGACGTGGGGATCAACAAGAGCAAGCGATGTGTTTTGACGACGCCTGTCAATGAAGAATTCGTTAAGAAGAGGAACTGGATGTTGTGAAGTGGCCTTCACCGTGTTTGCAGTGTAAGCGTACAATGAGTTTGCTTTCCAAGCCATCTTCATCTTCATCTAGTGGATCCTGCCCTGCGGTCCGACCGCCTTCCGCGATTGATAATTCACACCTCTCTACTGTTTTTTCAATTGTGCGATGCTTCAATATCGACAAAAGCGACTTAAGAAGTGGAGGACACGGTGCAAATTACACAGCGGCTCGTCAGTACTGACATAAAGACGAGATGCCGATGGGGCAAACCTTGGTCAAGAGCTGCCCAGTCACTGTTAAAACATCCGCAACGCCCTCAGCGGAAGACCTCGCGTCCGGCTGATATGCACCAACATTATACTTTGAGAAGAACTGTCTGTCGTATTTAAAACGGCAATAGGCAGACATGGAGGAGTTTGTTGCAGATAATGAAAATGTATCCGGAGTAGCATAGATGGCCAAGTCGTCGCCATATTTCGACAGGCAAGTGAGGGCCTTGGTGAAAGCTAGTCTGGGTGAGTCTGAGAAAGACTGAAACGTAGGCTGATATGCTTACGCTTGAGGGCGAATGCATCCAATGTAGCCTGCATAATTTGAAAGCAGCCTTGATGTAATAGGGCAGTTTACACGCCTGTCACAGTTTCCGTGACGTTCACGTGTCGCTGGAATGATTCAGCTTGCATTCAGCTGCGCTTCGAGTTGGAGAAAAACGGCCAAGGAACGGCCATGGAACTAAGGAACTTGATCTGCTTGATCAAGTTGAAAAACGCTCAAATCGTGCAATTAACCGTTACTAACGTATGTGCCTACTCTCCATTGCCAGGTGCCTACCAATCTTAACTTGATCTTGATTTTTTGGCAAATGGAGTATAGTACTTGACCACAGAACTCAGCCAGGGATTGACGACCAAATGCATTTTCCAAGACATATTATTGCCATGCGCTATATAGAAACTGGCCCTGGGAATCCGTAATTGTAATGGGTGTTACATCTGTTCCAAACAGAAGCAAGCTGGTGAGTTGCATTCATCTGTGAAATCGCCACCTGTTCTAATTAGCCTTGGGCCCTTGGCTCGTGTCAGCCCTTTGTGATACACACAATCCCTCAAACCCAGTCACAGCAACAAACCATGGGGCAATGGCATCAAGTCATCGACCATCTTCACAGTTGTGCTCACTGCCAAATCCGCGAGGACCCTGAGGCATGATACTCTGGTGATCTTGAAAGGCCCGATGTGAGGCTGCAGTTATCACATTTTCGTGCATTGGTTGGTTCAAAAGTTAAAGATTCTGTCAATTTCTTTTCATTTTGCACCAGGGTATTTGATGACGACACAAATTTAAATCAGATAAATGTAGTAGGACCATAACAGTAAGATCAGGACGGGGGTTCTGGGGTTCTCGTCCGTTGGATTCCAGTCATCACGAGCGCATTGGCGCAATCCAACGCGCGGTGGCAGCAATGCGGAAATTGGCCGGGACAACTGTGTGCCTGCAGAGTTGCATCAATGCCAGAACCACCAACTTCCCAGAAATCCGCTTACTCGTAATAATCTTGAACTCCATTACCGTCCATCACTAAGACGTCACCCTAGTCACATATGAAAAACAACTTCTTGGATCCATGGCTTGTACGTACATGACGTAAGACAAAACTCAACGCGATCTTTCGATTCTCTTTATTCGGCTCGTGTTTGGCATGAAGGCGGAAATGCATCAAAGCTGGTGAACCTAGGGATAAGCCGGCCACGACTGAGCCTAATCCCCGTTCACTGTCGCTGTGAAACTGGGTATCGTAAACATTTGATGTGAAAATAGAGTTTCGCAACGTACTGCCATCTTTTGTCTTTCCATGTAGGCAGCACTGAATCAAGGATTGTATCAGATATGGACGGAGGAAGGACACGAGGTACATTTTACCTGAGAACTTCGTTGAAGGATGTCGAGATACCGAGGGCTTGGGATATGCGATCTTGGATCAATTTACGGGCTTTGATGACGGCGCTGGGGGTTTTTTCGAAAGGGACGGTGTTTTCTGTTCCGCCGACATACTAGAATTTGATGAGCCACGAACTTGGCGGACAATGAGGAAGTCATACTTGGTATGGTTCACCAGCTGTATTGATAATCATATAGTACTGACAAATAAAGGAGTACTAGACGAGAAGAGACTCACAATTCTGCGAAAAGTAATTGGTAAGCAGTGGTCCTCGCACTGAATGACTTCGTTAGCGTTCAAAGAACCAATCTTGAACCTATGTGAAATACATTTGTGCTGGCGGCACATTAATTGGTGATGACATGAACGTTAACAATTGACTCACAGTTCTCAAAGGCCATCTCCGAAATACTAAACGCCCATCAGAAGCTTGTTCCTGATACTCCTTGAAAATAATGTCGGCATCGAGGTTTGCCGGAGGGCGGCCTCCTTGAATATGGTGTATCCGTCCCCTGCATGAATGAAGGATTAGTACGCCTCATGGCAATGAATATTAACGGACGATTGGTTGGGCAATATGAAGGACTGATAATGCCCGACGCCTTTACCGTGGCTGAAAGTCTTGGTGGGCAATTGCAAGATGCCTGTATGCAACGACTCCGTTTAGCTTTGTCTTCGGGTCTATTCACCGTAACAAAGTGTCTTACGCGATTCCTTTGCAACGGAATGGTCAAAGAAAGCTACGGGAACAGGTAGATCCCTGAATTCCTTCGCCTCTCGAATTCTTCCGGGAATTTTGAGGACCGACTATATCTTTACCAATCAGAATCCGGAATATTACATCAGGGCGATGACAGACTGCACATGTAGCACATTCCCAGTGCTCCCATTTGAATCTGAAAACATGAGGTCTATAGCGGAATGGAAAGTGTAGCAACATACCTGCTCGACAATCGACCACAATTGACACAATGCCACCCTCTACTAAAGGCGTAGGTTGTTGTAATCCCATTGATCGGAAAAGTCGCAGGTGGAGAAGGACGAAGGTCCTGAAACCCAAGAGGAAGCGGTAGTGAGGGCAATGCTTCTAGGAACTTGGGATAGTAGATGAGTTGATCAGGTAGCAGATGTCCGCTCTGCGTGGTCCAAAAAACGGTGCATTCTGGATTGAGGCATACCCATTCTTGTCGATAAACGCGGGGGGTCTTTTCTCCACATTGGCCACATTGAAAATACAGGTCATCAGGTCGTTGGGGCCTGTGTTATTAAACTGGCACCAAGGTCGTGAACACAAGGTCCAAGGTACGAACCTTAGGTCAGAAAAATTGATATCTTCCAATTTTTCTGTGTTTTAAACCAAAATTCAATAAAATCGTATGTCAGGCCTATTTCGAACAAACCAGGGATATGTCTTGCTATTGGCAGCGTTGTGGCCGAAGGGCCGCAGGCAGGGATCGCAGGAGAAAATGTTGGGTTATCCACCACTTTCCATACTCCAAAGATAAATATTCAACTGACGAGCGAGAAAGAAAGAGCTCACCCATTTCATCATTTCTGAGAATCCACCAAGGTTCTCCCTATATAATATGCCGGTAAAAGGGGAGATGCGATACTCGAAAACCTGATAGAAATGGGACCTACTTGACCTTCGCACCACTGAAAAGCGAATTTATATCGGACGACACGCCCTCGTTCGTTTGTCGCTGGTTGGTATTCGGCTGAATTTATTGATCAGTCATAGTATGTGATTGATCGAGCGAAACACTGCTAACCCCAAGCATGTACGATATTAAAGAATCCCAACACCGCGTACGTAATGTCACTGGCGCCAAGGTCATATGGGAAGAGCACATATTTATCATCTATCAGCAGGACAAGTGGGCGACGATCCCTGTAATTTTTGAGGAGGGCGCGAACAGATCTGTCCTGCGCAAGCTGATCATCTGCCAACTGCTTCTCCGTACGACCCTTGCGAGAATGCAGGCTCTCTGATTTACCGCCACTGACAAGACAATAAAATAAAATGTCAAGGGGAAGCTCAAATTCCTTTGATTGTAATTACCCATGGGATATTATCAGTCTTCCGCCATGGTCGAATCGGTCGCGACTACAATTTATCTCAGAATAACTGAACATCCCAATACGACACAAAAAGGCCCACCTCGAAGCAAAAGCACTTAACAGATACCCCTTGACGACGTTATTGCTGTGATAAACACCACTTTGGTAACTTCTGAACCAATCAAAAGACTCGCATATTTCTTGACGAGACTGCGAATGAATGTGTGAAGTCAGAAGATTTACATATCCGGTAAGATCTCGATTACCTGAGCCCAAATAGGTGGACTCCTGTGCAACGGAGGCTTAAATTGGGGAATGTGATCCATTGGGCTGACGGAAGGTCTATTCTCCCTCATATGGGCAAGAAGGGGCCCATCGTCACTATTCTCGTCTGAAGTTTCATGTTCAGAATCATGATCGCAAATCCAGTTATTCGATCCTTCGGTTGGAAGAGTATTTTCAAGAAGTTGGAGACCTGGGGAGGCGCTCGTGTCCAACTGGCGTCCTCCAACTACTCCAAAAGTTTTTAGCGGCTGAACAACAACTGGGTTCAGGACGAAAGGTGGAAGCGTCGTTGCCGCCTTATACTTGGGACGGTCCGCTGGTTTGTTTGTTCTAATAGGGCCCGCCATCATGGTGACAGGATTATGCATTAACTGGCGAGGATTATGTTTTCCTGTCGCACGACCGACAGCAGAATTTCTGCTCGCGGATTCACCGCGAGTTGCAAATTCCGTATTGTGCACGTCGAGACTGTACCGGAACCCTGTCTTTTTGCGTTGGCTGTTCAAGAAGACCAGAGCATCCTGGTCCTCAAACAAAAGCCAAAAGAACTCAACGAAAACCTCGAGGCTGTGATCATTAACCGTGATCTTCATCTCTTGTATTTTTGGGCTTTCCGATTCGTTCGCAAAGAAAGCCATGTCAAGCCAAGCTTGTGCAGCTGCTTCCTGTGATACCCGTCGAGTAAGGACAAGGAAGGCGGTCAATAGACCAGGACTTACTCCACCAGATTCCCCTCGAACTGCCCGCGCGGTAAAAAGATGATTCACCTCAGCTCCCCGCCTGTCTGGTCCACTGATTTTGCGTGCAAGAAATTGGGAAAGGAAAGGTTCATCTTCGAGAAGATCTCTATCATCCAAGGACAGAGGTACCCTCATCCGACGTCAGGCAAAGGTATCGTATCGAGGTTTGAATGTCGACAGACGACACAGATTAGGCTCATCGCGTCGGCGCACACGTGATGCCGTGAAGCAAACGCCGAGAGCATCAAGGATTCGGATTGCTACGAAGTGTTTGATAGCGACCTAAAGAGTATTCTACAGAAGGTACACGATACTATCATTTCGACCCAACAGCGTGTTGCAGGGACTCATAGACATCTGCTTCAATGCGCGCTTCCAATTTAACCTCCTCCGAACCATTTCCAGCCGCTACTTTCAACGCTTCTTGCAGATTTGTACGGATGGCCTGCAGTCTGCATCAATGACTGTCGTTCGATCATATGGCTGATATATGTACCTCAGGCGAAAAGTCCTCCAAAGGGGCTGCCTCCACAACATTAATGGTAAGTTTGTTATTGGGATGCACAGTCGCAAATCCACCCGAAACTGAGAAATAGTAAGGATATATTGATTGCCAAGAGAGTAGTTATTCTCACCGAACCACTTCTTTGATCCATTGGCAGACTCGATGACCTCGACCACGCCAGCACGCAAAGGTTCAATAGAAGGGACGTGGTTCGCCAAAATACCCATATCACCCGTTGCGGCGGATATATTTACTTGAACGACATCTGTTGAGGTGAAGATTGCCTGCAGAATAGTTGAACTCCGAGACTACTACTAGTAGCGAGAGTGACGCACTTGGTGAGGTAGAACCAAAGAAAGTTTTATTTTGTCGGTAGCTTCAGCATATCCACGTTTTGCCAGAGAGAAGGTTGAAGGCGCACGTCGGGTAGCTGAGGAAAGGAGTCGAAGAGACGACATTTTGAGGTTCCAACTTAAACTTGAATATTGGGAGGAGCGCGCGCCGGTTTCCGGATTTGTTCCCGGCGATTGCCGGGACTGATCTAAAAATATTAAGTAATCAGATTCAAGTTCTCAAAACAACTCCGAGTCTGTATCATCTTTCTTCTAAAAAAAACACGAATCTTGAGTCTACCTATGGGAGACTATCAAACGACGAGATTGATACTCTAAAAGTCGGCCCTCATAACAATTGTTCTCGTCCGCTCCTCTATATCTCATAGTCCAATAGAGCCCTGGTCCTTGTCACCACCCATATAATCTTTGGGAAGGAGGTCCGGTGCTCTCCGCACCCCTCGTTCACTGTGGATTGATCAGTACCATGCTAAGGACATCAATAAAAAAACATACATTTCATCTACTGCCACCATTAAATCATAATTTATCTCCTGGTTTACAACAGAATTGTATCTGTAGGTTGGATGAGATCGCACAAAATTACGAATCCAGCTCGCAGGTGTGGGGAGGAGACCTAAAGGGAACGGTGAGCATTGGAAACAGCTCCAAGGCAAAGAGACCAACCACTTGATCGACGCCTGATGAGATCAAGATATGTCTCAATTTTAGTCAATGCCTCTTGCTCCACATCCAGTGTATCCAGATAGGCGGTCACTAGACCGAGGAGGCCAGGGAAAGAAGCATCCTGTCGGGTGAAAGTACAAATCAATAAGACTTCCACTTCAACATGTACACGAAGGGCTTACCTTCCCGTTGATAATCTCATTCATTGTCATCTCCTCATATTCGTCTTCGACAGGCACACGATTCGATCCATTTGCTTGAAGAGGTAGTGGCGGAAAACAGTTCCGCATCTTCTTTTCCTTGATGCGGGGTGCTCCGTTGGGAGAGCTGGTGCCCGAAGAAGACGCAACGCTAGCAGCAGAGCTGTGGACTAGAGGATAAACATCTTTTCGGAAATAGAACTTTTCAGAGAGAGCTGCATCTCGTTGTTGAGCCCTTCCCATGTTCTCGTCAACCTGAATATGTCAGTATATATTCTGCATTGTCTTTTGGAGCGTGGATTGACCTTTGATATTGGTATATAAAAGTTGAGATTGAAGCTTAGAATAGCACGAGAGAGAAGTACGACAAATACGGCGAAAGCGGCGTTTTCGAAATCTGTCATTTGGACCTCCATGGTACGGAATTCAACGCGCCAGCCGATGGGGGAGTTGGGAGGAGGGGGTTTGAATCGCAGCGTTTGCCAATTTGTGGATTGGATATTCTAAAATGGCTTTCGTAGGCATTGACGACGGTTGAAGTACAATAACATACCTCGAAGTGGTCACTGCTTGATGCATCATCCTGGTTAAGGGTCTCTGAGAACACAACGAGAGGATTTCGAATAAACAGATGTGATATGTGCTTCGATAGCAAGTCATCAATGCCTTTGAAGCCAATCAGTGCTTAAGTCTAGCCAGTCAGAATTCAAAACGAACCATGTTCGCGCAAGCGATTGTAGATACACTCATCATAGGGTAAATGGTTGTCGTTGTATTCCGGTCTGTTAATCCAGTCGGTAGAAATATATAAATCGACGCTGTCGTATCGGGATTTGGGAATTCTAAAATTGTCATCTTTGAGGGGCTAAGAATTACGTCAAGTTCCGCAGATAATACGGACATGTACTGACGCGACGTACCTTTAGTCCACGTTCTTCTTCCGTGCGATCGTCTACGCTGCCGGCAATGACATTCCAGCGGCAATCGACATCAGCAAGGTAGCCACGCCATATGGGGCTAGCAGCAGTCAATGCCAGCTATAATTCGTGGTCAGCATGTAGCAAGCAGGTACGACTAGAAATGACTGACTAATATCGGGCCGACAGGAATCAAACCGTCATACAATCGCCGTGCATCGGGAAGATTGCACGCCTGGAAGGTTAATTGAAGGCAACAACAACCCATTCCAAAACCCATCGCGTCCATGTAGATGTGATCCGGAAGTGCGGCACCGTTCTTGGCCTCTAAACACAAAAGTCAACACATTAATGCGAAGGACCTGGAAGTAATCACGTACCGGAATCTTCATGGTATAATGAACGCTCCCATGGGATGGTGGGGTCAATGAATGGGCGGGGTGTCCGTTCATCTATAAATAAAGGTAAGTTGATTGCAACTTTGGAACCTCTCCTGCGCCTGATATTAGCAGTAAGAGTCCTGTGAACACTCGTTTAGTAGTGACGACAAGTAATGACAACGAGTTCCGTGCTGTAAAATAATACTGACGGGAAACGTGCGTGAGGGTTCGTAATTTCTTCCGGTAAAAATAGACTGTGACTAGAAACTGCGCCAGCAGGGTCAAAATACGGTTCCGTAAATTGGCCTGCCACACCAAGGTGAGGAAAGGACGTGAATGTTATGGGCACCTCGTTGGGTTTGAGGTGTTTCCGAGCGAGGTTGCGCCTTGAGCAACGAGTAAGTCAAATCACGTTTTCAACCTGTGCGGAGAATTCACCGGTAACGCATGTTGTTTTCGACTGACAACAGATCGCGGAGGGAACCTGTATATGGCGATCCTGGGGTCGATTCCAGCATGTATCGTCCATATTCTGGATGAAAGGTAGGTACGGAAACTCTGGATAAATAGGTATGTATGAGTGATGACGGGTTCAGCATGGAACTCACGACTCGGGGCAATCGGCACATATATCGTCCACAATTGCGCTGAGCTTTTCCAGAATTTCTGTCTGCCGTAAAGACAGCTTCGCATTCTTGTTCTCGTCGTCAAACGAGATGACCATGTACTCGATCTTTGGAGAAAGCTAAGTATCATTGTCACCAAAGCGCGCAAAGATAGTAATACCTCATCACCCCAGAGCAATTCATCGCCGTGTCTATCCTTCAATCGGTCCCAGATGTGCAGAAACTGAGTTATTCCATGGAATCTGACATGGTCGGCGTACTTTTTGGCCTCATCCCATGTGAGTGGTGTCCCAAGATACAAGAGACCCATAACTCCTTAAGTCTGCTACCTAATAGATGCCTGATGTGATCAGTGGGCTTGGACGGCCAAAGTACTAGTGGGGTCAGAAATAAGCGAATGCATTATTAATATCAAGCTCTGATCATGATGTCACATGTAGTGCAATGCCGGTCCGGTCTAACCGTTTTATCAACTCGATGCGCAATCGAATAACCATTCTCAGTCCTCTCACTGGATCTCCAAGTTTCAATGTCTTTACATTAATTGAACTGTCAAATGAACAAATGCCGTCCAAAGTCTGGTTATCTGAATCTCTGACCACCGGCCGCGGAGTAGCGAATCAACCATTCGTTCCGTTGGTGGCCCATTTGAGACATATCTTGAGCGCGAGGAGGACATGGCGGAGTGACCGAGTCCAAGCATCTTCTTGGTTGAATTGAAGCTTAACGGACACATCTCCTATCTTGTCTTTGGCAATCCTTCATGATTGTTAACGATGTGAAATCGGAGATGCAAGAGAGAACGCACTGGTGGGGAAAATCAATATTCGGATCCTGGGATTTGACATGGTCGATGAGATGCTTCAAACAATCGAGGAATGCGACCATGGCAATGTCAAATCGTCGATTGTGCAACAGTCGACCAAAGTGAAGGTCGCCTGATCCATATAATTCATAATTGGCCTTGTCGCCCGTCATTTTCTCTATGCGAGAGAAAGAGCCCATGGGGACCAAGCGATAGCTAAATCCTAACTCAGTGAACTAATACATAACACAAACCGAGAACTAGCAACCCACTTCTCGAATGTGTAATCCAACTTCCGGGCGATGGTGTACAACAAAAGAAGGGTTTGACCCCACGCAGCGTTGATTTCAGCCCACTCAACCTAGATATACGATCAGCCCATGTGCAGTCATTTTACGTAGAATAAGCGTACTGGAACACCGGGGACCCTGCCCAATCGAAGTCCATTGATGGTCCCGAAGACGCCATCATGACCAATGCAAAATGCATCATTGTAAACATTGGTTCGCTCAAGTTTCTCGAGGGTGGCAGAGTCTGCAACGTAAGCTGCTCGTAGCGTAGCAAGCTGAGCGGCTTGCTGGTCTCCAACGAGAAGTTGGTCATTATGCGCTCGCCAGAACCTAGAGCAAAATTTGAAAGAGCACAGTAGCGAGAGTGTCATTACTAACTCAGCTTCTTCCGACTCCAGCGCCTGTTCTTCTGATTCCAAAGCCTTCAATTCCTCGTCCAATTGTTCTCTTTCTCGTTCGGACTGTTTCAACTGCTCGATCGCGACACGTTCTTCCCCCTTCAATTTCTCAATTTTCCTGTCCGCCTCTGCTTTGCTCATGCCTTGCCCTTCCTTTTCTCTTTCCCTTCTAACCTCCTTCTCGAAGGCGATATAGCCATCTCTCTCCTTCTTTGTCTCGTCAAGCTGCCGTTGGAGGGACGTGAGTAATATTTGAGTGCATTCTGCACAAAGCGGATGGTCGATATCAGTACGCGAGGAAAGCAAATTAAATAAGCGCAGAGTAGACCGCAGGTGGTGTGAGAGCGGGGAAGGATTCGGGTGGTTTGGTTCAAACTGTTTGGGTGGTTGGACAACAACTTTGGACGCAGTATTCCGCGACTTTGTCGTAGTCCCAGTCTTCGAACGTGCAGGCGATGGTACCGGAGAAGGAATATTGCGGATGATGCTGTCTTGCAAAAGCACGAAGGACTCATTTGGCAATGGCGAACCTCGTTGTGGCTGCTTTCCTTGGGCACGCGATGACAAGGAGGATGCCTTGGACGACGAGCTGGCATTTTTAGAACGTTGCCATGCAGATTTAACCGAGGGCGACGTTGGAAGCTGAGCTAATTTCTCGGTTTCAGATTTATGTCGCACGTGTGTCGACGGCGTCGGCGGTAACGAAGCCACGATCATATCATAGGTAGACGGTGGAAGATCCACAAGCGATGCATCTAGCTGTTTACACCAATCGATACAGTAGAAACCAATGGGAGGAATGAGATATATACCTGGAGCGGTTCTTTACATTGCTGACACACCAGAGGTCCAAAATTCATGATGGTGCGAGATGGAACCCGGGTTGTTTATACATGTTATATTTTAGGGCCTTTGGCAAAGCTTTCAAGATCACGGGTACGTGGCGACTTGTCGCAATTATGAGAAACTTTTTCATGCATAATAATTGTCGAAGACATACTACATGAGCACCGTACATGAGTCTGTAAACTGGGGTTCCACATTATGAGGATTTATTTTCCCATAGATAATTTACCTGAAGTTTCACGTGACCTAATTATGGACTTGAACTTGAAATCATTCCCTTTGTTTACCGCACAATGGCTCATGAACTTGAAGCATGCCCTCCCGAACCATCTCAAGATACAGCCACTCTGGTTAAACGTCTTGCCGGACCATCCACTGGCAAGGCTGGGTTAGTACATAACGTCGGCTTTTCATGTGCCAAGCTCAATCTTACCGCATTCTCGTCCTTGTTCTCGTTAGACTTTCCAAGGACCAAACCGAGATTAACCGTATCATCGCAGAGGCTTCCAAGGGCTCTAAGTTCTACGATGTATGATGTTCACATTCTATGCTGTATATTGAGACTCACGAAATGCATCTTTTTGGCATTGAATTAATTTTGTGTCCCATTTCAGAACGAGAAGAAAAAAGACAGGGATCTTACCGAGCGCATTGCTCGAATATTGAAGCAGCGTGATGATGAAGTGAAAGGAGCTGACATTCGTAAGTTCTTGGCCACTATCATATCTCTGTTCCATAGACCTTTGATGTTCGAATTAAATCTGTAGGCAAAATTGAAATCAGTGCCGATAATCTGGTAGGCCATGGATGCCACATCTTCATAAAATGGGACCTAACCAGGTCATACTTCCCGAACCGTATAGCTCGCTGAGTTAGAGTCTCAAAGAGATTTGAGCCAAACAATCGTCCATGTTGATATGGATGCTTTTTTTGCGAATGTGGAGCTATTACACAATCCCGAACTCGAAGGAAAGCCATTCGGCGTATGTTTTCTTATTTTTGCTTCAACATTAGTTGATAGATCACGTCGAACATAGGTCGGGCGCGGTGTCTTAACTACGGCATCGTACGAGGCCCGAAAATATGGAGTGCGCTCCGGGATGCCGGGTGAGCGATATTTCTCTTCTGGACAGAGTAGCACCTAAGAGCATTTCTCGAAACAAGGTTTCATTGCCAAAAAACTTTGTCCAGACCTCATCTTCGTCAAGAACAATTTTTCGAGGTACAAGGAGATGTCGGAGAACATAATGTCAGTTTTTAAACGGTACGATCCAAATATGTGTATCGCAGGTTGTGATGAGGGATACCTAAAGTAAGGTCTTGCTTGTTCTTATTCGAACCTGTGTTCTAGCCCTGACATTAGCTAGCATCACGGCGTATTGTGAGGAGCATTCCATCGGCGCAGATGAATGCGTGCAGGAGATACGGGGCACAGTACACGAGGAGACCAAATTGACTGTTAGTGCGGGGATTGCACCAAATAAGGTCAGATTGTTCTGTGTTGTAATATCGCGCTTTAAACCTTTGAGGTGGCCTCAACCTGTTAGATGCTTGCCAAGGTATATCCCTGTCTGTAGGAGGACCTTCATTAATATTGACGTTTATGGAACCCAGATATGCTCGGACAAGGTCGCTACCTGGCTCTCCCGATCCTCGTTCGTAATCTAACTTACCTGGCCTAGAACAAACCGAACGGCCAATTCCATCTTCCATTCGACAGAAAATCCATCATCACTTTCATGCATGATCTCTCTATCCGGAAAGTTCCAGGCATAGGACGAGTCAACGAGAGGTTACTTGAATCCATCGGGATTAAAGTGTGACGCGTTGATTCTTCTAGGTTTTCTTGAGTAGTTACTCACGCGTATGACAGACATGCGGTGACATTTATACCTACCGTGCCACGCTCTCACTCATGGATAAGCAATTCGGTCTCAAGTTCCTCCTACGAACACACCTAGGGATTGCATCTAATACTGTGCAGCCTCACCAAAGGCAGGAACGGAAGAGCATCGGTGCAGAGCGGTTTGTAGGTCATCTTCGTTATTGACGATGTCTCTGAACTGCCATTTAGGACATTCAACCCTCTTGGCGAAAAGGAAAAGATCTTGCAGAAACTTGATGAAGTTGCTGCGGAGCTCGAGAACGACATGGAGGAGAATGGTTGGACTGGCCGGACGGTGACTTTGAAGTTTAAGCTTGACACGTACCAAGGTATATGCTCCAGGGAAATATTCTGATCGGATCAGTTGATATCAATTCTAGTTTTCACCCGGGCTAAGTCGTTTGATCGTTGGATAACGAAGAAGGAAGATCTCTTTGCAGTGCGTTTTCTAAATTTTCTAGCCAAGCCTCAGCTTAATATATGTGTATGGGCTTGAACTTCACCGCCAGACCGGAAAAGAGCTCCTTCTTCCCGAATTCCCGCTCAAGATTAGGCTCATCGGATTGAGATTGACTAAATTGAAGGATCTAAGGTCGTCTTCCCTTTCGGCGCGTGGTATTCAGCAGGTACGTTCACTGGTTCAAGCTTGATGGTCCTTCATTCGCATCTGTGGTCTATCTATCTATCACAGTTCTTCGAACCTATCAAAAGTGGATCCCCGAATAAGAAACGCAAACTGGAACAGGAAGAAGTTGATCATAGTCACACCATCGACGACACATCCGACATCTATCGAGACCACGACCAGGATCATGACGAGTACGAGGAGGCAATGCCTGGTTTCCACGAACATGATGACAACGATGTTGAAATCAGTCTTGGAGACGTCGATGAAGATGGGGAGGACGTGGCACAGAGTCTCGACAAGATGCTATCAAGACCGCGACCTCCAGCGTCAGCGCCTGCTAGGGCCAATCCACAGCAGCCGTTCCAGCAGGCTTGTGCTACTGCTTCGACGTCGGCCACTTCAGTCTCACGGATAATATCGAAACCCCGCAGTACCAGTCATGCTGCGGGGTCGTCCGAATTACCGTCTGGTCTCAGCATTGCTACGACAAAGCAGATTTCCGCCGGGAAGGACCTTGAAAGCACTCACCCAACAAAACGAACACGAGCTGCTGAGTCGCATGAGTGCCCTGTATGCGGGAAGGCGTTGCAGACCGATAACCACGGTCTGAATACACACATCGATTTCTGTTTGAGTCGGGATGCAATTCGAGAAGCGCAGTCTGAGGCAAGTAGTCCGGCTGGTACGAAGAAGGATAAAGTTGGAATGAAACAGCCTATCAAGTGGAAGGGAAAGAGATGACCCCGTATTGATAAATCAGTCTGGTTCTATGTATCGTTAATTCACGTTGTATGTATCCTCGTATAATTTTATATGCACGAGATAGCGGCCCTATATCTACTTCCCTCTGTGGTTCTTGAATGCCGCCTGGATGCCTTTCCCTGCTTTGATATCCTCCATACAGCTGCTGTCAACGTCTCTCCCTTTCGCCGCCAACTCTACAACTTGCAGCTCCAAATCACGGGGTACACAGACCACACCATCTTCATCCGCGACCATCCAATCTCCCGGCTCCACTTTGACAGGAGGAAACGCATCATCGGCTTGACCTTGCTCGCCCTGAGGAGCGATGACGAGGGGAACATTGACTGCTGAGGGCCTGGTGAACGGTGACTGGCCAAGGGTAGAACGGCCGCGGGCGAAGACAGGGAATTGGAGCTCCCTATGTTCGGCAAGGTCTCTACAGCGACCGGAGATGATAACGCCGATGGCGGAGCGAGCCTGAGCGCCCGCAGTCATGAGACCACCCCAGACTGCACTTTTGGCCTCTGAAGGGAAAGAAAATACAAACAATACAACCGTCAGTGATAAAACTGGACCTAGAGGCGTGGCAAACGGATGAAAAGGACTGAACGTGGAGGCGCATCTATAACAATGATCGATCCTGCTGGTGCGGTGTCGACAAAGTGGGACGACAACTTGGGAGCTGATTTATTGGATATAAGCACCATCTGAACAGTATATGCTGGGGCGCATATGGAGGCGGATGACGATGGGGAAAGCATATGTAGGTCAGGAATATGGCCTCCATGGGGAAGGCCAAGTTTGATGAGAGCATCCGAAATTTCACAAGTCGAAAATGTGGCAAGTTTTGTAGGATTTGAGGGTGTAGACATTGCGCGGAGCAGTCTCGGTAGTGCACGGCTCACTGGCATGAGCAGGACTCGTAATCTTATCTTGTTACTGTGCAGTTGTTTGTCCAACCCCTCCAAACCAAATACGTACAAATAGATTTTCGTAACAAAAATTTAGGGTTAGGTTTAAAATTCGACGATAAACCTGACTTATGTCTGTCTTGCAAAACACCTCGAAATCGGCCTAAAATCTCCAATCTTTTTGAAACGTGTCATCTCATGAGCCGCCGAAATCCGCATATTATAGGTGTATAGACCTTCAGGTCCACGCTCCTGCCGTTTGCCCCAAATCCGCAATATCCAGATAAAGATTGGTCGTTTTGAGGCCCAAAAATACGCAAAAATCCGGACTGACATATGAGGGAGCTTCCGGGGACCTGTTCCAGTGGTAAAGCACAACTTCAACTTGTGGATCGAGAGTTTGGGTTGGTTTCAATGCTTATACGGCTTCAACGCATTAACCAGGCATGGGTCGAATTTAGTGTGGAGGTGGATGTCCAGGTGAGCCGTAGATATATGCGGTGCAAAGAAGCAGAATCTGCAGGAGGAAGTTGGGCGGAAGTATCGGAAGATGTCCATAAACTTGGATCTAAGTAATTATATTGCATGACACGGAATGTGTCGAGGAAACCGCGGGTATAGTAAGCTAATAAACATTAGATGTACACGGATAATCTACAGGGAATTGATCTGTGAGTCGAGTAAGACCCTCATCGCTACCCTCATGAGGTAGCCTCGAGTTGCGGAACCTAAACGACAAGGAGGAATGAATTAGCGCAACCTCTCCAAACATACTGTACATCACGATTCACCATCGCCTCTCTCAATAACATCAATCAGATTCTCCTCCCAATCCCTTGCGAGTGCGTTCGAAATATCAGGCGTTTCAACCGGACGTGACTGCTTTGTCCGCCGACTCTCCGCATCCCTCAAGGAAAACCAAAGAAAGCGCACCAGCCCCTCTGCAATGATGACGATTCGGACTGTATCGTCGCCTCTACGATCATTCTCCCAGCCTTCGACGAATTTGATGGGGGAATCCATTTCCAGGAGGATTTCGAGGACTTGAGCGCGGGTCATGACTTCGCCACCCATCATCTGGGAGGGATGTAAGCAGTTGTAGCGGAAGGTGTAGAAGAGATTAATAGACCCGGAAGGATTGCTGTGGAGAGGAAGGGTTGAGACGTTTTTCGAGTTGTATCACAAAACTTTGCAAAAGATCAACTATCCACAAAGAGAAGCACGGTATGAATAGGACAAACCAATGAGTCGAGAGCCGGTCCCTTGGGTGATTGGGCATGTTGAGAGCCCAAATAGACCATTGATGGAGGGAGTCTCTCCAGTGGTTAACCCATTTTGAGAGGGCAGTGTTTGTAGCTGCTTGAGCAGAATCATTCGCGAGGCTGTCGCGTAGAGTGCTGCTGCAGCAGTTTTTGTGGGTGATCCAGGCTACTTTCTGGCACTCTTTTGAGCAGTAGCGTACCATGCTAGGAAGGGTTAGCTGGCGGTCAGTTGTGCGTGAACCGCGAGCAGATGACGCGACGTACCGACATCTACTACAAGTTTTAATGTTCAGGCGACCGGCAGATTTCATGCAGTAGCTGCAGCGTGCTTTTGGATCTGACATGTTGGTGATGTGGATGACCTAGTGTTTTGGACTCCAACCTGAAGTATATGATCGCGTTGATATCCAAGTCATCCGAGTCTGGTGCAAATGTTCCCACAGTCACATTTTGGATCGCAGCTTCTGTCTGACGAACTTTCCTATACTCCAATGACCGCCCGTCCACCCCCAGCTCGTCCACACATTGGAATTCACCCTTCAAATCACTTTGTGTCGCGCTCAACAGCTGATTGGGGTGAAGATGACGCTTGGGACAGCACCTCTGACTCGGAATCTCCCCGACAAACTCTTTCAAATTCCTGGAACCGTCCCCCTGCTTCATCTTCAACTACTACTGCTCCAAAACCCGTCCCAAAACCTGCGAATAACTCCTCGTCTACCCTTGCCTTCTCGTATACGCATCTTAATGCTCCCGACCCAAGTTCGTATCCCCCTCGGACTGAAGTGAGGGACAGCGCTCAAGCACCCAAAAATGGTTGGACGATTGTTAGGAAATCTCACGACCGCAGACGAAGCCAGAGCATAGAGGGGCTGGAACAACCCAAGCAAGACAGCGATCATGGCCAAGGAGACGTAGATGTTGAAGGTGATATGATTCTCGGCGATCTTGACTCAGAAGCGCCGCCAGATGAAACACTCCCAACCTCAGCCCTGCCGCCGCACCTTAAACCGAAGAAGGACCTAGGTTCCATCAAAAACGACGTTGATGAGATTGTAAATGGTACTATTAGTGCCTCCTATATTTCTTATACACTTTTCCCTCATCCTGTAGCAATGCGTCATTAATAGATCCTCTTCATGGCGTCCGCCATCGTTCGCCCCGACGCTCAGACCCATCACCATCGTTGAGCAGGAGAAAGGAAGATATGGCCTCCCCAGAAAACATGGAAAAGTCGGAGAAATTGATGCGCGAGCGGTCGATACGCACCAATCGGAGACACAAGTTTGTTGATTGTCTGACCAGCCAGGATGTAAATATCGGTGTGTCTTTCCAATCTTTCACATAAAGCTACCATTAATCACAAGGTACAAAGCGGAACTCCGTAAACTAGCGTGGGCAGGCATCCCAAGCGACCTCCGCCCAATGGCCTGGCAACTCCTCCTCGTAAGTCCTCCATTCTTCCTTCGTTTTAAGCAACAAGCGCAAATACACCGGGCCAGGGCTACCTCCCCCTCCCCACCCCTCTGCGGGCCAGCACTCTCACTCGCAAACGCGGCGAGTATCTCTCCCTTGTCGAATTAGCCTTTGCTCGTGACCGGGAAGGCCTCGACCAGCAAATCTGGCACCAGATCGAGATTGATGTCCCACGTACACGTCCTGGGGTCAGGTTGTGGATGCATGGGTCAACTCAACGGGTACGTTGAATGTCTTTGAACATCTATCTTTGCTTTGGCTGATGATGTATCGGTAGAGTCTAGAACGAATCTTGTACGTTTGGGCGATCCGACATCCCGCGAGTGGTTATGTGCAGGGCATAAACGATCTTGTCACACCGTTCTTCCAAGTATTCCTCTCGGCGTACATCGGTGCGTAAGAGTTTCCTCGTCTTGCCAATACCATGTTCCACTACTCTTTATCAATTCCTCACGAATATTAACTATTTTTTGCCTCACCACGCATTGTAGACTCAGATCCAGAAACATTCGACACCTCCAATCTACCACCACACATTCTCGATGCAATTGAAGCAGACTCCTTCTGGTGTCTTTCTCGCCTCCTTGACGGAATCCAGGATAACTACATCTTTGCCCAACCGGGGATCCAAAGAAGTGTGCGGAGAATGGCGGAGCTCGTAGCACGGATTGATGGTGCGGTTTTCCTCCCAGTTTTTTCACTTCTTGCATCTCCTTCCGATTCCCACTTCTAATTCCTTTGAGCCGGTGCTGATCAGCTTTTTTGGCGCCTACAGCGCCGCTCTCGGTCCACCTAGACACCCAAAACGTTGAATTTATGCAATTCGCGTTCCGATGGATGAACTGCCTCTTGATGCGCGAGATTAGCGTGCAAAATACGATCCGCATGTGGGATACTTACCTCGTGTGTTCCCTCACTCATCCGTCTTAGACAAATATACCAATTTATCCCTGTACACCAGGCCGAGGGTCCAGACGCATTCTCACAATTTCATCTCTACGTGTGCTCGGCTTTCCTGGTGAAATGGAGTGAGAAACTCCGGCAGATGGACTTTCAGGTGTGCATTTACACTCAATATTGCGCACAGTACTGAATGATGATTAACTTCAATCCAGGGAATAATAATGTTCCTCCAATCTCTTCCAACTCAAGATTGGGGCGACCACGAGATTGAGATGCTCCTGAGTGAGGCCTTCGTGCTTAATTCAGTATGGCAGAATGCACAGAGTCATTTTAATGGCAAATAATGCTTGGCTGCTGGGGATGGTGATAGCTTGTATTTATGAATTCTCATCCATTCCTTGTGTACTTGGTGTGATGGCTGGCTGTGCTAGAGTCGACATATTAAAGCAATGTACGAATTGAAGAATCTGTCGTAAATAATTTATCGAAAGCGGAGAAAACTCATTCAAAACCAACAATCAATCCTCTGTTTTGGCTTTCACGAATGCAATCTCCCTATCCAACGCATCTGTCAGCTCGACCGCTTGCTCCTCACTCTGTAACCGCAATGTGTACGGTTGTGAGATGTCATCATCGTGTCCTATGAAAGTGACGCTTTTCTTGGATCTAGAGGGTTTGAGGCCAGCGTAGATTTTGAAGTTCTGGGGACATGGGATTAGGGTGGATGTCCATGAGAAAACAGTAGGAAGATAGAGACGAACAATGTTGATTTTCCCCGTACCGCTATTCCGCAACAGCATTCGCCGTGCCCCACTCTCCTTGTGTCTCTTCAGTCGTAGTACACCTACGAATCAAATTATATTCAACATATCACACATAAGGCATAAAACCGATTGAAAGACGCACCGTACCCCAACTCAGTCCAACCCCCACCTCCCTTTTCCTCTTCTTTCCTCAATTTAAACGCTTTCAACTTAACCGCATGTACCGTGTCCTCATCTTCTTCCCCTTCCCCCTCCTCATCGTGTGGATTATTTGTTAACAGCCCCAGATTCGAGTTCCCTTCTGCCTGCCCACCTCCACTATCCCCTGCTTCTGCACCACCTTCCGTATCCTCACCTTCACTGACACTCGCACTCTTCTTATCGCCCACCGCTTCCCCATGCGAATCCGGCTTCCCGGAACTATTCTTACCACCGATACCAGTACCATCAACATCAGGCGTCTTTGGTGGACTCCCAAACCCGAACCCAACCGGATTCCCAATGCTTCCGCTTCCCCCTCCAGGTTTCCCAAAGCCTCCAAACCCGCCGAAAGTGCTCGATTTTTGGGACGCATTGGATGGGGCGGAGGTGCTCAATATATTGGCAGGCGCTGTGAGCTGGTGTTTATCGACTGTGGTGCTACTGTCAAATGGGTTGTCAGCTGAAATAACACTGTTGCCGAATAAGCTGGCGGATGTAGATGTGAAGGTGCCAAAGGTACTGGTGCTTGGAGGGTCCGATTTGGGTGCCCCAAAGGCGGACGGGGTGGGGGCATTATTGGCCGAGCCGAAGGTGGAAGGTGTGGAGGTGCCAAATACGGAGGTACCAAATGGGGAGGTGGTAGTCGATGCGTCTGTCGAGGATGGCTTCGATCCGAATAGGAATGGCTTTGTTGACGTGGAAGTTGACGACGGAGCA
>Ga0210402_10000948_pt1 | contig 30967 bp, 21 predicted proteins | sample IncBWC7MmetaG_FD_161055 | JGI IMG/M metagenome (GOLD analysis project Ga0210402, IMG submission 161055) | Forest soil microbial communities from Barre Woods Harvard Forest LTER site, Petersham, Massachusetts, United States - Inc-BW-C-7-M | ecosystem: Environmental > Terrestrial > Soil >...
TGACTGGTCGAAGCCGCTGCTCGACGGAGGACTGGGGCCGGGCTCGGCATCGCAGAATCTGATTCACCAATTGCAGGTTGTGGCATCGGCGTATGGCATTGATCTCAGCACGCCCTTTGAAAAGCTAACGGAGAAGACTCAAGACTTCCTGCTTAATGGTGAGCAGGGGCGTGGGGGGAAGACTGGCTTTCACGGGATCTTTGGATATTTGAAGCAGAATCTGGAGGAGTCGACTTCGGAAGGGTATCGCGACTGGCTTATGGATCACATGTCGGCGACGGAGTGTCCGGCATGTCATGGGAAGCGGTTGCGACCGGAGAGCCTGGCGGTGAAGGTGAACGGGATGTCGATCGCCGATTTCACGGCGATGCCGGTGGCGCGAGCCCTAAAAACAGCACAAGGTATCAAACTCGCGGGGCGCGAAGCGCAGATTGCCGGGCGTGTCATGCACGAAGTGGTGGAGCGCTTGCAATTCTTGAACGCGGTAGGGCTTGACTACATCTCTCTGGACCGTTCAGCGGCGACTTTGTCGGGTGGAGAAGGGCAGCGGATTCGGCTGGCGACACAGATTGGATCGAAGCTGCGCGGAGTCTTGTACGTGTTGGACGAGCCGTCGATCGGGCTGCACCATCGCGATAACGGGCGGCTGCTAACTGCGTTGGAGAATCTGCGCGATCTTGGCAATACCGTGCTGGTCGTCGAGCACGATGAGGAAACGATCCGGCGGGCGGATTACGTGGTGGATCTTGGTCCGGGGGCGGGGCGGCATGGCGGCGCGCTGGTGGCGTATGGGACGCCGGAAGAAATCATGCGCGAGCCGAACTCGCTGACTGGAGCGTACATCTCGGGCAGGACGCAGATCGAGATGCGGCCGGAGCGGCGCCAGAAAAATGGTGCGGCGCTCACGATTCTTGGCGCGAAAGAAAACAATCTCAAGAATCTGGATGTGACGTTTCCGTTGGGCGTGATGACTGTGGTCACTGGCGTTTCGGGTTCGGGTAAATCGACTCTGGTCAATGACATCCTGTATCGCGCGCTGGCGCGGCAACTTTACAGGTCGCGAGAGAAGTCGGGAGAGCACAAGGCGATCTCGGGCGCGGAGAATATCGACAAGGTCATACGGATTGATCAATCGCCGATCGGGCGGACGCCGCGGTCGAATCCGGCGACCTATACCGGAGTCTTCACCGCGATTCGCGATCTGTATGCGATGTTGCCCGAGTCACGCGAGCGCGGCTACAAGGCAGGACGATTCTCATTCAACGTGTCCGGCGGTCGCTGCGAGGCTTGCCAGGGCGAGGGGCAGCGGCGTATCGAGATGAATTTTCTGCCCGACGTATACGTGTTGTGCGAAGTGTGCGGCGGGCGGCGTTATAACTCGGAAACGCTGGCGGTCAAATACAACGGGTACTCGATCGCCGACCTGCTGGAAATGCCGGTATCGGATGCGCTGCCGATTCTCGAAAACATTCCGCAGGTGAAGCCGAAGCTGCAGACGCTGGTCGACGTAGGGCTGGGATACATTCATCTGGGACAGTCGGCCGTGACGCTCTCTGGTGGAGAGGCCCAGCGCATCAAACTCGCGCGCGAATTGAGCAAACGGCAGACAGGAAAGACACTTTACCTGCTCGATGAACCGACCACAGGGCTGCACTTCGATGATGTTAAGAAGCTTCTGGACGTGCTGCATCGTCTAACGGACTTGGGAAATTCGATCATCATTATTGAGCACAATCTGGATGTAATTCGGAATGCCGACTGGATCATCGACCTCGGGCCGGAGGGCGGTGAGGACGGCGGCAGGATTGTGGCGCAGGGTACACCGGAGCAGGTGGCACGGGTGAAGAAGTCATATACCGGGCAGGCGCTGGCGGCTTATTTTGGAAGGGCTGTTCCCAGTTCTCAGGTGCCAGTTCCCAGTTAAAGGAATCGCTTGCCGAGATGATTCCGGTTGGATACATGGCGAAGCGGGTGGGGAAGAAACCTGATCGGTTTCGGGCTCCTCATGTTGTTGACATCTATTCGGTGAGCAACTGTCACTGCGAGGATTTTGCAGACTACATCAAGTATTGGAAGCACAATGGTTTTTGGTTTTTTGATTCGCCAGAAATCATAAGGGACGTGGCAAAGCAGAACTCGATTTCCCTTGAGGGAACGTCGTTGTTTTATTACGAAGCACATGAAATGGAGTTTGATGGCGATCGCTGGGGCCCTTGGTCACCGGAGCCATCTTTTCCGACAAACGTGGTTTTGCCTTCCGGGAAGCAACTTGAGGGCTTCGACGTAGTGAATTTCACGGCGCGAACATCGCCCGAATGCTCGGGGTTGTCATGCAGCAGTCTGGCAGCTGAACTTCATACGAATAGTCATTGTCTGTTTCCTTCCTTTGATGAGGCCGAGAAAGGTCTTAACGATGGGAAATTTGAAAACGCCGAGCCTGGTCCATTCCGCATATTCGCCGTGTATTCGGTAGACTGGTAATCATCGAAAAGGATCTATCTGTCTACTTCCGACAATCCACAGTTTGAATCGCACGCTCCTGTTGAAGGTGAACTGCACGCCAAGTTTGAAGGCGACTCGCCTCCGCTCGGGTTGAAAGCGGATGGCTCGGCTCCTGCCGAGCTGGCGCTGCCAAAAAGCAAGGAGAATCCCGTCTGGAATGGGTGGGATGTGCTGGCAGTCGTTGGGTTGGCGCTGGTGACGATCCTTGTGTCTCAGTTCGCCATCCTGCTGGCCGCTCATTATCTTTTGTATCCGCACGCCAAGCTAGAGGATCTGGCGACGCTCCATCCGATTCTGTTGCTGATCTCGCAGTTCGTGATCGACGCTTTTGTTGTCGCCTATATGGTGCTCCTCGTAGAAGGGAAGTATCACAAATCCTTCTGGCGGGCGATCCGGTGGAACTGGCCCAAATCGATGTGGGCGATGCTTGCTTTGGGGACGGCAACGTATTTAGTGCTCGCCATGCTGAGCAGTCTTCTGCCCATGCCCAAGAGCACCCCGTTCGACAATCTATTTCAAAATCGCCGGGATGCGTTCCTGCTGGCAATCATTGCAACCACGCTGGGACCCTTGATGGAAGAATTGTTTTTCCGCGGGTTCTTTTATCCGGTGGTGGCCAGACGTTGGGGGGCGGGTTGGGGGATTTTTCTTTCGGCGCTTCCGTTTGCTTTGATGCACATGCAGCAATATGGATACGCGTGGGGAATCCTCCTGGTCATCTTCGGCGTGGGAGTAGTGTGCGGGATCGTGCGGGCGGTCACCGGATCGGTGGCAGCCAGCGTCCTGGTGCACGTAGGGTACAACGGCACCCAGATGCTGATTGCGATCTTTCTCACGCGTGGGTTTACGCGAATGCCGAAGGGGCTGTTGGTGTGTTTCTTGGGCTAAGGGCCAAACTAAAGCCGCAATGATTTTGCGGCACTTATGGCGCAGGCTTTTAGAGTGTGCGTGAGAGCGCGTGTCGCCCCTACGGGACTCGTGGGTTCTGTCCGCAAGCTTACCCGGCACTGCCGTGCCGAGCTTTCACATGCCGCCGCTACGCGGCTGGAGTTTAGGTGGTGCTTGCTTTACCGCTTGCGTTCAAATGGTAGTTCTCACGCAGTTTCTTGAAGCCGCGGCCTTTCAAAACAGGATCCGATTAGAAGAATCGGATCCCATCAAAATGCATCGGATCAAAAACGGGTCTACACCCTTATTTTTCTGCAAACCGCTATCACAAAGACACCGACCTGTGTTCGCTCGCCTACTCAAATAGAGTTTTCGGGTATATTAAGCGGAAACCTCCGCGTGGGGCGGAGAACCGACCATTCTTCAATCCAGAAAAGGATATGCAGTCAGACCCGAAGATTTTGGCTGAAACACTACTGTCTGCTTCGATCCTGGAAGCAATACCCGATGCTGTAGCCGCGGTAAACCAGCAAGGCGTCATTATTCAGGTTAATTCCCAGACCGAGACTCTGTTCGGTTACACGCGCGACGAGTTGATCGGCCGGAGTGTCGAGATGCTGGTGCCGGAGCGGCAGCGTCCGCAACACCATCTGCATCGCGAGAGTTTCCATTCGCGGCCGAAGATCCGAAGAATGGGATCAGGTCTGGATTTGTACGGCAGGCGCCGGGATGGTTCTGAATTCCCGGTAGAGATCAGCCTTAGCCCCGTGGCGACGGGGAATCGCGCGATAGTTCTGAGTGTCATCCGCGATATCAGCGATCGAAAGCGCATCGAGCAAGAATTGCGGAGGGCGAATGGGGAACTGGAGCGGAGAAAAACCCGCGAGTTGCGCGATTCTCAGAACCGGCTGGCGCTGATTGTGGATTCGTCGCAGGACGCAATTATCGGCAAGAATCTCGACGGCATCATTACGCAGTGGAATAAGGGAGCAGAGCAGATTTACGGCTATACAGCTGAGGAGATTATCGGACGAAACGTTTCGGTGCTTTGTCCGCCCGACCGGCCCGATGAGATTCCTGGGATTCTGGAGAAGATACGTCACGGCCAACAGGTCGAATACTTCGAGTCGGTACGAATGACCAAGGACGGCCGGCGGTTGAATATGTCGATCTCGGTTTCACCTATTTACGACGCGGACGGGGGAGTTGTCGGGGCGTCGGCGATCGGACGCAATATCACCGCGCAGAAGAAGATTGAAGATCAGCTGCGCCAGTCGCAGAAGATGGAGGCAGTTGGACGGCTGGCGGGCGGCGTTGCCCATGATTTCAACAATCTGCTCGGGATTGTTACGGCTTGCACAGAATTGTTGCGTAGGCGTGTGGATATCGAAAGCCTGGAATATATCGACAACATTCGCGAGGCCGCGAACCGGGGAGCATCACTGACGCGCCAGTTGCTGGCTTTCAATCGCCGCCAGCCGGTGCAAACGCAGATCCTGGACTTAAATGACCGGCTGAGGGAAGTCAGCAAGCTTCTAAAACCGCTCATGGGCGACGACGTTGCAATTGTGCTGCCGTCGCGTTCAACGGCCGCGGTAGTTGAGGCGGATGCGGGGCACCTCGATCAGATCGTGCTGAATCTTGCAGTGAATTCGCGCGATGCCATGCCGCGCGGGGGCAAGTTCATTATCGAGACCGGGGTGTACGACCTCGACGAAGCTTTTGCGCGCGAGCATTCGATGACTCCAGGGCGCTATGTCATGCTGGCCGTCAGTGACAACGGCACCGGCATGGATGAGGCCACACGATCCCGCATCTTCGAGCCGTTCTTCACTACGAAAGAGAGCGGGAAGGGAAGTGGGCTGGGACTGGCTACCGTTTACGGCATCGTCAAGCAAAGCCGTGGGCACATATGGGTTTACAGCGAGGTTTCTCGTGGCACAACGTTCAAGATTTACTTGCCGAGCGCGGAACACAAGTTGGGATCAGGCACCGAGGTGCAGGCCGAAGCCTTGCCCGTCAGGCGTGAGGGTGCGACTCTTCTACTGGCGGAAGACGATGCCATCATGCGCAAGCTGACCCGCAAAATGCTCGAAGAGCATGGCTACAAGGTGCTGGAAGCGATCGATGGTGAGGCCGCGTTGAAAGTGATTTCCCAGAATTCGACGCGGATCGATTTGATCCTGACTGACGTTGTGATGAAGGGGATGAATGGGCCGGAACTGGTGCTGCGCCTAATGGACTCCCATCCGGAAATGAAAGTTATCTACATGTCTGGTTACACAGGGGAGCTCGTGGCGCACCAGGGATTGCAGAGTGGCATTCCACTTCTGGAGAAGCCATTCACAAGGGCTGCGCTACTAAAGGTTATTGATAAGGCGCTGGATTAGTGTGGTGAGGGCACTTCTGCCCGCAATGGACTGGGCGAGAGCAGAAATAAGGAGATGGTTAAATGTTCTCTCGTCTCAAACTGGAGCAGTTTGTCGATAGGGCCTGCCTTGTATTTCGTGGTTAGAGTTCGCGGGCAGGAGTGCCCGCGCCACACAAGCCACACAAGGCGGGGGCGATCCAGAGCCAGGGGTAGTCCTCTGGTTTCGTGACGAGACCTTTCCTGACTGGGTTTTGACGGATGTATTCTACCGTCTTGCTTAGGCTCTCATTTCCGCGCAAGACGTGGTCGAAGGATTCGTCCTGCCATACGGAGCCACGTCTCGCGAGTAGCTGATTAATGCTTCTGGCCGACGTGCCTTTGATGGCGCGGAGAATCTCGGGGAGCGCGAAGGTCCAGCCTTCAGCATCGCGCCGCGCTGTGAATAGAAGATGAGCATGATCGGGCATGATTACTGCAGCGTGAAGCGTGATTGTGACGGTGTTGTCGTGCAGGCAATGTTGCAGTACGACAGTTCTTGCTTCTGGTGAGAGCTTTAGAGGCTTGTGTGTGCGGAATGTGACGAAGAGTGGGCGATCGTCTTTTTGGTGGTGCGGTAGGTGGCGGCGATAGTGATAGCGGTGGAAGGTTGCGGCGGGCATGGCCACCTTCATCGTACAGTTGACGTTGTTGAGTTTCGTCGAAGAGGGAACCTTTTCTCGCCCCGCGGTTTCAAATTGGGAATGCGGTTTGCTCGTGGTTAGAGTTCGCGGGCAGGAGTGCCCGCGCCACACTAACCACCTCGCCACACTAACCACTTTTACTTGATCGTTACTGTCAGCAATTGCGCGCCGCTGACTACGTAGTCCAGCGAGGGGGTTGCGGTTTCGTCGACGTTCGATTCGGCGCTGACGATCATTTCCTGGTTGCCGCGCATGCCGTCCATTACGTTCATGACTGAGATCGGCAGGGTGGGCATGACCTTGTCGGCCACGCGCGCTTCCGGATCAGCTTCCAGCAGCGAGACGTAGAGGCGGTTGTTGGCGTGCTCTTTGTTCAGCAGGGCGATGGTCGAAGCCAGGTCCAGCTTGCGGCCGAATGCGGGGTTCGTGCGGTTCACGCGATCGAGTGTGTCACCGTCGCTCACGAGAATGCGCAGGTTTCCCTTGCTGGCCGAGGTCGGAATCTTCACCGCAATCTGGCGGACTACACGTTCGCCGCGATACGGAGCCAGCACGGTTTCCACGATGATCTGATCCCCGGGACGCGCCTCGGTTACATCGGTGCGGGCGCTCTCCAAGCGCGCCCAGCGGCGCTCACGGACGAGGTCGAAGTCGAGCTTCACGCTGTTTACTGCAGGAGCATTGTAGGGATTGTCGTAGATGCGTCCGAAACGCTCTCCCAGCGATAGGGCTGCGGCCATGGCAGCGGGCTGGCCGTTTTCCCCGGGCGTGAACATGTTCCGCAAACCGACTTCCGGAAAGCCTTTCACGTTGATGCTGGCGTTCAAGCGGTAAGTAATCTCTTCGCCGTATTCATTCACGCCATGCAGGGCGTTGAACACCGTGGCCATGATGGCTACTGGGCTGAGGCGCGGGTTGTTGAGTACCTCGTAATGAAATTCTTTCGTAGCGCCACCGCCGTGAATGGTCAGCGTCACTGGGATCATTTCCGGTTGCTTGCCAAGCACGCCGAGAATTCCAGTGTGACGGTCCTGCACAAAAACTCCGGCTCGTTCGGTGGTGTTAACGATCTTGAAGGCGTTCAGCGGCGAGGGCAGCGTGGCCAGCACCTGCGCCTTGTTCATGGGAAGATCGACGGAGCCGAACTGCAGCAGCGGATGCCCGCAGGCCAGCAGGCGTTGAGGATCGATGTAAGTGACGGTGCAGGTCGCGGCGATATCCATGTCGCCACGCACTAGGACCGCGCTGACGGCGGAACCGGCCTCGAGTGGCTCGGGTTGTTTCTCTTCACTAACAGAACCGGCGCCCATCACTGGCACGATTCCGGCCGAAGCGAACTGGGGGGCGAATTGGCGGACCGCTTCTTCGGAGAATCCGCTGAATACCAGCGGAGTTTCGATCGGCTTCAGGTAGTTGGCGAGATTTTGTACGGAGCCTGAAAAGGAAGTTGTGTCGCCGGGTGCGGCAGTCTTTCCAGCAGTCGTAACTACCGGTTTTACGGCGGAGGCTTCTTCCGCTGGAGATTTGTCGAGCGCGTTGATCTCGAGCATGTCGGCGATCGGGGTCACGCCGGCGATGGGCTCTTTCGAGAACTCGCCGATGCGAAATGCGAGCGCGCCCGCCAGTTTGCCATCAATGTAAACCGGGCTACCGCTCATGCCGGCGACCACGCCGGTGTACTCGACCTTCGGTCCATGCAAGCGGATCAGGATGATGTTGCCCCTGGGGCCGTTCACGTTGCGCAGAACTCCCAGGACTTCGAAGTCCATCGGCTCCGGCTTCACGCCCTGAAAAACGGTGTAAGCCACTCCTTGCATTCCGGCATGGATCTGATCCACCGGAATGGTGGGCTGAGCGGTTTGAGCGGTCAGGATTGTGGGTAGGGAAAGGCCAAGCGCGAAAAGCGTGAAAACGAACTTCCTCATTTTGAAGCCCCGACGAGGACCCGTGAATGGGTCCTGATAAGCTTAGATCCAGACCAACTGTGACACGTTGCACCGACTAGGGGACTGTCTGGGACCGGGCAAAAACATCCCAATTGCGAATCTGTGCGTCTATACTAGCATAGGGGCGTTGATGGGTTCACCATGTTTAATTATCGCAAATTGAAGATTTCTGAGTGTTTTAACACCTTTGGGTTGTGGGCTTTCGTTGGCTGTCTGGCCTGGACACTGGGGAGCGTCCCAGCGCTGTCGCAAAGTCAGTCTCCCGCGGCCCAGACCCCTTCCCCGTCGCCGGATAACGGCAAGCCCAAACAAGATGCCCCTGCCGAAGCCGGGGGGCCAACCGACAACGTGGGGCCCTACGCGATCCCCAAGAAGAAGATAGAAGAGGCACCGCCTCCGCCTCCGCCGGTGACGCCGAAGAAGGTCGAAGACCTTCCTGACTACTCTCTCAAGGTGAACGTTCCACTGGTGAACGTTGACGTATTGGTAACCACCAAGGACGGCGGGCAATTCATCCCGGGGCTGAAGAAAGAGAACTTCCGGGTCATGGAAGATGGGGTTCAGCAGCAGATCAAGAATTTCAACGTCTCGCAGGCGCCGGTTACTGCCGTGCTCCTGGTGGAGTTCGCGTCAACGAACTACGTCTTTATGACCCAGGCGCTGCAGGCATCTTATGCGTTTGCGAATACGCTGAAGAAAGATGATTGGGTGGCGGTAGCCTATTACGACATGCAGCCGCACATCCTGGTGGACTTCACACAGGATAAAAAGGCGGTCTACGGAGCGCTGAATCAGTTGCGCATTCCGGGATTTGCGGAGACCAACCTGTTCGATGCGCTCTACGACACGCTGGACCGGCTCGACCGCGTGGAAGGCAAGAAGTATGTCGTCCTGGTGACGACCGGGGTCGACACTTTTAGCAAACTCACGCTCGACAAGATCATGAAGAAGATCAAGGACACCAAGGATGTGACGATCTTCCCCATCAGCGTGGGATTCATCGTGCGCGAGTATTGCGATACCCATCCAGGCTATTGTCGTAACGCGCATGGCATGGGAATTCCCGTCGGACACATGGACTACCTGCAGGGCGACAACGAAATGCGGACTTTCGCTGCAATGACCGGTGGCCGGGCGTACTTCCCGCGCTTTGAAGGCGAACTGCCGGAATTATTCGGCGACATCTCGAATGACATTCGCAACCAGTACACGATTTCGTATTCGCCAACGAATACGAAGCTGGACGGAACCTACCGCAAAGTGAAGGTTGAAGTGGTCGCTCCTGATGGCGGACAGTTGAAGGTCAAGGACCAGAAGGGCAAGGATCACAAGCTCGACGTGGTGGCGCGCGAAGGATATACGGCGAAACACACTGTGGAGTAAGGTTTGGTTGCTCGGCGCGGCGAGGTAATTCTGCGCCAAAGTAGCAGCCGGCAACGTAGCTCAATGCACGTGGAATAGACGATCGAGCAGAAAGAACACGGCAGCGCCCACGAAAACCAGCAAAGCCATCTTCATCGCCGGTTCCTTGTTGACCTCGGGCACCAGATCCGACGCCGCAACATAGATCGTAACTCCCGCCGCGAGAGGCAGCCCGGCTCCGACATGATGGCGGAAAATCGCCATCGTCAAAACTCCCGCCAGAGTTGATCCCCCCAAGACAATGGACGCGCCCCAAGCCGTACCCCGACTGCGGCCGCTGGCCAGCATGACGGAACTCACGGTAAATCCTTCGGGGATTTTGTGCAGGAAGATGGCGAGGAAAATCAGCCAGCCGAGCACGTTCGAAACAAGAAATCCGGACGCGATCGCGATGCCGTCGAAGAACGTATGAATGATAAGCCCCAGCAGGACTGAGTAGCTTTTGTGCGAGTGAACGAACTCGTCGTGATGTGTCTCCTCACCAAAGTGAAAGTGCGGAGTAACCGTATGCTCGAAGAAGTGAATGATCAGATAGCCAAGCAGAACAAGTAAGGCAGCCCCTCTTCCGCGGAGCTCGAGACTCTCCGGAATCATCTCCACCAGCGCGGTGGCGAGCATGAACCCCGCACCCAAGGCGACGAAGTAGCGCAGGTAGCGCCGCTCCCAGTGCCGCTGCACAATAATCGCTCCGCCGAAAACGTTGGCGGCAGCAGCGGTAAGACCTAGGAGGATGCTCGTCAGGATGGGATTCATGGGCCGACAGCCGGGATCATACCAGCTTCCGCCGCCGACCTCACAAAGTGGCGATCAGAGGCTATCCGCTATGCCGGATGTGCATCACGTCGCCATCCTGCACGATGTAGTCCTTGCCCTCAAGGCGCAACGTTCCCTTGGCCCGGGCATTCGCTTCTGAGCCGGCTTCGAGGAGTTGGTCCCAGCGGATCGTTTCTGCGCGGATGAAGTGTTTTTCCAAGTCAGAGTGGATGGCTCCTGCCGCTTCCTGCGCGCGCGTACGGGCAGGAATCTGCCAGGCACGGCATTCATCTTCACCCGCGGTGAAGAAAGAGATCAGGCCCAGCAGTTGGTATGTCGTGCGGATCAGGCGAACGAGTCCGCTTTCTTTCAGTTCATAGCTCGAAAGAAATTCAGCCGCGTCGGCGTCGCTCATCTCGGAGAGTTCGGCTTCGACCTTGCCGCAGATAGCCGTCGCACCGGCATTCGGGCGGGCCGCGATATCGGTCAGCTTGTACTTGCCGACTGCTTCTTCGAGTTGTTTCCCGAGTTCGCTCGATTCGCCGATGTTCAGCACGTACAGAATCGGCTTCTCACTCAGGAACATGAAGCCGCGGAGGCGCTTTTTATCCTCGGGCGTCATCTGCATTTCACGGAGAGGCTTCTCCGAACCGAGATGCGCGTTGGCGCGCTTCAGCAGTTCGAATTCCTTCTCCAGATCGGGAGTCTTCATCTTCTTCAGATCTTTTTCCAAACGCTCGAGCCTCTTCTCGATCTGACCCAGATCACTGACCATGAGGTCGAACTCGACATTCTTGATGTCGCGCAGGGGATCGATTTCGCCCACGTGAGGAATCGCCGGATCGTCAAAGACCCGGATGACATGGGCCAGAGCGTCGACCTGACGAAGGTGGCCGATGTAGGCGGTCTCCTTCAGAGCGTCCTGCCCGATTGCGCCCACGTCAACGTATTCGACGGAAGTGTGGGTGAGTTTCTTGGGGTTATAGAGAGCGGCAAGGCGATCAAGGCGATCGTCAGGAACCTTGGCGACGCCGATATGGGCCTCGCGAGGATTGGCCTGGGCGGAAAGATGGGCCTTGGTGAGAATTTGAAACAGAGATGTCTTGCCTACCTGGGGCAGGCCGATGATTCCAGTTTTCATAAAGGGTCGTGGCTATTCGCTGTAATTTGTTGCTTCGCCGAATTAAGGACAGGGTGATCGCGTGCTGCGCTCCCACGCAGAAGCCTTCGGCGAGCATCAATCAACCTTTCAGATTAAATCATTCAGACAGGTGGGGGAAGAACTGCTGTGCGGGTGCGGCCGGCATCCCGAAAAAACTTAGTGTGTGGCGGCCACCGCCGCTGCTGTGGGAGTAGCAATCTTCACAGAATCAGGCTGGGTCCAGACGGCCTTGCCGCTTGTCAAGTCTACCCGGTTCATTGTGACCGTAAGCTGCTGATGATCCACCTCAACCATCAGGTAGTGATAATTCACTTGCTTGCTTTGAAAGGGATCGTCTGCGGCTCGCTCGATCGGGTAAGCGTGTGCTGCTCCGCCTCCGGTGACAAAGTAGGTGACGCCGCCATGCTCGTGGCGCTCGTAGTTGTGGACGTGCCCGCTGAACACCACCATGCGGAAATGTGCGTGCGGCTGCCGATCCTCCAGTATTTTTGCTAATGCCTGTTCAGGGACGCGCGCCGAGTGTCCTCCACCGAATTTCTTTCCATCGGACGAACTGGTGTAAGGCGGATGGTGGAACATGAGAAAGACGAAGTCCACATCGGCAGGAACGTGATCCAGTTTGTCTGCCAGCCACTGGCCCTGCGGACCGGCGAGTTCGTCCTGGGAACTGTCGAGCACCAGGATAAGAGTATTCGCGGCGCGCACCGAATAGTAGCGGCTGTTCTTCAGTTCGGGGAAGCGCTGGAAGTAGTTGCCTAAGGCTACCTTTGGATCTCCATGTAAATCGTGATTGCCCAGCGCAGGATAGACGTTGATCTTCTTCTCGCGTAAGACGCTGGTTTCGTGGTCCCACACCTTCCAGTCATTTTCGTCGTAACCGTTGTAGACGATATCCCCGGTGAAGCAGAGGAACGCGGGATTCGCTTCGGCAATCGCGTTCACCAAGGCAACCCGCACCGGGGGATTCGCAGCTTCTGTGTCTTTAGGATCGTGAAAGCGTGTGTCACCGTAGGCAACAAAGCGGAAGGGCGTCTTTATATCCAGATGCAAATCAACGGGAGCAGAAGTCTGGACGGTCGAATTCTTCGTGCAGGAGGGGAGAAGCACCAGAGTCGCGGTCGCCACAAGAGCGACCACGACGAATGGCAGAGGTTTACGTCTGAAGTTCATAGGAAGATTTTTCCAGAAGGACCTATTGTCCCACGACCAGCACTTCGAACTGGCCGTTTTTCGGCGGTGAAGAGGAAACGATTCAGAACTTAACACGAAGCATGAACTGAATCTGCCGGGGCAGTCCTGTCCCGGTGTTCGGGGAAGCGGCATTGTCGTTGTTGTTGTTGAAATTCACAGTGGAGCTGATCACCCCGAAGGTTGAGTCAGCCGATAAGTTGCTCGGGGTTTGTCCAGGTGTGTAGACGAGGGTGAAGTTGCCCGGATCGCCCAGTTGCACGTGATTGAAGATGTTGAAAGCCTGCACGCCAAACTCCATCTCGACCCGCTCGGTCAGCTTCGTTTGCTTGCTGAGCGCCATATCGAACTGCCAGTAATTCAAAGCCCGAATCAGCCCGTTTCCGGCATTTCCATAGCGAGTAAAATTTCCGTTCGCATCCAGCGGCGGAGCCTGGAAAGCAGCGGCGTTGATCAGAGGAGCGCCTGGCGCAAAGGGAGTGGCCGGCCGCGGACTGGGCAAGGTCAGCGGCACTCCCGGAATGACATCGGGTCGCTGGTCCGTCTGATCGTTGCCATCGGGAAGGAGATAGCTGTAAGGAAGTCCGTCAAAGGGCCCTCCGCTTATGTTGCCGCTGAGGTCCATCTTCACGGTTAACGGATGGCCGGTGTGCCAAAGGCCGACGCTGCTCAGGCTCCAGCCGCCGACGATTTTTCCAATCACGCCAGGACTGCTCAAATAAGGCTTGCCCGGGCCGAAGGGGAGCTCGTAGACCGCATTTACGGCCACATTGTTGCGCACATCGAAGACACTCGGGCCTTTGTCGCAGGGCAGGCAATTCACGTTCTCCGGTCCGTTGGACTCACCCCCTCCTACGGAACCATCGTTGATGGAATGCGACCAGGTGTAGCGTGACTGAAACGCGAGGCCTTTGCTGAAGCGGCGCTCCAGAGATAGACCAAGGGCGTTGTATGTGCTGGAGCCGGCATCATGCTTGAAGTCCACGGAACCAAATGGATCGGGATTGTTGGCGTCAGGATAATACTGATCCAGTGGCCGGACGCAATCGCCATCGACCGCGTTGAGGGTAACCGGAGTCGTGCACAGATTCACCGCGCCGCGAGAGAACAGCCGTACACCGCGGCTCCCAAGATACTGGGCGGAGGCCAGGAAATTAGAGGGTAACTCGTGTTCGACGGTCAGTCCCCAAGTCTCGGCATACAAGTCCCGACGGTCCTGCCGCTGGAGCGCACGTGGGTGTGAGGCCTGTTTTTGAGTAGTCACGCCGGAAAGATCCGGCGTCGTTTGTTCGAATGCAGGATCTAAGGGAATCTGCTGGTTGACTTTTACGCGAAACGTGTCGCTCTCCAATCCCGCGTTCAAATCGTCATTCTGCGCCGCGCCGTGGTAGATGCCAAAGCCTGCGCGAATCACCGTTTTCCCGTGAAGTGCGCCCGGTGCCCAGGCCACGGCAATCCTAGGATCGATGTTCTTGTAATTCGGGTTGTACAGGGCGGGGTTGGTAGGGCAGGGCGGAGTGTTGATCGGACCCGAACCTGTCGGCACTGGGGAGGTGTTGAATGACCCTGACCCCAGGCAGACTCCGTGAAACTGATTAAGGTCAAACACCGTAGTGCGGTTCGTCGCCTCGTGCGCAACGCCGTAATATTCCCACCGCAGACCTGCCGTCAGGGTGAGAGTCGGCGTTACTTTCCATTCATCCTGGAAGTAAGGCATGTAGAACATACGGCGCAGGCCATGGCAACACCACGGCGCAATGTAGGTAATGTTGGAAAGGAGTGCATTCGCCATATCATCAGGGCTGGAGAAACTGAGGACGTTATCTTCGGTTTGCCCTTGATTAAGCCGGACACGACGGATCTCTATGCCGGTTTTGAAGGCATGCCGGCCACGAGTCCAGATCACGTTATCGACCAGTCCGAAGGTTGTGCCGACTTCAATGTCTGCCGTGTTGTCGTTGAGCCCGACGAAGTTAGAGGTGCTTACCGCGAAAGGCAGGGCGCTTGCCTGCGGGTTATGATAGGGCGCGCGATTGATGTAACCCTTTGTCTCATTGAAGAGTTGCGGAGTAAACGTGTGTTGTAGAGCCACCAAGTAATTCGCCGGGTGATTAATGGTCTGCAGTTTGTCTTCCGGCAGGCTGCTGCCATTGGGCGCATCCACCAGACTGATGTCGCGTTGCGCTCGACCGTAAAGCGAAGTATTCATGTTGATTTTATAGTCGGCCCGAACGAGCCATGTGTCTTCATGAATGGTAGTGGGCGTGGCGGCAGTCACCAGGTCGGCATTCGGATCGGAAGTCGCCGTGAACGCGGTGTCGGGGTAAGTAAAACGAGATGCGCAAGTCCCGATTGTCCCAACTGAGGCGCGCCATGGGTACGCTTGCATGATGGTGCACATTTGCGGCGAGTTCGTCAGAACGTATTGCTGGTAAGGAACGGTGAGGTTGCCCGACGACAGTTGGCCACAACAGATGCCGGAAGGAACGGCAAATTGCTGCGTGGTCGACTGTAACTGGCGGAGTCCCTCGTAGTTGATGAAGAAGAAAAGCTTATCCTTCTTGATCGGGCCACCGAAGGTCATGCCATACTGCCCCATGCGAAACGGAGGTACGGCAGGGTTGCCCGCGAGGTTGTAGTCATTGAAGTTTCGAGCGTCGAATACGGAGTTTCTGAGGTAGCCGAAAGCTGTGCCGTGCCAGTCGTTGGTCCCGGACTTGGTAACGACATCGATCTGTCCGCCCGCCTGGGTGCCGTACTCTGCGTCGTACAGACCGCTGTTGACGCGATACTCTTCGATCGCATCCTGAGAAATCTGTAGACGGGTTTGCGATTTCTGCGCTTGCTCCTGAATACCGCCCGCATCCACACCATCGAAGGAGAAGTTGTTGTCATCGCGGGCTCGGCCGGCGAAACGGATGGTACGTTGGTCGCCGCCTCCGTCGTCCTGGGCAAAAGGGGCAAGGAGGGTAAAGCTGGCCCAGTCGCGTCCGTTGTTGGGAAGTTCGGAGATTTGGGTTGTATCAATGACCGTCGCAGCTTCGGCTGATACGCGGTCCGCCGGTGCTGTGGTGGCCTTGACCTCGATTTTCTCGTTGATGGCACCGACTGCCAGCTGGACATCCAAGGTGCGAGTCTGGCCCACGCGGACAATTACATCCTCGACGATCTTGGTCTTAAAGCCGTTGGCCGTCGTCGTTACTGTGTAGTTCCCGACTGCCAGTCCCGGAAAACGGTAATATCCCTTCGAGTTCGTGTGTTGATCTTCGCTGAGGCCGGTGTCGACCGCGAGCACTTTAACGGTGGCGGCGACGATCACGCTCCCGGAAACATCGCTGACGGTACCTTCGAGCACCGCTCGGTCCACCTGTGCATAGGCTTTGGGCGCTCCAATGAATAATGGGATGGCGACCAGGAGTGCGAGCGAGAGGCGGAGGGCGGAGGGGGTGTGTCCGAGCGATTGAGAGTGCATGGCTTAAACTCCTTCCGGCGCAAGAGAGGCCGAATCGAGGAACAGAGTAATCAGAACGATGAGCCGCCACCGTTCGAGACTTGTATCTCCGGGCACATCAGCTGAGGGTTGTTATGAAGAAGGATCCTAGAGCCGGACTGTGACGCAGGCGTGAACATCAAGTTAATATTTTTTCAGATTCAGAAGCGCTATTTTTGGCCCCGAACTACACTAATGTGAAGATCTGACCGTTCTTCGGTCAGAGGTAGTTGATTGCGATGAAGCTACTGATTGTGGAAGACGAAGTGCGCATGGCCGATCTTCTTCGGAAAGGGTTGACCGAAGAGGGCCATACGGTGACGTGCGCCTCTGATGGGGCGGAAGGGCTTGCGCTGGGCCGGGACTATGAGTTCGACGTGATCATCTTGGATGTCATGATGCCGAAACTCAGCGGATATGATCTGGCCAAGCGCTTGCGGTCCCAGCGAGTTCAGACTCCGATCTTGATGTTGACCGCGAAGGATTCGGTGCCTGACATCATCCATGGTCTGGATTTAGGTGCCGATGACTACATGACGAAGCCGTTTTCATTTGCCGAACTCGTGGCGCGGCTTCGGGCGGTAAAACGCCGGGCCGTGGCGGCGCACGATCCGCAGTTGAGGATTGCGGACCTGGTCCTGAATCCCGCCAGCAGGGAAGTGTTTCGCGGGGAAGAGCATGTCTCGTTAACCCGCACCGAGTACAGCCTCCTGGAGCGGCTGATGTATCGTTCGGGCAAGGTTGTGTCGCGGCGCTCGCTCATCGAGGCGGTGTGGGGTTTCGAAAAGGAGATTGAGGGGAATACTCTTGACGCATTCATGCATCTGCTGCGCAACAAGGTGGATCTGCCCGGCCGGCCAAAATTGATCCACACGGTGCGCGGTGTTGGTTACATGATTCGCTCGGATGAGAAGGCATGAGAAAACTTTCCATTGGAGTGCGGCTCACGCTCTGGTACGTGGCCATCTTCGCCGTGGGAGAGTTAGTCTTCGGCGCAAGCATGTTCCTCATCCTGAGACACAATCTCTACGATCTGGTCGATGACGGCCTGGAGAGCCAAATCGAAGACTTACGAAACTTTCTCGGAGCACAGCAAAAGGATGCCAGCACAGCAAAGCTTCGTGACGAGATGGCTGCAATCTACGAACATGAACACGCGGGCGATTTTCTTGCGGTCCACGACGAGAACGGCGAACAGATTTACCGTTCCAGGTTCCTCCAGGCGCATGAGTTGGTACCCTCGCAGCCCGATCAGGGGAACCGCCCCCTGATCCGAACCCGGCGCATTAACGGAGAACATTTCCGCTTTGCTTTCGAGAAGCTCAATGTCGACGGACGCGTTTACACCCTCGAAATGGGCGCTCCGGCCGATGATGCCTTCGAGACTCTTCAGCTCTTTCGTTCGTACCTGCTGATCTTCGCTCCACTCTTGCTCGTGGTGTCCACCGGGGTAGGTTACTGGATGAGCGGCAAAGCCCTGGCGCCTATGGATGCGCTGGTGCGAACGGCGCGGGATATCAGCGGAACCAATCTCAACCGCCGGTTGCAAACGCTGAAGACCGGAGATGAACTGCAGCGGCTCACGGACACGTTGAACGAAATGCTGGATCGTATCGAGTCGGCATTTCAGAAAATTACACAGTTCACCGCCGACGCTTCCCATGAGCTGCGCACGCCCGTGTCTCTTATTCGCACGGAAGCGGAACTGGCGCTGAGAAGGTCGCGCACGGAAACTGAGTATGAGGAATCGCTGCGCCAGATTCTGCAAGAGGCCGAACGAACCACACTGCTGATCGAGCAGTTGCTGGAGTTGGCTCGCGCCGATTCCGGCCGCGGATCCTTGATCATGCAACCGGTGGATCTGCCGGCAGTCTTGCGCAGCGTTGTCAGCGGTTGGCAGCAGGTTGCTGAAGCGCGTAATCTCGAATTTTCAACCGACATCTACAAACTGGACGCTTCCGTCATGGGTGACGCGACCCTTCTTCGCCGGCTGGCAGACATCCTTCTCGACAACGCCTTCAAGTACACTCCGTCGCCGGGTTCGGTGCGCCTTGCGCTCGAACTTCGAGAAGAAACGGCTGTCATCACGGTGCAAGATTCCGGAGCGGGAATCGCCCAAGAGGACCACGAGAAAATCTTCGAACGCTTCTACCGCGTCGACAAAGCTCGCAGCCGGGGCCAGGGAGGAGTTGGACTTGGCCTGGCTATTGCGGAGTGGATCGTGTTGCAACATCGGGGGGCTATATCCGTCGAAAGCCGGCCTGGCGAGGGCGCCACTTTTCGCGCAGAACTCCCGTTGATCGCCGTCGGTGTGCCGAGTCCCTTGCTGACGAAGTGAGACTCCAAACGGAAATTCCTTCGGCGCATCAACTGCGTATTGAAATCCGCATGTGCTGCCGTAGAAGGCTTCTCCCTTTGCATATGGCTGTTTCCAAAGATCAACATGATACGACCCAAGAGTGCCACCTGATCGCGGAGCCGCTCAGGCGACCTCTCGTCTTTGCAACCGTATTGCAGTTTCCATAGCGGCCTCAGCCTTCAAGCTTTGGAGATCTCGCGAGATGGTTACAGTGGCGAGAGTGCGACCGCCCTTCTTGTACACCACGGCACAATCGCGCGCATCGAGGCTCCCATCAATCTCAATAGCGTCCCACGTCTCGGCGTGGCCCACATAATTGATAGCCACGTCGTAATGTTGACTCCAGAAGAATGGAACGGCGTCAAATTTTTCACGACGGCCAAGAATATTCTTAGCTGCTACTTGTCCCATGCGCTCAGCAACCACCCAATGCTCGACGCGAATTCGCTCGCCGGAGTGTGGATCGGGCCAACGGGCGGCATCGCCTGCTGCGAAGATTCCGGCCACACTGGTTTCGAGGTATTCGTTGACTTCGATACCCCGATCGATCGCGAGTCCGGCTTGCTCGGCCAAAGTCAGCGATGGCCGCACTCCGACGCCTAAAACGATGAAGTCTGCTTCCAAATGTGTTCCGTCGGTTAAGGTGACTGCGCGACCATTGACCCCGCTGACGGTGACTCCCAGATGAAAGGCAACGCCGTGAGCTTCGTGAAGCTTGCGGATGAATTGGCCAACATCAGCTCCCATTATGCGTTCGAGCGGCTGACTGCCAGGCGCGACTACATCTACAAAGATTCCGCGGGTGCGCAGCGACGCGGCAACTTCCAAGCCAATAAAGCTGGCACCAACGACTACCACACGCTTTGCAGAACTAGCCTTGGCAATGATCGCTTTGCTGTCAGCGAAAGTACGGAGATAGTGGAGCTGAGAATCGGTCGCTCCTTCGATGGGCAAATGGACGGGGTCGGCTCCGGTGGCCAACAGGAGGGCGCCAAATTCGAGCGCCTTGCCATTCTCAAGGACGATCCGCCGCCCTTTCGTATCAAGCGATGAAACCCGTGACTGAAGGAGAAGATCGATCCCGCGGTCGCGATAGTAATCCGAAGGCCGCAGAGGAATCCACTCTTCTTGAGCCGTGCCAGCCAGGTAATCCTTGGAAAGATTCGGACGATCTACTGGCGGCGAGGCGTCGGCACTCACGATGGTAAGAGGACCGTCGTAGCCCTCTCGGCTCAGCATGTCGACCGCAGCCAGACCCGCGGCGCCACCGCCCACAATCACGACCGAGCTTGGATCCTGCGTGAGGCGATTGGGCGCCTGTGGCGAGACCTTCTCACGAACAAAAATCCTGTCGCCCAATCTTTCCACTCGCCAACAAGGTACTGGATCAAGAGCCGGTGCCCGCAGCGCTTCGCCATTCCGAAGACTGAAACAGGCATGGTGCCAGGGACAGCGCACGGTGTCGCCCACAATTAGGCCTTCCGTGAGCGGGCCACCGTAGTGGGTGCAGTGGGCACCAATGGCAAAAAACTCATCACCGCGGCGGCCCAGAACCAATTCCTCGCCGTCGGCCTGGCCTAATATCATGCTGCCATCGCGGAGATCGCGAATCGGAAATCCATTTCTGAAATTGGGTTTGTTCGTCTCTGGTGTCTCTGCCATGATTTCGCTCCTGTTCCGACTTAGACGCTACTCTGGATTGACGACGCTGGCTGTCATCGAGCCGATGGTCCGGTTCATGCTACTCAATCTCCCTTAGGCAGGCCGAGAGAGTGTGGCACGATAATCAGCGGCGAATTTCTCAATGCCTTTGCGTGTGAGTTCGTGTTGTATGTCAAACGCTTCCAACGGTCGCTCCAAGTCAAGCTCCTCATAAGGGATCGGTTTACCGGAAGACTTGTACTGAAACTGTTTGTCCGGCATCGGGAAATTCTTGCTCGCCCATCCGGGCGGTGCATGTTCGATGCTAAGCCGAGCCCGGCAGGATGTCGAAATCGACTCAACCATTTGGCTGAACCCACGGATCAGGATGCCGCGATGCCGAAAAGATTCCAGATCGGTGATCACGTGCGATGGAATTCGGCAGCACGTAGGATTACTTACCGGGAGTCTCTGCGTGCAAACTTCGTACCGAGCTACCGGGTCAGCGTTCGGCTTCGATGCCTAGTTTCGCGAGTCGCTCCACTGGACGCGCCAGTACAGCTTTGTCGCCCCTCGTTACGATGGGCCTTTGGATCAGTTCAGGATGGTCGGCCATGATCCGCACAAGTTGATCATCACTCAAGTCTCGTCCAACTACGTGTTGTCGGTAGGACTCCTCGTTCGTTCTCAAGGCGTCTTGTGGTTTCAACCCAGCACTCCGAAGCAGTTGCTTAAGCGCGTCGAAGGAGAGCGGCTCCGCCAGATAGTTGATGGCCTGGTAATCCACACCTTTCGCAGTCAAGACCCTCTTGACCTCGCGGCACTTGCTTCAAGTCGGCTTCTCGTAAATCGTGACTTTGGTGGACGCCATTTCACCGCCTCGCTCTCTTGCTCAATCAGGCGGCGTCATTTGTCGCCTGAACGCATCTTACCCTGAGGAACGTGCCTAGCGGATCTCGGCAAAATTGACAAGCTCTCGCTCCCGTTAATCCTGATCGAGGGGCGCGAGCGCTCCGGGCATATGTCGATGACGGAAGAGCCTGGGAAATTTCTTCTCACAATAGCCGCCAATATACTTGCGATCGACGACTGCGAGGCGCTTGCCTTCGCCAGCAAATGTCCAGACAGCGACGGCCGGAGCCCGTGCCACCCCCAAGAATCACCAGATCAAATTCTTCCGGCTGGGTCTTGTTAAGTACCTGAGCGGATGAGGTACTTTCGGTGCTGCATCACGCGACTTTTCCTTTCTGAGCGACAGGCTCATTTTTCGTTTGCATTGATTTGACGAGATCGGCTGCCGACGCACCTTCGAGCGACAGTCCATAGCCGACTTCCCGGACAATGCGCTCTTTCAACGGTTGAATGAAATGTACGCGTGTATTGCGGCGGGTCACTTCCGGGGCCTTCAAGTACAACTTGGCCAATTCTCGTGCACGGCTGAGCGCTTTACCGTTCGGCACGACTTCGGCAACCACTCCCCATTCGTGCGCGGTTTGCGCCGTAAGCGGCTGTGGATTCAGCAGGAACGCCTCGGCTCGTCCCGCTCCAGCGCGATAACTCCAAGTGGTGAAAATTCCGTCGCCGGGCGCGACGCCCTGGGAGAAGTGGGCCACATCCTGGAAAGTCGCGCCGTCTGCCGCCACAATTACACTGGCAAGTAGCGCGTAGTCTGAGTGCACGTGGGCACGTCCCTCGATTGCCGCGATGACTGGGACGCGTATGTTGGCTATGTTTTCCAAAGCCTGAACACCTTCATCGTGAACTTGGCTCCAAACGCCAGGATCGGCGGCGTTGCCGAAGGAGGACCAGTCGACATCAGTAATGAACTCCCCACCGGCACCCGTGAGAATTACGATCTTGTTCGCGCGATCTTGCGAAATTCGGTAGAACCCATCGACAAATTCCGTGTGAGATTGCGCGGTCATAATGCACGGCCCGCCGTTGGTGTGGACTTCAGCAACCAGCACGCCTTTGTCATCTCGTGTCAGCTTTAGGTTGTGGTACGCATTGAAGTAGTCACTCTGAACTTGCATCGTATTCTCCTTTCGATGTTGCCCTGACTGCGTTGTTATTGCGAGGTCAACATTGCCCTCAGGTAGCTACAACGAGACCGCCCGCGGCCCGAATGACCTCTCCCGTGATCCAGGCTGATTCGTCTGACGCTAGGAACACCGCCAACGGGGCGATATCTGTGACGCGACCGAGTCGGCCAAGCGGCGTCTTCCCTGCCAGGACGACGCCGGCACCACCCTCAAAGGTTCCCGCCGCTACATTGCCTTCGGTTTCTGTATGCCCCGGAGAGATGGCGTTGACGCGGATCTTGCGCGGTGCTAGTTCGAGCGCCAATCCCTTGGTCAGTGTTTCGATGGCTCCTTTCGTGGAAGCGTACAACAGGGCTCCTACCACCGGATGCGAACCCACAATGGAGCTGAGATTGATGATGCTCCCCCCATCGACCCCGAACCGCTTGATCGCCTCCTGTACGGTGAGAATTGTTCCGAGAACATTGACGTTGTAGTGGAGGTGAAAGCTCCCTTCGGTGATCTCCGCCAAGGCGCCGAAGCGAAATACTCCGGCGTTGTTGACCAAAACGTCTAGTCTTCCGAATGCAGAATCCACTTCTTTGAATAGTCGCGCAACATCTGCGGCCTTGGACACGTCGGCCCCGATCGCGACCGCCCGGCCTCCTTTGTCGGTGATCGCCTGAGCGACGCGTTCAGCGCCTTCCCGGTCGGAGGAATAGTTCAAAGCCACGCGCGCGCCGGCCTCTGCGAAGGCCGTTGCAATCCCAGCGCCTATGCCCTTGGAGGCGCCCGTCACGATTGCCACTTTCTTAGATAGTCTACTCATAGTTCACCTTTCTTTTTGATCCCGACTCACCAAATACCCGAACGCCAAGGCTGTGTATCCTGCCTCTCCCTTCCATCTTCTTGGCCTTACGAGTGATTTTGAACGGCGCCGCCCAAAATGTCTCACGCAACGGTTCGTGACTTGATGTGAGGTTCTAACCTCAGTGTTGTCATGGTCACTTCGCGATGCCGCAAACCAGGCTCTCAAACATCCATCAAATCCGATCTCTTCGGATAGATGTCACGTACTACACGCACACGGTTTTCGATGAAGGGTTCACCAAGAAGATTCAAGCACTCAATGACATGTGTTTGAAGGGATGCGCTGCTCCCCCTCTTCATGAACGCCCAGGATGCTGCTGGTCAGCTGCACGTCCGGAAACAGCTCAAACCCCCAGAAACAGATGCTATGATCGCGGCGGGAGTCACCAATGGAACCGACAAAACCCAAACTTCCGCATGAAGCCATCGAACTCTACAACGATTTCATTCATGGTGAGATTAGTCGTCGCGCCTTTATGGAGGGCATACAGCGACTAACGGGCGGTCTGGCGGCGGCCACGGTTATCAATGCATTGATGCCGAATTATGCGCTGGGCCAGCAGGTTTCCCGCAACGATGATCGAATCAAGGCCACTTACGAGACCGTTCCCTCCCCCAAGGGGAACGGAAGCATCAAGGGATATCTCGTGCGCCCAGTCAGTGCCGACACCCGCTCCGAGACTGCAACGAAGCTGCCCGGCATCATCGTCGTTCATGAGAATCGAGGTCTGAACCCGCATATCGAGGACATCGCTCGGCGGTTTGCGCTAGCCAACTTCATGGCATTTGCGCCCGACGGCCTTACTTCTCTGGGCGGCTATCCGGGAGACGACTACAAGGGCGGCCAGATGTTCAACAAGGTCGACAAGGAGAAGATGTCTGAAGATATGGTGGCCGCGGCTATGTGGTTGAAGTCGCGCCCTGACTGCACGGGAAGGATCGGCGCTACTGGCTTCTGCTATGGGGGTTCGACCGCTAACATGCTAGCGGTGCGACTGGGATCGGACCTGGCGGCAGCGGCGCCGTTTTATGGCGGTCCTCCCGCCCCAGACGAGATCCCGAAAATTAAGGCGGCGATCCTGGTGCATCACGGAGAACTCGACACCCGGCTGGCAGCTACGTGGCCGGCGTACGACAAGGCGCTGAGCGCGGCGAATGTTCCGCACGAAGGCTATATTTATCCCGGCGCCGTACATGGTTTCAATTGCGACGCGACGCCGGAACGGTATAACAAAGCCGCGGCTGATCTAGCCTGGCAACGCACGATCGACTGGTTTAACAAATACGTGCGTGGCTAATTCCGCGGGTACAATCTGCCATGTTGGACGCGCCCGAACCGGTTCGAGTGCCTTTTTGCCCGATTCATGGCTGCATAGCAGGCTTCGCCCTGAAGATGCCCTTGAAGCTTTCGCGGTACTGAATGAAGACCAATATCCACAGTACAGAGGCCACCAGTGCCGGAGCAATGCTCGCCGGCGCAAGCGTCAGGTGAAACGCAAGGATGTCGTTTCTCGCCTCAGACGAAGCCCGGTGGCTCACCGGAGAGATCGTCTTTGGGAGCGGCGGTCTCCGCTAAATTTGCAGAAGGAGCGGCAAAATGAATAATTCAATGATGACTACGGGAGCGGGGAATGTCCCGGTCCTGCATCGTACTATTGTTGTTCACTTGCTGCGCTCTCCTGAGGGAACGACGATGAGAGTTCGCATGCCGAATCTTTTGCAGGCCAGTGCAGCCACAGCCTTGAGTTAGCGCTTCTGTCGGGCAGTCCACGGGCGGCACTGCAAGTCGTGGGAAAGTACGCCAGATTGCTCTTTTACTTACTATCCGATGTGACTACACCCTGCGTTCGTTCGAGGTCGCTAAGTTTCTTTTGCTGCTCGGGGCTGAGAATTTTGTAAATTTTGGATTGCATGCGGGCGTTCGCGACGATCAGCCTTGCCAGCAGACTTGCTTGTGTATCGGCGAGAGCTTTGACCTGTTTCTCATTTACGTGTTCACTGCCGATTGCAAGCAGCTTCTCTCGTGCAGTTCGAAGCGCCGTCATCAAAGGCTCGAGACTACGCTGTTCCCGCATCATTATTTGCTGGATAGCGTCAACTTGGGACGACGTCAAACTGAGATACGTAACCAAAGAGGGATTGAGTTGAAGGGATGAGAACGGCAACGCCACCATTACGACTTCACTTTCGTGTGTTGAATCCGGCTTTGCTTCAACATCCGGAATTCTCGCCGAGCCCTGTTCTTCGATTCCACGCCACAGACTGAGCAGTTCAAACTGCATGTGGGTAAGCTGATATTGCTCGGCGCTCATTTCTCGTGCCTGCTCGCTGCTTAGTTCGCCACGCTTGGCAGCTTCGGCAATCGTCGCGAGTGTCGCAGAGAACTTCTGTGTGAGAGCAATCATTAATGAGTCATAATCCTGCAGCACCTGCTTCGGATCGTGCGGCACCGCGGCGGGACTTGTTGGCACATCGTTGACCGCTTGGTCGTCAACAGGCGCGACAAGCACTGAATTTCCTCTACTGTGAGCCTTGGTGTCGTCTTCATCACCGGCCGCGAATGCACCGGGCACCACACTGGCCAACAGAAGGAGCGATAAAAACAGCTTCATTTTCATTTTCAAACTACCTTTCTTTTATTGCTGCCACCCACCGCCCAGCGCCTGGTAAAGCTGCACAAGCGCCAAGCGCTCGTTCAACTGGGCTTGCACCAGGTTGAGTTCGGCTGAGAAGTAATTTGTTTCGCTGGTCAGGACTTGCAGGTAACTCGCGCCGCCGTTCTTATAGAGAATCTCGGACAGTTGATCGGTCTGCTGCGCTGCCTGCGTGAGCAATTCCTGTTGCTCGCGGAACTCACGGTTTTTTTGAGAGCCGATGAGGGAATTGGAAACCTGTTCAAGGGCGTTCTGAACGGTTTGCTGGTACGACAGTACTTCTTCTTGCCAGTTGGCGCGGGCGAGCCTGAGTTGAGAGCGGAGAGCTCCTCCTTGGAAAACAGGCTGACTCACATTGAAGGCCGCGTACCAAGTCTCCGCGGGTGCTGTGACGAAGTGGTGCAAGGCGTTGCTCTCCAGCCCTCCCAGTCCGGTGAGCGATAGGTTTGGAAAGAATGAGGCTTTGGCGACGCCGATCTGTGCGTTGGCCGCGACCACCTTCTCTTCCTCCTGGCGGACGTCCGGCCGGCGCTCGAGCAATTCCGAGGGAAGGCCGGCCGGAACGCTCTGCGGGACGGGCTGTTCTGTAAGCGCGCGTCCGCGGGGAATGGATTGGGGATTTTCGCCGAGCAGAACGCTGAGCACATTCTCCTGCTGCTGAATTTGGCGCTCGAGATCCGGGATGGTCTCCGAAGCGGTGTAGAGGAGCTGCTCCGCTTGACTTACGTCAAGTCCAGAAGCTGAGCCATGGTTTTCCAGGAACTGAGTTAACTTCAGGGATTCTTGCCGCGAGGCCAGTGTGCCCTTCGAGATTTCGAGTTCGCTGTCGAGCGCGCGAAGTTGGAAATAAGCCGTCGCTACATTAGCGACCAGCGAAGACAGCACCGCCCGCTGTCCCCACTCGGTTGCGAGTAATTGGGCACGAGCCGCCTCGGTTTGACGGCGATATTTCCCCCAGAAGTCTAGATTCCAGATCACCGATAGGTTCAGCTCGCCGCCGTTGACCTCGTAAGCGGGAAACAACTTCGACACCTTCGCGTTTTGCTCAGTGAAAACGTTCGCCCCTACGTTGGCCGCGGGGAGCTGATTAGAGCGGGTGATGCCGACTTGTGCCTGGGCTTCAAGAACGCGGACTGCGGCGATGCGAACATCATAATTTTGCGCAATAGCGGTATGGATCAACTGCGTGAGCACTGGATCCTGATAGACCTGCCACCATTGCTCGTTGCCCAGCGACGAGGCTTGCGAGGCCGCTTGCGGAGCGGGTGCACGGTATTCCTGTGGTACGTCTACACCAGGCCGCTTGTATTTCGGCCCCATCATGCAGCCGGCTTCCAGAACCAGTACGGCTAGAATTCCCAAGAGTGCAGTGTTTTTCATAATTCAGTCCCCCTGACTGGGCGCCTCGGCGGGCATGAGTGGCAAGGCTCTCCGTCGCTCAGCGCCTGACAATTTCTCAACTACGTAGAAGATCGCGGGAACAAAGAATCTGCCGATGAAGGTTTCCGCCACCATGCCGCCAATTACCGCTGTGCCCATGATCTGGCGCGCGACAGAGCCTGCTCCGGACGCTGTCCAGAGCGGCACGCAGCCGAGAATGAAGGCGAGCGCGGTCATCATGAGCGGCCGGAAGCGAAGTCTCGCGGCGGAAAGTGCGGCATCCACCAGGGACATGCCACGTTTTTCATAGTCGTCCTTTGCAAATGCGACGATCAGAATCGAGTTTTTCGCAGCCAGGCCGATGAGCATCACCAGGCCGATCTGGGCGTAGACATCGTTCTCGATTTGAACCATGTACTGTGGCAGGTAAAGGCCGACTATGAGACGACGCAGCCATAGCGCAGCGAGAGCGCCGAAGACTGCGACTGGCGTGCTGAGCAGCACGCTGAAAGGCACTGTCCAGCTTTCATAAAGAGCTGCCAGAATTAGAAAAACGAACAGCAGAGAGAATCCGAAGATGACTGACGGAGGCACTCCCTGCCGCGCTTTTTGTTCCTGGTAAGACATACCCAGGTAATCGAAACCCATCTCCCGCGGCATGGTCTGTTTGAAAACATCTTCCAAGGCCGCTGATGCCTGATCGGAGCTATAGCCCGGCGCCGCGCTAGCATTGATTTGCGCGGACCGATACTCGTTGTATCGCATCGTGAACTCAGGACCGGAACGGTTTTCAAAGTGTGCCAGCGCAGTAAGCGGTACCGTCTGTCCCTGGCCATTGCGAACATAAAATTGTCCGAGATCGTTGGTCGTCGCACGATAAGGCGCTTCCGCTTCCACATATACCTGCCAGGTGCGCCCGAAATCGTTGTAGTAGTTGACGAATAATCCGCCCATGTACGCCTGAATGGTGTTGTAGACATCCGTCAAGTTCACGCCTTGCTTCAAAACCTTGTCCTTATCTACATTGATGAACTCTTCCGGCACACTGGGGATGAAGGTGGTGCTGACCAGGGCAAGCTCAGGGCGCTTGCGAGCGGCTGCCAGGAACTTGTTCAGGTTATCGGTAAGAAACTTGACATCTTTGCCGGCGCGGTCTTCGAGGACAAACGTTACGCCGCCGGAAGTTCCGACGCCGGGGATCGCGGGTGGCGAGAAACTGAAGACCGTCCCATCGGGAAGCTTCTTGAGTTCCTGGTTCAAACGCGCCTTAATGGATTGATATTGTTCGCTCCGGCTTTGGCGCTCATCCCACGGTTTCAGCGATACCCAGAAGAAGGCGTTGTAGGAAGTCCGGACGTAGCTGAGGAGACTGAAGCCGATGACGCTTGTGGTGTACTGAACCCCCGGCGTGTTTGCGAGAACATCCTCGACCTGTTTTGCGGCCGCACTCGTGCGTTCCATGGAAGCGGCTTTAGGAAGCTGCATATTGATATAGAGGTAGCCCTGGTCTTCATCAGGGAGAAAGCTGGTGGGAAGATGTTTGCTAAAAAACCATGCTGCAACGCCTGCGACTACAAGCAGCACCATCACCATGGCGGCCTTGCGAATCAGGTCACCGGACCACCGGACAAAACTATCGGTGGACCGCTCAAAGTAGGCATTGAACCAGCCAAAGAATTTTCCCAACGGTCCGCGAGTCTGCTTCTTGGGTTTGAGGAGAAGCGCCGAGAGTGCTGGGCTCAACGTAAGAGCGTTAAACGCGGAGAGCATTACCGAGATCGCGATCGTTATGGCAAACTGCTGATACAGCCTGCCAGTGATGCCAGGTATGAAAGCCGTCGGAACAAACACCGAGGCTAGAACCAGGGCAATACCCACCACCGGGCCAGATAGTTCTTGCATCGCCTTGATGGAGGCATCCTTCGGACTCAGTCCTTCCTCGATGTGGTGCTGCACTCCTTCAACGACCACGATGGCGTCGTCGACCACCAGTCCAATTGCGAGCACCAACCCGAACAACGAAAGCGTATTGATCGAGAAGCCGAACAACGGGAAGATCACGAACGTTCCCACCAAGGAGACAGGCACGGCCAGCATCGGAATGAGAGTGGCACGCCAATCTTGCAAGAAGAGGTAGACCACGAAAATGACCAGCACAATCGCAATCACGAGAGTTTCAATGATCTCTTTCATGCCCTCCGTGACCGGGAGTGTCTGGTCGAGCGAAACGGTGTAATCCATGTCCTGCGGGAAACGCTGCTTCATTTGCGCGAGGAGTTTGCGGATGCCCTCAACGGTTTGAACAGCGTTGCTTCCGGGCAACTGGTAGACAGCAACCGCAGCGCTGGGCTTACCGTTGAGTCGACTCATCAGGCTGTAGTCTTGGGTTCCCAGTTCAACTCGAGCGACATCTCTGACACGAACGGTCCCACCGTTCGGCGCTTCGCGCACGACAACATCGCCGAACTGTTCCGGAGAAGTCAGGCGGCCTTGAGCCAACACGGCATAGGTGAACTGCTGATTGCTCTGGGCTGGTTCACCCCCGACTTGACCCGCTGGATTGACAGTGTTCTGAGCCTTGAGTGCGTTCGCAATATCGGTGACCGTGATGCCGAGCTTGGCCATCTGATCAGGTTTCACCCATAGCCGCATGGCGTACTGCCCTGAACCGAAAACCTGGGTCTGGCCGACGCCGTATGAGCGCGCGATCGGATCATTGAGATTGATGTAGGCGTAGTTCGCCAGATAGTTCGAATCATGGGTGCCGTGCGGCGAATACAAGGCGATCAGCATGAGCGGCGCAGTGGTCGACTTCTTCAACGTGATTCCGTAGTTGTTTACCTCGGGCGGCAACTGACCGTTGGCCAACTGTTGACGCGACTGCGTGAGCAGCAGATCCGTGTTGGGGTCAGTCTTGAGATCGAAATCGACGATCAGAGACGTTTGCTGGTTCGCCGTGGCGTTGAGCGAGTACATATAGCTCATGTTGTCCACGCCACTGACTTGCTGCTCGATGGGTGTAGCAACGGCTTGCTCGAGAGTCTGCGCATCTGCACCGGGATAGTTGGCTTGCAGCCTGATCTCAGGCGGAGCGATCTGCGGGAACTGCGCTACCGGCAAGGTGACGATCGTGACTACGCCGACTATGACCGTGAGGATCGCAATCACAATCGCGACGATGGGCCGTCGAATGAAAAAGTTCGCCATGATTAACGCTCCTCGGTTTCTTTGTACGGCGTGGGATTCACCACTTCGCCTTCTTTTGCCTTGTCCGCACCAACTGCCACGACGCGTTCTCCCGCCTTCAGCCCGGATGCGATCACCCAAAGCGTGCCCACTCTCGGTCCGACCTGTACCGTCCGGAGCTGTGCGCGGTTGTCGGCCCCGACCACAGTTACCTGATAGGTTCCTTGCTGCTGATTCACGGCCGCCTGTGGCACCAGCAGCGCTCCCGTGATGTTTCCGGTGGGCGTCTTAATGCGTGCATATTGGCCCGGTCGCAACAGATTCTTGGAGTTCGGGAACTCGCCCACGATCTGGATGGTTCCGGTCTGCGTGTTTACTTGGCGATCCGCGAAGATGATTCTGCCCGGATGCGGGTAGGAACTTCCGTCTGCCAAAGTCAACTGCAACGGGATTC
>Ga0210402_10000949_pt1 | contig 30963 bp, 28 predicted proteins | sample IncBWC7MmetaG_FD_161055 | JGI IMG/M metagenome (GOLD analysis project Ga0210402, IMG submission 161055) | Forest soil microbial communities from Barre Woods Harvard Forest LTER site, Petersham, Massachusetts, United States - Inc-BW-C-7-M | ecosystem: Environmental > Terrestrial > Soil >...
GCGGCATCGTGCCAGCCGTTCGAAAATTCGAAAGCGAGTGTGACGGCTATAACGACGACAAGGAGGTAGAAACTATCCACGGGAGGCGGCCCCGCGAGAAAAGGCTGAGATGGAATTGGAAGCGGTGGAAGAAGTACGGAAGACAGATGTGGTTAAGGAGGACCGCGCGTCGAGAGGAGACGCGTCGTTGCGGTCAAGAAGACGAGGTTTTGCTGGGGCGTGGGGCGGCGCTAGAGGCGGCATGGACGGTATCAATCGCTCTTGAGAATAACGCCTTCGATAACGTTGGCGACGTCTTCGCACTTGTCGACGGCGGTTTCGATGACCTCAAAGATCTCTTTCCACTTGATGATCTGGACAGGGTTCGTCTCTTCGTCGAAAAGCTGGGCGATGAGGGTGCGGCAGAGGCGGTCGCTTTCGTTTTCGTAGCGATTGATTTCGATGCAGTGCTTAAGGGCTTTTTCCGGCGTTTCGAGGGCTTGCACCGCGGCGGTGACTTCGGCGGTGGCCGAGACCAGGACTTTGACGAGGTCGACGGTGCCCTCGCGGATAGAGTCGACGCGGTAGAGGACGAAGCGGCTGGCGGCGGCGTCGATGAGGTCGATCACGTCGTCGAGCTGGTTGCAGAGCGTGTGGATATCTTCGCGGTCAAAGGGCGTGATGAAGGTTTGGTTCAGCTTGATGAGGAGATGGTGAGCGATTTCGTCGCCCTCGTGCTCGATGGCCTTGATGCTCTGGACCTGCTCGGGAACGCCCGTGTAATGCGAGAGCATTTTGAGAAGGGCTTCGGCGCCCGTGTTGATATTTTCGGCTTGTTTGACAAAGAGGCCAAAAAACCCCTCTTCGCGCGGCAAAAGCCGCTGCAAAAGTCCCGGCATGTCTTGACTCTCCCCTGAAAGAGTCGTAGTGGCGAAGCCCGAAGAGTCTAGCGGACGAAGGTGCTTTAAGGCAAGAAAGCTGGACAGTTGGAAACAGGGAAGTGGAAACAGGGAGGCTGGATTACGGATTTTCGATAGAAGCCCGGCCGGAGGCGGCTGGAAAGCCCGGTTGGGAAAGAAATAGAGCAACGACGAGAAGCCAAAGAGCGGCGGCGTAGGTGGCGTACCAGAAGGCTTCCTGGGGCGCAGTGGCGGTCGGCGGACTGAAGACGACCAGCGAACCTGTGGAACAAGCATGCATGAGTTGCGCCAACGGGATGCTCTTGGTGTGCGTGTAGAGCCAGGAGATTAGCACGCGCATGGCGGTCATCGCGGCCGTGAACGCGACGAAAAAGTGCAGCCAATAGGCACCGTGGGGGACGGCGGTGCCGAGAAAATTGATGACGGGGGCGTGCCAGAGTTCCCAGAGTAGGCCCAACAAGATGGCAGCGCGGAGAGGAGGCAGCTTGAAAGACATTTTCGGAAACGCGAAACCGGTCCAGCCAAGGCGAGGAAACGACCCGGGGTCGACCAGAATCGCCTCAAGAATCACGGATTTTTTTTAGCCTGGCCGGTCGGGGGAGTCGATTCACCGAGGGCTTGGCGAAGAACTTCGAGGTCCTGCGTGAAGAGGGAGAGCAGAGTCCGCGCCATGGCAGCTACATCTCTCGCGGGCCTATTTTCTTTGTCCATGCGCTCCATATTGATCTTGATATTGCGGAAGGGAGTTGTGTTCAAGAGGGCCGTACCCGGGGCCGCCGACGCATCAGCATCCATCGAGAGGATAAGTTGCTGTGCGGCTGCGACGTATTCCGCCGCGGTCCAGTCCTTGTCCAAGCCGGTTTGGAGCACTGCGATCGCGCGATCATAGGTGTTTGACAATGCTGTCCGCGCCCTCGGTACTCGAGCGAGCAGCTCGTCGGGGCCAAAGGTGCTGCCATCTTCCCAAACTGCAGCCGCGAGAACGGGGTCGAGAGCGGGCTGGCCCACCTGGTGCGGCACGCCAATCACGAAGCTTAAGCCTCTTGGGACAGGGGCAGTCAACCCGACGCGCGCCGACGAATCGTACACCAGGGTGTTTTTGTTGGGTGCCGTCGGATCCGTTCGCACGATAAAAGCGGTCAGCGGATATTGATGCAAGTTGGTGATGATCATGCGCGGTTGATGATCCGCGGTTTGGAGGAATTCAATGTCTAGAGGCGGTTTTTTGGCGAAATGCCACGCTTGGAGGTGGGGAAGATACGTTGGGTCTTGGGGGGGTTGTGCTAAAAGCGGGGACGCGGTCGAAAGCAGCGACACCCCAGCCGCGATCGAGAGGGTGATTTTTGCAAATGCGAACATGGGAGGACTCCTGCGCGGACGAAGTTATCAGCAGAAGTATAACACAAGGAGAAAATTGAAAATATGAAGAGACATCTCGCGGAACGAAAAAGGGCGTCCTGGTTTGCACCGGGACGCCCTTTGGATTGAGGTTTGGGACGTGCTGGTAAAGCAAGTCCGTAGCACAGGCTGAAACCTGTGCCACGAGATTTAGTACATGCCGCCCATGCCGCCTGCGCCGGGGGCTCCGCCGCCAGCGGCTGCTGTCTTGGACTCTTCCTTGATTTCAGCGACGAGAGCTTCGGTCGTGAGCATGAGGCCCGCGATGGAAGCTGCGTTCTGAAGGGCGAGGCGGGTGACTTTGGCTGGGTCGATAACGCCCATCTTGACCATGTCGCCGTACTCGCCGGTCTCGGCATTGAAGCCGAAGTTTTCTTCCTTGGACTCGCGGATTTTGCCGATCACAACGGCGCCTTCGTGGCCGGCGTTGAGAGCGATCTGGCGAGAAGGCTCTTCGAGAGCGCGCCGCACGATGCCTGCACCAACGGCTTCGTCATCGTGTAGCTTGAGCTTCTCGATAGCCGAGATGCAGCGCAGCAACGCCGAGCCGCCGCCGGGAACGATACCTTCCTCGACAGCCGCGCGGGTGGCGTGCATAGCGTCTTCGACACGCGCCTTCTTTTCCTTGAGTTCGGTTTCGGTAGCCGCGCCGACTTTGATGACGGCGACGCCGCCAACGAGCTTGGCAAGGCGTTCCTGGAGCTTTTCCTTGTCATAGTCGCTGGTGGTGTTTTCGACCTGGGAGCGGATCTGCTTCACACGGCCTTCGATGTCCGCGGACTTGCCGGCGCCTTCGATGATCGTGGAGTTGTCCTTGTCGATTGTGACTTTCTTGGCGCGGCCGAGGTCCTCGAGCTTCACGTTCTCGAGCTTGATGCCGAGGTCTTCGGTGATGGCCTTGCCGCCCGTGAGGGTGGCGATGTCTTCGAGCATGGCCTTGCGGCGGTCGCCAAAGCCGGGGGCCTTGACGGCAGCGCACTGCAGCGTGCCGCGCAGTTTGTTGACGACGAGAGTCGCAAGCGCTTCGCCTTCGATGTCCTCAGCGATGATCAAGAGGGGCTTGCCCATCTTGGCGGTCTGCTCGAGCAACGGGAGCAGGTCCTTCATCGAGCTGATTTTCTTTTCGTGGATAAGGATGCGAACGTCTTCGAGGACGCATTCCATGCGCTCGGGATCGGTGATGAAGTAGGGCGAGAGGTAGCCGCGGTCAAACTGCATGCCTTCGACTACTTCGAGGGTGGTCTCCATCGTCTTGGATTCCTCGACGGTGATGACGCCATCCTTGCCGACCTTCTTCATGGCTTCGGCGATGATGCCGCCGATCTGCTTGTCGTTGTTGGCGGAAATGGTGCCAACCTGAGCGATCATGTCGCCCTTGACGTCCTTGTGAAGCTTCTTGATCTCTTCGACGGCCACTTCCACGGCGCGTTCAATGCCGCGCTTGAGAGCGGTCGGGCTGGCGCCTGCGGCGACAGTCTTGACACCCTCGCGGAAGATAGCCTGCGCGAGCACGGTTGCTGTGGTAGTGCCGTCGCCGGCGACGTCAGACGTCTTCGAAGCGACTTCACGAACCATCTGCGCGCCCATGTTCTCGAGAGGATCCGGCAGCTCGATTTCCTTTGCCACCGTCACGCCGTCCTTGGTGATGATCGGCGCACCGAACTTCTTTTCGATCACCGCGTTGCGGCCCTTGGGGCCGAGGGTGATCTTCACTGCGTCGGCGAGGACGTTCACGCCACGTAGAATTGCCTGGCGGGAATTCTCACCTGTTACAATCTGCTTCGCCATACTGGTATTTCCTCCTGATTATCGTTCTGCGAAATGCTGAATTTTTACCTCGTCACATCGACGGGCAGGGCGAGCCCCGCCCCTACAGAGTGGGACTTGAGTTACTTCTTTGCGGCTTTTGCTTGGCCGCTCAGCTTCGCCAGAATCTCTTCTTCGCGAAGAATGAGGTACTCTTCGTCGTCGAGTTTGATTTCCGTGCCGCTGTATTTGCCGAACAGAACGCGGTCGCCCGCTTTTACGTCCAGGGGGATAAGTTCGCCCTTCTCGCGCTTGCCAGCGCCGACGGCGATTACTTCACCCTCCATGGGCTTTTCTTTTGCGGAGTCAGGGATAATGATGCCTCCCTTGACGCTTTCTTTTTCTTCAATGCGCTTCACGATTACACGGTCGTGGAGCGGGGTCAGATTCACTGCCATCTTGGAAGAACCTCCATAGGTGATCTTACGGTTTGAACAGAGGCTGGGAGCACGGAAGGGAGATTAGCACTCCTCGCAGCCGACTGCTAATATAGCAGAAACTTCTTCCATGTCAAGCATTTCCCGGACAGAAAGGCGGATTCCTGACTAACCGCAGGTTATCAATAAGCATCTTGTTTTCATATATTTAGTTGGTGCAAGAAAAATGCGACACTTGGCGATTGTAGTGCTCCCAACGACAGCGTAGAATCCGACAAGAAAAAGGCACATGGGGTCACTCATCTATCTTCGACTGCTTGGCTTCACCGCGGGAACGCTGCTACAGCTCTTCTGGATGGTTGTTATTCTTGGCTATCGGCGGCAAAGAAATTTTGAGCGTGTGTTCTTCTTTTTTTGCCTCGCGCTGTTCCTTTTTTATAGCGGATCCCTGTTGGCTCTAAATGCGCAGATTTATTACCCGGTGCCTCCGGCGCTTCTTCAGACTTCGGCGATTACGCTGCTTTGCGCGGGGTTGTGCATGCTGCCCCCGCTGCTGGTTCATCTTCATTTGGAGTTTGCAAAGACCCGCGGACTGTTGAGGAACCGTGGCGGGAAGCGCGCGACGCTCCTCGCCGCGTATCTCCCGATCTTGTATTTTGCGTTGCGGGTCTATCCTCGGATTCTAGCCGCACCGGGGTTTGACTTCCTCATCCCAGGGAACGCGTTGGGGCGAGGCTATGGGGTTTGGCTCGGCATCGCCTTGCTCGTGAGCGCAAGCTGGGAGGTGCGGTTCGCCGCGCACGCTCCGGATCGGCCCCAGCGAAATTTTCACGGCGCGCTTGCTGGGTTTTTCGTGGCGGGAGCTTCCATGGTGGCCTACCTGCACATTTTAGGCGGGCCGCTCTCTCCAAATATCTCTGCCGGCATGAGCACGGCGCTCGCCTGGTTGGCGGTTCCGCCGTCGGCGATCCTGATCTATCTGGTTCAGCGGTTTAACTTCTTGCAAATTGGCCGGCAGAAGAATCTTGTCTACGCGGTCTCCGCCACATTTCTGGCCTTGCTGTATCTGAGTTTAGTGCGGAGAGTTGGCGTCTGGCTGGAGCCCGTCCTTCCGCCGGAGGCTTCGGCGGCAATTCTGCTATTCGTGCTGGTGATTTTCATCGAGCCTTTGCAGCGAGTACTCGGAAGGAGGCTGCAAGAAACAGCGCATCGAGAAATGGACCGGGTGCAGCGGCTCACCGCAGAGATACAGCAGGAAGCGCGACAAGGAAACCTCCGACAATTGGTGAAATTCATTGAGTGTCGTGTCCGGGAACAATTCGAACTTGCCAGTGCGACGTTGACTCTCCTCGACCCAACGAAGGCGGAATTGCGGCCTCACATTTCGAGACCCGGCGAAATGATGGACAGCCCGCCGCCGTCGATTGCAGACCAGTGTTTCCCAGTTCGGCAAAAGCATGGCCTGGTAGGCGTGTTGCGCGCGGAGCCGCACGGAGCGGCGATTTCCGGGGAAACGCGGGCGGCCTTGGAGTTCTTGTGCGAGCAATTGCCTGGAGCGCTGGATTTGTGTCGGCTGATTGAGGAGAAGCTGCGACTAGAGAGGGAACTGGCAGAGAGGGAGCGGCTAGCGGTCTTGGGGCAGATGGCGGCTAGTATTTCGCACAATTTGAAAAACCCGCTCGGGTCGATCAAGACCATTTTGCAGCTGCAGATGGAAAATCCGGAATTGCCGGAGTCGATTCGCGGCGAAACAAAAATGGTGCTTGAGGAGATTTCGCGGCTGTCGGGGAAGCTGAACCAACTGCTGCAATTTAGCCGGCCAGCGATTCGCGGCAGTGCCGTTGCGACGACGTGCGATGCTCGAGGCGTGGCGGAAGAGGTTAGCGGAGTTTTGCGGCATGAGGCCGAGCGGCGCGGCGTGGTACTTGAGGTCGAACTTGAGGCGGATGGAACAAAGTTGGCGGCGAGCGCTGAAGCAATGAGCGAAATCTTGTCGAACCTTGTGGTGAATGCGCTGGAGGCAACTCCACGAGGGGGGCACGTGAAGGCAATTGGACGCGAGAATGGCGATGGATTTTTGTTTTCGGTAGAGGATGAGGGGCCGGGCGTTCCAGAGAGCGCGCGAGAAAAAATATTGCAGCCATTTTTTACGACGAAGACGCAGGGTACGGGACTTGGTTTAGCAATTGTGGCGCGGCGGGTTGCGGAGTTTGGCGGGCATCTGGATTGGGAGAGCCCGGTTAAAGACGGCAAGGGAACACGATTCGAAGTTACGATGCCGATGAAGGAAGAGAAGAAGTAAGGAAATAAGGAAGTAAGGGAAAAATGAAGACGATACTCATAGTGGATGACGAGCCAGCGGCGCGATATGGATTGCGGCGAGCGCTCGAAGCGAAATACCGAATCGCGGAGGCGGATTCGGCGGAGTCGGCGCGCGCGGCTTTGGATACGGAGAAGCCGGATCTCGTTTTGCTAGATGTGGTTTTGCCGGGGCAGAGCGGGCTGGAGTTTTTGCGGTGGATGCGCGAGCAGGGAAGCGAGCTGCCGGTGTTGATGGTTTCGGCGCTGGATACGGCGAAGACTGCGGTGGAGGCTTTGCAACTCGGCGCGGCGGATTATTTGGTAAAGGGATTCGAATTGGAAGAGCTGCGGCAGCGCGTGGCGAACCTTTTGAAGCTAGCGACACTTGAAAAAGAAAATGATTCGCTGCGCAGCCGCATGGCGACGGAGGGACAGTTTGGACAGATGATCGGCCGCACCGCGGAAATGCGGCGCGCATTCGAGATGGCGGATCGCGTGGCGCCGGCGGATTCGACGGTGCTCATTCTCGGCGAAAGCGGGACCGGCAAAGATTTGATGGCGCAGGAGATTCACGCGAGGTCGCCGCGCGCGCAGAGAGCCTATGTGGCGGTGAATTGCGCGGCGCTGCCGGAGACTTTGATCGAATCGGAATTGTTTGGATATGAGCGCGGCGCGTTCACGGGCGCGGCGCAGCAGAAGAAGGGCAAGTTCGAATTGGCATCGGGCGGAACGTTGTTTCTGGACGAGATTGGCGACATGAATCCCGTGACCCAAGCGAAGGTGCTTCGCGCTCTGGAAAACCGCACGATCGAGCGGCTGGGCGGGAGCCAGCCGATCCCCGTGGATGTGCGCGTGATTAGCGCTACGCACCGGAATCTGCCGGCGGAAATTCGCGCGGGAAAGTTTCGCGAAGATTTGTTCTACCGGCTGCGTGTAGTGACTATCGAGCTGCCGCCGCTGCGAGCGCACAAAGCAGACATTCCGGTTTTGACCGAATCGTTCTTGCAGATGCACGGAGCGCGGCTCGGGCGCACGGCGCGGCTCACGCGGGAAGCATTGGCCGCGCTCGATCGCTATGATTGGCCGGGAAATGTGCGTGAGTTGAAGAATGCACTGGAACGCAGTCTAGTGCTGTGCCGGAGCGAAGAGGTCGGCGTGGAAGATTTGCCGCGAGAAGTAGCCAGCGGGGAAACTCCGCTTCAAAAGAATTCCGATGGCGCGAATGAGAACGGATTTGATGAAAATGATTTTCGCGAAGCCAAGCGGAAATTTGAAGTGGCCTACATCACGAGACAGCTTGCGAATCATCACTGGAATGTATCGCGGACGGCGGCGACGATCGGTCTGCACCGGCAAAGCTTGCAGGAAAAACTGCGCGAGTTGGGCATTCGGCGACCCGGCAGGGAACCGCTCGAAGAAAGTGACTCGTGACAGGTGATCTGTGACTCGTGACACGGGCCTTAGAGGCGCACCCAAAATTATGGCGTATGTTCTGGCTGGGGGCGGAAGCACGCGATTTGGGCGGGACAAGGCACTTGTCGAATTTGCGGGGAAACCCATCCTGGCGAGAATGATCGAATTGCTGGGAGGTGTATCAGAAGATGTGAAAATCGTTGCGATGCCCGGAAAATATCCTGAGTTCGGGGCAGTAATTGTGGAGGATCGCTGGCCTGGCGAAGGACCGTTGGGCGGAATCGTGACCGCTTTGCTGCATTCACAGGAGAACGATCCAGATTGTGTGTGGAATTTGATCTTGAGCTGCGACATGCCGTTCTTGACTGCGGACTGGGTGACATTTCTGGCGAAGCGAGCGGCGGAGAGCGCTGCTCAGGTGGTTCTTCCGCACTCCGCGTATGGACCCGAGCCACTTTGTGCTGCTTGGCGGACGGATGCGCGCGCGGCTATCCAGGATCAGTTCGAGAAAGGTGTGCGCAAGGTTACTGCGGCGATAGGAAGGTTGAACTCGGAAGTTCTTGACGAGCGGGACTGGAAACGATTTGATAGCGCAGGGCGGCTTTTCTGGAACATGAATACAGCGTCCGATTACGAAGAAGCGCGCCGGATTGTGGAAGCGGGTCGAAAATGACGAGCCTTCGGATAGCAGACACTGTGGCTGATGGGTGCGCGGGATGACAGACGCATACGATATTAGTCGCGGTGTGGCTGCGATGCAGACGGGCGGTGCGCGGTGGGCGTCGCAGGCCACGGACGTCGACCTGGCGAAAAACAATGCTGAGCCGCACGCCGAAAACTTCTTTGAGTTTCGCGAAGTGTGCAAATCCTTTGACGAGAACGCGGTGCTGAAAAACGTCAGCTTCACCGTGAAGCGCGCCGAGACTTGCGTAATCATGGGACGCAGCGGCGTGGGGAAGTCCGTTTCACTCAAACATATTATGGGTTTTATGAAAGCGGATTCGGGGCGCATCTTCGTGGACGGCGAAGATGTGACGGACTTTAGCGAGCAGCAATTTGAAGAAATTCGGCGCAAAGTGACTATGGTGTTTCAGTCCGGCGCGTTGTTTGATTCGCTCACGGTCGCGGAGAACATCGCGTTTCCCTTGGAGAAACAACCGGGACTGGCGGACGAAGACATCGATGCATACGTGGTCAAACTGGCGAAGATGCTGGAAGTTGAAGAGGTGCTGGACAAATTGCCCGGGGAATTATCGACTGGCATGAGACGCGCCGTGGCCATGGCCAGAGCGTTCGCGCAGAATCCCGATGCGATTCTGTTTGACGAGCCAACTACCATGGTCGACCCCATCATGGCGGGGCACATGGGCGACCTGATTCTCCGGCTGAAGGACGCGTTTCATCGCACATCCATTGTGGTGACGCACGACACGCATCTCGCAAAAAAGCTTGCCGATACCGTGGTCTTCCTTCAGGAAGGCCGGGTCGCGTTCTTCGGGCCATGGGACGATTTTGAAAACTCGACCAATCCCTTCCTCCACAACTTCCGCATGCAGGATGCGTTGATCCCCGCGCTGGACGTGACTCTGTGAGCCAGGCGGCGGGCGGCCCTGCCGATCCAATCAAACAACTGCCCAAGACGATGGGCTTCTGGGACGTTTTGTTTTTCAATATTGCCACCGTGCTGGGCCCGCGGTGGATTGCCGCCGCCGCACACAACGGCACGTCTTCGATCAGCTTGTGGGTGTTGGCGGCGCTCTTCTTTTTTGTTCCCACAGCTTTAGTGATCAACGAACTCTCTTCCCGCTTTCCCCACGAAGGGGGATTGTATGTGTGGTCGAAGGAAGCTTTCGGAGATTTTCACGGATTCGTGGCGGGTTGGACGTACTGGATTTATACCGTCTTTTATTTTCCAGGATTGCTCTTGGCCAGTGCCGCGATGAGCGGATACGTGGCCGGTTCCGGCGGCGTGGCGCTGGCGCAGAACACAACTTTTCTTTTGGTGGGATCGTTTGTTCTGCTGATCGTGGCCGTAGTGTTCAACATCGTCGGGATGAATGTAGGGAAGTGGCTACAAAACGCCGGCGGAGTTTCCACTTATCTTCCGTTACTCATGCTCACAGCCGTGGCGGCGATTCTGTGGTTTCATCACGGATCGGTAACGCGCTTTACTTGGGCGAACATGATGCCTCACTGGAGCTGGGACACAGTGAACTTTTGGTCGCAGATCGCGTTTGCGTTTACCGGCCTCGAACTGGTCTCGGCCATGAGCGATGAGATCAAGGATCCGCGCCGGACGCTGCCCCGCGCCGTTCTGAGCAGCGGAGCGCTGATTGCCGCCATTTACATCCTGGGCACGTTCGCGGTGCTGGCGCTCGCCCCCGCGGCCGATGTTGATCCCAAGAGCGGCGTGTTCCAGGCCATCACGCTGGGCTCGACGGCGCTGCGAATCGGTTTCGTCGGAGTCCTTGCGGCGATGCTGGTGTCCGTGGGCAACGCCGGTGGAGTTGGAAGCACTGTCGCGGGCATCGCGCGCGTGCCCTTCGTCGTGGGAATTGACAAATACATGCCGGCGGCATTTGGAAGGATTCACCCGAAGTGGAAGACGCCCTACGTTTCCATTCTCGTGCAGGCCACGATTTCTGGAATAGTGCTTCTGCTGAGCCAGGTCAAGGAAGAAACAATGCGCGGGGCGTATCAGATTCTCGTGGACGCCGCGATCATCCTCTATTTCATTCCATTTCTGTATATGTATGCCGCCGCCATCAAACTCGCGGGCCGCAAAGATCGACGCGAGAATCCTCACGCCGTTTTGATTCCCGGCGGAAAGCTCGGAGTGTGGATTGCGGGAGGGCTCGGCTTTATCGTCGTACTGTGCGGAATCGCATTCTCGCTGATTCCGCCTGGCGAAGAAGTGAACAAAGTTCTGTTTGAAGAGAAGCTGATCGGCGGCACTGCCGCAGCGGTTTTGATTGGGCTGATGCTCTATTGGCGGGGAGCACGCACGAAAGCAAGAGAAAGTGAAGCAGGCGCCGGTTAGTCGAACGCGTCAGGTGGAACATCAAGCGTGAGACCCTGGCGCGAAAGCCAGGGAGTCGTTGAGCTGAACGACAGAAATTTCAAAATCAATAAATCGACCACATTCCGGGCGTAGCAAGTTCAAGGAGATTGCCATCAGGATCGCGGAAATAAATGCTGGTGCCGCCGCGCGGCCAATTCACGCGGCTTTCAATGGCCACATGGTGATCGGCAAGCTGCTTTTCCCAAGCAGGTAACTCCGCTGCGGGAATGGCCAAGGCGAAATGATTTTGTCCTGTGCCGTCGTGCGGTGGAATGACGCCAGATGGAGTATGAACTGATTGTGCCGTCGCGCCTCGCTTGAAAAGCAGCAACACGTCGCGATCGGCGACGCTGTACGCACGAAATCGGTCGTCACCTGCAATCTTGCTCAGCCCGAGAATTTCTTCATAAAATTTCGAGGCGCGGTCGACATCTTCGACGTAGATCGCTGTCTCGACGACTCCGGTCAGGGCAGGCATGAGCGTCTCCGAAATCGTCAGAAGCCTTCTTCCTGCAAGCGAGACATCGTGATCGCAGGAGCCGACGCGACAGCCCGCGCGTCGAGATATCGCTCGACGTATTTGCCAAGAACATCGCCTTCGAGGTTGACTGCGTCGCCGGGTTTGCGGTCGCAAATGTTGGTGTGGTCGTAGGTGTAGGGAATCACTGCGACTTCCGCGACACGCGTGTTGCCATTCCAGCGCGCGACCGTGAGGCTGATGCCGTCAATCGTGATGGAGCCTTTCGGAACGATGTAGCGGGCAAAATCTTCAGGAACTTCCACGCCTAACCACCAGTTGTTGCCTTCCGAACCTTCTGGATCGAGACGCGTCACGCGGCCAGTGCCGTCGACATGCCCCTGAACGAAGTGGCCGCCCAATTCTTTTCCGGCGGTTAGAGGCTGCTCGAGATTTACCCGCGAACCCTTTTTCAGTTCGCCAATCTTCGCGCCGAACGACGTTTTCTCGATGGTTTCGACTGAAAGATCTGCGGAGAATAGTTCTTTGTTGAGAGCGACAACAGTGAGGCAGCAACCGTTCACCGCGATGCTGTTTGAAACCGCGATAGTGGGAGCGACGCTGGGCGCTTCGATGGTGACGCGTCCGCCGCCGGGCTTCAGATGAAGGGCCTCGATTGTTCCAACATGTTCGATGATTCCTGTGAACACGCTCTCCTCGTCTTTCTCTTTCGCGTCTTGTGCGCTTTTCCATTCGAGTGTACAGCATTTCGCCGCAGAGGCAGAAAGCACTAAACTGAAGCTTGATTCATCACGCGAAGCTATCGAGGTCTTCTAATGAAGGCTTGCATACTGAACGCCCCCGCGCGAATCGAAAGGAATCCACTGGTCTTGACGGACGTGTCTGTGCCGAGCCCCGATAAAGGCGAAGTGCTGATCCGTGTGCGCGCCTGTGGCGTGTGCCGCACGGATCTGCACGTCATCGAAGGCGAATTGCCGCCGCGAAAATCGCCGGTCATTCCAGGGCATCAAGTGGTCGGCGTCGTCGAGAAATGGGGAACAGGCTCGCAACGCTACGCGATCGGCGCGCGTGTTGGCGTCGCGTGGTTACACCATACGGATGGCGTATGCGAATACTGCCGCCGTAACGAAGAAAATCTATGTGACGATCCGACTTTCACAGGCTACAGCGTCGACGGCGGCTACGCCGAGTACATCGTCGCGCCGGAGGATTTTATTTACGCAATTCCCGAACGGTTTTCCGATGAGCAGGCCGCGCCGTTGCTCTGCGCGGGCATTATCGGCTTCCGTTCGCTGCGGCTTTCGGGGATCAAGCCCGGTGGCCGGCTGGGATTTTATGGTTTTGGCGCGGCGGCGCATGTGGCGATTCAGGTGGCGCGGCACTGGAACGTGACGGTGTATGCCTCGACGCGCGATGCGCGTCACCAGAAGCTGGCCCTCGAGTTGGGCGCGGCGTGGGCCGGTGGAACATTCGATGCGCCGCCGGAAAAGCTCGACGCCGCGATTGTCTTCGCACCGGCAGGAGAGATTGTTCCGGCTGCACTCGCCGCGCTGCGCAAAGGCGGCGTGCTCGTGCTGGGCGGAATTCACATGAGCCCGATTCCGTCGTTCAGTTACGACTTGCTCTACCAAGAACGGATGATTCGCAGCGTGGCGAATAACACGCGGCGAGATGGCGAGGATTTTCTCCGAATTGCCGCGGAAATTCCGGTTCACATGCACACACAGGTTTTTCCGCTCAGCGAAGCCAACCGCGCGCTTAATGCCCTAAAAAATGATGCCATTGAAGGCGCTGCCGTACTGCGCATCGGCGATTGAAACAGCGGCGCGTGGATGCCCACCCAGTCAGGATGCTAACGGTATACGTCTTGCAGGTAGGCTTCGAGAGCGATATCGGGGCCGAACGGCTGCGTGCGAACTTTTTGCAGAGCCGGAAGTTTCAAATTTGGAGCGAAGGCGAATGGCGCGCCCGTTTCACCGGAAATCTTCGGCGCATAGAAGAGAAAAAGTTTGTGGACCATACCTGCGAGGAGTGCGGCGCCATTGAGCGTCGGTCCCGCTTCGAGGAGAATGCTAAGGATTCCGCGGCGGCCGAGCTCGGCGAGAACCGCCTCCAGATTGATTCGGCCGGCGCGTGAACGTGTTCGAGCTACCTCTACACCAGCTTTTTGAAGGATTCGAGTTTTCCGCGAATTCGCGGGTTCGCTCGTGAAAACCAGCAAGTCGTCATCCGCGGTTTTCACGAGCCGAGATGTCGGCTGGAGAGAAAGCTTGCTGTCGAGGACCACACGCAAGAGCCGCCGTCTGCGCGGGAGTCCGCTGCGATCCGTAAGAAACGGATCGTCGCGTTGGACGGTGCCGACACCGGTGAGAAGCGCATCGGACGCGTGGCGCATGCGGTGAACTTCGGCGCGGGATTCTCCCGAACTGATCCAATTTGTACGCTTTGCCGGATGGGACTGCTTGCGAGGCTTACCGAACCCGCCAGGCAGAGCAAGCTGGCCGTCCAGCGTCAGTGCGGACTTCAGCGTGACGAAGGGTTTCTTCGTGCGAATCCAGCAAGCGAAACCTTCGTTTAAGGTGCGAGCTTCTTCTTCGCCGGCCCCAGTGAAGACTTCAATTCCCGCGGCGCGCAGGCGATCGAAGCCGCGGCCAGAGTTGACGGGATTGGGATCTTCCATGGCCGCTACAACGCGTTGAACGCCCGCCGCGATAATCGCTTCCGTGCAAGGACCGGTGCGGCCCGCGTGATTGCACGGCTCCAGTGTGACGTACATGGTTGATCCGCGCGCTTTTTCTCCGGCGGATTTCAGCGCGACGATTTCCGCGTGGTCGCGCTTTTCATATTCGTGAAATCCTTCGCCTACTATTTCGCCTTCGCGGACCAGGATGCAGCCGACCATGGGATTGGGACTCGCCAGGCCGATGCCCTTGCGGGCCAACTCCAGGGCGTGTTCCATGAAGCGAGTGGCGTGAGCGTCCATGATTTAGTCGGAAGGTTTAATCGAAAAGAGAGTTCGCGTAAGTTTCCGCATCGAACGGCACCATGTCGTTGATTTGCTCGCCAGTGCCGACAAAGCGAATGGGCAAGCCGAGTTCACGTGCGATAGCGACTACGATGCCGCCCTTGGCAGTGCCGTCGAGCTTCGTGAGGATGATGCCGGTAACGGTAACAGCCGAAGTAAACTCGCGCGCCTGAGCAAGGCCGTTCTGGCCGGTGGTCGCGTCGAGCACAAGCAGCACATCGTGCGGAGCGCCGGGAATAACTTTGGCCGCGGTGCGCTTCATTTTTTCCAGCTCAGCCATGAGATTGGATTTTGTGTGAAGGCGGCCGGCGGTGTCGACAATCACGGCGTCCGCGCCGCGCGCCTTAGCCGCGGTAACAGCGTCGAAAACAACGGCGGCGGGATCAGCGCCGGACTTCTGTTTGATAACGTCAATGCCATTACGCTGCGCCCAGATTTCAAGTTGCTCGACGGCAGCGGCGCGAAAGGTATCCGCGGCGCAGAGCACAACGCTGAGGCCTTCCTGGCGCAATCGATTGGCGAGCTTGCCGATGCTGGTCGTTTTTCCCGCGCCATTCACGCCAACGATAAAGATCACGCGCGGGCCAGAGCCGTTAGGCGAGCTTGCTGAATGCATCGCGGGTGCGGGTGAACTACCTGTCGCGCTGGCGCTTGCACTGCCGTCGCTCATCGTCAGAATACGTACGATGTGAGACTTGATCTCGCGCTTTAGCTGGCCGGCATCCGAAAGTGCGTTGCGGTCCAGCTTTTCGCGCACAGCATCCAGGATTTCGCGTGTCGGTTTCACGCCAAGGTCGGCGGAGAGGAGCGCAGTTTCAAGCTTTTTCAGCAGCGCGGGATCGATCTTGCGCTCGCCGAGAAAAATATTTTCGACCGACTCGGACAGCGCCGCCTTCGTCTTGCTGACTGAGGCTTTCAACCGCTCGAGCAGCGACGGTTCGACCTTTTCCGGTTTTCCAAAAAGAGAAATCATGAGGTTTAGCGCCTTGCAGTCAGCGCAACCTAAAAGTGTAGCAGAAGCGCTCGGTGCGAGCCTGCCAGGCGGGTGATGAGCCCGTTCCAACCACGGTGCGGAATGTGGAAAGAATTAGACCGTGACTTCGACGGCGCTCAGCCGGAGCTTTCCGGAATTGACAGCTGATTCGAGGGCGGTGACCACGACAGTGTCAAACTTGGAGCCAGTGAGCGATTTGATGCGGTTAAGCGCGAACTCAATATCCATCGCAGATTGGTACGGGCGATTGGTGGTCATGGCGTCGAGCGTATCGGCCACGCCGATAATGCGCGCCATCAAAGGGATTTGCTGGCCCTGCAGACCGTACGGATAACCGCGGCCATCGATATGTTCGTGGTGCAGTTCGATGCCCGGCAGCATCTCTTTCAATTGCGAAACCGGGCGCATGATGTTTGCGCCCTTTACAGTGTGCTGCTTCATCAAATCGAATTCTTCCGGCGTCAATGCGCCCGGCTTTTTCAGGACGCGGTCTTCGACGCCGATTTTGCCGACATCATGAAGTAGGGCCGCGACCCGCAGTTTGTCCAGCTCTTCGGGTGAAAGCCCGAGCTCCCGCCCGATCAACGTCGAATATTTCGCCACGCGTCCGGAGTGACCGCGCGTATACGGATCTTTTTCGTCGATGGCCGCGGCGAGCATGCGAATCGAGCCGATAAAGAGCTCGCGGTTTTCTTCCGCGGCTTCCTTCAGCTTTTCAATGTACTCCTCGATGTCGCTGGCCATTTTGTTGAAGTTTTCGGCCAGTTCGCTGATTTCCGTGGCGCCCCGGACCGGCGAGCGTTGATGGAATTCGCCGCGGCTGATGGCGCGCGTGGAAGCGGCCAGACCGCGAATGGGCCCGCTGATGCCGACGGCAAAAAAGTAGCCGAAGAGGATGGCTACGAGGATGACCACGCTGACGAAGGCCAGAGCTTGCTGGTTTAGTTCCGTCACGCCAGCGTCGGCGCGCGCCTGGTCCAGGCTGCGCTCGGCGACAACCGCCCAGTTGACCTCGGGAAGCGTGCTGTACGTCCCGATCATTTCTACGGGGTGCTTTGGTCCGCCCTCTACAAAGCGAATCGTCTCCGTATTGCGCAGATCCTGAGGCAGCGCGCGAATCTGCTCTACGAGCTTTCCGCTGGCTTCGGCCCCAGGCACGTAATTTTTGGTGTCAGGATGCGAGACGATGTGCCCGGAGTGGTCCACAACGAATACCGTGCGGTGGCGCACGCTAGCGTCCCTCAAGCGGTGCGATATGGGCTCGAGAGAGACGACCGCTGCGAGCATGCCGGTAAAATTATCATGCAAATCTGTAAGCGGCACGGCGAGCACAAAGGCCGGCTGGTTGTTCGGCGCGAGCGCCAGCGGATCGCTGCGAAACTTAACGGTGTGCAACTCCTCGGATTGCATGCAGGTCACAAACGCCCTCTGCAACGCCTTGGCCACAAAGGGATCCTGTTCCGCGCGGAAGTTGCCCTGAGAAGCGCTGGTGCCTTTGCCGGACTTGTCGACCGCCGTCAGATATACAAAAGTGTCGCGATTGCTTTCGACAAAATCCTCGAGGAGCCGTGTAACCTTGGGTTCGGCGGCAGGGTCTTCGACATTGTCAATGAGTCCCGTCAGAGTCAGGATCTGGCGCTCACTGAAGAGCTGCTGAGTTTGATTGGCCTCGAAAAGCTGAATTTCCTGGGCCAGGGACCGCGTCAGGTCGGACTGCCCGACGCGCTCGGTGTCGACCAGCTTGTCCTGGCTAAGTTGCAGCACTTGCCGGTGGTAAAGCCCTATGGGCAGGGCGCTGACGAGCAGCAGCGCGCCCAGAACGAGCCACAAAATGCGCACACGTCCCTTGCGCAGGCGTTGCCACGTGGATGAGCCGGGTTCTGGCATCTCAACTCTCAATTTTAGGGGAATAGACAGCGCAACGGGGGCCGCGATTGTCGTGGCGTCGCTCATCTGCAACTGGAACCTTGGTACTAGTGGAAACAGCGGCAGGTTCTCGGACAGGTGCTTATTTCCGCCCTTTTATTCTCGCTTTAGGGGGCGTTCCATGATGTTCCGGATGGCATCTCGGGGCGATCTCCCCTGGTGCAGGATGGCGTCAACTTGCTCTGTTATAGGGAGTTCTATTCCAGCCTCGCGGGCCAATGCCAAGAGGGCTCCCGCAGTTCCCACGCCTTCGGCGACCATTTTCATGCCTTTCAGTATCTCCTCGAGCGAACGGCCCTTGCCCAGTTCGATCCCGACGTGACGGTTGCGGCTCAGCGCACCGGTGCAGGTCAGGACCAGGTCGCCGAGGCCCGCGAGTCCGCTGAGGGTTTCTGGACGCGCGCCCAGAGCCACGGCAAGACGCGTCATCTCCGCCAGGCCGCGCGTGATCAGCGCCGCCAACGGATTGGAGCCGAGGCCCTGCCCCTGACAGGCTCCCGCCGCGATGGCAATGACATTCTTCATCGCGCCGGCGAGTTCGACGCCGAGTACGTCATCGTTGGTGTACAAGCGAAAATTCGGCGCGGCGAATTCCTCTCGAAGTTCATTGGCGAAGGCGATGTCACTTGAAGCGAGAACGACTGCAGTGGGTTGGCCGGCGGCTGCTTCCGCGGCGAAGGACGGTCCGGAAAGAACCGCGATGCGCGGACTGAATTCCGGCGAGACGACTTCAAAAATGAGTTGGCTCATGCGTGCGTGCGTAGCGGGCTCGAGCCCTTTCGTGGCGCTCACGATAGCTGCACCCCGCACGATATGCGGCAGGACGCGCTGGTAGACGGTACGGGCGTGAGCCGAAGGGACAGCTCCGATGATCACTCCGGCGTTTTCCAGAGCCGCCGCCGCGTCATGCGTGACTCGCACCGCCTCCGGCAGCTTCTGGCCTGGAAGATAGAGTTTGTTCTCGCGCTCGCGGCCGATGGATTCGGCAAGCGTCACGTCGCGCACCCACAGGGAAATCTCGTGCGGCTTGTGCGCGCGCGCGAGCACGATGGACAGCGCCGTACCCCAGCTCCCGCCACCGAGTATGGCAATGCGCATCAAGGCGCATCCTCTTTTTTCTTGGGGAACGAAAATTTCGGCTCGTCGCCCTGCACCAATCGCTGAATGTTCGCGTCATGTCTATAGACAATAAGCAGCGCAGCAGCCAGCGAGCCGAAGGTGATCGCGTAGGGTGGCGCGTGATGCGGCGCCCAAAAAATGTAAATCAATAAAGGCATGGCTGCTGCCGCCGAGATCGAAGCGAGCGACACAAAACGCCAGTAAACCACCACGAGGACAAAAAGAATGGCTGCTCCGAGAAATGCTGGCGGGCACAACACCAGGAAGACGCCCGCAGCCGTGGCCACTCCTTTGCCTCCGTGAAAGCCCAGCCAGATGGGGAAACAATGGCCCACGAGGACGCACAAGCCGGCGATCATCATCCACAGGGCGCTTTCGTTCGAGAGCCGCGCGGCAAGAACGACCGCAAAGGCTCCTTTTGCGGCGTCCAACAGCAGAGTGAGGATTCCAGCAAGCGGCCCAGCCACGCGTGCAACATTGGTTGCGCCGATATTGCCGCTCCCTGCTTTGCGAACGTCAGCCGAGCCAAAGAGCTTGCCCAGCAGCAGACCGAAGGGGATCGAGCCTATGAGGTATGCAGCTACCGGAATCGAGATGAGTGTCTCGTTCAGCTCGGTCATCAGGCGTTAGGCCTCCAAGGCAAAGAGGAATGATGCAAGGGAAGTGTACTCGGCGCCCGTAGACTTTAATTTGCTTTCGATGAGATGAAATTCGCGCGCTTGGAAGGAACCGAACTCGCACTCGGAGTTCTTCTGAATTGCAGAGCGCAGTTTTTCGTGCAGGCCGGGAGGCTCGAACCGCGCAAGCGTCAGGTGCGGTGTGAACGCGCGCTTTTCCCTCGCGATCCCTTGTGTTTCGGTCGCTCGATCGATGTCTCCCGCGAGAGAAGAGAGATTTGCCGAAGGGTTCAATCCTGCCCAGAGCACGCGCGGATGCTTTTCATCGGGGAAAAATCCGAGTCCGCGAAACTGCAGATCGACAGGCGCACTCGAACGAATGTTCGAGAGCACGCCGCGGATTCCGTCGATCTTGGCGGGAGCCACTTCGCCGATGAATTTGAGAGTCACGTGAAGATTCTCCGTGCGCACCCAGCGCGGCCGCTTGTCCGCTACTTGTGCGGACAAATCGCGCAGTTGCTTAACTTGTGCTGCCAGATTGTCTCGCACAGCGGCGGGAATCTCCAGCGCGACGAAGAGGCGCACGTTCAGACTCGATTCGGCGGTTGCTTACCGTTATAGAGAAAGTGGATGCGGACCATATCCAGCGCCACCTGAGAAGCTTGCCAACGGATGGATTCGCGGTCTCCGGGGAAGCGCACACTGCGTTCCTTGACGCCGCCTGCATGCGCGAGCGCGATATGCACTGTTCCAACGGGCTTTTCCTCCGAGCCTCCACCCGGCCCGGCGATTCCCGTGATGCCGACTCCAAACGTGCTCCCGACGCGGCGCCGGATTCCTTCCGCAAGAGCCACGGCGACCTCTGCGCTGACCGCGCCCTTGGCCTGAATAAGTTCCACGGGTACGCCCGCCCACGCGGTTTTGAGTTCGTTGCTGTAGCAAACCACGCCGCCAAGAAAGTAGGAAGAGCTGCCTGCGATGCTTGTCAAACGCTGCGCCAGCAAGCCGCCGGTGCAGCTTTCCGCCGCGGAAATCGTTGCATTATGCATCGTTAACTCCGCCGCGATTACCTCCTCAAGAGACGACCCGTCCTGGCTGAAGATACGGTCCGACAGCGCAATCTCGAAGCCCTTCACGATTTCGTCTAGAGCTTTCTTGGCGTGTTCCGCATCGTCCGTCCAGATGCGCAGATGGACCTGCGTTTCGCCGGGCGCGGCGAGGACAGTCGTGTTCACCTCGGGAAAGCGCTTGTAAATACCCATGATGCGCTGCTCGACGTGCGATTCTCCCAGCCCCGTGACGCGAATCTCACGGTGAAACATGCGCACGCCGGAGGCTCGGCGCTCCAGACGCGGCAAGACCTGTTCGCGGAACAGCGGCTTCAATTCGCGCGGCGGCCCTGGCAGAAGCACGATCGAGTGCCCTGCATCTTCTAGCCACAAGCCCGGCGCGGTGCCACGCGAATTCTCGAGGATTTCCGCACCTTCAGGAACCATCGCCTGGCGCACATTGACCTCGGGCATTTCGCGGCCCAGCGCGCGGAAGCGCCCCTCGATGTAGCGAAGAATATCGTCGTTGCGGCGAAGCTTGCGGCCCAGAAGCTCGGCGACAGTTTCGCGCGTGAGGTCGTCTTCCGTGGGGCCGAGGCCGCCCGAAGAAATGATGAGCGGAACGCGATTCAGCGCATCGCGAAACGCTTCCCCCAGCAGATCCCTGTTGTCTCCCACAACCGTCTTGCGCACCACCTCAATGCCAATCTTGTTCAGCTCTTCCGTCAGGAAGAGCGAATTGGTATCCAAGCGGTCTGGAGTGAGCAATTCCGAACCAACCGCTATGATTTCCGCTTTCATCGTTTCAGTTATCCGAGTAGTGGCAGGCCACGCACATCCCAATCAAGTGTAAAGAGAGCGCCGGTGGTGGCGAGTATCGCGCGGCCGGATGATTGCAGCGCCATGCCGACCAGTCCGGAGCCGCTGAGGACAACATCCGCATGCGCCTGCGGCGTGATGCGAATGATGCCGCGACGCCCACCGTAAGAAGCGGCGACGTAGAGATTGCTGTCGCGGTCAAAGGCCAGCCCTTGCGGGCGTCCGAGGCCGCGAAAGAACGTGCTGACCTCGCCTCCCTGCGTGATGCGGTACACGCGGTCATAACTGGATGTCGTCGGCCCGGTGACGTAAAGGTCGCCGTTGGGATGAAACGCCAAATGATACGCGGCCATCGACGGCTCGATCGTCGCAAACACAAAAACTTCGCGGCTTGCGCTGATTTTAAAGATCGTTCCGCTGCGGTCGCCTACATAAAGATTCTCGGCGCGGTCGAACGCGATGCCCGTGGCGACTCCCATCCCTTCAATCCACTGCTCGGCGCGGCCCTCCGGGGTAATGCGATGAATCGTCCCGTCATTGCGGCAGGAAACGAAGAGGTTCCCCGCGCGGTCCACGGCCAGGCCGCTGGGGTTTACCAGCGAAGTGACAAAAGGCTTCACGCTGTAGTTCGCCGTAATTTTATATAGCGACACGGGAACGCGCTGCCCGCGGTTGCCCGAAAACGTAACGTAGGTATTGCCGTACGTGTCGACTGCCGGGTTTGCGATGGGGTGCAGATTGTCCGCGATTTGCACACCGATGTAGACGGGATGCGGCTGGCTTTCGTTGGCGGCGTTGCAGACGCGGACCATGCCGCCGCTCGCGCCTTCCGGAACTCGCGCAATCAGCCGGTGTTCGCTGGCCAGCGCCAGGCTGGCTTCCGCCTCGCCAAATCGCACCACGGGCAGCGGGTGCGCGCGCGAACCGAATCCGCTGCCGTGAATGACGATCTCGCCGCCGGGAATGGCAGCCGCGGGCGCAACTCTATCAATGTGGGGGATGCCGTTTTTTTCCGCCGAAGACCCAAAACCAAATTTCATACCTAGCCAAGCAAACCAAAGTGTAGCGCGACCCGCAACAGAATAGCAGCGTAGATGCCCGCCATCCAGTCATCCGCCATGATGCCCCAGCCGCGCGGCAGTTTTTCGAGTCGCCGGACCGGGAAAGGCTTCCAAATGTCGAACAAACGAAACAGCAGGAATCCTAACAACAAGTACTTCCAATTGAGCAGAGAAAGGCCCGAGTACAATGCGAAAACCGAGGCGTTCTCGGTTGGTAAAAGGTGCGTTGGAAGACCTAGAGGGGCGATCCCGAGCACTAGCGTCAAAACCATCCCGGATACTTCGTCAATGACAACGAATTGCGGGTCCGATACGCCAGCGTAGGCCGCCGCCCTCGAACTGCTCCACACTCCAACCAGACTCACGCAGAGAAATACAAACATCGAGGGAACGAGTAGCACCACAAACGCCCACCGCTCCTGCAGAGGCGGTATATCCACCCCGATTCCGCTGTATATCGTGTGGCCGTTTACGCTTGCGGTTAGCAGAAGAAACAAGCTCACGGGATGCGTGAGAATCGCGACGATGATTCCCACAAGCGAGCCAAACGTGCCCGGCGCTTTCGGTATGTAACCGACGCCAAGCGCTGTCGCAATGGCTATCGCCAGCCTCGGCTTTTTTTGCGGCGTTGTTACGCCGCCGGGAATTTCAGTGGATGGTGTCATCGGGCTTGCGGTACCCCTTAAAATCTTCGTCTTCGTCCGCCGCTTTTTTGCCGCCGGGATCGCTATCCGCCTCCAGCTCGCTCATGTCAAATACCGGTTCGGACACGACATACTTCTCAGTGGCCCAGTTGCCGAGGTCGCGGTCGCGGCAGCGCTCGCTACAAAAGGGAAAGTCCGCGTGGGTCTCGGAATCAGTCGGCGTTTTGCAAATCGGGCAGCGATGTTTCATCGGGGTCCTTCACCCTTCGCGCTGAATTATGAAATCCGTTCGCTGCAGCCGGTTTTTTCAGAAGGCGGAATTACGCTCGTCGCAAACGACGAGCCCGCGGTCTGAGGACCGGGCCTGCAACATTTAGGAAAGTTATCTTACCCCAAGACGCGGAGCGGCGCTCCGGTTGCAATGCGTTGGAGCTTTTCGGCTGGCGGAACCCGCGGGACGGACGGCGCATGATCAATCCCGCGCCCGATGGGCCGCGGCAAAATCTTGACGACGCGTCCGATGAGGTCGTAGGCATCAGACTTGATTATCTCGACTCGCGCCACGTCGCCCGTTTCGGCGGTTTCGCCGCTGGGCAATTCAATGTCGGTCAGATACAGCTTGCCATCGATATCCGGCGCCATGCCTTCGAGGCGTGCTTCCCACACCAGCGGATTGTCCTTCGATGGGCCTTCGACAAGCGCCGTGGCCGTGCGGTTCTTCCATTCGCGCAATTTTTCCCGAGAGATTTTCTTTTGAATGGCCATCAGCCGGTTGCGGCGATCGGCAATCGTTTCTGGGTCGACTTTTTCGTCCAGGGTGTAGCTGTTCGCGTTGTCCACATCCGAATACTCGAACACGCCCATCCAATCCAGTTCAGCCGCGCGGACAAAATCGCAGAGCTCCTCGAAATCCGCTTCCGTTTCGCCTGGAAAGCCCGCGATAAACGACGTGCGCAGCGAAACTCCGGGAATCGTTGTCCTGATACGCTCGAGAAGTTTCAAGAAGGCCTCGCCGTGCGAACCGCGCTTCATGCGCGCCAGAACTTTGCGGCTGGCGTGTTGCAGCGGCATGTCCATGTACTTGGCGAGTCTGGGATGCGCCGCAAGCGTGTCCAACAATTTCTGCGTCACACGATTCGGATAAGCGTAAAGGAAGCGGACCCACAGCAGGTCTTCGACCTGCGCTAGCCTCTCGAGCAATTGCGCGAGGCCGTCCCGAAGGCCGAGGTCCTCGCCGTAAGACGTCGTGTCCTGGCCGATCAGCGTAATTTCTCTCGCCCCAGCGGCGGCAAGATTTTCCGCTTCACGGACCACGGATTCAAAACGGCGGCTGCGGAATGCTCCACGCAATTGCGGAATGATGCAAAACGTGCAGGGATGATCGCATCCTTCGGCGATCTTGATGTACGCGGCGTGGCGCGGCGTGGTGATAACGCGCGGTGTCAGGTCGTGATAGAGAAACGCCGGCGGCGCTGCCGGCAACACGCGCAGGTCGCCGTGGACGGCCTCAAGAATGCGCTCGACTTCGCCGGTTCCTACCACGGCGTCCACTTCCGGAACTTGCTCAAGAATTTGATCTCGAAAGCGCTCGACAAGGCATCCGGCCACGATAAGCTTGCGCGCCGCGCCAAATTTCTTGTGTTCAGCCATCTCCAGAATCGCGTCGACGGACTCTTTTTGCGCGGATTCGATGAAGCTGCAGGTGTTGACGACCAGGATCTCGGCTTCATCCGCGCGCGGCGTGAGTTCATAGCCTTCGCGCGTAAGAATACCCATCATCACCTCGCTGTCGACGAGGTTCTTCGGGCACCCGAGGCTGACGAATCCGACCTTAGTCATAGGCAGTAAATTGGCACCTTTGCGCAATTTCCCATTGTAACACGCGGCGGCGGAGGGATACCAAACAGCAGCAGTTCATCCGAAAGTGGTAAAAACACAAACTTTTGGACGCGGAGCTGGGACTTCAGCGAGAAGCGAAGGACGACCGTATCTGCTCGAGGAGCGTCCGGAGACGAATTGTGTCGCAAGGCGCCCCGCCAAAACGTGCCTGAGTGTAGTGTTGCGTGAATTCGTATACCGCAGGCGCGAGACGAGGCTGCGAAACGACAGCGGCGAACTCAAAAGGCGTTTGCGTAGGCTGACGCGCGAAGCCGCGCCGCTCGAGTAGGTACAGGAGTTCGCTGTACAGCCGCGAAGCAAGTTGCGGATTGGACCGTGCGACCTCCGGCGAACGAAGCTGCCACGAAAGCCACAACCGCCGCACAAAAGCCACAACCAGATCGAAACGCAGCGCCATCAGAAACAGCACGATGGCCAGAGGAAGCAACAAACGGAGTCCGCCGTTCCAGGACCTCATCCACCTTCGCCCTTTTTCCTGCTCATTTTGAAACCAGGCCCGCGCGACTTCTGTCCACGCTCGCGTGCTCCTCTGCATGTTTTGCGCGAGAAGAATCTGGTGTATGAAGTCGTAGTTGATGACCCACTCGTTCCAGGAAAGCTCGAACCAATCCATGTATTGGCCGAAGCGCGTAAAGAAACCGCCGGCGGATTCGGCCCCTGGCGGCGTCGGATCAAAAGTCATCCAGCCCGTGCCGGGAAAATAAACTTCGACCCAGCTGTGCGCGTCGCTGGCGCGGACGATGTAGTCCTCTCCGAGATCGTTGTACTCGCCGGGCAAGAATCCGTTCACTTCCCGGGTGGGAATTCCGAGCGTGCGAAGCATGATGGCAAGGGCGGAAGCGAAATACTCGCAATGGCCAGCGCGGGTCTCGAAGAGAAAATGCGCGAGGGGGTCGACGCCGGGCTTTCCGGTGAGGTTGAGCGTGTAAGTGAAGCGTGAGCGCAAATAGTTTTCTACCGTAATCGTTCTGTCGAAGGGCGTCTGCGAGCGCGCCGTGATCTGCCTCGCCAATTCGGGAATTCGCGGATCGAGCTGCGGGGGAAGTTGCAGGTAAGTGTCGCGAATGTCTTCTGGATAGTCGGCCGAAGCCAGGCGCAAACCGGCCAAATTCATCGCTGGAAGAAGCGAATACCCTTCGTACCGGAGAGTGTTGAAATTATGAAAGGGATTGAAAAGGGAGCCCGTCCGATCGCGGAGGACGTAGCTGTGGCGCGCACCCACATCCGTGTTGGAGCCTTCGCCAGAAAGATTTCCACGCACGGAAACGGCATTTGCGGGAGCGAAGATCGTGTCCGTCGCGATGGGCTGGAGCAGCACGGTGTAGCGCAAGACAGTTGCAGTCCGGTCCTGCTCCCCAGCCTTGTCCTGCACGTTTATCCAGCCGCTGAGTCCGGCGGGGACGGGGAAATTTTCGCGATCGGGAGAGTACCAGCGTTTTCCGTCAAATGTAGTGAGCGCAATGCCGCGCCAGCGCAGACCGGGATACCCCACCGGTTTCCCGGTGCGCACACGCATGACGACCTCGGAATTCTTCTTGATCTCCCCGATTTGGCCTAGCTCGACGTCGTCGCTGAAGCCGGACATTAAAGTCGGCTGCAAACTGGTGCGCCCCAGATAACCGGCGCTGAAACGCGGAAAGAAGAAGAACAGTGCGCCGCCGATTATCATGGCGCCGAGAGCCACGCTCAGCGCGGCGAGGACCAGTGCGCGAGTAAGCCGGCGTTCCTGCTCAGGGTGCGCGTCAATTTCCGGCGCAATCGCGCCCTTCGATCCGCTGCGCATTTCCAGGCCGACGAAAGTAGCTACGCCACATAAGAGAAACAAGAAGAAAAGACCGAGAAACGTCGTGTCGATGGTGAGAACTGCGGAAGCGAGAATCGCGGCGAAGGAGAGCATCGCCAGAAAGAGCGCATCGCGATCCGTCGTTGCGCTGTAGAGACGGATGAGCATCACAAAGAGTAGAAAATGGACCGCTCCAAGAAGCGCGGCGTAGAGCGCTGGGTTGGACGAAGTCGCAACAAAAGCGCGCGAAAGAAAAACAACGTCCACAGGGAAAACGATCAGATAACCAACAACCAGTCGCGTCGCGAGCCGCTGTGGGATTTCCGCGGGGCTACGCCGCCACCATCGCACTCCTTTATAGAGGACTGCCGAAGGCGCCACGATTATCGTGAACAGATCGAGCTTCCCGGTGCTGACGAGAGTAGCGACGGACGTGGCCATGAGCAGGAAAAGTGAAGTGCGAAAGAAACGCTCGGCGGGGAGCGCGGGGATACTCGTTGCTGATGCGGAGGCAGCCATTGGAGGACATTCCATCGTAGCACTACGGCCGCGCGGCGCGGCGTAGGCAGCGCGAAACGATAACGCTTATAGCTTCACGGCGGCCGCTGATGACCTGGAAAGCGCGGCCCGCGCGATTTTGCGGGTGAGATTCGAGACGGGTAGCGTGGAAAAGTCCTTCAATGGAATGTTCATTGCGCCGCGAATACGCGGGAGCTTTGTAATGGTGATCTGGAAGGGAAGAACAGTTACGTTGCGATACGTTACCGCATGGCGCACTTTTGCAAGTGGTTCCAGGCGAAGCGCTCCATTTTTCGCGGGAAGAAATTGTGCGATAAATTTCTCCAATTCCGCTTGCGGATCCTTGCGAATCGCGACAGTTGGAAAATGCCACATGCGCGAGACCAGAGTGGCGACGTCGTCGGCCGCCGGCTTGTTCTGTGTTTTTCGAGGCGGAGGAAATAGAAGTGTTCGGCCGCGCGGATTGGTAAGGACCGCCGCGGCGAGAACGATTTGTACGGCTTCGCGTTTTTTGCGTTTTTCAGGAAAAGATTCGGGATCGCCCAATTCACGCGCGTGGCAAAATCTGGCCACGGGGCAGAGAAGACACTGTGGAGCGCGCGGCGTGCAGACTATCGCCCCCAGTTCCATCATGGCCTGATTCCAATCTCCCGGTGATTTCGGTTCAAGGAGTTCTCCAGCCGTTTTTTGAAGCGATTGCCAGCGCCACGATTCCCGCAAGTCGCCGCGAATCGCGCCGAGACGCGCGAGGACGCGCGCGACGTTACCATCAAGGACCGCGTGTTTTGCGCCGAAGGCGATACTGAGAATCGCGGCCCCGGTGTAACGGCCGATACCGGGCAACGCGAGAAGAGCTTCCTCCTCGCGCGGGAATTCTCCGCCATGTTGCGCCACGATTTGTTGCGCCGCCTTTTGAAGATTTCGCGCGCGGCTATAGTAGCCAAGACCGGACCAGAGCAGCAGCACCTCCTCCTGCGGCGCTGTTGCCAATGCTTGAACGTCTGGGAAGCGCGCCAGGAACTTTTCGTAATAGGGAATTACGGCGGCGACGCGTGTCTGCTGCAGCATGATTTCCGAGATCCAAATGCGATACGGATCCTTCGTGCGCCGCCACGGCAGGTCGCGTTTAAATCGGCGAAACCAACCGAGCAATTGTTTACGGAAGGCTGCGAGCTCGCGGCCAGTGAGCATCATCAGGCCGTATTCTCGCACAGTTGGCGCAACAGGCTGCTTGAGGACGCGGGAAGTACTCTCAGGCAACCAGATCTTCGAGAAAAATGACCCACGACCGGTTCCAGATGCTCGAGGGGATGGAACCGTGTGATTCGCTCGTAACAATCACGCGGAAAATGTCCTGCACGCTAACTAGATCCGTAAGAAGTGCGCGGTTTGGGTCCGGCGGACAAGGCTTTGCAGTGGCAAGATGCCGCAGGATATCAAAGACAATCTCGTCGGCTTCGACGAGCGGGGTTTCAAAGCCGGCAGTGCGAAATTGCAAGACTGCATTGCGTTCGTAAAAGTGCCAGGCCAGGGCGGCGCACATGGTCACAGCGCGCTCGAAGCGGGCGTCCGCTTCCTTCGCATCGAGGCTCGCGGGCATGTGAGGGTCAAGGACCAGAACAACGCGGCAATCATCCTCACGGGTAAACTCGCGGACCATCAAAGAACCAAGGCGCGCCGAAACCTTCCAGTGCACGTGGCGCGAGCTGTCGCGAGGCAAATAGTCGCGCAACGCATACAAATCCTGGCCGCGGCCCTTGGCGAGACTTTCAAGCGCTCCTTGCATGCCAGGAAGAATCTCAAAAAAGTCGCGCGTGGGTTCCACCGAAGGATAGACCAGCGCCTCGGACTTTAGATCCATGCGGCGCGCTTTTTGTAAAAAGCCGAAGGGAAACCTGGTAACTATTCGGAAGGCTTCCTGTCTGTAGACGCCGCGCCTCGGAAAAGTCATGGGCACATTTTGCTGGACACGGGCATGTTTTGGAACGTACGGAAAATAGATTGGCGTCTCGAGCATGGCCGCGTTCGAGGAATTCTTGCCGCGGACGGCTTCGACGCGAAGCGAAAACGAGGGCAGCGTCAGCTTTTCGTTTTGCAGCTCGACGAGGGTGCGGACCTGCTGGCCCGCGAAGATGTGCTCCGGCAACTGCAAGCGCATCTCGATGCCGGAGAGGGTGATGGAAGAAAGAATGCCCGACATCAAGATAATGGAAATCAGGGTCGCGAGGATAAGGAAAAGCAGATTGTTTCCGGTGTTCAGCGCGGCGACGGCGACCAGAAAGATTCCCAGGATGTAGATCCAGCCTTCCCGGGAAACGCGGTACTCCATTTTGTAACCGATCCAACGAAGGCGAGTGCGTCTGGCAAGAACCGGGACCAATGTAATGGCTACCCACGCAGCGACGAGCAGCGCGCTGAGCCCGGAGGCGGTTGCGAGCGCGAGATGACCCATCTCCCCTGCCGAGCCGGAGTAGAGGGCGAGGAGCAGAGCAACAGTCAGCGCGGCGATGGAAACGAAGAAAGCGCGCACAGCGGAACGGTCTGCTTTAGCCCAGAGTTGCGCGGTTGTCGAACGTAGATTCACAGAGGTACGCGAACGGAATCGACAATCTCCCGGAGAACGGATTCGGTCGTCTCCGATTTTTTCTGGAGCGAAGCGTGGCGGGCACTTGCGACCACACGATGTGAAAAAACTGCAACGGCAAGTTGTTTGAAATCGTCCGGCAAGCAGTAATCGCGGCCATCGAGAAAAGCGCGGGCCTGCGCCGCGCGTTGCAGCATGAGCGTGCCGCGAGGGCTGACACCTAGAGCGAGCTGCTCGGTTTTACGCGTGCGATTGACGATCTCGAGGGCATAGTCGTGAAGGCTGGCGTCCACCTTCACGCGGGCGACGGATTCCTGCATTTCGAGGACGTCATCGATGCCCGCGACGGGTTCAAGCGCGGCGAGCGAATCGTCATGAATGTGTTTGCGTAAAATCTCCCGTTCCGTTTCGTGCGAGGGATAACCCATCTTGATCCGCATCAGGAAACGGTCGAGCTGAGATTCGGGCAGCGGATATGTGCCGTGGTGCTCGACGGGATTTTGCGTGGCGATCACGAGAAATGGATGAGGCAACAGCAGCGTTTTGCCGTCCACGGTGACCTGGGCTTCGTTCATGGCTTCGAGAAGGGCCGACTGTGTGCGCGGGGTGGTGCGATTGATTTCATCGGCGAGAACGACGTTTGCGAAAATCGGACCGGGTCGAAACTCGAATTCGCGGGATTCCGGATTGTAAACGCTGACGCCGAGAACGTCGCTGGGGAGAAGGTCCGAAGTGAACTGGATGCGCTGGAAAGTGCAGTGAAAAGATTTTGCGAGAGCTTGCGCAAGAGTGGTCTTGCCGACGCCGGGCACGTCTTCGATAAGCAGATGGCCGCGGGCGAGAAGGGTGATCAGCGCGAGCTGAATGGCTTCTTCCTTGCCGTAGATCGCGCGAGAGATGGAGCGCTGGAGTTGCGAAACGATCTGCGATGTTGCCGTGGGCATCTGTTGAAAACCTGGGTCCTTCCTGCTACAAATAGATGACGCTGCGGAGCGTCGCGGCTGTACCGGCCGGGCGACTAGCTCAGTTGGTTAGAGCGCTCCCCTCACACGGGAGAGGTCAAAGGTTCAAGTCCTTTGTCGCCCACCATAACCTTCTCATTCTGGCACTAATCCTTCCAGCGAATCAAAAAGTAGCAAAACGTGTGCTCAATCGGTGGTTGCATCAATCGGTGAATGAGGCCGAAAACTG
>Ga0210402_10000951_pt1 | contig 30936 bp, 17 predicted proteins | sample IncBWC7MmetaG_FD_161055 | JGI IMG/M metagenome (GOLD analysis project Ga0210402, IMG submission 161055) | Forest soil microbial communities from Barre Woods Harvard Forest LTER site, Petersham, Massachusetts, United States - Inc-BW-C-7-M | ecosystem: Environmental > Terrestrial > Soil >...
GCCGCTGGACTTGAGTTTTCTCGATTCAGCGCGGCCCGAGATGGCACGCGGAGCGGTCTTTTTCGAATCGCCTCGTGCAGTACGCGATGTCGGTCCCGCCGTGCAGAACGCGCTTGGCCAATTGGACCTGAATTACTACGTGCCGTGCCGGATTCGTGAGCACTGCGTTGCGGTGCTTGGACTCGGCAAGACTGTGGATGGAGATTTCCTGTCGAGCGACGACGTGGAACTGGTCGAGACTATCGCGGGATACGTAGCTGTGGCGCTAGACAACGCGCAGCTCTATAACTCACTGGAACAGAAAGCGCTGGAGATTGTGCGGTTGAAGGACTTCAGCGAAAACATCGTGGAATCATTGAACGTCGGCGTGCTGGCAGTGGACCTGAGCGGGCTGGTGGAAAGCTGGAACACGCGGATGGAGCAGTTGTTCGGAGTTTCGCGGCAAGAGGCAGTGGGGGCAAGACTCGACGCGCTGTTGCCGGCGGATCTGGCTGCGGAAATTGCGGCACGCGGCGATGGTGAGCAGATCACCGGAATTTATAAGCAGCGGCTGCAACACCAGGGAAAATCGCTGACGCTGAACGTTTCGATTACACCACTGGTCAGCAAGTCCGGAGAGCGAATCGGGCGGTTGCTTTTGTTTGACGATGTGACGCAGCGGGAACGCATGGAAGAGCAGATGTCGCAAACGGAAAAGCTGACATCGCTGGGATTGTTGGCCGCTGGCGTGGCGCATGAGGTGAATACGCCATTGGCAGTCATCTCTAACTACATCCAGATGCTGGCCAAGCAGATGCCGGAAAACGATCCGCGGCATTCGATCATCGAAAAGATTGTGAAGCAGACGTTCCGAGCCAGCGAGATTGTGAACAACCTGCTGAATTTTTCGCGCACCGGAGCGGCGGAGATCAGCAACGTGGACGTGAATCATGTGGTTGAAGAAACGCTGTCGCTGGTGTCGCACCCGCTGAAGACCTCGCAAATCCAGGTGGTAAAGAATCTGGGAGAGGGATTGCCAGCGGTGCGCGGCTCGGCGAACAAGCTGCAGCAGGTTTTCCTGAATCTATTCTTGAACGCGCGGGATGCCATGCCTTCGGGCGGCATCCTGGAAGTGCGGACCAGCGCGCACAACGGCAGTGTCGAGATCGAGGTGGTGGATACCGGCGCGGGAATTCCGCGCGAACACATTCATCGAATATTTGATCCATTTTTCACGACCAAGGCCAGTGGACGAGGCACCGGGCTTGGGCTTTCCGTGAGCTACGGAATTATCAAGGAGCATGCAGGAAAAGTGGATGTGCGCTCGGCGCCAGGCAAAGGGACGTCGTTTCACGTCGAGTTTCCGGCGGTGAGGAAAGCGGTTCATGTCTAAAGGTGCGATTCTCGTCGTCGACGATGAATCTGAAATTCGCGAAGGGCTGGAACTGCTGTTGACCAGCGAAGGCTACGGCGTGTCGAGCGCCGAAACAGGCGAGTCTGGTCTGGGAAAGCTGGGAGAGCAGCCGTTTGATCTTCTGTTACTCGACGTGAGTTTGCCGGACCGCAACGGTCTTGATTTGCTGCGGGAAGTGCGGCGGCGCGATCCGGACCTGCCTGTAGTTCTGATTACCGCGTATGGTTCGATCGATATGGCGCGTGCGGCGTTCAAGGGTGGCGCGCTGGATTTTATTACCAAGCCGTGGTCCAACGACGAGTTGCTGGCGCAAGTAGCGCAGGCGGTTGAAGCGCGAAAACTGCGCGAAGAAAACGTGCAGCTCAAACGCGCGCTGAAGCAGCGGTCAAGCTTTCGTAACATCATCGGCAAAAGCGAAAAGATGCTGACGCTGTTCGACCTGGTGGCGCAAGTGGCGCCGTCGCGTTCGACGGTGTTGATCAGTGGCGAGAGCGGCACCGGCAAGGAACTGATCGCCAAAGCAATTCATTCTGCTTCGCCGCGCGCGGATAAGGCGTTTGTTCCTGTGAATACCGGCTCGATTCCAGTGGACCTGCTGGAATCACAACTTTTCGGCCACGTGAAGGGCGCATTCACCAGCGCGGTTTCATCCAAGAAGGGTTTATTCGAAGTGGCGGATCAGGGCACGATTTTCTTCGACGAAATCGCCACCATCAGCCCGGAAACGCAGGCAAAACTGCTTCGCGTGATTCAAGAACGAGAATTCATGAGGCTGGGCGGTACCGAGCAGTTGAAAGTAGACGTGCGGATCGTTGCGGCTTCGAACATCGAACTGCTTTCGCTGGTGCGAGAGGGGCGCTTTCGCGAAGATTTGTACCACCGCTTGAACGTGATTCACCTGACGCTGCCGCCTCTGCGGGATCGCCGCGAAGATGTGCCGATGCTGCTGGCACATTTTCTGGTGCGGTATTGCGAGGAAAATGGCAAGCCGATGCGGCAATTCACGGCGGCCGCGTTGAAGCTGATGATGGATTACGAGTGGCCGGGAAATGTGCGCGAACTCGAAAACGTGGTCGAGCGAGCGGTGGTGCTGTCCACTTCGGAGCGAGTGGACGCGGATTTGCTCCCGGAAAGCATCCGCAGCAAAGAGATTGTGCGCGGCGTGCGTTTGCAGCTCTCGGAATTCATGCCGCCGTTGCCGGGAGAGCCGGGCGCGCGAACCGGCGCGGACCAGTCGCGGCCTTCGCTATTTCAAATCATGGATGAAATTGAGCGGCGGATCATCGTGGATATGTTGGACCGTACCAACTGGAATCAGACCGAGGCCTCGGAGCGATTTCTGGTGCCGTTGTCCACATTGAATCAGAAGATCAAGCGGCTGGGAATCGATGTGCGGCGCCGCGGGCGGGGTGAAGATACTTTCATGGCATCTTCGGGGAAGTAGGGTTCGGCGGTTAACGAACGCGGACTGTCGCATTCGGACGCGGTTTGGGTAAACTGATATCTGAGTGTGCTGCGAGTTGAAGATTGTCTGCAGGAGTTCACATGCAAATGAAATGGATATTGGGCGCAGCGCTTTTTGTTGCGGTGATGCTGGTGGTGCTGGTGCCGTCCGGCGCGCGATTGAACGCAAAGCAGGCGGCAGCGCAATCTGACGAGCCGGTGCCAGCTCATCACACGCAAGCGCCGGCTGGAACGCTTCCGGAAACGATGGATCCCGCGCAATTCGAGAATCCGGTAGTGAAAAACGCCTACGCGCTGTCGGCTAAGGTAAAAAAGGTTCTGTACCAGCAACCGTGCTATTGCCACTGCGACCACTCGCAGGGCCACAACAGTTTGCTGGATTGCTTTACCAGTAAGCACGGATCCATGTGCAACATTTGCCTGGGAGAAGCGCTGTACTCCTACGAGCAGACCCGCAAAGGGAAGACTGCGGCGCAGATTCGCGACGGCATCGAGCATGGTGATTGGCAAAGCGTGGATGCCGCGAAATACCAGGCGTACCCCGCCAAGCCCTGAATTGAGTCAAGTCGAGCAGGAAACCAACAGCTATTTTTAGGTTAGGAGAATCATGTCGCTATCCATTTCGAGTCGCCGAGTCGCGGCAATTTCAATTCTGTGCCTGGCGTCGTTCGGCGTGATGAAAGCGAACGGCGGCGGCGACACTTCGAGTGGCTGGGGATTCAGCCCTGCGAATCTCGACAAGACCTGCAGGCCGTGTGACGATTTTTACCAATTTGCGATGGGCGGATGGATGAAGAGCAACCCGATTCCGCCGGAGTTTCCGACTTGGGGCTCGTTCACGATGTTGTCGGACCGCAATCAGGCATCGATGCGGGGAATTCTGGAAGACGCGACGAAAGCGAACGCGGCTGCCGGTTCGAATCAACAGAAGATCGGCGATTTTTATGCAAGCTGCATGGACACAGCGGGGATCGACGCCCTTGGCGTCAAGCCGATCGCGGCGGACCTGACAGCAATCGACAAACTGAAGGATATGAGCGAACTGCAGCCGATGATCGCGCGCTTGCAACAGAGCGGAAACGGTTATCTGTTTGACTTCGATTCCACGCAAGACCTGGACGACAGCACGCAAGTGATCGCCGAGGTTGGGCAAGGTGGGTTAGGTCTACCGGACCGGGATTATTACACCCGGGCCGATGAAAAGTCGAAGCAACTGCGCGGTGATTATGTAACGCACATCGCCAAGATGTTTGTATTGGCCGGGGACTCCGCGGAAAAGGCCGATGCAGAAGCGCAGAGCGCGGTCAGCTTCGAAACCGCTTTAGCCAACGCTTCTATGTCCCCGGTGCAAATGCGCGACCCTCACGAAGTTTGGCATAAGATGACGCTGCCACAGCTTGAGGCGTTGGCTCCCGACTGGCCTTGGGATGCGTACTTCCGGCAACGGAATTCTCCAAAGTTCTCGGCGATTAACGTGGGGCAACCGGATTTTTTCAAGGAAGCGAATCGGATGTTGACGGCGACTCCGCTTGCGCAGTGGAAGCCTTATCTTCGCTGGCATGTGCTGCACACCAGCGCGAACGAACTCTCTGAAGCGTTGGTGCAGGAGAATTTCAATTTCTACGGGATGAAGCTTTCCGGTTCGAAACAAATCCAGCCGCGCTGGAAACGCTGCGTGCAAAGCGTCAACCGGAACATCGGTGAAGCTCTCGGACAGGTTTACGTGGAGAAATATTTTCCGCCGGAGGCCAAGGCACACGCGCGCGAAATGGTGATGAATTTGATCAGCGCGCTGAAAAGCGACATTCCAGCATTGAATTGGATGGGGCCCGAGACCAAGAAGGCCGCGCTGGATAAGCTCAATGCATTTCAAATCAAGATCGGATATCCGGACAAGTGGCGCGATTACTCGGCGCTTTCCGTGGAACGCGGCGGCTACCTGGCGAATGTGCGGCGTGCAGTGAGTTTTGAAAATGCGCGTGACCTGTACAAAATCGGCAAACCCGTGGACCGCACCGAATGGGGCATGACGCCGCCGACGGTCAACGCTTACTACGATTCGACGATGAATGAAATTGTTTTTCCAGCGGGAATTTTGCAGCCGCCGTTCTACGATCCGAAGGCGGACGACGCTGTCAATTACGGAGGGATGGGGGCGGGAATCGGGCACGAAATCACGCACGGTTTCGACGACTCTGGGTCGCAATTTGACGGGCAGGGGAATTTGCGCGAATGGTGGAGCAAGGACGATCGAAAGAGTTTCGATGAGCACGCCGCTTGCGTGCAGCAACAGTTTGATGGATACGAGGTCGAGCCAGGGCTGCATGAGAATGGAAAGCTGGTACTGGGCGAGAGCATCGCGGACCTGGGTGGGCTGGCCATTTCATACGCGGCGTACGAAAAATCCATTGAAGGAAAGCGGCCGCAAGATATTGACGGATTTACTCCGGAGCAGCGATTCTTTCTTGGCTGGGCGCAAGTGTGGGGTGCGAACCTTCGTCTGGAATATGCGCGACTGATCGCCAACAGCGACGGGCATCCCATTCCAAGATTCCGGGTGAACGGGCCGCTGTCCAATATGGAGCTATTCGCGAAAGCGTTTGGCTGCAAAAAGGGCCAGTCGATGGTACGCGAAAAAGCTTGCAAGATATGGTAAACGCTGGCTGACTTCGGCATGGTAGTGCAGGGCCATAGTGAGTTCGCAGTGCGTGCCATCGCAAAGTTGAGTACACTATTTTTGCCCGTCAATAAAATATGAAAACGATTCTGGTTACCGGCAGCAGCGGTCTAATTGGTTCCGAAGCGGTGGAGTATTTTGACCAGCAGGGCCATCGCGTCATCGGCGCCGACAACAACATGCGCCAGGTGTTTTTCGGTGAGCAGGGAAATACCACCTGGAACCTGGAGCGGCTTAAGCGCTCCACAAGGCATTTCCAGCACATCAATCTGGATATTCGCGATCGCGACGCGCTTGATGAGCTTTTCAAAGCCAACCGGTTTGACTTGATCGTGCACTGCGCCGCGCAACCTTCGCACGACAAGGCGCGCGACATTCCGATTCTCGATTTTGAAGTGAACGCGCTCGGCACCATTAATCTGCTCGAAGCCACTCGCCAGCATTGCCGCGGCGCAGTGTTCATCATGATGAGCACCAACAAGGTTTATGGCGATTCGCCGAATGAAATTCCGCTGAAGGAATTGGAAACGCGCTACGACTATGCACGGCCGGAGGATTATGCGGGGGTTAGCGAGTCCTGCCGGATCGATCAAACGTTACATTCCCTATTTGGAGCGTCGAAAGCCGCCGCTGACCTCGTGGCTCAGGAATATGGCCGCTACTTTGGCATGAACACCTGCATCTTCCGCGGCGGCTGCCTGACGGGTCCATCACATTCCGGGGTTGAACTACACGGTTTTCTTTCCTATCTGGTGAAAGTGGCCCTGAACGACGGAACGTACTCGGTATTTGGCTACAAGGCCAAGCAGGTGAGAGACAATATTCACAGTCATGATGTGGTTCGCGCGATTGAGGAATTCGCGGAGAATCCGCGGCCCGGCGAGGTGTACAACCTGGGCGGCGGGCGCGGAAACAGTGTGTCAATGCTGGAAGCGATTGCCAAGATCGCCGAGATGACCGGCAAGAAACTGAATTGGAAATATCTCGAGGAAGCTCGTAAAGGTGATCATATCTGCTACATCTCCGACTTGCGCAAATTCCAGTCGCATTATCCGAACTGGAAAATCACCAAGGGTCTCGACACCATTTTTCAGGAGATCATCGCTGCGCAGCAAGAGCAGCTGGCCTCCAGCGCGGGGCGTTAAATGATTGACGCGCCTGCCGTTTTCAACGCGGCGTACGTAGTTCACGCATGACCATCCTCTGCCTCTGCCGCGAAGGACATCATTGGAAGCTGATCCCGGGCTATGCAGAGGCGTTCCGTCGCCGTGGCATTGAGTTTTTCTGCGTGGACGATTCGCTTCCGTTCGACGCCTTGCTTGAAGACGTGTTGGGTATCTGCCCTCGAACTCCGATGGCCATTTTTCATTTCGAATCGGCACACCCGCTTTTCCCGATTGGCCTCGAACACTCTGAAATTCCGACGGTGTGCTTTCACCCCGATACGTACGCGTTCACCGAACGCCGGATCCGTTGGTCATCAGTATTTGATCACGCCGCCGTCTTTCATCCAACGTACGAAGAGCGCTTTAAGCATGCTGGCCACCCAGGAGCGTTCTTGTTGCCGCACGCGGTTCGTCGCGAGTTTTTTGCAGGCCCGGAATTGGAACGGGAATTCGAAATCGGCTGGGTCGGGCAAACCGGCGGCGAATTCTATACGCAACGCGCCAAATGGCTGCCACGACTGGCAGAGGAATTTCGCACGAACGATTGGTCGCACAAATATTCGGTCGAGGAAGTCGCGAATGTCTATCGCCGCTCGCGGATCGTAGTCAATATCGGTCGCGACGACTTTCCGCAGGACGCCAACTTGCGGGTTTTCGAGGTGCTGGCTTCCGGAGCGCTGCTGCTTACCTCCTTGCCCACAGAACTCACGGGATTAGGATTTGAGAACGGCGTTCATTTCGTTGGCTACCGCGATCCAGCGGATCTGAGCGGGTTGATCCGCAAATATCTGGACGATGAATCCGCGTGCCGCCAGATTGCCGACGTGGCTCGCGCACTGGTTCTTGCGGAGCACACTTATGATCGCCGCGTGGACCATTTGGTCGAGCGGATTTCTGACGCGAAATTGCAAAGATTGGCGCCGGCGCGGTCCTGGCCGGAATCGCGAGCGAGACTCGTGGCGCTGGACTTTTTTGCCGCGCACGGACTCACTCATTGTGCAGCCGCACAATTTCGTCATGTTGCGGGGCACGGCATTCGCGAGACAATACAAGGGGCTTCGCTGGTAACGCGTTCATGGCTCAAGAATTTGCGTTTTCGATGATTCTGGATTCATGGTCAACGCGACTTCATCGGATGGGACGTTACACTACTAGCTTGAGAACATTCGGGAATTCATGCTGACACTTGGAATCAACTATTCGCAGATGCATGATTCATCTGCATGCATTGTGCGCGACGGCGAGCTGCTGTTCGCGGTGGCGGAAGAACGTATTTCGCGGATCAAGCACGATGCCGGTTTTCCGAAACTCGCAATTCAGGCGTGTCTCGATTTTGCGAAGGTCTCCGCCTCGCAGATTGATGAAGTGAGCTTCGGCTGGCAGACCGCGGGCCCGGTATTCCGCCACGACCTAAAGCTATACGGCACCGGCCACTGGCCGATTTCGTACTTGAACGTGCTGAATTCTTCGCGGCATTTTCTCAGCATGTGGCATCAGGAATCTGGCGTCGCGCCATTTCGAAGAATCTTCGGTACGGGTAAGGCGCGATTTCGTTACGTGGATCACCATCTGGCTCACGCCATCAGCGCGTACGCTTATTCCGGATTTGACGACGCGGCGGTTGTGGTGATGGACGGCCGCGGCGCGTGGGAAGCGACTTCGATCTGGCACGGGCACACGGGACTGCTCGATCATGTACTAACGCTCAATTGGCCCGATTCACTCGGTCTTTTCTACGCCCAGTTCACCGGCTTTCTCGGCTTCGTTCCCAATAGCGATGAATGGAAAGTGATGGGCCTGGCACCGTACGGGCAGCCGGGAATTGATCTCAGCCCATTCATCAATCCAAATGATGCTCCCTATCGTGTGCATATCAAGACGCTGGTCGGCGACGGCGCGGGCTACTCACACTTTTCGCCGCTGCTGGGAGCGCAACGCGAAGCGGAATCCGATATTTCCGATCGGCACAAGAATATTGCGTTTGCAGTGCAGGATGCCTGCGAAGCAGCGATGATGTCGGTGGTGAAAATGGCGCTGGCGAAAACCGGCTCGAAGAATCTATGTTTGGCCGGCGGTGTCGCACTCAATTCAAAAGCCAACGGCAAAATTGTCGCTTCGGGCGCGGTCGACCAGATTTTCGTACAGCCTGCGGCTTCGGACGACGGAGTTGCGCTTGGCGCGGCGTTCGCGCCGTATCTTGATGGAAATGGACGTTTGCCCAACAAGCCGATGCGGCACGGCTACTGGGGTCCGTCGTTCGACGATGACGCGATCGAGAAAGCGTTGCTTACCTACAAGATTCGCCACGCTAGATTGAGCGATCCTGCCGCGACGGCAGCGCAGCTTCTGAGCGACGGAAAAATTCTGGGCTGGTTTCAGGGACGCATGGAATTTGGTCCGCGCGCCCTCGGCAGCCGCTCTATTCTCGCCGATCCTCGCGACCCGGAAATGAACGCCAAGGTCAACAACGCAGTGAAATTCCGCGAGTGGTGGCGGCCGTTTGCTCCATCTTTCAAAAAAGAAGCCGCGCCCGAGTATCTCGAATCCGCTTACGACTCACCGTTCATGATTCTCACCGCGCAAGTGCGCCGGGAAAAGCGCAGCGTCATTCCCTCCGTCACCCACGTCGATGGCAGCGCGCGCCCGCAGACCGTTGAACGGGAGATCAATCCACTCTACTACCGGCTGATTGATGAGTTCGGCAAGATTACCGGCGTTCCGGTGGTCATGAACACGTCGTTCAACTTGCGTGGCGAAGCGATTGTCCACACGCCGACCGATGCGCTTCGCACATTTTTCAGCTCGGGGATGGACGCACTGGTCATCGGCAGCTTTCTCGTCGAGAAATGAGCGTACAACGCGTCATCGCGCTACTGGGCCGCCGCGACGAGCCCACCGACGCCGTCGAGGAGTATTGCCGGCACCTCGGCGTAGCTCTAGCCGATCACGGTTTTCAGATGGATATCCGGCGCGTTCCGTGGAACGAACATGGCTGGGCCGCGTCGCTTGACGCGCTGCGGCTGCAAGCTGAAGCATGGCGCGGAACGTGGGTGCTAGTTCAATACACGGCTCTGGCTTGGTCGGCGCGTGGCTTCCCCGCACGAATCTTTCGCGTGTTCCGAGTGCTGCGACAGAGCGGTGCGCGAATCGCCATCATATTTCACGATGTCGAGCCATTCCCGGGCACGCGGCTGATCGATCGTATTCGGCGCCGGCTGCAACTCGGCGCGATGGAAGACGCGGCAGCCTTTTCCGACTGCAACGTATTTACGATCGCCACCGATCACATCAGTTGGACCGGTCGGTCCAATACGGTAAACGAGCCGCTGTTCATTCCGGTCGGCGCAAATCTTCCACTTCCGTTATCGCCACAGGACCACAACGAGCTTCATTCGCCGCCAACAATCGGAGTGTATAGCATCACCGGCGGCGGAGCTGGCGACAGCGAAACCCGAACTATCATCTCGGCGGTACGTTTTGCGTCGCAAAAACTAGGCAAGCTACGGCTGCTCATATTTGGCCGCCATGCGGAAGTGCGTGAAGCTTCGCTGCGCGAAGCCCTTCGTGATCTTCCAATCGACCTGCAAGTGGAAGGCGTCGTCGATGAATTCGATCTGGCGAATCGTTTCGCGGCGTCGGACGTACTGCTTTTTGTGAGAGGAACGATTTCTTCGCGGCGCGGCAGTGCCATCGCAGGAATTGCCTGCGGTTTGCCGGTGATAGCGTTGCAGGGAAAAGAAACGGCTCCGCCGATCACCGAAGCTGGAGTGCTGCTCGTGCCGGAAGACTTGGATGAAGCGGTTCTACAAGCGCACCTTGGCGAAGCGTTAGTTAAGGTACTTTCCGAAAGGAGTTATCGCCTTGAACTTGTGCACCGCAGCCGATCAGCGCAAGAGAAATACTTTTCCTGGCAGGCGATTGCTGCGCGCTATGCGGAATTCCTGCAAAACGTGAAGTAGAATGTGAAGACTTCGGCTGCTCTGGTAGAATTCGGCGCGGCGGAAGCACCATCTCTGCGAGAGGACGCGTCGTGGACCGACGGGCATTCGTACGGCGAAGTTGTTTGGGCGGCGTGGCGCTGTTTCTCGACCACTGGGGAACGTCGCCCGCATATGGCCAGGATTTAATCCCGCCGGTGCCGCCAATTCATGTCAACGAGCCGGCTGTGACGGCGGTTTCTCCGCAGCGCATGCCTGGCCTTTACCCTGGCCGAGTGGTCGAGATTTCGGACGACCGTTCCATCGTTTCGAATCGAGTCTCGCAATCCATCGTGCGACAAATGATTGACCGCGGGATGCGTGAATTGACGGGAGAGCAGGATCCCGGCCAGGCTTGGAGCAAGTTCATTCAGCCGCAGGATACGGTCGGAATCAAGATCAATCCTTCGGGAGCGCCTGCTTGTTGTTCGTCACCGGAAATTGTGCGGGAAATCGTGGCGGGGGTGCAGTCCGCCGGCGTTCCGGCCCGCAATATTTTTGTCTATGACCGCTACGCGTATGAGATGGACATCGGCAGCTATCAAGCGCTGGTGCCGATGGGAGTACGAGTCACCGGCGTCGAGGAGAATAAGCTGGATGTGTCGGGCTACGACCCGAACATTTATTGCGAGGCCAATTTCTTTGGAGAATGGGAAACCCGCTCGTACATGGCGAGCATTGTTTCCACAGGAGTCAGCAAGATTATTAATGTGCCGACGATGAAAGATCATTCCGCGGCAGGCGTGACCGGTTGTCTGAAGAACCTGGGCTACGGGACATTCAACAATGTGGATCGCTCGCATCGCCGGCCGTTTTCGTTCACCGACCCGTTGATTGGCATCATGTGCTCCGTTGAACCGCTGCGGTCCAAGGCGGTGCTGCACATCATGGATGGAACACGAATGCTCTGGCACGGCGGCCCGCTTAGCCAAAACCCCGACTTTATTTTCCCCGCCGGCGTGATCATGGTTGGCACCGATCCGGTGGCCATGGATACCATCGAACTGGAAAAAATTGAAGCGAAACGGCGCGACGAAGGCGCGCCAAGTGTGTGGTCCCGCGATCCCAAGAGCCTAACCAATGATGGCGGAGCGTTTTACCAGGACGCTTCGAAGAATCTTTTCTATCGCCAACCGCATCACATCGCGGCAGCCGGCAAACTCGGGCTGGGAGTTTCCGATCGCAAACAGATTGAACATCAGGTGATCCACATCGCCTGAGGGAAGTACCTCGAAACGGCAGAGGAAGGTTTCTTTGACGCGGACGGCACATGACTGGCCAACCCTGCTTTGCGACAATGCCCGCAGCGGCGGGCAGGGTCCGCAGCCGTGGCGCGCACCCGGCAGGTCGCGTTGGCAAACCAACGTAGAAGGACGAGTACGCGGCTCGCCGGTGCTGCAGAGTGAACTTCTTTACGTACCGTCTCAAGCTGGATTTCTGAACGCAATTAACATTCACAGCGGCCGGTTGCAGTGGAGATTCAAAGCGCCTGCAGCAATTCATTCGACGCCGTCGCTCAGTTCTGGCCGCGTCCTGGTCGGCTGCAGCGACGGCAAGGTGATCGCCATTGACGCTGTCACCGGTGCGAAGTCCTGGGAGACTGCGACGGGAGACGAAGTTTGGACGTCGCCAGTCGTGCAAAACGAAGCCGTGTTTTTCGGGAGCGCTGACGGCGCGATGTACGCGGTGCAAGTGGAAACGGGTGCGCTGAAATGGAAAAAGGCACTGGGCGGCAGAATCTACTCGACGGCGCATGTCGCTGAAAAACATGTCCATGTAGGAAGCGGGGATGGCAACATCTACGCTCTGGACTCGGACACGGGCGACGTTCTTTGGAAGACTGCGACCGGGAATGGCATCGATTGCTCGCCGGCTCTCGCCAACGGCACGTTGCTGATTGGCTCGCAAGATTTCTTCTTTTATGCGCTCGACGCCGGGAGCGGATCGATTCGCTGGAAATATGAGGCGGAATTGGGCATCACTTCCTCCCCCGCGATTTCAGGCGACCTCGTCATTTTTGGTTGCAAAGCTGGAACTTTGCAAGCGTTGGATGTCCGTACGGGAAGGGTCATTTGGAAAATCCGAATCGGTGAAGCGATTACCTCGCCTCCGGTTGTCAGCGGAACTGTGATTTGGCTGCAAGCGGGAATCACTTTTGCCATTAATCTGTCCGACGGAAAAGTTTTGTGGAGGGCCGGCTTGGGAGATTCTTTGCATTCGGCGCCCGTGGTGACAAACCAGGCCGTGTATATCGCCGGTAGGGAAGGAGAAGTCTATGCGCTGGAATAGATTTCTGCTTGCCGCATTGCTGATTTCGTTGTTCTTTCTTCACGCGACGGACGCATCCAGCCAGACGACGCCTTTCGTTGACAAGAAGCGTTACGCCATGGGCACAGTGTTCGAGATTGTCGCCTACAGCGATTCGGCAGGACGAGCATCGTCAGCCATCGATCAAGCGCTAGATGAGGTTGTTCGGCTCGACAATGTGATGAGCAACTTCAAGACTGAGAGCGATTTGAGCCGGATGAATCGTGAAGCGCATTTTCATGCGGTAAGAATTCCGGCGGATTTGTACCAAGTGATGGAAACTTCGCTCGCTTATTCGCGGCTTTCAGGAGGAGAGTTCGACGTCAGCGTAGGGCCAGTGGTCGATCTGTGGAAGGCGGCGCTGGCTGGCGGCGCGACTCCTACAGAGGCCGAGTTGACGCAGGCGCGCTCTTGCGTCGGCTACGAAAAAATCGAATTAATAGCGCCGGATCAAATCGAATTCCACTCGGATTGTATGCGAATCGATCTGGGATCCATTGGAAAAGGCTATGCGGTGGACCGAGCGATGGCGATCCTGCAGTCGAACGGCGTTGAGCGAGCGTATATGGATGCGGGTGGGAGCACGATCTATGGAATGGGAACGCCACCGGATCACGACGGCTGGCTGGTGCATCTGCGCGACCCCTCTAATCGGCTGGATCCGCAAGTGAGGCTGATCAGCAACAGCGTTTCGACATCCGAGCAGTCAGCGGCAAGCACGCTTACCGGCGACGCACCGGGACATATCGTTGTTCCGGGTAGTGGCAAACCTCTCCGCACCCGTTACGCGGTAAGCGTGACCGCAAAATCAGCGACCGACTCCGACGCGCTTTCGACCACGCTGCTTTTGCTTGGTCCGGAGAAAGGAGCGACGTTGGTTTCCCGGCTGAAAGATGTCACAGCGATATGGGTTTCTGCGGACGGTCAAAAAACAATCGCGGGTTCCGGAACGACGATCGCAGTGCGGGAATCTGGTGCACCAGCGGCTGCGGCCAGCGGTGACCACGATGCGCTTTCGAAGGAGATGAAGAACTAGCTTATGTTTCTTCGTTCCTGTGCGTGTCTTTTGTCGGCTATCGCCTGGCTCGCTGCGCCTGCGGCAGGAAAAGTGCTCCTGCGCGTTGCGGCGGGCCCATTGACCTCTGCCAAGGCTCTAGGAGTCAGCGAGGTTGTGGTGCATTGGCCAGTTCGCGACGCGGCCGGCTTGGCGCGAATGCGCGCCCTCGGCTTTCGCATATTTCTTGAGGCAGAGTCGAAGGACGTCGCGTCCGCTGCCGTCGCCGCCGAACGCGCCGATCTCGCCGGTGTCATCGTTGATCTCGTAAGCGCCGACGCTGCGGCCAACGACGAAGCGGTTCGTTCCAACAAAGCGGCTCACCCAAAGCTGCTTTTTCGTTTATTGACCTCTGGCGGCAAGCAACCGCAAATGCGCGGGCGGCTGGTAGTTAATCGAGACGGAATCCTGCACGTTTCGAGCCCTTCCTCGCAACCTTGGCTTGATACCAACCTCGCCCTCGTGAGACTGGCGGAGACTTTTCATCCGGATGAAGCACCCGTGCTCTACGATTTCCATTGGGATTTCGCGGATGCCGTTCACAAAGAGCTTGGCCCCAGCGCCAACGAATACGCTCTGGCGATCAGCGAAGCAGAAGCAATCCGCGCCGATGTGATCGTGGATGTTCCCGAGTCGCTGCAAAAAGCTCTCGTCGCCAATCAACCGGCTGCATGGACACTGTGGAATCAGGTCAAGCAATACATTGCGTTCTCATCAGCCGCGGCGCCGGGTGGCGTGCGCCCAATCGCGAACATGGGGATCATCACTTGCGATGCTCAAACGAATTACGAAGCCGTAAATCTATTGGCTCGTCATAATTTGACCTTTGAAACAGTTCGCCCACAGGATCTGAACGCGGAGCGCTTGAATCGGTGGAACGCGTTGGTTGTGTTCTGCGCGCCAGGGAATCCGGAGATCGGCCTCTTCAACGATTTTGCGAAGCGCGGCGGAATGGTGGTCCTGGTCAGTCAACGCGGCGACTATCCCTGGCATTCGAACCCGCCGGCGCGTCAGGACGAGCACTTGGCGATGTTCACCGTCGGAAGCGGCGCAGTCGTGGAACTCCGAGAACCGGTAACCGATCCCGAACTTTTTGCGCGCGACCTGCGACGATTGATTGGGGCTGAACGCTCCGCGCTGAGTCTATGGAATTCCCTCACCACCTTGGTGACCGGTTATCGGCAGGAATCCAGCGGCGACACCATTCTCCATGTGATCAATTACGCCGACGTTCCTGACAACGTGCAGGCTCAGATCAAAGGGCGGTTTGCTTCGGTTCAACTCGAAACGCCGGAAGCTGGCTGCTGCGTTTCTATGGAGTCCTTTGAACGCGGTGGTTTCACTGAATTTACAATCCCGCGGCTGGTGGTAGCAGCCCGCGTGCACTTGAAATCTGCTGACATCGGCCCGGGAACACGTTAACGTCTTGCGTGGTTCCGGTACCTGCAACGGGAAAGGGAACAAACATGCGTTCGTTTTACCGCTTCTATTCGCTCCTCGCGCTAAGTGCGATTGCGTTCCTTGTAAGCGCCTCGCAATTGGCTGCGCAAGCTCCAACTTATGATCTTTTGCTGAAAGGCGGGCATGTCATCGATCCCGCCAACAATCTTGACGCGGTGCTAGACGTTGCGATAGCCGGCGGCAAAATCGCCGCCGTGGGCAAAGACATTTCCGCGGCTCAAGCAAAGAAAGTGGTCGACGTTACCGGGCTTTACGTTACGCCCGGACTGATCGACATTCACTACCACATCGGTCACGGCGGCGCGCCGCTCGACTGGTTCACTCCCGAGGGGCGCGTTCACACTCAACCGCTTGGCATTCCGGCCGACTGGGCATTGACTTCCGGCGTCACCACGATCGTCGATGCTGGGACCTCCGGCGCCGAGACTTTTCTTTTGGAGAAAGAAGAAGTCATCGATCGGGCTCAAGTACGCGTCCTTGCTTTCCTCAATATCGTTTCGAACGGAATGGATGGCGGATTGGAACAGTCGGTTGATGAGATGGATGTGAAGCGTTGCGCGGAAACCTTGAAAAAATATTCGGACATCATCGTTGGAGTGAAGACCGCGCATTACTGGACCGAAGGTCCGTGGGACGGCGAACACACTCCTTGGGCCGCGGTGGACCGCGCGATCGCCTGTGCTGAGAGCGCCAAACTTCCGGTGATGTATGACTTCTGGCCGCGGCCTGATCGCTCGTATGCCGATCTGATTCTGAAGAAAGCTCGTCCCGGCGACATTCACACCCATGTTTTCGCGCAGCAGTTTCCGATTCTGCTGAAAGACGGAAAACTCAATCCCATCCTGGCCGAGGCACGCCAGCGTGGAGTAATTTTCGATGTCGGTCACGGGCAGGGAAGTTTCTGGTTCCGCAATGCGGTTCCGGCGGCCAAACAAGGATTCTTGCCCGACTCGATTTCCACCGACCTGCATACTGGCAACTATCGAACCATCAGCATGGCCAATGTGATTTCCAAGTTTCGCGCCATGGGCGTTCCGCTCCCCGAGCTTATCCAGCGTTCTACGGTGAATCCTGCTCGAGAGATCCATCGCACGGAACTCGGTACGCTTTCCGTAGGCAAGGAAGCGGACGTAGCCGTACTCGAAGAACTGCACGGGAAGTTTGGTTACATCGATTGCGGTCTCGCCAAGATGAACGGCGACGTCCAGGTGATTGCGCGGATGACCGTTCGCGCCGGTCGCGTCGCGTATGATCCCTCAGGCCTGAGCATGGTCGAATGGGAAAAGGCGCGCCCACAGTATTTCAATAATCCTTCTGAGGGCAATCCCGCTCCGGCCACTGCCGAAGATGTGCCCCAGCACTGACTCTGGATCAGTTGCTCATCCCTATTTAGGGAAGTCTTGGGGCCTTCAGACATTCCTTCACCTGCCGCTAGGGTTCACCCGTATGAATCCCTAGCCTTTGCGCCGACGCATACTGTGAAAAACGCGAAACGATACGAGGCTCCGAGCTCGGAAAACTGGTGTGATTAGAAATCGGGATCGCGTGGGCGAACGCGGCGCGGCAGATTACGGGGTTCCTGGCGGATCCGAGCTAGTCAGCTTGGTATTGGGAAAGTAGTGGCTGATGATTTCTCGGAAACTGGTGCCGGCTTCAGCCATTGACTTTGCGCCGCGCTGGCAGAAGCCGACACCGTGGCCCTGTCCGACACCTTCAAGAATGACTTCTCCCTCTTCGTTTCGTGCGGTGAAGTTGTTGCTCGGCACTGCGTCCCAACCGAGCAATCTGTCAACGGCAAGACGTCCTGCTTCGCCTTTGCCGAGCAGGCGCGCCGCCTCGTGCTCAGAAAATCGCCGCGTCCAGCGAGAAGGATTCTGATAACAATAATCGCAGCGGACCGAAAAATAGGGATAGCCGCTGCTGGGAATGCCGACTTCCGCCGGAGTGCGGGTGTGGCCGCCGCAACTGCGCGTGAACATGGCAGCGACGGGCTTCTCCTCGAAAGTAATCACAAGGCCGCGTGTCGCGGAAGATGCGACGCCGGCCGGACTTTTCGGATCCGGAGGTTCACGCAGAAATTGACAGTGCGTAAGATCGCAAAAATCGAAGTCGCGATGGCGGCCTTTTGCTGCAATGAAGTACGAGCGCGTGACCACCGCTTGGGCCTTTAGTGTTTCCAGAGGAGCATCAGGCGCGGACTCTGCCGCGACGACCGAAGCCACTGCCGTCTCCAGGTCCATCGTGACAATGGGGAGGATTGAGCCTTCAACCACTTTTACGGACAGCGTACCGCGGTAATGGCGGTTGATTTTCCCGGGGACTCCGAGGACAAAGGTTGCGGCCCGGCTGTCTCTGCCACTGGCACGAATTTCAGCAGCGCGAACAATACGATCGCCAATCTCCAACAACAACGTGCTGCCAGCGACTCGAATCCGTGCCGTGCTGGGGCGGGGGCCTGGCTCCAAAACGAAGACGTTGTTGTCGGCACCGAGCAGAAGCGCTTCTCCGTTGGCGATGCTCAAGGTGATTTGGCGGGGATGAAAGAGGCCGAGGACGCCGATTTGAACCTTTTGAGCAAACGCTGCGGGGCTCACTAGAAAAAAGAGGAGAAGAGAAGCGATAGTCCTGCGGGGCACGCGGCTATTCCTCCATACGGCGAAGCATTCGGCCGGCCGTCACCGAAGCTTTTGCGCCGGCAGCTCCATGGACGCGAACCATCAGAAGTATCTCCGGCTGATCGGCGGGAACCATGGCAATGACGAAACCGTCCGCCGGAGCGGGATGGAGATGAGTACACGGCGCGGTGCCGGTTTTCACCAGAGCGTCGGAGTGCTTCAAAGCGCGGCCAACAGCGGCACCAGTGCCGTGTTGAGCCGATCGTGCCATACCCGCGAGTATTTCCCCAACGCCCGGCTGGCCGCGTCTGCGATAGAGTTCGAGATAAGCGCGGGCCATGTGAAGGGGAGAGATCAGCCAGCGATTGCCAAGCCCCATCAGGTCCGGCCCTGCCAAGTTCGAATCCGGAGATTCCAAACCAAACCTGTTGGTGGTTGGAATCAGTTGTTCGCCTCTCAAGTTCGTAGCCAGATCGCGGAAGTAGGAATTACACGACACCGCAATCGCAGAAACGATGTCTAGTTTTCCGTGAGGGTGCAGCTGCCAGCATCCGCTCGCTGCTCCCTTGCAGACATAGGTCGGATACTGAAAGTTATGCGTCTCCGCATAGGCGAGAGCCGTGAACGGCTTAACCAGTGAATTCACGATCGAGAATCTGGATCGCTGATTGCGCAAAGAGGGATTTCGACGGAGGGGCAGCTGGCGGTGCGGAAGCGGATTGCTCTTCGGCCCTGCTAAGCACACATGGAAAGAGAAAAACTCCTAGAAAAAAAACGGCAGCGAGTTTTCTTAATGAGCCCATTCGTAGGTGACCGTCTGCATTACCTTATCACCGGCGTCGCGAACCACAATTTTTTCGGAAGACACGTCGGCCAACATGAAACTCAGGCTGGCGATATTCTCCGAGAAGAATTCGGGAATATGCCCCGCTCCCGCGGGCGCGCCAACTTCCACGCCGGAACGATCAATCAGCCCGGTCAGTCGAGCAAAGCTCCCGCGCTCGCGACCATGATCGAATCCCGCGGCGAAGACCACTGGCTTGGAAGCGGACTTCCGGGTCATGTTGGCGAGAACTTCGTTCAGCAATGCGGGGTGATCTGAAATAAACAGATACTTTCCACGAACCGCAGTGGCGAGATTCCAGAGTCCGTTGAGCTGCTGGGAGCCTGCAGTGGATTGCCAGTCGACCCCTAATTGGCCGGCGGTTAAGCCGGACCGTACAGATTCAACGAGCGCGGCGCGAACAGCTGCTTCATTCCAATCGGAGTCTCCGAGCAATGCAACTGCGGCGTGGAGACGGACGAAGACGCCGTCTTTATCCCGCTCCGTGGATTGAATTTGCAAGAGCGCGTGGACGCGATTTGTCTGAAGCAGATCGCTCAACGAGGTGGATAGGCCGGCGGAGACAGATTGTTGAACCGGCGCTTGGTCAATACGAGTCTCCATATCCGAACCGCCGCCGGTTTCACCGTTCGTCAGTTGGACTTGCGGCGCGAGTTTCTCTGCCGCGGCGGGTCCAAGATTCGGCGCCAATATCTTGGTTTCGAGTAGCGCCAAGCAATCTGGGGCCGAAGGATTGGCTTTTATTTCATAAACACCAGCTTGGGCGGGGACGAGCCGAAGGAGCTCCGCGACGCCCGCGGGGCCGGCGTCTACCGATGCTTCTGCGGTAGCCGAAGATTTTTTCACCAGCACTCGCTCTTCTCGATATTCCTTGCTTGAGAGAAACAAATCTGAAACCGCCGCGCCGTACTGTTTCATGTCCGTGATGTTCTGTTGCACCCAGTAAGACCGGAAGTACGGACTGGGCACAATTTTTTCAAGATTCAAAACCATGCGCAGATCGCCAGCACCTCCGGCAGTGGCCAGAGATTGCGACCACCACGGTTCCGCCTCCATTGAGTGCTCTTTGCTTCCTGCCATGAGTTGTAGAGCCCCGGCCATGAGATCCTCGCGAGTTGCGAGCAGCAGGTAGTCTCCGTTCACGGCGAAGACGACCTCCCTTTCGGATTCAGGATCGCTCCGGTAGAAGAAAGTGATGCCGCCGGCGCTGCGTGTTTCAAATCTTGAACGCGTTTGCCAGAGTTGTGACTGCATGGCGTTTGCCGACGTCAACCTGGTGATAAAGAGGAACTGCAGCTTACCTATGTCGTAAAGTGCTACGGCACTCTGCTTCCCCGCGACCTGTTTTAGAAAGTTCAGGTCTGGAGGCAGCCCGGCCGCTGCGGCAAATTGATCGCTTGCCCCTTTTAGCCGGAGGAAAAGACGAGAACGCGAAAACACCTCGTAATTCGCGCTTTTGAGCCATAGTTGCTGTTTCTGGGAATCGTTCCACTCGCCAACGAGGGAGGCAAAATCCTTTGCTTGCAGGTAGAGCAGCGCACCGGATGGAGCAAAACGTGAAAGTGACGGCTCCTCGACTGCGGCGCTCTGGTAGGCCGCCCAAGTTACGCCCAGGCAAAAGGCACCCGCCAACAGGAAAACAATCACGCGTTTCATGGCTTTTCACCTGCTTTCGCTTTGGCCCTGGCGGGAGGTACGCCGCGCGCAACGAGTTGCGGGCGAACCAGGCGGTCCTGCTCCAGCTCCGTATGAAGAATCGGCTGGCGCTTGGCGTTGAGCTGCTGGCGGCGCAAGCGAGTCTTCACGCCAGCAAGTTCCACGCCAATTTCCTTTTGCCGCGCAGAAGCTTTCTCCAGCTTTAACGCGAGCTGCAAGTAAGACTGCGCTTGGTTGAGTCGATTGAGCCGGTCCATCACTTCTCCGACGGTGCGAGAGAGTTGCGCCTGTTGAGAGGGAGAGAGTTTCGCCCCGGTGATCTGAGGCGTTGAAGAATCGGATTCTGCGTCAGTTTCCTCGGAGTTGAGAATTTCTTCTTCCTCATCGCCTGGGGGCTTCGTGGGACGGAGAAGAAGCTGATCGCGCAGAAGCTTCTCGATGGAAGCAAAAGCAAATTCATCTAAGTGCTGGCCAGCGGCCACAGTGAACAGAGGAATACGCGCTTCGTCACGTGCCGCAGTATCGGCCAATGCGTCTCCGAGGAGGCGAAGTTTCGCATGGGCGTCGGAAACATACTGGGCGGCGTTCAAACGTGCATCGTAGAAAAATGGCTTGTCAGCCGCAGCGGCGGAAATACTGCGCGAATCCCCGGCAAGCAGTTTCAGTTCCTCGCTTCCGAAATCCGATTGAGGGTGGACGCCGGCAAGAGCAAGCGCGGCTTCCACCCTCATGCCGTAGGGCGCTTGAGATGCTGTCGCGATCTTCGCGAGCATTTCTTGCGCGGGTCCTGCGTTAGGCGCCGCAGCAATCTTGGCCTTCGCGAGACGCAAACGAAACGACGGCTCCCAGGGCGTGGATTTGACCAGCTGGTCGAGGAAATCGACGGCTTCGACGTTGTGACCGGTTTTTTCCAGAAGTGCCGCGACGGAATCGAGATTTTCATAAGGGCTTCCCACGGCGATGACAAGCCGCCGCAACAAATCCAGCGCGCCCGGCATGTCACCCGCAGCGATGCGAATCTCGGCGAGGCCGAGAAAATTGGCTGCCACCAGCCGGTGCTCTTCAATTTCCCGCGCGAAAACGAACTCGAGAATTTTTCGCGCGGATTGTTTGTCGCCGGCTTCAAAAAGATTCCGGGCCGAGGTCCGCAATACGTCCGCGGGCGGCACAGCTTGCAAATCGGAACCGTAGGCGCCAATCTTCGCGTCCAGGGTGCCGAGCTGCGCCGCAATCTGCATTTCGAGCGGCACCAGATCTGCAACCTGCGCCTTCTTGGCTTCCGGTGGAAGAGCCGCAATGAAGTCTCCGGCTTGAGCAAACTGCTTGGTTTGAACCAGGTAATTTGCCCAATGTAGTTGCCAGAGGTTCCATTCGCTTAGCGCCGATTCTTTCTGGAGACCTTCGGCCTCTGCGAATGCCTTCTGCTTGGCTTCGAGAATCCTTTGATAGATCGGGCCGCGCTGCGCAAGAGGGATCCACGGCACAAATGCGACGTCGGACAAGATGGAGATTGGCTCCGGCGCGGCGGAGGACAAATCGAGGAGCCATGCCGTCGCTGCGGCCGGATCACCGGTGGCGACGAATACGCTGTGGAGAGGCGCATTAGAGCGATAGGTGCCATTAAGGTGGAGATACGCGCGAAGGAGCGCATCCACATCAGGCTTGAGTGCGGGGAAGAGACGGCGGGTGCGCAAATGATCGCAGGCCCGCCCGAAATCGGACCAGAAACTTTCCGGTACATGCGCGCTGTTCACCTGTCGCAAGAGGGTGGAGAAGAGCAGTTTCCATTGAGCAACCGCTTCAGCATGTGCGCCCTGCCTGAAGTAGGCAACCGCAAGACGGTCGTGAATATCAGCGCGCTCGGGCGCCAACTCGAGTGTGTGATTGTAATCGGCGATGGCCGCATGTGTGTCGCCGATCTCGGCGTAGTAATCCGCTAGCGCGAGGTAACCTGAGGCGGACGCTGGACTCTGCTCCAGAGTCGCCGCGAGGAAATCTTCGGGGTTGTCCTGCTTGGTGGCGCCTAGGTATTCGCCGTAACGCGACCCATAGTAGTACCAGATGTCGCCCGCCAGTTGTTTATTGCGGTCCACCGGCTTGCCAAGCCGTTCGGCGATGGTCTGATCTCCAAGAGCGCCGACAAAAGCCGTTTTGATCTCGGGCGTGGACTCGTCCAAGTACAGCCCGGCAAGGGCCGTATACGAACTCAACCAGACTGGCGGGCGCAAACGCGAACGTGCCGTGATGGCTGCGTGAACCAGGGCAGCGTCACCGTTGGCGACAACAAAATCGGCGGCTTGTTCTCCCCAGGGATTCCAGTTGGAGGCCAACTGCACGAGCTGCTGGGGATTCTGGACCAGCAGAAGTTCCAGATATCGTTGCTGCCGTTCTGCGCCCAAATAAGCAATCGGCACTCTCGACAGCAGGCGCAGCTCGTTTACCGTATCGCCCGTGGCGCGAAACGCTTCAGCGGCGGTCAGCAAAACAGAAGATTGTTGAATCGGCGGAATCCGCGGAGCGAACCGCTCCAACTGTGGACCAAGTTCGGCGAATTTTAGGCGGCGGCGCTGGAGATCGGCAAAACTGGACATCTGTCCGAGGAGCACATCTGGCGGTTGCGCTGCGTTCATCATCAGGTCATATCGCCAGCTGGCTTCCAGTTCGGCAAGGCCAGCACTTTGGACAAGGGGAAGGGCAAACAGATTGGCGTCTACGAAGTTCATTGGAGCGCGAATGGTCTGCGCATACTGCGCGAACGAGATTTTTTCCTCGGGCGTGAAGTAACGCGACACCGTCGCTCCCATTTCCGCCAAGGCATCGTGCATACCGGCGCGTGCATTCTCAACACGCATTTGCTGTGTACGCTGGCGCCATTCCTGATCGGTGACCGCCGCGATTCCCTGCTTTGCCACCTGTTCCTTGATGACGGAGAGCGGCGAAGAATCGGTGGCCAGCGCGGCTTGCAGAGTGGGATAAGCCTTGTCCTGCAGGCGCAGGCGAGTCATAAGTCGCGCGTAGAGTTTCGCCCCTTCACGATGGTCGGGTGAAGCGAGGAGCTCACTTCCCGCAATAGTGACGCCCTTCTCCGCGAATTCGCGAGCCTGCGCGAGCATGTTCCAGGTCTCGAGGCGGCGCGCGACTTCGAAGTAGCTCTCGGCTCGCTCAGGGCCGACATCGATAAGCGCAGTTTTCAATGCAGCCACGGCGTCTTCTGTCTTACCCTGACGGGCGCGAACCTCGGCGATTTTCTCCATCCACTTCGGGTCCTTATACGCCAACTGGTAGATCCGCTCGTAATCGTTAACCGCATCGTCGAAGCGCATTAGCCGTTCCGCGAGCCCCGCGCGAGCAACGCGCAAGTCCACTCGATCAGGCCGGATGGTGATGGATTTTCCGTAGGTGTCGATGGCAGCGGAAAACTCTTCAAGGCTGGTCTGAATGCGAGCTAGAACCATGGACCACCGATAGTCCCTTGGAGATTGCTGGATGGTCTTGCTGTAGAAGTCCACAAGCTGCGGCTGACGTTTGTGGCGCAGAGCGTAAAGAGCAGCTTCGTTCACCAACTCTTCGTCTTCCGGATAAACGTTGATCAGCTCGATGTACTGGTCGACGGCGCCGGCATAGTCGTTCAACTGCGTCAATGCCGGGATCAAGCCGCGTCGGAGCGCAGCGATTCTCGCCTTGCGGTCCTCAACAGAAAGCGTTGCATTGCGGAATAATGCGATCTTGTCGAGATAGAACTGCTTCAAGCCCTGTTGGTCGCCAGCCTGCGCATAGGTGTCGGCCACAGCGGCGAGGTACTGGGTGTCGAATGGAGAATCTTTCAGGAGTTGCGCGAGCAGGTCGCGAGCCTGCTGAAATCGCCGCGCTTCGGTGGACTTGCGCGCGGCTTCAAACGTGAATTGCCGGCCGAGCTCGGGATAGGCGTCCTTCCCAGCCTGCAGTAGAACCGTGATGGCTTGCGGATAGAGCTTGGTGCGCCAGTAAAAATCCACCGTCGAGCGAACCACGCCGAGAATCTTCGGGTTTTCCCGATAGAGCGTTTCTATGTTTCTTTGCGCCGACACAAAATCCTTGCGGCTCTCGTACAGATGGACGAGGGCATAGCGCAACTGCAGGCGGGTGACCGGATCAGTGGCCAGCGCGGCCTGCTTTTCAAGCGCGTGTTGGCGGACCGTTTCTAAGGACTTCTGCTGGGCAAGGCCTTCCATTTCCGCTGCCTGCTCAATCGTCGTGGCATGGTTCACGACAGAATCGAGAAACCCCACCAGGTCCGGCTTGCGGTTCTGCGCTTCCAGCACGCGAACACGCAGATGGACAGCCGGCGTCGCAAAGTTGGAGCCAGCCGTCAATTTGTCGGTTTCCCGATCCACGAGATCGCGGAATTTGGGCCGGATCGCCAATGCGAGCAGCCGGTTCGCGGCCGGGGATTCTCCGCCCGCCGCCAGCGCGGTTCTCGCATATTCATGGATGGCTTGTGGATACTCGCGTTTGTTTTCAAAGATAGCGCCAGCCTCGTAGCCGTAAAGGGAATCGTCGCCGAGCTTCTTTCTGCCTTCTTCGAGCAGCCGTTGGGCATTCTCGAAATCGAAATAGTCCCAATAGATGGTCGCGGCTTCGAGGTAACCACCAGGTTCTCCGGGAGCGACCTTGGGAATCCGCTCCCAGTAGGGAGTCGCTTGCGCGAACATTTCGCGATCGGAGTAGATGTCTCCGATGCGCGCAAGGATCTCCGTGCTGCCAGGATTTGCAGCCAGGAGGTTTGATTCAATCTTCACGGCCACTTCTGTTTCGGCGGCATCGAAATAGGCCAGCGAGCGGTGTACCGACGAGGCGGAGCGGCAGAGCTCCACGTCGGCAGGATATTCCACCGCGAGAGACTTGAGCACCGGCGCGCTGTCTTCAAAATGAGACTGCCACAGATCGGCGTTGGCGAGGAAATTTCCCGCCGCAGGATTGTTACGGACGAATTCATCCCACGAACCTTTCCCACCCGTCGGAGCGGTTTGTTGCAAGGCGCCCAATTCATAGCCGAGCTTTCCCGAGGTGGTAAGAAACTCGAAGAACTGATTGCGAAGGTCAGTCTCCTCGAACCAATGTTGGCGCAGAAGTGCCTCTTCCGCCGCGGGATTCCAGGTTGCGGGATTGCGGTAAGCAGCGAGCAGATTGCGCACAAAGACCGGGTTGTGTGGGAATCGCGCATTGGCATACTGATTCAGGCGCAGGTAGAGCTGGGGCGTGCCGCCAACTACAGACTGGAAGTAGCTTTCGAGTTCTGTTCCCTGAAAGACTTTGACAGCGTCCCGGGTGAGTTGTTCGAATTCCGCGTTCTTACGCTGGCGAAGATAGAAACGCGCGAGTTTGTGATACCAGGAGCGATCGGGGAACTGCCCCATCGCCCGGCGGTACACTTCCTCTTGCTCCGATCCGAGCTGGTTCTGCTCCAAGAAAGTTGCAAGGCGCTCGTAGAGGCCGGGATCGTCGGGATTGTGATCGATCTCCCGCCGGAGCACGCCAAGCGCCGAAGAGATTTGTTTCAGCTCCACCAACCGCGCCAGATAGCGTTCCAGCACACGGGCATATTCCGGCGAGCGCGCTCCGGTCTGCCTTTCCGCCGCCGCTGCATTCACTTGGAACGCCGCGCTTCTCTGGGGTTGCTGCACGCTGGAATTATTTCCCATTCCTCCGCCCGCGTTCTCGGAATCCTCTTCTGGGTTCTGTGGCGCGGCACCGGGGGAATACTCATCTGTGCCCGAGGCACGAGGACCCAGCGGCATCTTGTCCGCCTTGGTAGCGAGTTCTTGCAGGACTGCATCGTAGATCGCGAATTCATCCTGCGTCCGGCTGGTACGCGCGTCGGCATCGGCCATCAATAGCGCCACCGTGGTCCGCTGCTGCGCATTCGGAAAGGTCGCCAGAAATTCCTTTCCGCCCTTGAGCACTGCCTCACTCTCTCCGCTACTCGCGTAGAAATCCAGCAGCTTCACGTGCAGTTCCGCGCGATGAGGAGAGTTCGAAAACTTGGAATCGAGAAGAGCTAGTAGTTCCGCGGCGCGGGATCGGTGGAAATAGGAAACCGCCCGCTGTTCTTCCTGTTGGTATTCGCTGCTTGGGTTGGTGGTATTCAGGATTAGTGAAAGGATTCCGTTGAGATAACCCGGCCCCTGATCCATCGTCGCGATATCTTTGTACATGGAAAGTTCGCCGGTTCCGAGCGCGATGGGCGTTTCTGGAGCCGTAAGTAAAAGATCGGCAAGCCCGCTAATCGCTTGCTCCTGCGCGTCATTCATGCCCTTGCTGTTGTAAAGTGCAAAAAAGTAGCGCGCGGATTCCGGATAAACGTGGATGTCTTTCAACAAGCGCGCGCAAACGTAGAGCTCCTGCGCGGACCACGCGGATTTGGAAGCGTCCTTGTGCAGGCGGAAACTGGCGATGGCTTGCTGGGCGGCGTCGAGTTTCCCTTGCTGTTGGTAATAATAAAAAATGCGCGCGGTAGCGTTTAGGTCTTCGGGATTTGCGTTGAGCGCGGCGCGCGCTTCGTCCAGAAACTTGCGAAGGCCATGCGTTTCCGCGAGCAAATCAAAGTAACTTTTCACCAGCTCCGGAGCCCACAGCGGCTGAAAGCTTTTTTCATACACCGCCAGGCCTTGCTGCAGGGAACCCTGCCGGTAATCAACGAGCGCTTTCGCTTTAACCGGAAAGATGTCGTCGCTGGGAAACCGCCTGTGGTACTCCGCGATGATCTGGTTGGCGGCCTCATATTCCTTTTGCGAAATCAGATGCTCGAGGAAGCGCGCGTAGAGCGACTGTTCCTGCGGATATCGGGTAATCCAAGCCCGGTACTGCGAGATGGAAACGTCTTTCGGCAGGACTTGCGCGTGAATGATGCCAAAAACGCGTTCGAATGCCAGCCAGGAGCGCTGTTCCGGTGCAGGAGTGAAGCGCTCGGAAGCATCGGCGGGCGCGGCGGCGGCAGAGAGGGCCTTGATTTCATCCATGGGCCTCAGTCGGCGGTGATAGAAGTCCGCGAGAGTTATTTGAGCGGCACTTTTGTTGGAGGAGTTATCGGCATATAGTTTCCAGTCCGATTCGGCGACTGCGAAATTGAGCTGCTGCTCGTCTTCAAGCGCGCGCAAGGAATATAGTTCCGCGTCCTGCGGGTGTTTCTTGATCAATTCGCTGAGTGCAGGGCGCGTCTCGCGGGGTGGCCTCCGGAACAGTACCTCGCCACCTGGGAGCGACATCAGCCGGAAAAACGCCGCTTCGATTTCGGTGCGAGCCTCCGCATTGCGAATCCAGTAGGGTAGTGCTCCGCTGGCCGTCACAACCCAGCCCGCTGCAAAAACCGTGAACACCACCGCGCCCAGGGTGAACAGCGCGGGACCTGAAACTCTAGGGAACAATTTCAATTTCCACCCCCTGCGACCCGGTGTTGTGGGCAATGTCTTCGGCTGTGACCGTGAGTTTGTACGTGCCGGGAATCGCCTGTTCAGGAATTAGCAACTGGCCGGTGTTGACGCCCGCTCGGGGATCCCACTTCAGTCCTACCGGAGCGGCCCCTTCCAATCGGGCAACCAGCGTGCGCGTGCTCTGCGAGGCAGATACTTTCAGCTCCATGACTTGGCCACGCTGGTACCGTTTTCGGTCTAGCTTGATCTGTACGACCGGAGACTTGCTGGCGATCACAAAGGTTTTTGATTCGCGGTACGTATAGCCAATGCGGTCGCGCAAAACTAGCCGAACAGCGTAGGTGCCATCCTGCATATCGCTCGGGGCGAAGAAGCGCGTCTGCCAGGTGTCTTCATCGGAAAGATAACGAAGCTTTTGGACCAGGCCGAATGGGAAAAGCGCGACCACGGAAACGATGGAGTCATCGGTCTTCACCCGCAGCACGGGATCGCCCGGGCGAATCACGCGAGGTCGCAGCAGCGCGCGGGGCACAGCCAAGAAGGACGTGTACGGCGTTACGAATTTGTACTGCCGTGCCAGACGGATGATCTCATCGATGGTGGCTTGGTCCTCACCTTCGCGCTGGATTTTTTCCAGCAGCGCATCCACCCGCGCCCGCGCCCAGAGTCTCGGCAGTTGCGGATGCTCCGAAGATTCACGCGGCAGCGCGGCCTTACTGGTCATCTCCAGTTGCGCTCCGTCTCGCACGCCGCGAACAGTGAAGGCCACTTCCTGCTGGGATTTTTGGTACCGGCCGACCCAGGCGGCAAGTGAACCCGAAAACGCCGAGTCCTGCAACGGATAGACGCTGTCAACCGCTGTATCGGGTGATACTTCCAGACGTAATTGGCCGATCGGGTTGCGCCCAATTTTCGAAAGGAAGGAGGTAAGCTTGAAGTCCATGGGTTCGGTGGAGAGCACTTGCTCGAGCAACCCATCCTGGCGAGCGAGCAAGCGAAGCAGCGGAAGGTTCGCATCATCGCCGACGCCAAAGATGTAGGTCCTCGGCCGTTGCGCTTCGGGAAGTTTTTTCCAGGCGGCTTCATACCACCCGGCCAGTTTGCCATTCTGAATCGTGCCACGCGTTGCTCCGCCATCGCTGAGCAGAATAATGTACGGATTTCCGATCTTGGTAGCAGAGCATTGTTGCAAGCTGGTATCGAGTGCGCGCTGAAGATCAGTTCCGCCTCGGAGCCGGCTGGCGCGAACGAAATCCAGTGCCCGTTGAACGCCGGCGCTGTCCGCGGCAACAGGTGAAGGCTGAAACGGCTGCGACTGGCTATTAAAAAGGATCAGATTGAAGCTGTCCGAAGGCTGCAAGGCATGCAGTAAGGTTTCGAGCGCCTGGTAGCTGCGCTCCAGTTTTTCCCATTGCATGGACAAAGAAGTATCAAAAAGGATGACCAGCGTTTTAGCCGGGCCGGAGTTCTGCGCTGCGCCGCTGGCTGCAACCTGCGCGTTCTTGCCGGTGCCGAGCAGCGCTTCGGCGGCGAAGAATCCGGGCTCGTTGGTGCTGCGCACCGGAGCTGTTTCTGTCGCCGATGGCTGGCCACTTACGGGATTCCGATGGGTGAGCACTTGCAGCGTGTCGCTTCCGCTGCGGTCCATTTCGTACGTCGCGACAAAGTCTTCCGTGAGGTTGACGTTTTGCCCTTCAAAATGCCCCCTCACAAGATGCGCAGTGTTCTCGTCGAGCGACAGGGGAAGGTTTTTTGCTGCCGCCCGGAAATTCGACATCGCATGCGCAGAACGCAATTCGAAGTTGATCCACAGGTGCCGTGCGGCTTGCGCCTGGTAAGCGTCTGGCCGGAGCGGGATCGCGAAGTAGGATTTGAGATTCTCGACTGGAATCGACTCGTGGTACTCGAATTCCAGCCTTTTGGTGCCGAAGGCCGGAATAGGGACGATGCGCGCGCTGAACACCGAGCTACGCTTGGCTTCCTCGGCGCCACGCTCACCCATCTGCAAGAGACCGGGATCAATCGACTGTTGCTTCAGCTGGTTGTAAATTTCCTCAGCGCGCTTGCGCTCCAGAATTACCGCAGGGATGCGCGTGGGACCGTCCCAAACCGCAAAATCGGAGACTGTTGCGCGCGTAGGAAGCGCGAAAACATAGTTTCCTTCCTCGATGTGCGGCGTGTGATTGGCAAACACTTGCCGAACGTAAACGCGCGCGTCACCGTTGTCGATACGGACGGCGATCTCCATCTCTTCTAGAGACAGAATTGCCGGGTCGGGCTGGGCCTTATCGCGCGGAATCAGCACCCCGCCATCGGCCAGGAGTATCGCCGGGGCAGCGAGAAGCAACAGAAAAGCGCTGAATATTTTGTTCATGGATGCGGTTTCTGTTCCTGGATTCGAACCAGGCCGTTGTCGGTTCCCACGTAGATATATCCGTTGCTTTGCGCCAGCGCTGTTACGTTAGAGGAAGGCAAACCCTCGTTCACCGTCGTCCAGCGTTCCGTCTCTCGATCGAAGACATACAATCCATTTCCGAGAGTGCCAGCGAATACGTGACGCGGCGTGACCAGCATTGCATTGGGATTAACAACGATGTTCCCCGTCGCCTTCTCAAAACTGCGGAAGTGACCGGAGCGGTCCATCCCCACGACCCCCGCACCATAGGTTCCTACCAGCCAATCGTCACCCACGGGGACCACCGCCGTGATCCAGTTGTGCTTCAGGCCCGATGCGGCGGACGTGTAGTTCACCCGAATTTCTCCATTCCCAATCACGGACAAACCTCCGAGGGTACCGACGATTAGCTCGTCCCCGGAAACACCGAGAGCGTAAATGTGGTTGTTCACCAGTCCGTGAAAGGCGTACATGCTGCGTGCGCCCGAGGCATCAAGAAACGTCAGACCGGCTGGCGT
>Ga0210402_10000952_pt1 | contig 30918 bp, 30 predicted proteins | sample IncBWC7MmetaG_FD_161055 | JGI IMG/M metagenome (GOLD analysis project Ga0210402, IMG submission 161055) | Forest soil microbial communities from Barre Woods Harvard Forest LTER site, Petersham, Massachusetts, United States - Inc-BW-C-7-M | ecosystem: Environmental > Terrestrial > Soil >...
TGCTCTGCCTCGTGCTCATGCGGGCCATGGACGTGAAAATGATCTTCGGACATGCGACTCTCCCGGGTCTCTGGATGCTTAAAGCGCGGATCGGCGGCGCCCGCTCAATCGGGCACCCGCTCGTAAGTGGCGAAATGGTACGCGAAACCGTCGTTGCTCGCCGGCTCACGCACTTCGCGTGCGACCTCGCGCCATGCCGCGCGCTCAAAGGCCGGAAATCTGGCGTCACCGGGGAAATCACGTTCGATCTCGGTAAGATACAAAACGGCGGCGAGAGGCAGTGCCGAACGGTAGAGCGCTTCGCCGCCGATCACGAACACCGGGTCCTGCCGGACCGCGAGCGACAGCGCTTCTTCGAGCGAATGCGCGACCGACGCGCCTTCGATCAAAAGTCCGCCTTGGCGGCTCACGACGATATTCTGTCGGTTCGGCAGCGGTTTGCCGATCGACTCCCAGGTCTTGCGCCCCATGATCACCGCATGACCGGACGTAAGCGTTCGAAAATGTCTCAGGTCTTCCGGCAGCCGCCACGGCAGGCTGTTCCCGACGCCGATGATGCCATTTCTCGCCACCGCGGCGATCAGCGCCACGCGGCGGCCACGGATGGCCGAGCTTGGCGATGCAGCGGGGGCTGGTGTATCGTGCACGCGTGACTCGCAGGCTGTGGCGCCCTCTCGCGCCATCCAACTCGATTATAGCGGGCCGCTGCTGATACCCGCCCTTCGTGTACTACCCGCGTTCATTCCTCAAGTTCATTCTGCTCGGCTTCCTGCTGGTCAGCCTGCCGCTGCTCTACGCGCTGGTCGAGTTGATCGTCAGTCTCGATCGCCTCGGAACGCAGAGCCAGCAAGCGGTATTGCAGGCGGCGCAAGCCGGACGGGCCAGCAGACAGCTCTACGAGCAGGCGACAACGCTCGAACGCCTGGTACGCCAGCATTTGATCCTCGAAGATCCACAACTGATCGATGACTACGCGCGACTGCGGCTCGATTTTCGGCAGACCTCGCAGCAACTCTCGCAGTTGCCGCTCGACCGCGCGCAATTGGACCAGCTCGAAAGGCTCACCGACAGCGAAAGCCGTCTGTTCGCACTGCTGAAGGCACCACATCGGCCGCCCGATGCCACCGCGACGCTGGCGGAAGGTTACGCCAACATCGCCGAGGGCGCGCAAGCGATGTTGACCGCAACCACGCGGCTTACCGAGCGCGAGATCGAGCACATTCAGAAGACAGCAGCCGAAGGAAGCAAGACATGGGGCTACCTTGCGCTCGCCGCCGGATTGATCGCACTGGCGCTCGCCATCCTGTTCGCGGTATTGATCGCGCGCCCAATCCGCCAGCTCGATCAGGCGATCCGGCAAATGGGGAGCGCGGACTTTACTCATGCGATCGAGGTCGATGGCCCGCAGGACATGCGCTACCTCGGGCAGCGTCTCGAATGGCTGCGCTCGCGGCTGCGCGAGCTCGAGGAGCAGCAGAATCGCTTCCTGCGGCACGTTTCACACGAGCTCAAAACGCCGCTGACCGCGGTGCGCGAAGGCGCCGAGCTGCTGCGCGACCGGGTCGGTGGCGAACTCTCGTCGGAACAACAGGAAATCGTACGCATCGTGCGCGAGAACACCTTGTCGCTGCAGAAGCTGATCGAAGATCTGCTGACCTATCATCAAACGCGCAGCATGGAGCCGCAGACGCTCGGTCCGGTGGCATTGGTCGACACGCTCCGGCGGGTGACGCGCGAGCACAAGCTCGCCGCGCTCGCGCGTATGCTCACTTTCGACGTCACGCTTTCGCCGGCGATCGTCGTTGGCGACGGGGAGAAAATCAGGGCCATCATCGACAATCTTCTTTCGAACGCCATCAAGTACGCGCCACGCTCGTCGCCGATCAAGGTCGACCTTGCGATCGAGGGCGACTTTGCCGTGCTCGATGTCAGCGATCAGGGTCCGGGCATCGATCCTGACGAGCGGCCGCGAATATTCGAGTCGTTCTACCAGGGCAAGATTGCGCCGGGAGGCAGGATCAAAGGATCGGGCCTGGGCCTGGCTATCGCGCGCGAGTACGCGCTCGCGCACGGCGGCAGAATCGAAGTGCTCGATCGGGTCGATGGCGCGCGAGGTGCGCGCTTTCGTCTGTGGTTGCCGCTGGCGGCCGGTTCCGGGCCTCCTACGAGAACTGCGACCAGCACCGTTACGCTTGAGGGCGAATCGTAGCCATGCGCGAGGGCGGCCTCTGTCCGGACCGCGGCGGCATCGTGCTTACGATAGTGCTCGCCTTTGCAACCTCAGTTGTGCCGGCGCAGCCATTGCATCCGATCCTGATTGCGCAGACTGCAGCGCCGGGCGCTCCGCCTTCGCCACCGGTGCCCCAGCCAGTGCTGCCGGTCCCAGCGGCGCCGGTCGCGGTCGAGGCGCCACCGCCATCACCCGCCCCGGTCAATGAGGAGGAGCAACAGACGATCGCGCTACTCCTCGAGCTCCAGCGCTATACCGGTGAATCAAACGAGGAGCTGCGACGCGAGCTCGCGGCGGCAATGCAAGCGCTCAATCGGGCCAGGACCGAGCCGAACCGGATTCGTGCCGCGGTGCTGCTAACGCTGCCCGGCGCGGGGCCGCCCGACGATGCGCGGGCGATGGCCCTCCTCGAAAGCGTGAGCGGCAAGACTCCGGGCGCGTCACCCATAAAACAACTCGCCGCGGTGCTCCTGGCGCAAATTGCGGAACGGGTGCGCGGAATGAGCGAGGAACGAAAGAAAAGCGCCGCGGCGCAGGAGAAACTGGATCAACTACGCGCGGTTGAACGTAGTCTGCTGCTCGAACGCAATCGCAATGCCGGTGGCGCCGGCGGCGGCGGCGGTGGTGGAGGTACAGGAAGATGAAAGTCAATATGCCCGATGCCGGCGAAGTGCTGCTGGTCGACGACGATCCGGATCTGCTGAAGCTGATCAGTTTGCGCCTTACATCCGCGGGCTATCGAGTGCGCACCGCAGACAGCGGCGAGACTGCGCTCGCCTCGCTGGCGGTCGCGCGCCCGGCGGCGGTGATAACCGATCTCAAGATGCCGGGCATCGACGGTCTCGCGCTGTTCGACGCCATTCATCGCCAACATCCGGCACTGCCGGTGATCATCCTGACCGCGCACGGCACGATACCCGAGGCGGTGTCCGCGACGCAGCGCGGAGTGTTCGGTTTTCTGACCAAGCCTTTCGACAGCCAGGAGCTGCTGCAGAAGGTCGCCGCTGCCGTGCGTCTGAGTGGCGGCGAGTCGGAGCCAGCTTCGCCAACGACGGGCGAATGGCGCTCCGGAATCATTACCCGCAGTCCGCGCATGGAAGATTTGCTGCGGCAGGCGCGGCTGGTGGCGGATTCCGACGCCAGCGTACTCATCTTCGGTGAATCAGGCACGGGCAAAGAGCTTCTGGCAGGAGCCATTCACCGCGCCAGCCGCCGTATCGGCAAACCGTTCGTCGCGGTCAACTGCGGCGCGATCCCCGAGCCGTTGCTGGAGTCCGAATTGTTCGGCCACGCCCGCGGCGCGTTCAGCGGCGCGGTGCAGGCGCACAAGGGTTTGTTTCAGGCAGCCGACGGCGGAACGATTTTCCTAGACGAGATCGGCGACATGCCGCTTGCCTTGCAGGTGAAGTTGTTGCGGGTGTTACAGGAAGCGGAAGTGCGGCCAGTCGGCGCGACACTATCGGTACCTATCGACGTGCGCGTGATTTCCGCCACTCATCGCGATCTGGACGCGCAGAAGGCGGCGGGCGAATTCCGTGAAGACCTCTATTACCGGCTCAACGTCGTATCGATGAAATTGCCGCCGCTCGCCGAGCGCCGCGAGGATATCCCGTTGCTGGCCTCGCATTTCCTGCGCAAGCTCGCCGAGCGGTATAAAAAGCCGGTGCCGACGCTTGCGCCCGACGCGATGGCGCTGCTGATCGGCGCGCCGTGGCCCGGCAACGTGCGGCAACTCCTCAATCTGCTCGAGCAAGCGGTCGCGCTCGCGACCACGAGCTTGATTCCTGCGACCTTGGTGCAAGGGGCGTTGCGCGAGGGCGCCGTGCTCGCGCCGTTTGAGGAGGCCCGCAAGCAGTTCGAGCGTGACTATCTTGTTCGGCTTCTGAAGATCACCGGCGGCAATGTGACCCAGGCCGCAACCCTGGCCAAGCGCAACCGCACCGAATTTTACAAATTATTGCAGCGCCATCGGCTCGAGCCCGCGATGTTCAAGGAGGCGAAGACCTGACGCTCAAGGCAGCATCGAAAGCCGGTGCGTCCGCCGGCTCTCATTGAGCGATAGCGCGTTTCTTCGATGCTGCATTTGCGCACAAGCTGTCGCCGTCTGGCGACAATTAAAAGCGCTGTTATTCAAAGAGTTGCACATGCGCGCAGGAACACCGTCGTGCAGATGCGACACTTTGTTGGGAGAAGCGAGCGCTAACTAGTTCCAGTGGCGCCGGACGCCTAGGAGAAAACGAATCCATGAATTGCAACCCCTTGAATCGAAGTACTCCGAAAACTCTGGCATACGGCTTGCTTCTTAGTTATCGGGACGGCACTGATTCGCGCGACCGCGCACGGCGGCCTACCCCAGGAGAGGCAACATGGACACGTACTGGCCGGAATTTTCGGGTTATTGGGAGAGCGAATCGTCGCCTGGCCCAAGCCGCGAAAATGCCGAAGCATCGTCCAAGCAAAGCTTGTCGGCCTCGCAGGAGCTTGCCCTCGAGGAACTTGCCGATCGCGTAAGCGCGGCGCGCAGCATCGTCTAAGCCAACGAGGTTCCTGCTCCTCCCATACCCCATTTATCGAGTCGGACCCGTTCGTCCTGACCGATCCGAACATCGACTCCCCCTTACCCGCCAAACTCCTCCGGCGGGTTTTTTTTGGGCGTAAGAACGGGAGCGAGTGCAAAGCGACAGCCGCCTCGCGCAAGCTGAAAATAGCGTTCGACAAGCCGGTGCCGCTTCGCGGTGCTAACTCGCGATGACACTCAGACGGCGACCGGAGCCCTGATCGCCGGATGATATCGGTAGTCGATAAACTCGAAGTCATCGAAGCGGTAATCGTAGAGCGACGCGGGACGGCGTTTTATCACCAGCTTCGGCAACGCGTACGGCTCGCGGGATAACTGCGTGTCGACTTGTTCGAGATGGTTCAGGTACAGGTGGCAATCGCCGCCGGTCCATACGAAGTCGCCGACGCCAAGGCCGGTCTGCTGCGCGACCAGGTGCGTCAACAGGGCGTACGACGCGATGTTGAAGGGGACGCCCAGAAAGATATCGGCGCTGCGCTGATAGAGTTGGCACGAGAGTCTGCCGTCGGCCACATAGAACTGAAAGAATGCGTGGCACGGCGGCAGCTTCATTCGGGAGAGCTCGCCGACGTTCCAGGCCGAGACGATCAGGCGCCTGGAGTCCGGGTTCTTCACGATCTGCGCGACGACTTCGGAGAGCTGGTCGATCTGCCTACCGTCCGGAGCGGGCCATGAACGCCACTGGCTTCCGTAGACAGGCCCCAGGTCGCCATTCTCGTCCGCCCATTCATCCCAAATCGTCACGCCGTTTTCGCGCAGGTAGCGCACGTTGGTATCCCCGGCGAGAAACCACAGCAACTCGTGGATGATGGAGCGGGTGTGCACCTTTTTCGTGGTCAGCAGTGGAAACCCGGCGCCGAGGTCGAAGCGCATTTGATACCCGAACACGGACAAGGTGCCGGTCCCGGTGCGATCGTCCTTGCGCGATCCGTGGTCGCGCACGTAGCGCATGAAGTCGAGATAGGGGCGCATGGCGGCGGGGCGCGAAGGTGATTTGCCATTGTATCCGATGCTGCAGACGGCGCCGCGCGCCCATATCCCGCGTGATGCAACATCCGACCGCTCGTCGGCAGTTTTCGCGACCCCTTGACAACGGCTTGGCGAAGCGTAAAGTGACGTAACTATATAACTAGTGATATAGCTTTGATTAGGGCATACGGCAGAGCAATTCCCAAGGCATGGCGACGCGTCGCCCGGATCTTTGTCGCGCTGGGTGACCCGCATCGGCAGCGAATCGTATTGATGTTCGAGCCGGGAGAGCGCCTCAACATTGGCCAGATCGTTGCGGCGTCCACGCTGTCGCGAACGGCGGTGACGCACCACCTTCGGGTACTGCGCGAGGCGGGTGTGCTCAAAAGCGAGAAAGCCGGCCGCGAAGTCTATTTCTGGCCCGATGCGGATACCGTTCGCCAGGCGCTGGACGCCGCAAGGGAGTACGTCAAGCAGCATTAGGAGCGCCGGCGGCAGCGAATACGACCGCCAACAAACTAAAAGCGGCGAAGGAGGCAGAATGTTTTTCCGGATTGTGGTTCCATGCAACGTTTACCGGTTCCCTGCCGGATACGCCGCGCCAGGTCGTGACTCGCGGGCGAGCGGCGGCGAATCGCGTGCCGCGTTCTTTTGACCACCGGGGGCGTTCGATGGCCGAACACAGTCAATTTCAGCTTTTGCGGGAGCGCCGCTTTGCGCCGTTTTTCTGGACTCAATTTCTCGGCGCCGGAAACGATAACGTCTACAAGAACGCGCTGGTCATTTTCGTGGCGTTCCAGGCCGCGACGCTTACCACGGTCTCGTCCAACGATCTGGTCAACATCGCGGCCGCCGTTTTTATCGCTCCTTTTGTACTGTTCTCCGCGACTGCCGGCCAGCTCGCGGACAAGTACGAGAAATCGCGGCTGATCCGGTTCGTCAAGCTGTTCGAGATTGCGATCATGGTCATCGGCGCCATCGGGTTCTACCGCCGCGATCTGGTGCTGCTCTTTCTGGCGCTGGGGCTGATGGGCGTGCACTCGACGATATTCGGGCCCGTGAAATACGCGATCCTTCCGCAGACGCTTCGCAGTGACGAGCTGGTCGGCGGTAACGGGCTGATCGAAATGGGCACCTTCGTCGCGATTCTCCTCGGCGAGATCGTCGGCGGACTGGTGATCGCGATCAAGCCCGACGGGCCGCTCTACGCGGGCGGGACCGCGATCGCGATCGCCGTCGCAGGCTACGTCGTCAGCCGCGGCATTCCCAAAACCCCTTCGGTCGCGCCCGACCTTCGCATCAACTGGAACCCTTTTACCGAAACCTGGCGCAACCTGCGTTTGGCGCAGGGAAACCGCGTCGTCTGGCTTTCGATGCTGGGCATTTCCTGGTTCTGGTTCTACGGCGCGACGTACCTGACGCAGTTTGCCAATTTCACGCGCGACGTGCTCGGCGGCGACGAGCACGTCGCGACCATGATGCTCGCGATTTTCTCGGTCGGCATCGGCACGGGCTCGCTGCTGTGTGAGCGCCTGTCGGGACACAAGGTCGAGGTCGGACTGGTGCCGTTCGGCTCGATCGGGCTCTCGGTATTCGCTATCGACCTCTATTTCGCCAGTCGTGGGCTGGTGCCCAATAGCCTCACCGGCGTCGACGGGTTTCTGCGTGTCGCGGCGCACTGGCGCATCGTCGCCGACCTGGTCCTGCTCGGAATGTTCGGAGGCTTTTATATCGTGCCGCTCTATGCGCTGATTCAGGAGCGCTCCGATCCCGCGTTCCGGTCACGGATCATCGCCGCCAACAATATTCTGAACGCGTTGTTCATGGTGGCGTCGGCAGCCATCGCGCTCGGGCTGCTCAAGGCCGGCTGCACCATTCCGCAACTGTTTCTGGCGACCGGCCTGATGAACGCGCTGGTCGCGCTCTACATCTATTTGCTGATGCCGGAATTCACGATGCGTTTCCTGGCATGGCTCCTGATACACACGATCTATCGCGTTCACAAGGAGGGGCTCGATCGCATTCCCGAGAAGGGCGGTTGCGTCATCGTTTGCAACCACGTCAGCTACGTCGACGCAATCGTCGTTGCGGCCTGCGTGCGGCGGCCGGTGCGTTTTGTGATGGACCATCGGATCTTCAAGATTCCGCTGTTGAATTTCCTTTTCCGCACCATGCGTGCGATTCCAATCGCTTCGGCGAAGGAAGATCCGGGCATGAAGGAGCGCGCCTTCGAGGAGGCCGCCAGGGCGCTGAGGGCGGGCGAGATCGTCGGCATTTTTCCCGAGGGACGGCTGACCGAGACGGGCGAGCTCAACGCGTTCCGGCCGGGCCTGCAGCGCATTCTCGAGCAGGCGCCGGTGCCGGTCGTGCCGATGGCGTTGCGGGGGCTGTGGGGCAGTTTTTTCAGCAGGTCGCATCAAGGGAAGGCGATGCGACGATGGCGGGGGATGTTTTCGCGCATCGCGTTGGTGGCCGGAACCCCATTTTCGCCCGAGCTCGCTACGCCTGAAGCTCTGCAAAAGAGCGTTCTCGGGCTGCGTGGAGATTGGCGGTAGACCAGACCTTCGAACAGCGAGGCAGCTAGACCATCCGTGGGATGGCCTTCAGGGCCCTTGGGGGCCCAGACCGCCGGGCACAGCGGGGAGAACCATATGTGGGCGTTGGGGTTGATCGTCGGAACGTTGATAGGCGCGGTGATCGCGCAAGGCGCAGGCGCGTTCGTTGGAGCGATTGTCGGTCTTGCCATCGGCGTCGTCGTCGGGCAGCAACGCAAGGGTGTCAAGAGCCGGGTCGAGATGCTCGAGTCGCAGATGCTGAAGCTGGAGTCGCGGATCAACGCGCTGGACGAACGATCCGCGGTGACGCGCGGTATTTCTGCGGCAGCGGCCGGTACGCCGGCAGCTTCGGCCACGGCGTCCGCGCCAGCTAAAACTGTCTCCGAAGCGCCGTCGCCGACACACGTCGACATTCTCCCTGGAGCGACGCTCGCGGCGCCTTTTCGAGCTGCATCATCGACCGAGTTGGGCGCGAGCGCGGGCGACGAGATAGTCCCCGCCGCAGCAACGTCCGCGGCCGCCGTGCCAGTACGTTTGGGCGGCCGGCCCGTTGCTGCGGCGCGCGCCGACCAAGCCCCGCTCAATGTCCCGCCACCCGCTCCGCCAACTCCACTGGCTCCTCTTCCGGCGTGGCTGGCCTGGGTCATGGGCGGCAACACACTTGCGCGGATCGGGGTTTTGTTGCTGTTCATCGGTGTCGGCTTCCTGCTCAAGTACGCGTCGGAACACGTGCACGTACCGATCGAGCTGCGCTTGAGCGCAGTCGCCGCCGGGGCGATTGCATTGCTGGTCGTCGGCTGGCGTTTGCGTGTGCGCCGTGGCGCGTATGCCATGATCCTGCAGGGCGGCGCGGTGGGAGTGCTCTATCTGACCGTCTTCGCCGCGCTCAAGCTGTATGCAGTCTTGCCGCCGTGGGCGACGATCATACTGCTGCTGCTCATCGCCGCGCTGTCGAGCTCGCTCGCGGTTCTGCAGGATGCCATTGCCCTCGCGGTGGTGGGCATCGTCGGCGGCTTCCTGGCGCCGATTCTTACCTCCACCCAATCCGGCGACCACGTCGTGCTGTTCTCGTATTACGCGCTGCTCAACGCTGCGATTTTCGGAATGGCATGGTTCAAGGCCTGGCGCAGCCTCAATCTGCTCGGCTTCGTCTTCACCTTCGTCATCGGCACGCTCTGGGGCGTGACCCGGTATCGTCCGGAAGATTTTGCGACCACCGAGCCATTCCTCATCCTGTTTTTCCTGTTCTACGTCGGCATCGCGGTCCTCTATGCGCTGCGCCGGACGGTCGAGGTGCGCAATCCGGTCGACGCAACCCTGGTTTTCGGCACGCCCTTGATCGCCGCCGCCCTGCAGAGCGCGCTGGTGCGCGACATGCCCTTCGGCACGGCGTTGAGCGCGCTTGCGGTGTCAGCAATCTATCTGCTCCTGGCGCGCGCCTTGTACTATCGGCAAGGCGAAGGCATGCGCCTGCTGGTCGAATCGTTCCTGGGTCTCGGCGTGATCTTCGCGACGCTTGCGATCCCGCTGGCACTGGATGCACGGTGGACGTCGGCATCGTGGGCACTCGAAGGCGCGGCCATGCTGTGGGCCGGTGTGCGCCAGCGCCGCTGGCAGGTACGCGCTTTCGGCATCCTGTTGCAGCTCGGCGCCGGTGTGGCATTCGGACTTGGCATGGTGCTCTGGGCCTCGACCGGAACGGTCGCGCTTGTTCCCCTGCTCAACAGCAATTTCGTCGGAGCGACGCTGCTTGGCCTCGCGGGTCTGTACAGCGCATGGCTGCTGTGGCGGGAGCGCTCCGTCGTGAGCGCGTCGGAGAAATTTGCGTCGCCATTGCTTTTCGCGTGGGGCTGCGCTTGGTGGCTCGCGGCAGGATGTAGGGAAATCGACCGCTGGGTACCGGCCGAAACGCAGCTGGCGGCGGTGGTGGCTTTTCTGGCGCTTAGCGCAGCGGCATTCGCCTTCGCCGAGCGACGCTTGAGCTGGCCGATGGCACGTATCCCCGCGCTCGCGCTCTTGCCTTTGCTGCTTGCGCTTGCGATGGGAACCGCGGCAACACCGCGCGGCCTGATGACGCATCTTCTCGCCAACGGAGGATATCTGGCCTGGCCGCTCGCGCTCATCGTGGTCGTCGCATTGCTGCGGCAATTCGATCGCGCCGCGCCCATCGAGGGTGCCTTGAAGGTACCGATGGGGTGGTGGCACGCCGGCACCTTGTGGTTGCTGTTGCTGATCGCGGCACACGAGCTTGCCTGGGCGGGGCGCACCGTCGGCGACGGCAGCGGCATCTGGACGCTTGCGCCTTGGGGTCTCCTGCCGGCGTTGGGTTTGCTCGCCGTCAGCCGCTGGGGCGAAGATTCGTTCTGGCCGTTTGCGGCGCCTCGCCGGGCGTATCTCCTGATCGCCGCTACACCGCTCGCCCTCGCCCTCGCGCTCTGGACCTTGAAGGCGAACCTGGGCGGCGACGGAGACCCGCTGCCGTTGCCCTATTTACCCTTGTTCAACCCGCTCGATCTCACGCAAGCCCTGGCGTTCGTCGCCGTGGCGATCTGGCTGGCTGCGCTCAGGCGTTTTGACGACGCGTTGCTCGCCAAAGTGCAACCCGCCGCAGGGATCGCCGCCACCGCCTTGTTGTTCATCTGGGTCAACGCGCTGGTGTTGCGCACCATTCATTTCTGGTTCGACGTGCCCTACGACTTTCACTCGCTGTGGCACTCGATGCTGGTGCAGGCAAGCTTCTCGCTGCTGTGGTCGATCATCGCCCTGGCCACGATGCTCTTTGCCCATCGCGAGCGATGGCGTATCGCGTGGGTTGCCGGTGCGGCGCTGCTAGGCGCGGTCGTGGTCAAGCTGTTCCTGGTCGACCTGGGCCAGGCCGGCGGGGTGGAACGCATCGTGTCCTTCATCGGTGTCGGGCTCCTCTTGCTGCTGATCGGCTATCTTGCGCCGGTGCCGCCACGAACCTCGGAGGAAACGAAATGAATCCACTTGCGATCATGCGGCCACTGATCGTAGCCGCTGCGGTGGCATCGGTTACTGCCATCTCCGGCGCCGCGGAAAAGCCCCAGGATTTCGCGTTCGGCATACCACTCACGGTCGAGGCAGACAGCGCTTTCTATCGGGTAGCTCTGCCGGCAGCTTTTTATGCAGGCTCGGGCCGCGCCGATCAAGGCGATCTTCGCGTGTTCAACGGCGACGGCGCAGTGGTCCCGTACGCCCGTCTCGATTCGCCGGCGGCCCCGCGCGAGAGAAAGCCGGCAACGGTGTTGCCAATTTTTCCGCTACTCGTCGATGAGCAGGGCGGGGATTTGAGCGGCCTCTCACTCACCATTAACCAGAGCGCGGGCAAGACTTTCGTGAGCCTGACCACCAGGGAGGGCCAGCCGGTGCCGGCGCAGCGTCTTGCCGGCTATCTGGTGGACGCGACGGCTGTCCACGAGCCGATTTCCGCGATCGTGCTGGCGTGGAATCTGAATCCGGGCGGGATGATGAATACGCGCATCCGCGTCGAAGCCAGCGACGACCTGAATCAATGGCGGACGCTGGTCGGCGATGCCCCGCTGCTCGATCTCCAATACGAGGGCCGCCATCTGCTGCGCGATCGCGTCGAGTTTCGTCAAGCGCCGGCAAAATATCTGCGAATTTCCTGGCCGGGACAGCCGCCACCGCAATTCCATGAGGTCCGCGCTGAGTTCAGCGATCGCGTGCTTGAAACTCCCCGTCAGTGGGCCGAAGCGCTCGGCTCGGCGATGGTCGACAACGAGAACGAATACCAATTCGACCTGGGCGGAGCGCTACCGGTCGACCGGGTCGCCATCGATCTGCCCGAGCTCAATTCGGTGGTACCGGCGCAGCTTCTTGCGCGAACGACACCGGGGGAGCCGTGGCGGCCGGTCATGTCGCTGGTGACCTACCGCCTTCGTCAGGACGCCGGCGAAGTGAGCGCACCGCCGCTTGCCGTCGCGCCTGCCACCTATCGCTACTGGCTGCTTCGCGTCGACCCGAAATCCGGCGGGCTGGGTCGCGGAGCGCCGCGCATGCGCGCCGGGTGGATTCCGCAGGAAATCGTGTTCGCGGCGCGCGGAACCGGGCCGTTTCTCATCGCCTACGGCAACGTTTCCGCAGCGTCGAGCGCGCTGCCGGTCAGCACGCTGGTGCCGGGATACACGCTCGCAGGACAGCCGCTCGGCGCGATCGCCGTGGCTCATATCGGCGTCGCGGCGCCGCTCGGTCACCTCGAGCAGGCGAAACCACCGCGGGAATATCGGCGTGCCACGCTGTGGGGAGTTTTGATCCTTGGGGTCGTGGTGCTGGCGTGGATGGCGTGGCAACTTTCGCGTCAGTTGAACGCGTCGTCATCGCTCAAGTCCGAGGCGGAAGCGCGAGACCGCCCGGCGTGATTGGCCCAGGCGGCGTGACTCGCCAGGCTTCTTGGACCAATGCCGGCAACACGCGGCCTGCCGGGCCGCGCAGCGCGTAATCTGCTGCTGCCGAAAGCGCGGTGACGTTGAGATTGATCTCGATGACCAGAGCGCCGGAAGCCTTGGCGATGGACGGAAGGGCAGCCGCAGGGTAGACCTCGGCCGACGTTCCGACGACGAGCATCAGATCGCACCGGCGTGCCATCGCTTCGGCGGCGGCGAGTGCATCGCGTGGCAGCATCTCCTCGAACCAGACCACGTCCGGACGAAGCAGGGCGCCGCAACGGGCGCAGCGCGGAACTTCATCGACGCAGTCCCAGTGTTCCACCACGGTGCCTTCGCGCGAGCATTTCACGCGACCGATGTTGCCGTGCAATTCGACCACATTGCGGCTACCGGCGCGTCGATGCAGACCATCGACGTTCTGCGTGATGAGCAGGCAGTCGGGGACCCGTCGCTCGATATCGGCCAGGGCGTCGTGCGCTGGATTCGGCTGCACCCTCGCAACGAGCTCGCGGCGCCACGCATACCAATCCCAAACCAGCTTGGGGTTAGTCGCAAACGCAGTCGGTGTCGCAAGTTGCAGCGGATCGAATCGCGCCCATAGGCCGGTCCGCGCATCGCGAAACGTCGGCACTCCGGATTCGGCCGAGATGCCCGCCCCGGTCAGCATCGCCAAAGAGCGCGAACCGGCAAGGACGCGGGCGGCTTGTGCCGCGGCTCTGCTCGGGTCCTTGTCTTGCATGACGTCGAAAGCCTGAAGTGTGTCGTCGGGTCGAACGGAACCGTCTAAAGTCGGATGATAAACTTCGGATACGCTCGTGGAGGCGACGCCCGCTCTTTCCCGGGACGCTCACGGATTCGACCATGTCCGGCAACACATTTGGCAAGCTGTTCTGCGTTACCTCCTTCGGAGAGTCGCACGGCCCGGCCATCGGCTGCGTGATCGACGGCTGCCCGCCGGGCCTCGCCCTCGAGGCGGCGGATATTCAGCCCGAGCTCGATCGCCGGAAGCCGGGGACGTCGCGCCACGTGACGCAGCGACGGGAGTCGGACACCGTGGAAATTCTCTCCGGCGTGTTCGAGGGGCGGACCACCGGCACGCCGATCGCGCTTCTCATCCGCAACGAAGACGCGCGCAGCAAGGACTATGCGGCCATTGCCGACACCTTTCGTCCGGGTCACGCGGACTACACCTACTGGCAGAAATACGGGATTCGCGACTATCGCGGAGGCGGCCGACAATCCGCGCGCGAGACTGCCGTGCGCGTCGCCGCGGGTGCGGTCGCGCGCAAGTGGCTGCGCCAGCATTTCTCGGTGGTGATCCGTGGGCATTTGACGCAGCTCGGGCCGCATCGCGTTCCATTCAAGGGATGGGAGCACGTCGACGCCAATCCATTCTTTGCTGCCAACGACGAAATCGTTCCCGAGTTCGAGGCGTTCATGGACGCGTTGCGCAAAGCCGGCGACTCCTGTGGCGCGCGCATCACGGTGGTGGCGCAGAACGTGCCGGTCGGCTGGGGCGAGCCGGTCGCCGACAAGCTCGACGCCGACATCGCGCATGCAATGATGAGCATCAACGCCGTCAAGGGAGTCGAGATCGGCGCCGGTTTCGCGAGCATCGCGCAGCGTGGCACCGAGCACTCCGACGAAATGACGCCGCAGGGCTTTGTTTCGAATAACGCCGGCGGCATTCTCGGCGGTATTTCGACCGGCCAGGACGTGGTGGTATCGATCGCGGTGAAGCCGACCTCGTCGATTCGTCTCGACCGCCGCTCCGTCGACAAGGCGGGAAATCCGGTCATCGTCAATACGCATGGGCGTCACGATGCGTGCGTCGGCATCCGTGCCACGCCAATCGCAGAAGCGATGCTGGCGTTGGTGTTGATCGATCATGCCCTGCGGCACCGCGCGCAAAACGCCGATGTCGAGTGTGCCACGCCAGTTCTCGCTGCCGCGGCGCCGGACCTTGCGTTGGCCCGTAAGCCTGCCTCAGGAGCCATCGACAACCCCGATCCGGACGAAGCTTAAGCCCTTGTGCTGCGCGTCACCCGCGCCTCGGCCTCGCCGCGCGCGAACTGCACGCCGATGGTTTCGCCGATCCCGACCGCGCCCGCATCCTGCACGATCGCCCCGCCTGCGCCGGTGACAATGCTGTATCCGCGCTCCAGCACCGCCTGGGGACTCAAGTGCAGCAGGCTCTGCTCGAGCAGGCCAAGGCGTTGAGCCAGCGCGGCAACGCGCTCGCCGCCAGCATGCCGCCAGCGTTTGCGAGCTTCGGTGACGGCTGCGCTCTGCGGGGCCGCGGTTCGGAACAGCCGGGCGAGGTCCCTGCCTATCGGCAGCAGAGCGCTCCGTGGTCGCTCGTACGCTGCGGCGGCCGCGCGCGCCATCCGCCGGGCCAGTCCGGCCAGCGTTTCCTGTCGCCGCTGGATTCGCGCCGCCGGATGCACCAGTCGGCGCGAAAGCAGATCCAGCTCCTGCATGCGCAACTCGAGCGCACGCTGCACGGCTTTCCGCCACCGGGCGCCTATCGCACCGGCACTCGCGCGCAACGCCAGGCGATCGGGAACGACCAGCGTCGCGGCACCGGTGGGCGTGGGTGCGCGCAGGTCGGCGACGAAGTCGCAAATCGTGAAATCGGTCTCGTGGCCGACGCCGCTGACGATCGGAATGCGCGATTGAAAGACCGCCAGGGCTACGGCTTCTTCGTTGAACGCCCATAGATCCTCGATCGAGCCGCCGCCGCGACAGAGGATCAGCACATCCACTTCAGCGCGTGCGTTCGCGACGACGATGGCCGTGGCGATGCTCGAGGCGGCAACAAAGCCCTGCACCGGCGTCGGATAAACAATGACCGGCATGCCGGGTAACCGGCGGAGCAGGGTGGTCAGGACATCGCGCAAGGCGGCGGCGTGGGGCGAGCTCACGATGCCGACGGCGCGCGGAAACGTTGGCAGCGCGCGCTTGCGATCAGCATGGAACCATCCGGCTGCATCGAGCTTGGCTTTGAGCGCGGCGAACTTCTCGTAAAGCGCGCCCAATCCGGCGAGGCGCACTGCCTCGACGGTGAGCTGGAATTCACCGCGCGCTTCGTAGATGGTCGGCGTCGCGCGAACTTCGACCGAAAGCCCGTCCTTGAGCACGACGTCGAGGAGTTGCCAGCGATGCCGGAAAATCACGCACCGCACCTGCGCCTGCGAATCCTTCAGCACAAAATAGCAATGGCCCGAAGCCGCGCGCGTGAAGTTCGAGATCTCGCCGCTTATCCAGGCGAGACCCAGGTGGCGCTCAATAAGCAGCCGGGCGGAACTGATCAGCAGGGACACCGGCAGCACGGTCGCAGGATTCATGGACTGATCCATTTCAATGGCTCGGCACGCGATTGGCTCGACATTGCGGCAACCGAAATCGGTTTGTCCACGACAGCGGTTGCGGCGGATTTGCGCGGAAACAACGCAAGCGCACACCGGCGGGCGACCTAAACGCGCCTGCTAAGGTGGCGGGCAAATATTACAAGCATATGAAAAACCACCAGAAAATGACGGCAAGAATTTGAGCATGGCAATGAAATCCCTACCCGGCAGGCCACTTAGCAAATAAATTTACAAGATATGCACACTTTTATCCACAGATATTGTGGAAAACGGCTTGGGTTTCAAACCGGGCACTGGCTTGCGAGCCTTGCTGCATGCGGGCTCCACGCCGGGTGTCGAATGCCTCTGGCACAGCGCCCGATGACGCGTACAAGTCCACCGGTTAGAATGCTTGTCCTGCTCTATTTGTTCATGAACAATGAGTGCTGCACCGCCACAAAATTCGTCCGCGGCCGTGTCGTCGAATTTCCTTCGCCAGATCATTGCCGAGGACCGACGCAGCGGCAAGTACGGCGGCCGAGTCGTGACCCGTTTCCCACCCGAGCCCAACGGTTATCTGCATATCGGTCACGCCAAATCCATTTGCCTGAACTTCGGCCTGGCGAGCGAAAACGGCGGTGCCTGCCACCTGCGATTCGATGATACCAATCCCGTCAAGGAGGACATCGAATATGAGGATTCGATCAAAGCCGCGGTGCAATGGCTTGGATTCGACTGGGGCGCGCATCTTTATCATGCATCCGATTATTTCGATCGCCTGTACGAATTCGCGCGGCACCTGATCAAGGCCGGTCTCGCCTACGTCGACAGCTCGACGCCCGAAGAAATGCGTTCCCTGCGCGGCACGCTCACCGAGTCCGGCCGCGCCAGCCCGTTTCGCGACCGCTCGGTGGAGGAAAATCTCGATCTTTTTCGACGCATGAAAGAGGGCGAGTTTCCGGATGGCGCGCACGTGCTGAGACTCAAGATCGATCTGGCGAGCCCGAACATAAACATGCGCGACCCGGCGGTGTACCGCATCCGCCACACCTCGCATCACCGCACCGGCGACAAATGGTGCGTCTATCCGCTCTACGACTACACGCATTGCATTTCCGACGCGTTGGAGCGCATCACGCACTCGCTCTGCACGCTCGAGTTCCAGGATCACCGGCCGCTCTATGACTGGGTGATCGAGCGCCTTGCGGAGGCGGGGCTGTTGCAGCGCCCGCTCCCTCAGCAATATGAATTCGCGCGGCTCAATCTGCTCTACACGGTGATGAGCAAACGCAAGTTTCTCGAATTGGTCGAGGGCGGCTACGTCGATGGATGGGACGACCCGCGAATGCCGACGCTGGTGGGCTTACGCCGGCGGGGCTACACGCCGGAATCGATTCGACTGTTCGCCGAGCGCATCGGTGTCTCCAAAGCCGATCAGTGGATCGACATGAGTGTGCTGGAAGACTGCCTGCGCGACGATCTGAATGCGCGCGCCGAGCGGCGAATCGCCGTGCTCGACCCGGTCAAGCTCATCGTCGACAATTATCCCGACGGCGGCCAAGAAGAATGCTTCTTGCCCAACCATCCGCAACGGCCGGAGCTGGGCAAGCGCGCGGTTCCCTTTACACGCGAGCTGTGGATCGAGCGCGACGATTTCAGCGAGCAGCCGCCCAAGGGATATTTTCGCCTTTCGCCGGGCAAGGAGGTGCGACTGCGCTATGCGTTCGTGGTCAAGTGCGTCGGCGTCGACAAGGACGCGAGCGGCAAGGTGACCGCGGTCCATTGCACGTACGATCCGGATACCCGAAGCGGAACGCCAGGCGCGGAGGCACGCAAGGTCAAAGGCAATATTCACTGGCTGTCGGTGCGATACGCGCGGCAAGCCGAGGTTCGCCTCTACGATCGTTTGTTCGTGGTCCCCCAGCCCGGACGCCCCCACGACCTCCTCGATACGACATCGCCGCCGTCGCTGGGCACGGACGTCGATGACGAGACGATGACCGAAGATGCCGGCGAGCGAAGCTATCTCGACGATCTCAACCCGCAGGCCAAGCAGGTCGTCGCCGCATATGTCGAGCCTTCGCTGGCCGACGTCGCGCCGGAAACGCGCTATCAGTTTGAGCGACACGGTTATTTTGTGGCCGACCTCCGTGACACGCGGCCGGGAGCTGCGGTATTCAATCGCGCGGTGACGCTGCGCGATTCGTGGGCTCACAGGCCGGCTGCGTCCTGAAGCGGGGAAACCGGGATGGCCAAGGACCAGAAATTCAGGATCGAAGTCCAGGACGACAAAGGGCTGTGGCACGATGAACGCGGTGCCGATGGCGTGCCCTTGATCTTTGACGACGAAGGCGCCGCGCGCGCCAAGCTCGCCGAGCTCTACCCGGTGCTGGTTCAAATGGAGCGCTACGGCGGCGGCAAGCGAACCCGGGTCATCCGCGTACTCGTCGACGAAGACGACTGGCCGACGCGACCCGGGACGTAGCGAGACCGACTGCTGCCGTGCTACAACGGCGGTATGAGGCCGTCCTTGCCTACAATGACGCGTTCGGCGAGCAGCGACCCGTCGCTCTGCCGCACGCCCGAGACGACGACGTGCGCGCCCGGCACCAGCATCGACGGGTCGCCGGGCTCGACCATGACGATCGGCGTGTCCTTCGGGATCGCGACCACCTTCTCGCCGCCCTTATATCGAAGTGTCATCCGTCTTTCCTGATCCTCGCCCGACACCGCCGCGACGGTGGCGTTGGTCATGGTGCGGCCCGCCGCGGCCTGGCCGCCGACGGCAACCGATGCCACCGTGGCATTGGTCATGGTGCTTCCGGGCGCGGTATCCATCGGTCGATGGCCCTCGCCCGTGCCGCGCATCGATTCCGGAAAGACGTGCACCTCCGTCGCGATAAGCGTTCCCTCGGGTCCTGGTACGGCAGTGGTGCCGAGGAAGGCACCCGGAGCGATCTTCGTTAGATCGGCATGCGAACGGGCGCTCACCGTGTAATGGTCGGCGAGCTTGACCGCGAGCGTTTGTCCGCTGTCAGCCTTGAGCTGCAACGCGGTCCCGTTGGCCGAGACGACGTCGCCGCGTATGCGCGACGCCGGCGTTTGGGCGCGCGAGGGCCCGCCGGCGACGACGCACGCGCAAAGAAGCAATAGGAGGTACGAGCGTATGCGATTCATGTCGAAGCTCCGGTTGGGCGGCAATGGTTCGACGACAAGGTCGGCGGCGAGTTCACCGGCCTGACGGGCCTACATGGGTGGAACCAGCCCATCCTTACCAACCGCGACCCGCGCCGCAGTCAAGCTGCCGTCGGGCTGCCGGGTGGCAGTAAGCAGCACGTGCGCGCCAGCTTTCAGCATGGCGCGGTCGCCGGGTTCGAAGGTCACGATGGGCGCGTTGGCGGGCACCGAAATGACTTTTTCTCCATCCTTGTAACGCAGCGTCATGCGGCGGCCAGGGCCGACAGCGACGACGTCTGCCACGGTGGCGTTGGTCATCATGCTGCCCGGCTGCAGATCCCATGGATAGTGGCCTTCGTTGCTGCCGCGTCCGGATTCCGGGAAGACAAGGACCTCAAGGGCGGTCTGGGTGCCATCGCTCTGCGGCATTGTCGCGGTGCCGACAAACGCGTTGGGAGTGATTGCCTCGATTCCGACCTTCACTACGCCGGTCACGACGTAGTTGTCCGCCAGCTTGATGGTCAGCGTTTCACCGCTGCGCTCCTTGACTCGGAGATTGAGGCCGTCGACCGACACCACGTCGCCTCGAATGCGTTGCGTCGGCGCTGGCGTCTGCGCAAGCGTGAGGCACGAGACCAAAAGCGAAACGAAAAGCGTGTTGGCTGCATTGCGATTCATCGCGAACTCCTCGGGAAGGGAATGATTATAGGTCGCGCCAGCGGGCGACGGTTTAGACATCCCTCGGACGCACGCGCAAACAGCTGGGGGACGGAGATAATTCCGGTATTCGGGCGAGGCAGTTCGAAAGCAGCAAAACATACGGCCGGTCACTGCTTAGGCTTGTGACCGGCCGTGTGGGACGGAAACGCGCATTCACACTGCGCGCTGGCCGAGGCGGATTACTTGAGGTGGTTGGAGACCAGCTTGGTCATTTCGAACATCGACACCTGACGCTTGCCGCCGAAAACCTGTTTCAGTTTTTCGTCGGCGTTGATCAGGCGCCTGTTGATCGAGTCCTGCAGCTTGTTCTTCTTGATGTAGTCCCAGATCTTCTTGGTGACTTCGGTGCGCGGCAAGGGATTGCTTCCCACGACTGCGGCCAAGGAGCCGGACGGCGTCATTGCCTTCATGAATGCAGCGTTGGGTTTGCGCTTGGCCGCGGGCTTCTTTGCGGCTTTTTTCGGCGCGGCTTTTTTCGGCGCGGCCTTTTTTGCCGGAGCTTTCTTCGCTGCCGGTTTCTTCGCCGCGGGTTTCTTCGCGGCCGGCTTCTTGGCGGGCTTCTTTGCAGCTTTCTTGGCAGTAGCCATTGCACTCCTTCCTGGTGGTTGATCGCTTCGATGCGGGCGATGAAAATGGAGTCAGGGTGGAACTCCTGTCAGCGGTCCCTGCACCCCATTGGGCAAATATACCGCATTCTCGTCAGCGTGGTGTGCAAATTCTGCGTCGTTTCGCATCGACGCCGGCTCGGGTGTTGCGTGGGCGAGAATGATCGCGCTCGCTTTGCGCCCCGGCCAGGATGCGCCGTTGCCGGAAAGTTCGGTCGAGCTGGCGTTTACCGCGGCCGTCCCTCCGGCCTTCCCGCGAGCTTCGGCCCGATCAGGTGGCCGGAGAATTGGCCATCGCGGCAATTGCAGCGTCGGACTCGGCGGGGCTCGTTTCACCGGCCAAGCGCCAAATCGCCGATAATGGGCAGCCCTAGTCTCGCGCACCTGCAATGAACACCGCCGACCTGCGGCGCGAGTACCATCGCGCCACGCTCAATGAGACCGACGTCGACGCGAGTCCGGTCACCCAGTTCGAGCGCTGGCTTGCCGAGGCAGTGAAGGCCGAAGTTCCGGAGCCCACGGCGATGACGCTCGCCACCGTCGGCGAGGGCGGTCGTCCGGCGGCGCGCATCGTGTTGCTCAAGGGTGTCGACGCGGAAGGCTTCCTGTTCTTCACCAATTATGACAGCCGAAAGGGCAGGGAGCTCTCCGTGCAACCGTTGGCCGCAATCCTGTTTCATTGGGTCGAACTGGAGCGGCAGGTGCGCGTCGAAGGCAGAGTTTCCAAAGCTTCGGCCGCCGACTCGGACGCCTATTTTGCTTCCCGTCCGCGACTCTCGCGCATCGGTGCGTGGGCGTCTCCGCAAAGCGATCCCATCCCGGATCGCGGCTGGCTGGAGCGCGAATTCGGCGCCGCGCAAGAGCGATTCGCCGCCCGTCCCGACTCGATACCGCGACCTCCGCACTGGGGAGGATATCGGCTGTTGCCGGCGACGGTCGAGTTCTGGCAAGGCCGGGATTCGCGGCTGCATGACCGGATCCGGTATAGACGTGAGGACACGCACTGGCGCATCGAGCGGCTCGCGCCGTGACTGAACCATGGCGGTCTCGCGCTTACGCGTTTCCGGCGCTGATCGGCCTCGGTATCCTGAATCACACCGTGCTTACAGGCAGCAGGGTCACCGTTTCGCTGTATGCACTTTCGCTCGGCTCCTCGGCGTTCGTCGTCGGGACCCTGATGGGTCTCTACGCATTTTTGCCGATGCTGCTGGCGGTGGCCGCGGGTCGGCTCACGGATCGTGTCGGCGTACGCAAACCCATGCTGGTGGGGTCCTGCGGGGTGGCGGTCGCGGCCGCGCTGCCCTGCTTCGTCTCGGGAATCGCTCCTCTGTTCGTCACCACCTCTCTTCTTGGCGTTTCGTTCATGCTGTTTCAGGTCGCGACACAGAATGCGACCGGGATGTTCGGGCACCCGTCCGAGCGCGCGAAGCACTTTGCAATGCTGGCGCTGGGCTTTTCGGTCTCCGGATTTTGCGGCCCCCTCGTCAGCGGGCTGATGATCGATCATGCGAGCTTTACCGGGACGTTCGCATTGCTGGCGCTGTTGCCTCTGATTCCGGTGATGGTTCTGTCGCGGGACGTTCTGAAGCTGCCGGGGCCTCGCCCCATGGCCGAGGACAGCCCGCCGGGAGGCGTCGCCGAGCTTTTCCGCAACCGGCATTTGAGGCGCGTCTTCATCGTCAACGCACTGCTGGCCGTGGCGTGGGACCTGCATTCGTTCTTCATTCCTATCTATGGCGCCACCATCGGACTATCGGCTTCGCGCATCGGTGTCATTCTCGCCGCGTTCGCCGCGGCGACGTTCATCGTGCGACTGTTCATGGGTTGGATCGCACGACGATTTTCCGAGTTCGAGGTGCTGGCCGCTGCCTTGTTTGTCGCCGCGACGGCCTATGCCTTGTTTCCGTTCGTCAAGGACGTCGGCCCGCTGATGGCTTTGTCCTTTGCGCTGGGACTGGCGCTTGGCTGCGCGCAGCCGATGGTGATGTCGCTGCTGCACAGCATCGCGCCGGCGGGTCGGATGGGCGAGGCGGTCGGCGTGCGCATGTCGATCATCAACGCATCGACATTTGCCATGCCCCTGCTGTTCGGGGCGGTGGGCTCGACCCTCGGGCTCGCGCCGGTATTCTGGTCGATCGGGGCGGCGCTCGCCGGCGGAGGGTTTTTCGCGCGGCGCCGTTAGCGCTTAAGCGCCCTATTGTCGCTTCAGGCGATCGACGTGCTGCTTGCGGAACTTGGCCACTTTGGGCGCAACGACAAACTGACAGTACGGCTGCCGACCGTTGCGCTCGAAGTACTCCTGGTGATAGGCCTCTGCGGGATAGAACGGCGCGGCGTCGGCAATCTCGGTCACGATGGGTTGAGACCATAGCTTTTCTCGCGATAGCTCATCGATCACCGCTTTTGCCTCAGCGCGTTGCTCGGAGCTCTGGGAGTAGATCACCGACCGATATTGCGTGCCGACATCGCTTCCCTGCCGGTTCAGCGTCGTCGGATCGTGGATCGAGAAAAAAACCCTGAGCAAGTCGCGAAACGACAAAATCTCGGGATCGAACTCGATCTTGACCACCTCGGCGTGACCGCTGCTCCCTTCGCAGACTTCCTCGTAGCTGGGTTCAGGCGTCCGCCCGCCCGCATACCCCGACTCGACCGATCGCACCCCGTCGAGCTGATCGAATACCGCCTCCAGGCACCAGAAGCAGCCGCCGCCCAGCACCGCGGTCTGCGTCGAATTCGCTGCCGTTGCCATGACACACCCTTTCATTCGCCTGCGCTTACAGGATAGCGCGCTTCGCGCTACGGGCAAAACACTTGGTCGTCGCCCGCGTCCTTAAAGCGGACGAATTCGATTGAGCGCTGCGTGCCCCCGGTGCGATAATCGCGCCTCTCCGCGATCCAGTAAAGACTGCGATGCCCGCCTCTTGCGCCGTGACGGAAATTTCTTCGTTCGGCGCGCTTGTTGAAGCATGGCCAAGGTCAAGGAGCCGCTGGCGAAGCTCGAATCGATGAACGATGCTGATGCGGGCCTGAGGATTTGCGCCGATATCGATCGCCTGGAAACCGAAGCCGATCACGTCATGCGGGCGGCGTAACGTGTGGGCGCATATCGGACGCGGCGGCGTGTTCGTCTTCCGGGTCCTGCGGCGGCTGCGGAGGGCAAGTGTCGGACGCATGGCGGCCAGCCTTGCGTTCACGACGCTGCTGGGGGTCGTACCGCTGTTCACGGTCGCGCTGGCGTACGTCGCGCGATTCCCGCTGTTCGACCGATGGCTCGACGCGCTCGAGCCGTTCCTGGTGAGCTTTCTGTTGCCGGACAGCAGCAGCGCAGTACGTCACTATCTGGCGGAATTCACCACCAAGGCCGCCGGCGTCCAGGGCGTGGGAACGGTGTTTCTGATTATCACCGCCGTGCTGCTGGTGGCACAGATCGAGCGTGAGATCAACGCCATCTGGGGCATCTATGAGGCGCGCTCACTGCCGCGGCGGATCGTTGTGTATGCGCTGGGTTTCGTCGCCGTGCCGGCGCTGGTCGGAGGCGCGGTATACCTCACATCGTGGGCGATCGAGCAGTCGGTTGCCGCAGTGCCCGGCGTGTCTCAAGCGCTATCTCTTCTCGTGCAGCCCGTGGAAATCGCGATCGCGACCCTTGCCTTGACGATGTTGTACAAGCTCGTTCCCGCGCGGCGGGTGCCGATGCGCGACGCGCTGATCGGAGCGTTGCTTGCGGCCACCGCTTTCGAGTTGGCGAAGCTGGGATTCAAGTTCTACATCAGGCAGGTGCCGACCTATCGGATTGTCTACGGTGCGCTCGCGGCATTGCCGCTCTTTCTGATCTGGATCTATGTTTCGTGGGTCATTCTGCTGCTCGGCGCCGCGGTGACGGCGACACTTGCCGAACGCGGTGGCAAGGCGCGCAAGCGGCGGTATCGCGCGTGACGATTTCGGTTGCATGAGCGAAATGCGGCCAAGTGCGGCCAAAGTCGGCTTGCCGAATCGCGGTGTCCACGCTAGAGTCGCGGTTTATCTCGGCGGAGTCCCTTGACGTGTGGTCGATCATCCAAGCGGCCGGCTGGCCGATCTGGCCGCTGATCTTTGCCTCCGTTATCGCGCTATCGCTGATCTTCGAGCGCATGTGGTCGTTGCGGCAGAACATCGTCGCGCCCGCGGGAATGGTCGATCGTGTTCTGGCCGAATACAAGCACGGCGGCGTCACCCAGGAATTGCTGGCGAAGACCGCGCGTCAGGGGCCGCTGGGGCGCGTGCTGGCGGCGGGGCTCGCCAACGTCAAGAGCCCGCGGCCGGTAATGAAGGAGGCGATCGAAGAGGTTGGCCGTATCGTGAGCCACGATCTTGCGCGTTTTCTGACAACGCTCGGCACCATTGCGGCGATGTCACCCTTGCTCGGCCTGTTCGGCACGGTCGTCGGCATGATCGAGATCTTCGGGTCGCAGACCACCGCCGGCTCGAATCCGATCCTGCTCGCACACGGGATTTCGGTAGCGCTCTATAACACCGCGCTGGGACTCATCGTCGCCATCCCGAGCATGATCTTCTATCGCCATTTCCGCGCCAAGGTCGACGACCTAATCATCGAAATGGAACAGCAGGCGGTCAAGCTGGTCGAGCTGGCGCACGGCGAGCGTCGCTGACGCGAAGGCGACCGTGAATCTGCGTGGCAGCCATCCGCGGGAAGAGCCCGAGATCAACTTCATTCCGTTGATCGACGTGCTGCTCGTCATCCTCATTTTTCTGATGGTCACCACCACCTATCAGCGCGTCTCCGAGCTTCAGATCACGCTTCCCGAAGCCGACGCCGAGCAATTGAAGCAGCGTCCGAAGGAAATAAACGTTGGTGTCGACGTGCAAGGCCGATACGTGATCGACCGGTCCGTTTTCCAGTTCACCACGGTCAACGCGCTCGCTGAAATCCTGGCCCGGGCAGCGGCCGGCGCCAAGGACGCCGTTGTCATCGTCAATGCCGATGCCAACGCTACTCACCAATCGGTGATTCATGTGATGGAAGCTGCGCGGCTGGCGGGCCTGACTCACATCACGTTCGCTACGCAAACCACCGGCAAGTGACGCATCCGTCCAAGAGCAAGACGCGTAGCGTCGCAGCGATTGGTTACGGATGCGTCATCCCCGCGAAGGCGGGGATCCAGCGTCGTTCGGAGCGTTGCGACAGCGTGATGAACGCGGCTGGGTTCCCGCTTCCGCGGGAACGACGGGCATGAGAAATGCATTCGCGCATTCGTCCAAGAGCAAGACGCGCAGCGTCGCAGCGATTGGAAACGGATGCGTCATCCCCGCGAAGGCGGGGATCCAGCGTCGTTCGAAGCGTTGCGACAGTGTGATGAACGCCGCTGGGTTCCCGCTTCCGCGGGAGCGACGGGCATGAGAAATGCATTCGCGCATCCGTCCAAGAGCAAGACGCGTAGCGTCGCAGCGATTGGTTAGGGATGCGTCACCCACGCTCATTCTGGTAACTGAGCGGGGATCCACGTTGAACCAAGAACCAATGGACTCCCGCTTCGCGGGAGTGACGAAAGCGACGGGAGTGCGCCTCCACAACCGTCCGAACGCAAGTCGCGCAGCGTTAGCGATGGCGGACAGCTTCATCTAGCCGCTCTTGCATGAGCATCGCCGACCGCCTTCTCGTTGCGTGGTACGCGCCGCAGTTGACGCTGCTTACCGCGGCGCTCGTCCCGCTCAGTGTCGTTTTCCGTGGCGCGGTTGCGCTGCGCCGGACGCTTTATCGCGGCGGCCTGTTGCGCTCGGAACGGCTGCCGGTGCCTATCGTCGTCGTCGGCAACCTTACCGTCGGCGGAAGCGGCAAAACGCCGCTCACTATTGCGCTCGCGGGAGCTCTCGCGAAGCGCGGCTGGCGGCCCGGTATCGTCAGCCGTGGCTACGGCGGCGCGGATGGCTCGCCACGTGCGGTGGAATCCGCCTCGGCACCCGACGAGGTGGGCGACGAGCCGGTCTTGCTTGCACGGACAGGGCTGCCGGTCTGGGTCGGACGTAACCGTCCCGCGGCGGCGCGGGCGCTTCTTGCCGCGCATGGTGAATGCAATGTCATCATCGCCGACGACGGACTGCAACACTATGCGCTGGCACGCACGGTCGAGGTCGCGGTCGTCGACGCAAGCCGCGGCTTGGGCAACGGTTTCATGCTGCCCGCGGGTCCGTTGCGGGAACCCGCGTCGCGTCTCGACGAGGTCGGCGCGGTGGTGCGCCTCATGAGTACGCCGGGATCTCCTCCCACGCGAATTTCCGCCCGACAATCGACCATGGTTTTTTCCGGCGACTCGTTCGTGCGCATCGATGCGCCCGCGGTCGTTGCCGCCGCGGCATCGTTTCGCAAGGGGCGAGTCCATGCGCTCGCCGGCATCGGCAATCCGCAACGATTCTTCGATCATTTGCGATCGCTTGGGATCGACGCAACGTGTCACGCCTTTCCCGACCATTATCGCTTCACGCCGGCCGATCTCGCGCTCCCGGACGCGACCGCCATCCTGATGACCGAGAAAGATGCGGTAAAATGCGTCGCGTTCGTGGATGACCGCTGCTGGACGCTGCCGGTCCGCGCAGTTGTCGACGCTTCACTGGTGACGCTCATCGAGGAAAAGCTCCGTGGATTCCAAACTGCTTGAGATGCTGGTCTGTCCGGTGACCAAGGGACCGCTGGTTTATGATCGACAGCGGCAGGAGCTCGTGTCGAAGTCGGCGCGCCTTGCGTACCCGATCCGCGATGGCATCCCCGTGATGCTCGAGGAAGAAGCGCGAAGGCTGGAACCCGCAGAGTACGAGTGAGCGGACAATTTACAGTCCTGATCCCGGCGCGCTACGCGTCGACGCGTCTTCCGGGCAAACCCTTGTTGGATATCGCAGGCAAGCCGATGGTCGTGCGCGTTGCCGAACGCGCGCGCGCCAGTGGCGCGGCGCGGGTCGTCGTCGCCACCGACGATGAGCGCGTCCGGGCAGCCGTTGCCGACCATGGCATCGATGCGTTGATGACACGAAGCTCGCATCCGACCGGAACCGATCGTCTCGCCGAAGCCGCGGCGCAGCTTGGTCTCGACGACGAGGCGATCGTCGTCAACGTTCAGGGCGACGAGCCCCTGCTCGACCCTGAGCTGATCCGCACCGTGGCTGACAAGCTAAGCGCGCACGCCGATGCGGCGATCGCTACGGCGTGTCACCCGATCGACGATCCTGCCGAGGCGTTCAATCCAAATGTGGTCAAGGTCGTGCTCGACCGCGACGGTTACGCGCTTTACTTCAGCCGGGCCACGATTCCGTGGGCGCGCGACGGTTTCGCCGCGGCGCCGAAAAAAATTCCTCAAGGAATGCCCTTGTACCGCCACTACGGCCTCTACGCCTACCGGGTGACCTTTCTGCGCCATTTCCCGTCGCTCTCGCCGGCGATGATCGAGCGCTTCGAGGCGTTGGAGCAGTTGCGTGCGCTTTGGCACGGACACCGGATCATCGTCAGCATCACTCGCGGCGCGCCGGCACCTGGCGTCGACACGGAGGAGGATCTCGAACGGGTGCGCGCACGGTTTGCCGCTGCACCCGCCGCGCCAGTTTGACCGCTGCCGCGTTTCCGGACAGAATCGCCGGGCATTTAGCGGCATGACTCGATCTTCCCGCCATGCCGGGAGCAACGAGCTTTACTGACGGTCATTGCACACGCTCTTTCGACGCATGAATCGCACACTATGCGACTGATACTGCTCGGCCCGCCCGGCGCAGGCAAAGGGACTCAGGCAGCCTTCGTGAGCGAGGTCTACGGGATCCCGCAGATTTCGACCGGCGATATGCTGCGCTGCGCCGTCAAGGCTGGAACTCCGATCGGGCTTGCCGCCAAAAAGGTGATGGACTCGGGTGCGCTGTGCTCCGACGACATCATCATCGATCTGGTCCTCGAGCGGCTGAAACAGCCGGACTGCGCGAACGGTTACCTGTTCGACGGATTTCCGCGCACCATCCCTCAAGCCGAGGCCATGAAAAAGGCACCGGTGCCGCTAGACTACGTCCTGGAGATCGACGTTCCCGATGCGCTCATCGTCGAGCGTATGAGTGGGCGCCTTGTTCATCCCGCATCGGGTCGCACCTATCACGTCAAGTTCAATCCGCCGAAAGTCGCCGGCCGCGACGACGCAACCGGAGAGCCTCTGATCCAGCGCGACGACGACAAGGAAGAAACGGTTCTCAAGCGCCTCGCGGTTTATCATCAGCAAACCGAGCCATTGGTTGCTTATTACGAGGAGTGGTCGGCATCAGGCGACCCGAATGCGCCAAGGTATCGCAAGGTCGACGGCACGGGACCGGTGGAAGCGATCCGGGACAGGGTGCTCGCTGCGTTGAAAAGCTGAGGCGGCGGATGTTCGCGCTTCGACCCGGACGATGAGCGGTCGTTCCCGTTCTTTTTGATTCGCGCGAGGCCAAGCGTGCAAAAACGAAATGCGTTCTATGCCCAGTCCGGCGGCGTAACCGCGGTGATCAACGCGACCGCTTGCGGGGTGATCCAGGCCGCGCGCAAGCGCAAGGACCGGATCGGCAAAGTCTACGCCGGCCGCAATGGCATCATCGGTGCGCTGACCGAGGACCTGATCGATACCAGCCGCGAAACATCGGCCGCGATTGCGGCGCTGATGCACACTCCTGCGGGCGCCTTCGGCTCGTGCCGCTATCAGCTCGCCAGCATCGACAAGAACCGCGCGCAATACGAGCGGCTGCTCGAGGTCTTCCGCGCCCACGACGTCGGCTATTTTTTCTACAACGGCGGTAATGATTCCGCCGACACCTGCCTCAAGGTGTCGCAAATCTCCGCGCGGCTCGGCTATCCGATCGTGGCGGTACATCTTCCCAAGACCGTGGACAACGATCTCCCCATCACCGATTGTTGTCCCGGCTTCGGCTCGGTCGCCAAGTACGTCGCGGTGTCGATGCGCGAAGCCGCGTTCGATGTCGCTTCGATGGCCAAGACGTCGACCCGCATTTTCGTGCTCGAGGTGATGGGCCGGCACGCGGGGTGGATTACGGCGGCGGTCGGTCTTGCCGACGACAAGGCGACTCCGGTACCGCTGGTGTTGCTGTTCCCGGAAATCGCGTTCGATGAGGGGCGGTTTCTCGCCGTCGTCGATGCCAAGGTGAAAAAATTCGGTTACTGCTGCATCGGCGTTTCCGAGGGATTGAAGAACGCCGATGGCGCGTTGATGGCGGAGTCAGGGTCCAAGGATGCATTCGGTCACGCGCAGCTTGGCGGCGTGGGGCCGATGATCGCGACGCTGGTCCGGACTCGCCTCGGACACAAGGATCACTGGGCGGTTGCCGACTACCTGCAACGCTCGGCGCGGCATCTGGCGTCAAAGACCGACGTCGAGCATGCCTACGCGGTGGGCAGGGCCGGCGTGGAGCTGGCGCTCGCGGGCAACAACGCAGTGATGCCGGCGATCATCCGCACCTCCGACAAACCCTATCGCTGGAAGATCGGCGTGGCGCCGCTGGACAAGGTCGCCAACGTCGAGAAGATGTTGCCGCGCGATTTCATCAGCGCCGACGGATTAGGAATCACCGCCAAGGCGCGCACCTACCTTGCGCCGCTCATCCGAGGCGAGGATTTTCCGCCTTTCAAGGATGGGCTTCCGCAATACGTGCGACTGAAGAACGCGGCGGTGCTCAAGAAACTCGCTGCCGATTTCAAGATCTGATTCGTCCCCGGAACGCATGATGGCGAAGCGCATCGACTATTACTTCACGCCGGTATCTCCCTACACGTACCTGGGGCATGAACGTTTGCGCGAGATCGCCGCCAGGCATGGTGCGACGATCGCGGTCAAGCCGGTCGACTACGGACGCGTTTTTCCGGTCTCCGGCGGGCTCCCGCTCAAGCAGCGGGCACCGCAACGCCAGGCCTACCGGCTGATCGAGCTGGAGCGATGGTCGAAGCATCTGGGAAAGCCGCTCAACCTCAAGCCGAAATTCTTCCCCGTTTCCGCAGATGCGGCGGCGAAGTGGATCATCGCGGCACAGTCGCGCGGCAACGCCGACGCGTTGCGAGGTGACACCGACGCGTTGCGTCTGGCCGGGGCCTTGTTGCGCGCCGTCTGGGCCGAGGAGCGCGATATATCCGACGAGCCGACGCTGGCTGCCATTGCCAGCGGAGCGCGACTCGACCCGACTCTGCTTGCCCAGGGTGCGTCTTCCGCCGACGCCGCGTCGCGCTACGACGCGTTGACGCAGGAGGCAATCGACCGCCAGATCTTCGGCGCGCCGACCTACGTTTATCGCGATGAGCCGTT
>Ga0210402_10000953_pt1 | contig 30912 bp, 24 predicted proteins | sample IncBWC7MmetaG_FD_161055 | JGI IMG/M metagenome (GOLD analysis project Ga0210402, IMG submission 161055) | Forest soil microbial communities from Barre Woods Harvard Forest LTER site, Petersham, Massachusetts, United States - Inc-BW-C-7-M | ecosystem: Environmental > Terrestrial > Soil >...
AGCGCGATTCTTAAGTTACCGAGGTTTCACGAGCGCTCAGATAAGAATGGCCTTAGGCTTTGATATTGAGCTTGATTAGAGACTCCCAAGAGATATGAAACGCGACGTAAAACTGAAATCGATGAGTACCTCGGAGATCCGGGCCAGCTTTCTGGAATTCTTCCGCAAAAACGGCCACACGGTCTTGCCGTCGAGTTCGCTCGTGCCGGCGAACGACCCAACGCTGCTGTTCACCAACGCAGGCATGGTCCAGTTCAAGGATGTATTCCTCGGCAAGGACCGCCGTGACTATGTGCGTGCGGCAACCGCGCAGCGCTGCGTGCGCGCCGGCGGCAAGCACAATGATCTGGAAAACGTCGGCTATACCGCACGGCACCATACATTCTTCGAGATGCTGGGCAACTTCAGTTTCGGCGACTACTTCAAGCGCGAAGCGATCCATTTCGCGTGGAACTTCATTACCGGGACTCTGGGAATACCCAAGGACCGGCTGTGGGTGACGGTATTCACCGAGGATGACGAGGCAGAACGCCTCTGGACCGAGGAAATCGGCATCGATCCAATGCGCTGCGCACGCATGGGCGAAGAATCGAATTTTTGGGCGATGGGGGACACCGGACCCTGCGGTCCGTGCTCGGAGATTTTCTACGATCACGGCGCGGATATCGCCGGAGGTCCTCCGGGATCCCCCGACGAGGACGGGGACCGCTACGTCGAAATCTGGAATCTGGTGTTCATGCAGTACGATCGCTCATCGGATGGAGTACTGGTGCCGCTACCCAAGCCGTCGGTGGATACCGGCATGGGTTTGGAACGGGTGGCGGCGGTGATGCAGGGAGTGCATAGCAACTACGACATCGACCTGTTCAGATCGTTGATACGCGCCGCAGCCGACGTGACCAACACCGAAGATCTTACGTCATCCAGTCTGCGGGTCATCGCCGATCATATCCGCGCCTGCACATTTCTGATCATCGACGGCGTGGTGCCGTCGAACGAAGGGCGCGGCTACGTTTTGCGCCGCATTATCCGGCGCGCGATTCGCCACGGCTATAAATTGGGCCAGACGCAGCCGTTTTTTCACAAGCTGGTATCCAGCGTGGTGCGGGAGATGGGCGCCTACTACAGCGAACTGGCGAGCGGCGAGGCGCGTGCCGCGAAAGTCCTCGCTCAGGAAGAGGACCGATTTGCTGAGACCCTGACCACCGGGATGGCGCTGCTCGAAGCGGAAACCGCGAAGTTGAAATCGCGGGTGATTCCTGGCGAGACGGTATTCAAGCTGTACGATACTTACGGTTTTCCCGCGGATCTGACCGCCGACGTTGCGCGCGAGCGCGGCCTTACCATCGACCAAGCCGGCTTCGATGCCGCGATGGAGGCGCAACGGGTACGCGCGCGAGCGGCCAGCAAGTTCGGCGTGGAACTGCGCGATTCGATACAGCTGGATGGCAAGACTGATTTTTCCGGCTATGAGCGCCTCGCTGATATCGCCCGTGTCACGTCGCTGATTTTCGACGGAGCCATTGTCGATGTGTTGCGTCCGGGCCAAGAGGCCCAAGTCGTGCTGGACCACACTCCGTTCTATGCTGAAAGCGGTGGGCAGATTGGTGACACCGGCGTGCTCCTGGGAGCAAACGGCCGCTTTATCGTGCGCGACACGCAAAAACTCGGCGCATCCATAGCCCATCTCGGCGTGCTGGAGAACGGTGAGCTGCGTGTCGGAACTTCGGTCGAAGCTCTGGTCGACCAAGAGCGCCGCAAGGCGATTGCGCTCAATCATTCGGCCACGCACCTGCTGCACGCGGCATTGCGGAAGATTCTCGGCAAGCACGTCGAACAGAAAGGTTCGCTGGTCGCCGCGGATCGGCTGCGTTTCGACTTTTCGCACACCCATGCGCTGACGCAGGATGAATTGCATCAGGTCGAAGCACTGGTGAATTCGGAGATTCGTGACAACCAGCCGGCCGAGACGCGAGTGATGGCTCTGGACGATGCCGTGGCGGCCGGCGCCATGTCGTTATTTGGAGAGAAATACGACAATGATGTTCGCGTGCTCTCAATTGGCGAATTTTCAATGGAACTATGCGGCGGAACGCACGTCGAACGTGCTGGCGATATTGGCTTGTTCAAAATTACCGGCGAATCTGGCGTTGCTGCCGGGGTACGCCGCGTCGAGGCCGTGACCGGCCAGGCGGCTTACGAGTGGGTTGTGCGCACTGATCAGGTGCTGCGGGACGTTGCGGCGATGCTGCGGGGCAGTCGCGAGGATGTCGATGAGAAAGTCCGCGAGCTGGTTGAACGCTCCCGCCGCCTGGAAAAAGAGGTTCAGCAGCTAAAATCGAAGCTCGCGAGCGGCCAGGGCGGCGATCTGTCGACTCAGGCAAAGGACGTGGGTGGTATTAAGGTTTTAGCTGCACAAATCGATGGTGCGGATGTCAGGTCATTGCGCGACGCGGTAGATCAGCTCAAAAGTAAGCTCGGCTCCTCGGTGATCGTGCTGGCGAGCGTGGAACAGGGCAAAGTCGTGCTGGTGGTGGGAGTTTCGAGCGATTTACTGGCACGAATAAGGGCTGGAGAGATCGCCGGCCACGTGGCGGCGAAGGTTGGAGGCCGCGGCGGCGGTCGTGCAGATTTTGCACAAGCGGGCGGAACGCAGCCCGAGAATTTGGGCGCGGCACTTGCCGAGGTCGAGGCCCTGGTGCGCAGCCGCTTGACTAATTGAACAATTGATATTTTTTGATATCAAGATGCAAGAATTGTTATTAGTATTCTTGTATTCTAATTGCATTGATCGGAACAAACTTCTGTGGGGATACTTAACGGCCACAGATTGAACGGCGAATTAATGCTTGACGCGATGCGGTGTGCGACGCGAACGCTTTTTGCCGCTGTGCCAGGTTTGAAGGAGTTGGAATATGTTGATATTAACGCGGCGTGTCGGCGAAACACTGATGATCGGCAACGATGTCACGGTGACTGTGTTAGGCGTCAAGGGCAATCAGGTCCGAATTGGTGTCAACGCGCCGAAGGATGTTGCGGTTCACCGTGAGGAGATCTTCGAGCGAATCAAACGCGAGGAAGATTTTTCCAGAGCTGGCGCGTCGGTCGCCAAAATTGTCGACGACCTCTGAAATCGACGGTTGACCCCCCTTAGCTTTACCTAGACTGCTCCCTGCAGGTATCATCCCGCGCTCCGCGAAGGGCCTAAAGGCCTAAACCGGAGAGGTGGCCGAGTGGTCGAAGGCGCGCCCCTGCTAAGGGCGTATGGGTCAAAAGCCCATCGAGGGTTCGAATCCCTCCCTCTCCGCCATGTAAATCCTTCAGAGGTTGGCTTGCCTTCCTCTTTGAGTCATTTGCGCCCGTAGCTCAGTTGGATAGAGCGCCTGGCTACGAACCAGGAGGCCGGGAGTTCGAATCTCTCCGGGCGCACCAATTTTCTCTTTTTATATCAATGATTTGAATCTTTTGGGTGTGCCAATTCATGGCACACGTGTGCCATCCACGCTGCGTGTGCTCGATGTTTGGCACGCGCAAATCTACTGGATATCTACCGACCAGTCCGTCCGTAGCCAATTACTCTACCGATGCATTGGCGACGACAATTGCTTTCGTCAAGATGTGAATGAACGGAATGGGTGTGGAGCGGCCCCCATTTGAACCGGACATAGCTGCATAGATAGGAGCTAGGCGTAAGCCTAGGCATACGACTATGTCCAGTAATGCTGATCGAGTCGAAGTGTTTGCTGGTATCCAGCGTCGTCGTCGGTATTCGGCGGACCAGAAGCTGGCTGTTTTGCAGGAAGCGGCTCAGCCCGGAATGACGATTTCGTTTGTTGCCCGCCGTCATGGTATAGCTCCCAGTCTGATCTTTGGCTGGAGGCGCCGTATGAGCGAAGGCGGGAAGGAAGCCGTTCGGGCGGATGATGAAGTGGTTGCGAAGGCCGAAGTTCTTGCGCTGCAGAAGCGGGTTCGGGAACTTGAGCGGGTGCTCGGCAAGAAGACCTTGGAGAATGAGATCTTGCGCGAGGCGGTGAAACTGGCGCACGAAAAAAAACTGATCTCGCGGTTGCCCTCGTTACCGGACGAGGATACGCCGTGAAGCGCGTGGCTGAAGTCCTGGGCGTTTCCCGATCGCAGCTTTCTGAGCGATTGAAGGGAACGAGGAGGCCAAGATCGACGTACAGCAGGGTTGGCGATGCCGATTTGTTGGCGCCGCTGCGCACCTTGGTGGACGAGAGGCCCACGTACGGCTATCGGCGCATTACGGCGCTGATGAATCGCGAACGGCTTAAAAACAGCCTGCCGCGGCTCAATCACAAACGGATTTACCGCTTGATGTCGCAGAACGCCATGCTGCTGCAGCGATACACCGGCAAGCCGCCCGGCCGAGCTCACGAGGGCGTGATCATTACGATCAGGCCCAACCTGCGATGGACCTCCGATGGCTTGGAGATCGCGTGCTGGAACGGTGAAGTTGTGCGAGTCGCCTTTGCGCTCGACACTTGCGATCGCGAAGTCATGGCCTGGTGCGCCGGCACCGGCGGTATCAGCGGCGAGATGATCCGCGATTTGATGGTCGAGAGCGTTGAACGGCGCTTTGGATCGAGAACTCTTCCCCAGCCGATCCAATGGCTCTCGGACAACGGCAGCTGTTACCGAGCCCACGAGACGATCGAGTTCGCGATCCGCCTGGGGCTGGTTCCGTGCTTTACGCCGGTTCGCAGCCCACAGTCCAACGGCATGGCCGAAGCATTCGTCAAAACCTTCAAGCGAGATTACGTGTATGTTCACGATCGTCCTGATGCTCAAACGGTCTTGTCACAGTTGTCGGCGTGGTTCGAGGATTACAACGAATGCCATCCCCATAAAGCCCTGCAGATGAGGTCACCCCGTGAGTTCATCCGCAGTTTTCAACCCGCAGCGTGTCCGGTTTGATAGGGGCAACTCCAGGGTGCGGGTTGTACTTAACGTTGTTGATTGAGAATACGAGTATCTTGAGAACGGGACGAAGTAATGAGACAAAAGACTCGCGTCTTCATGATCCACGTTAAAAATTTGGCTGTCGCGTCGCTGACCTTTGCGTATGTGTTCCTGCAGGGATGTGAACGCGCGTCACCCATAGATGTTGCCGCTGCACCCACCGCGGGCGAAATATCCAAGGCATACGACGCGTCCTCGCTGGTCGAAGTACGGGAACTGAATAATTTGCCGGAGGAACTACAGCCGCTCTTACATTTCGATATGGGTGGCGAGGGTCCTAACGGTCGTGCTCGTAAATTTATTCTGGGTGGCGCAGGTAATTCGAGTGCGCTCGTTGCGTATGAAGAATTTGGTTATGTGGGTAATTTCGTCGCGGAGGAGTTCGTCAAGATCGGATCAAAATGGTACTCGGTCGGGGCATGGAGGATTGGGGAACCAAACAACTTAAGCGAGTTGAAGGAAATGGCGACGTTTGCTTCCAATCACGCTCCCTGAGGCGTCGTCCGCTGCTGTCGGGGTGGCCCAATCAATGTCATCGCATCAATGCGCGCAAAGACCGTGTGCCATCGTCTGGTAGCGTGCAATGGAGAATGGAATTGTCGTCGTGCCATGGAGTGACTTCGTCAATGAGTTTGTCTCCGATTTCGAAACCGAAATCGTGTGTCCGTTGGAATCGCGTGTGCCCACTCATGGGCACTTGTGCCATCAGGTGATCGCTAAGTCCTTGACGGGAATGGTGCACCCAGCAGATCGAATCTCTCCGGGCGCACCAAATTATCAAGAACTTAGCTCCGGCTGCAGACCTGGTGCTGTCTAATATTCAAGCGTAGTGAATACTGCAGAGTACAGGGGCCTGTGACTAGTCGCCGCCGGCGGAGCCCCTGACCGGCGCAACCGCATCCACCGACTCGTCACGACCCCTCAAGAGTCATTGGCCGCCAGTTCGCCGAGCGATACTTGCTGCATACAGATTCCGAGCCGATGACTTGGGATTTGGCTTTATTGCCTAGCGCGCTCCATCTTAGGCGTCCGGATTACAGGCGGGCACATCGGTGTTAGCCAGCACGGTCTCTGGCAGAATTATGAAGTTTCTCCGTGCGAAGCCCGCTCTCTAATGAGATCTACCAATATCGGATAGTCTGCCACGTACCAGTCAACGGCATAGAGGACCTGCTTTCCGCGCCTATTCTTGACCCTAAGGATTCTCGTGCGGTTTGTTTCTTTGTCCTCGATGGATGCAATGTCGGAAAACAAGGTAGTTCTGGTTCCGAAGATACTACTGGTATCAAGTGACTGCTCGGTCAAACGAATCCTGAGAGTAACGTAGTAAACACTGTAAATCGCAGCTATAAAAAACAAGAAAGCAAACGTGATAAACAGCTGTTGGTGATGAAAGCTGGGTGTAAAAGCGGCAACCACGTATACCGCGGAAATCAAGGGACACGCTATTGCGATGAGCCATGCAATCCACGGAACTATTCGAAAAACGTTTGTGTCGAAGTCGGTTTCAGACCTCCGCGCTCGCGAGCCCAAGTGAATAGCGACAAGTATCATCAGTTGGATAAACACTAATGCGGCGGGCTTAGTAAACGTAAACGATGTACTCATTGGACTGTCGTCATCTGAATAATGATTTCAGCAATCTGATTCGGCGTTGTATGTCATACCTTATCTCTCCTGCCTTTCGGCGCAAAAGCGCAAATCGAAAGTAACAGGCCAGAGGCAATGTATATCGTTGTTACCCAACCGTCGCTACCTGTCGGTCAAGCGCTGATGGCAAGCAAAAAACAAAGCGGGCCTAAATATTTTGCCGGTAGCCCCTCCCAAGGCAACCACCAGGTCGCGGCCACAAGACAGAGCAGAAGGAGGGGAACGAGCTTCGTCATTTGTCCTCACGGCGGCGCCTTCTATGCGCCTCCTAAATTGTGGCAGAGGTAGAAACTCCAAGACGAGCGAGGACTCGCACCGCGTCAGGTATCGGACCCGAAGCGGTCGATTCAATGTTTCGGAACCAGCCATTCAGAATCGCGCAAAGCGGACGGACATCCTCGCGTCCAGGATACGGTTTTGTGACGCAGACCTGTGAGAAAGTGCGCCCAGGCATGTCACAGTTCGCCTTGGTCTTCTTGGTACAGGCGGCCCACCAATGCTGCGCTTCCAGGTTCAGTTCTTGGCGGCTCTTCTCTCACTCTGCGTCACCTGCAGTGCGTCGTTGGCCACCAGCCCCGAGCCGCTCGAGGATGCACAGGTCAAGGAAGCTGCCCGGCAGTTAGCCCTGAAGGGCGATATGCGCGGATTCGATGCTCTGGCAACGGACTTCCGGCAGTCGCGGGAGCGAACCCCATCGGGCAGCTGGAAACTCGGGCTCGCGTACCTGAGTATCACACAAGATCTGTTCGCGCCGGCAGATCGCCGCTGGGAGAAATTGCAACAAGCGGCTGGGGAATGGCTCGCCGAGAATCCCGACTCCCCTTCGGCGGTCGCTCTGGATGCCAGGCTCCTTCGAGCCCATGCGTGGGCGTGGCACGACACGGGCGATGGGCCCGGGGACAACAACCCGCAGTTTCGCCAGTTGCTAGAGGAAGCGCGGCGGGTCCTCGACGAGCATCCTGAAGTGAAGAACCAGGATCCGGAGTGGGATGCGCTGCGTATCGCGATCGCGCGTGAGCAGGGAGCCGATACAACCCAGGTTCTACGGATGGCCGGGGAAGCGCTCGAACGGGAGGGTTATTACTATCCGTTGCACGAGGCTGTGACCAACAAACTGATGCCGCGTTGGGGCGGCAGCAGACAGGCTGTTGAACAGTACGTGCAAATGGCCTTGGCGCATTCTGCCGACCAGGAAGGCACGCAAGCCTACGCGCGGATCTATTACTACATCGTCCGCAGCAACACCGACGGTGTTCCTGGCATTGAGATGAGTGAGATGGGGGTCAAGTGGACACTCATGCAGCCGAGCCTCGCCGAACTGATGCAGGCATACCCGAGCACGTTCAATCGCGATGTTCAGCGTGCGATCACATGCTTCACCGGGCGCGCTGCCGAGATGCGTGCCCTCGGTCGCGCCGAGACGACAAACATCGTGCCGGTCGCCTGGTGGGATTCGAGCGAGCGGCGTCAGTCGTGCAATGCGCTGGCATTCGAGGGCAAGTTCGTGCGTGGCTCGCTGCAGCATCGGGCGCGCGCTTACCTCGCTTTTCTGCGCACCTTCGGCGATATCTTCTGGCAGCGCGTTCGCTTTGCAGCCTTTATCGCATTTTTTGTGATAGAAGGCGGGCTTGCACTGCTCGCGATCCTATGGTCGGCTCGGGCGACATCTTGGGCCAAATCGGCCGATACCAGCCGGACCTTCAATCCGACGGAATATCCGCGGACCTACGCGGTAGCTGCGTCCCGCGAACCCAACTTCATCCGTCTGTCGTTGTGGATGCTCTTGCTGGGAGGCGCCAGCACGTACGTGATGGCCCACGGGGACTCTCCGGACCCGCTTGAGCTGCAGATCGTGACGGCAGGATGCGTGATGCTGGCTGTCACGGGCGCACTGATGATTTTCAGCCGCTTCACTGCTCGTGTCGTCTTGGAGCCGGACGCCGTTAGGGTGCGTGCTCTCGTTGGCGGTGCGGCGATGGAGCGGCAAGACATCCGCGGCGTGCGCGAGTACCAGCGAGGCAAAGGACCGCGTCTGATCGAACTCGTGTCCTGGCGTCCTGAAGCCGCGCCATTGCGGCTGCCGCCGGTCACGTACGAGGATGGACATTTCCGGTCCTGGTTCGATTCTCTGCCGCAACTTGCGCTGTCGGGAGCCCGTGATGCGCGCGTGTCCGCCTCAAACACCTAAAGCTCGCTGATTGGCGGTCGTAGGCGAAAAGGCTTTTGCGACTATTGAATCGCTCAGTTCGAGAGCCTTCGCGGCCCCATCAAACGGCCGCTTTTCGGAAAGCCAGGCGGGGCGGTTTAGTGACTGGTCGTAGCCCGGCTGCGGGCCGCTTAGATTCTCCCATCCGGTGCCGATCCTACGATGATCCGCGGCAACCAGGTAGCAGGAGATTAATCGCGATTGATGCGTGGCGGATGCGTCGGCTCTTAATAACGGATTGTGGCGTCATGTCCAATATTAGATGAAGTCGCATTCGTGAGCTTACGTGATATCGTGACCGCGGCGAAGGCAAAGAAAGTGCGGCGATACGTCGTCGTTATGCCGCCGCCTCAATATCAAGGTCGAACCCAAGACGTCATGTTTTTACTTTTCGAATCGAGCCGTCGCCCCGAAACGTGGGCAGGTCAATCAAAGTTGGTACCCAATGCAAATCAGTGATCGCTATCTTGGATTGCTAAAAAACGCTGTTCTAAATGAGATATACATAGAAAACGACGTTCGATTGCTTTACGTTTTTGGCGCGTTACACACTGGCCAAAATATCGATTTCGAGGTAATTCGACATGTGGCCAGCCGACTCCCAGAATGGGTCGCTGCAGTAAAGGCGTCGCGGCAGGAAGGTGGAATATGGTGGCACGTAAACATCAAGAATCCTGACGGAAGCAACGGGACACTTGATCTGCGCAACGTGTGCGAATTCGCGCACACGATGGTGGGACGCAAACGGTTGGACAATATAGAAAATTGCCTGGCCACAGTAAGAAAGGACAACGTGCCGGGCGACGTCGCCGAAACGGGAGCATGGCGGGGTGGGGCGTCGATTTTCATGAAGGGTTGTCTGACCGCTTGGGGCATGCAGGATCGCACGGTATGGGTCGCCGACAGTTTTGAAGGTCTGCCCGTCCCCTCGTTGCCCGAGGATGCTGGCTATGATTTTAGCGTCACCAACGTACCGATTCTTGCCGTCGGTCTCGAAGAAGTGCAGGAAAACTTTCGTCGTTACGATTTATTGGACGATAAGGTGAGGTTTCTTAAGGGATGGTTCAAGGACACATTGCACATCGCGCCCATTCGCGAATTAGCCCTGCTTCGTCTGGATGGCGATCTGTACGAATCAACCATGGATTCGCTGAGAGCCTTGTATGACAAGGTCTCTCCTGGCGGCTTCATCATTGTCGATGATTTTAACGATTTTGAGCCTTGCCGCCGCGCCGTTCTGGAATTTCGTCGGCTACATGGCATCAAGGAACCAATTGAGGTTATCGATTGGTCGGGCGCGTTTTGGCGCAAGTCTGGCAAACGGAAGTGGCGCTGGTGAATAGGTTTGAAATAGGAGATGGGTGGAAAGGCAAACGCATGTCTCCGAATGCGGGATAAAATTAACGCGGGCCGGATAGAGATCACATAGGGCGTCGATCTTGGCGGCGAACTGTGTCGGCAGGCGAAAGGGCCCTGGATAAAGGATGGGAGATATGATTGGCGATTTGATGAAGCAACTCATTCGGGGGCTGGGTCGGTTCGTTTGGTATCACACCACGCGAATCTTCCATCGGGAGCAACGGGCTGAGAGCGCAGTTTCCGTGGCTCTTAAAGTACTACCAGCGACATCGGTAAGTTCAGCCACGCCAGTGGAAGCACCCGAACCGGCAACCCGGGCGCGCATCGACGCCTTAGACAATCAAGTTGGGCTCGATCCCAGTTACGAGCGACTGGTTCAGTGGCGTTCTTATCGAAAAAACGTTCCCCCCCACGAAATTCTTTCCGACACGCTCTATCAGTCGTGGATAACGATGTCCGGGGGTCACAAATGGAGCCACTACTTTGCGATTTACCAGGAAGTGTTCGGCCCTCGTCGAGCAGAACCTTTGCGCATCCTGGAAATCGGCGTCCTTGGGGGCGCCTCATTGCGGCTCTGGAAGCGATATTTCACCCATCCGGGAACGCTTATTGTCGGCATCGATATCCTACCCGAATGCATCAAGTTCGATGCGCCGGCAGAGGGCATTAGGGTCCGAATCGGAAGTCAGACTGACGCTAGATTCTTGAAGCGTGTGGTTGAGGAATTCGGACCATTCGATCTCATTATCGATGACGGAAGTCATCATAGTTCGCATATCATCGCCAGCTTCAATCACCTATATGCCGACGGACTGAAAGAGTCGGGGATCTACTTCGTCGAAGATCTGCACGCCAACTATTGGCACCCGTGGCGCGACTCCAGGAGGAGCTTTCTCGATATGTGCAAAGAACTGCTCGAACACATGCATGCGCATTATCAAAGAGCAGCCCCCCAAGCATTTTTGATCAATAAACCATCCGACCAACCAATGGCGGCGCTCGAAGTGCCGCTGATCACGACCATGATCAAGGAGATTCGTTTTTTCGATTCAATCGTTGCGATCCAAAAGACTCATCGAGAATACATTCCGTATTATTTGCGCGCGTAGCATAAATCGTCATACGTTCACGTCCCTGCGGGTGGCGCTTCACCAGAAGCATTCGCGCGTCGGGGCCCGCGGGTCATCTGTGCCACATGCGGTAAAACAATAGGGCGTAGTGATACAGCCCCTTAATGCGCAGATAGCGCTGCACCATCGGACTTTGTTGTCCCGACTGATCAATTCAATCAGTCATCGCGCTGGCGGGACGGCACAAGTCAAGAGAGCCGTACGCTGCGGTTCTCGGTAATCGCCTTGAACAAGCAGCGCTCCAGTGCGCGTACGGGTTCGATGTCGCGGAAAAGGACATTGCGTTGATTTGCAATTTTGAGGCGTAATTGATCGCGCCTCAAAGGGTCAGCGGCCAACTGGACTGCCATTTGAATGAATGCGTCGCCCGTGCTCACTACGAGCTCAGGCAATCCCATACGCCGCATGATTCCGCTGCCCAGGCGGCCGCGCATAAAGTTGCCCTCATATGCCAGCACGGGTAGTCCACATTCAGCGGCCTGGAGTACGGTGTTGAATCCAGAAAAATCCAGGGTGTCCAACATCAACGCGGATTGCTGCATGAGACCGAAGAATTGCGGGCGATCGAGAGCCTTGATGATGCAAACGCGCGCATCGAAGTCGACCCGTTCTCGATCGAACGCCCTGCGCAGGCGCTGCTCGAGGAGTCGGTCCACGGATTCGCTGCGACCGCGGAAAAACACGAGGCGGCCCGCCTTTTCTTGGTGCAGGCCCTTTGCTATGCGAGCCCAAACGCTGTCGTGCATCGGAGAATATTTGAACGGTGTCCCCGGGCACAAAAGCAGCGGTTCGTCGCCGGGCAATCCCAGCGACCGCAAATCAGGTAATTCGAAAGAAGGCGCCAGCGGTTCAACGAATATTCCAAGATTCGGCAAACGCACCAACTGTTCCCGGTAATGATCCTGAGCGCCCATTGGTTCGAACGCGTCGGCGGACAGGTACAAGTCAATCGTAGGCAACCCGGTGGTTTCCGGATGACCCCAGGTGGCCGCTTGTACCGGAGCCAGTCGAAGGGACGCAAGTTGAATCGTCAACTCCTCCATTCCGACTTCGGGATAAATGAGCGCATCCAAATTGGCTTCACTGATCGCCCGAACCCACTCCGCCAAGTTTTTCGGCCGATCCTCGAAGTGGGCAACCGCCCTCTTCGCACGCGCCGTCTCTTCGTCGCTCGAGCGGCCCAATTTGTACAAATATATATCGAACTGCGCTTTGTCCACATGGTGGACCAAGCCTTTTATATTGGCGAGCCAGACGGAGTGATCTCGGATGTGGGATGAGGCAATGCCCAAGCGCATCTTACGGCTCTTCGCGGGTGATTTCCCCGGCGTTCGCAACCGCGCGCCGTGCGTCAGCGCATCGGTCGGCATGGACGCCATCCATTGCGCACACAAATCACCGTAGCGAGTCAATAAATCTCGATTGCTGAAGGGCTGGTAGGCTAGGTAGAAAGGTGGACTCGAACCCACGGCAACGTAGGCCTCCGGGTGCCGGGCGGATTGAAACCAATTCTGCAAATCTTCCAGACATTCCGAAAACGCACGGCGCGACGGCTCAATCTCGGTTGCGGCACTATAGAACGGTCGACATTGCGCTATTGTGTATCGCCAGCGAGCGACGGCATCACTTCCGTTTATCTTTATCGCTTGCCGATAATGGTTCATTGCCTCGTCGTAACGACCGCTAGAAAACAGAGCATTCGCAAATTCGCTGTGCGCATGCGACGACGGATTCTCCAGTGCGACGGCTTTGCGATAAGTCGCTATGGCGGCCTCGATTTGGCCTGTGTCGAACTGGGCAATGGCCAATGACGCAAATGCGGCTGACGACCTGGGATCAATAGCGATCGCTTTGTCCGCACATTCCTGAGCACGTTTATGCGCGCCGCTGCCGCTCAATGCAGTAGCCAAGTTAACCCATCCTTGCGCATTATCAGGTTCGAGGTGAGTGGCCGATTCGAATAATTTCACCGCAGCCGGCGCGTCCCCGATAACTAGGAGACAGGCGCCAATCAGGCTACACACCGTTGCTGATTTCGGATTGACGGAATAGGCCCGTCGCAAGGGGACCAGCGCCTCGCGAGATCGCCCCAACTCACGCAACACTGTCCCGAGATTCGAAAGCGCATCGAAGTAGTTCGGCTGCAACCTTGCCGCCTTCTCATACTCGCTGCAGGCAGCTTCAAGTTGACCGCTGCGCAAATGTACCGTTCCAAGGTTATTGAGCGCTGCGGCGTTGTTCGGATTGATTTCCAACGCCGATGTAATTAAATCTTCCGCTTGGTCGAGCCTTCCTCCTTGGAGGGCGATGACACCGAGCAAATGAGTGGCATCAAAGTGACGCGGCACCTGTGCGAGAATCTGCTGATAAATCTTAGCGGCCTCAGCCGTGTGACCCGCTTGATGCAGGGCAACTCCCTGAGGCAATAATGGGTGGACGGCGGATTGCTGCATCGGCGGTTGAAGCGGTCTCTTACTCATTTTAACCGTGCGCTCGGTCGAAAAAGGCTGATGTAATCACGAACACTGGCATGAATCAACGCCAGTCGGAGCGGAATCCGGACATCTTGCGTTCGGGCTCAGCGCTGTCCAACCGCCGCTAGACCGCTAGACCGACCAGAGGGATTTCATCTGGATCACAAACATCGTCAGCAACCGCGTCACCGGTCGAATCCTCGCTCAGGTGACGGTCGAGAAGCGAAGCGCGAGTGGCCAAGCCGAGCATTCCGTCGCGAAGTAAGCCAGAAGGTCACCTAAGTCTTGAGACTTCACATAAAAAGGGGCCCACAGCCGACCCCTTTTCTAATTCATCCGTGCACTGTGAAGTTTTGGCCCGGCCGAGAGGCCGTGGAGTTCGACAACTTGGGCGTAAGCCCAAGTTGGACGCCGGAACGTCAGCGACGGCGGTCCGTAGCGGACCGGAGGGCGAGCGGCGGAGTTGCGAGCAATCTCTCTGGTCGCGCCAAGTAGATCAGGGTCTATTCCGGGACATGGGTTGTGTCCGAAAGGACAACTAGGGCGGCTTTTGGATCCAGAACTTGTACATTCCAACAAACGTATCCGGATGGTCGGCCTCAAAGGACGTCCAGTTGCGCAGATCAGTGCCGGACGGGTCGTCAGCAAAGAGTTCGCGATACTGATGTAGCACGCTGCGATCCAATTCGAAGCCGACGAAGTGAAGGCCATTATCGGCTAGGAAACACTGGATCTGACTTATCGTTAGTCGATGCTCCTGAACGTGGAAAAGCAGGTCGCGGCATTCACTGGTCGAAAAGAAGTCCGGGTACTGGCTCAGATTTTGCATTTCATCGCCCGGGTTCCGGACGGCGAGATCCCGGCGAAACCGACGAATGTCTTCGGCACTGTTGGAATATCCGCGCGCGGCAATGATTTCACGCGCCTTCGCCACGTGCCTGCGCGCGAGTTCGCTGTAGAAGCCCAAACACATGAATCCTCCGGGCCGCAATAGCGACAGCAGGGTTCGCCATCCGGCGAAAGGATCGGCCAGATGATGTAGCACCCCAACTGATTCGATGATGTCGAACGTCCGCGCAAGCTCACTGAGCTTGAGAATGTCGGCCTGCGCATACTCAATGTTCGTTATCCCCAGCTCCAGCGTCTTTCGTTTGGCATAACTGATGCTGCTGAGGCTCAGGTCTATCGCCAGAACGCGAATACCGCGGAAACGCTGAGCCGTGAGGATCGAATGGCTGCCAGTGCCGCATCCTGCGATAAGCGCCTCAGGTGCGCGGTCATCAGGCATCGGCGTAAACGACCCGAACGGCAAAGAGTGCCGCAATACACCGTTGAAGTATGGTGACTGTTCGTGTTTCGGCAGTTTCACCCAGCGCGGGTAGGGATTCTGTTCATACTGGTTGCGCACTTCTTCGGACACCCCCACAGTGATCGGCGTCAGACATTTGATGCCTGCGCGCAGCGCCTGCTCTTCGAACGGCTCGCGAATCTGCTGGCGCAGAACTGAGTCAATCGGCGTGGGGTAATTTGAATCAAGAAGCCGGGTCGTATCGCGGAGCGAATAAAGCGGGAAATATGCAGCTACGGCAAGCAATAGCAATGGCGGTACAGCCGCGCTCGAGTCTAGCAGCGCCAGCAACTTCGTGCGGCAGGCAGCGGCCGCTAGCTTTTCTCTGTCATCGCAATCAAAGAGATATTCGTTGACGAAGCATTGCCGAGACAGCGCGGCATAGAATTGCAGCGCCGCGATATCTGCAACACCGGGCGCTTGTTTGCTCGATGCGGTCTCGAGCAGGACATGGCGTGCGGCAGTTAAGAAGCGCTCGAATTCGATCGTGCTCACGGGCACTGTTACAAGCAATGCATGGAGCAAACGGTCCGTCGTGAGGGCGACAAGGCCGTCGGCACCGAATAAACTCGCCTTTGGCAATCGCTCCGGCCACGAGCCGTTGGCGAGGCGCACCATGCGGGCAATCCTCGGGTCAAGCATGACGAGACTCAGTGCCGGCCGGCAAAGCTCATGCGGTATTCCCCATGGTTCCGTTATGGCGGTTGCGAGTGCCGCCCGGGTCTGTGAGTCGTCGATACCAAACTTTGTATGCGCGACGCAGCTGGCAAAGGCTACTTTGATCAACCACGTCGGCCCATGCTCGAGCATGGGCACTATCATCTGCACTGCTTCTGGGGACTTGCGGTTGCTCTGCAGAATCATCGCCAGGTTGCAGAGTATTTCAGCGGAATCGGGCTCGAGGTACAAGGCACGGCGCAGACTTGCCTCCGCCGCGTCGAGCTGCTCCAGGCTGCCCAATACCGCGCCCAGGGTGAGATGGAATTGAGCAACATCAGGCTTGATTTCTGTGGCGCGGCGCAGGCTATTGGCGGCCTGCTCATACCGTCCATGAGTCATTGCAAGTAAACCCAAGTTGAAATGGACCTCGGCGTAGTCTGGATTAAAGGCCAGCGCGCGCTCGTAGGTTTCCACGGCTTCGGTGCTGCGACCCAGGCTGTCAAGGGCATTTGCCATTGCGACCAACGCATTCACAAAGTCAGGCTTGATGCCGATGGCGGCTTGGTAGTTGTACAACGCCTGCTCAAAATCTCCGGTGCGATAGTTCAGGTTGCCCAGATTGAAATGGGCGGCGGCGTACAGCGGATCGCAGGTTATGGCGATTTGGTAGGCGCTGCGAGCCTCATCGATATTCGTGCCCGCAAGCAGGATATTGCCGCGGTTTAGGTGTGCTCTCGCGCATCGCGGGTCATACTGAACCGCCGCATCGTAGCGCGCCATTGCTTCGGCAATCCGTCCCTGTTCCTGAAGCGCATTTCCTTCATCGATCAATGCGACTGCGAGATTCCTCGGGATTTCGTCAACCTCTGCGGTCTTGGTCAATGCGAGTCCTCTCGAAGTCACTCATCCCTTGTCCTTTGGAGTTTGTCTCGCTCATTGCGCCGCATGGTTCGCCGCTTCGGATTCCAATATACCAGAGCCACACGTGCCGCCGCAGGACCGCCGTCTAATTGTTCTTTCCCCATACACGGTAGGTAAGTAGCGGCGAAACACAAGGGGCGTGCTCACTAAGGCCGAAAGCCACTTGTCATAGTGCAAACTGGAGCGGGCATTGCGACTTCTACACTCTAAAACGATCCGTTTAGTGAGAAGCCCATCACGGGCAGCTCTTTTCCATACCCATAGAGTTGCTAAAGCTTGATTTGCGACGGAGAGAGGAATTCAAATGAGCAGCTATCTAACCCGCCTGATGTTGCGCGACGCTCGAAATTTGGTCCGTGCTTGGCCGTTTGTCTGCACAGGAATGCTTATTGTGCTCGTCGCCGTTAATATCCCGGCAAAGGCAGATAATGGCCCGCTCTTTGTGGCACCAGGTCCATCCACAATGATTGCTCCGGACGTGATTAAACGCAGTCAGTACGAGTTGGGGGGCACGGGCAGAAAATTAGGCGACCTCATTGGCAGTTCGCTTAGATCGCCAACAAGCCATGCGACCGATTTGGTGGTGACAACCAAATGCGGGCACTACCTATCCGCGACAATTAAGTATGCTGATGGGTCAGCCAAAACCTTGAACTTGAGCAATTCTCCGGCGAGTCAAAGCGACATGGACAAAGCGAAGGCGGCAATTCCGATGTTGCGAATCGTCGATATCCCCGGGTGCAGCGACTAGCTTTAATCATTCTCACACGCACATCCGTTGCAAGTACATCACTGCAATCGCGTCGTGCGTACGCAAGTTTCTCCCTACGCCTACTTGCGAGCGTGGCGATACTCCACTACCGCAAACAGAGCCGCATATACCAGGCCAAATACGAATAGCATTCGCGCCGTCAGCTGGTCTGCAAGTTGCTTTTCCACAATAAGAAATTTGACGCATGCGGTGATGACGACAAAGAAGAATGCGAAGAGTAGTTACGCAATCAATCTCCGCGGTCCGGCGGGCACCGACATCGCAATCGCGTCGTTCTCCCTACCAACATCGAAAAAGGTTCGTCGCGCTGACCAAGTCCAATTCACCGCGATCAGTGTAAGCGCACCGATCCCGATCAGTGCCGCGACATATCTAGCTTGATTCAGCGGAGCGAACGCAAACAAAGCGATCCAGGCGCTTCCGGCCAGAACGAGTGCCCAGCCCCACAAGCGTTCACTGGCCATCGAACTGGATTTAGTTCTGCTTGAGTGCAGTGGCCGCAGTTTCGGCACTGAATTGCCAATCACCAGCAGCATGAGGCCAATGGAAAAGCCGATGGCGCGCTTGGCGACAACAGCGTCAATGACGCCCATTTTGTCGGCAAGTCCGAACGCCAACGCAATCAGAGTGACGCCCAAAAAACCAGCCACGGCCGAGCAAATGGGGCGAATAGAAGGAGCTTGTGTGTTCATCGCTGAAATGACCTCACGGTCCCAAAAGCTTAGGCTTTACATACTTGCTGTGTTGCAGCTTCCAACCGAAGGCTTGTGCGAAGCTCAGGAGCGCATCTTCCAGCACAGACATCTGCAATTCGTAAACAATCGACTTACCAAGCTTTTCTGAAATAACTAGACCCGCTTCGCGTAGAACTGCGAAATGCGCCGACATTGTGGGCTTGGATACGCCGAAGCAATCCGCAAGCTCGCCCGCGGTCATTGGGCGCTGCCTCAACAATTCAAGCACTCGCCGGCGCGTAGGATCGGATAGGGCCTTGAAGACCATATTCATGATTTGATAGTTAGCCAAATATCGAAATGAATGTCAAGCTCAATTTAGTGGGCGAACGGACAGAATCACTGTTGTCGTCCCGCCAAACCCTGCATCTCCGACCACGTGTTACCTATTGGCGGGTACGCTCGATCAGTGCCAGATCCGAGTTCACCTGCACGCGATCGAAAACGATTTCGGAGCCGACGGCCGAGATATCGAAGTCGTGAATAACGAAGTCCGCCGGCAGTTCGGCTAGTACGCGCTGGGAGCCGGTTCGCAGATCGAGCAGCGAGAAGTTCTTGTGGCCGATTTCACCACTGAGAATCACCAGTGACTGAGAATCGCGAAAAAACGCAATCCGTCGTGCGCCGCGCGTCAGCATCACGCTCGGCAGAGGATACGGCCGGCCATCTGCGGCGGCAGCTCGTAATGGAAAAGTCGTGCCGACGTCCGCACCTGAATAAACCAGAAATCGACCATCCGGCGACCATACCGGGTCAATGGAATATTCCGACACCAACGGGAGCGGCGCGTCGCCATTCAAGAAGATGCGCGTAAGTCGCGGCTCGCCGTCGCGGACTACCCCAGACACGATTGATTGCTCATCGGGCGCCCAGGCCGGACTGCCCCGCAATGCGAGCGAATCGGTCAGGACTCTGATATGGGATCCGTCATTGTCCATTATGTACAGCTGTGTTTTGCCGCTGTCAGCAACCGAGAAGGCAATGCGTCTCCCGGTAGGTGCAATGGCCGGCCCGCCGACAATACGCGAGTGCGCTCCGCTACTCCAAATCTCACGCTTGGTTCCGTCCACCAGCGACCATATCCCCTGTCTATCGCCCCGCCAAGAAATAGAAAGAAGATAATTAGCAGCCAACCGTGGTGTGTCGCTGTTCGCCGAAACGAGTGAAAGGCCGCCTGCAAGAGGCGCAGTGGCGCGATCCTCGGTGAGGGACATGCGCCAAAGGCTGGTGCGGGCATTGGCGATCGTCGCGACCAAACGCGTGCCGCCACTGCTCCCAGCAAGCGACGTATAGCTTTCGAGCCCCGAACTGATGCGATGTGGAATGCGCCGCTCGGCGTCCACTGAATACATCCACGGCCCAGATCCGTCGATGTCGGTCGCCAGGTAGATCAACGTGCGCCGATCGAGCATCACCGGATAGGAAATGCGCGCGTTCTGCATCGTTATCCGTTCGAGACCCGCGCCGGAAGGCTGAATTCGCCAGATATCCCAGTCATCGGGTGGCACACCACGAACGAAGTAAATGTAGTTATCGTCGAGCGACCACATCAAAAAGTGGCAATGCACCCCCGCCGGCGCCACATAAATTCTACGATCCCCACGGTCGTCGAGATTTCCCGACTCCCGGACGAACAACGGGTCGCCCGGTGCGGTCGCGTGGTATACGAGCCTCTTACCATCGCGGGACCAATCGAACTCGCCGGCCTCCGGCAGATACGGGCGCAGTGGCCCGCCGGTCGTCGGTACAGCCAAAATACTCACATCGCCTGGCTGCGAGCCATCCCCTCGCCTGTTCCAGATGGTAACGAGCGAGGAGTCAACCGAGAAGCCGAGCACACGGATCGACGGATTGACCACGTCGCGCACGTCGCCATGCGTCAAATCGCGGTAAGTGCCGCTGCCAACGTTGCTAACCCAAACATCGATTTCCCCGCCGCGGTCCCCAACAAATGCCACAAATTTTCCATCTCGCGAAATCGTCGCTGCCTGCTCGGTTCCGGGGAAGTCCAACAGACGAGTGAATTTGGCGTGTGCAAGAGGATTACGCCAAAAATAATCAGCATCGGCAGCAAACCAGGCGAGCGCGCCCGCTACCAGCACGACTCCGCCCGCGACTCCCAGCAGTACCGCTCTGTTTGCTCGGCGGAGACGCGGGGTCCCGTGCAGGCCTTCTTCGTCGGTTCGCGGAATTTGTACGAATTGCTCACTTTCACTCGGACTTTCCTGTGTGAGGCGCGCGCGCCGACTTGTCCACCATGCGTCAAGCTCCGTGCGATACGCAAAAACCGATCCCAACTTATCGTGCACATGACGGTGCACCGGCATTGCTTCGCGCCTTTCCCACCGCTGCACGGTGCTGACATCGCGCTTCAGATACGAGGCGATCTTTTTCCACGAGTCCAGCCGGTCCTCGGGCTGGCCTGAAATGGATGCGCCGTTTGGGCTGCTCTCCCGATCGTCCAAAGGGCGCTCTCCACTCCATCACCGGATGGGCGCCGAAGATTCTTGCATCAATTCCAGGGAGCGGCAAACCTCGATATTGAGCGGTTTGCCCTCAAGGCCTGCGTGGTATCGCGCATTGCCGCAGGCCAGAACTAAAAGAAGGTCAAGCGGGTGGCTGCGGCGCGGACACTCGGAGCCGCGTGGTGGCAGAACGAGTTGCGCTATCTACGATTGGGACCTTTGCCCGAGGCATGGCCGGACTGCGCCGGGCTCCATGTTGCCCTTATTTCGGCGGGATCTGTTTGCTTATACCGCTTTCTTGCTGATTTAGGACCTTTTGTTCCGACTTCGTGATGTGGCCGCCGTTTTGGCTCGCCATGTCACGCTCTTCCTGCCGAACCTGATGGTCTTCCTTGTGCAACGATGCCGCCTGGCTTTTCGTAAGCGTGCCATTCTTGACATCGTTATGAATACGCTGGTTTTGATTGTTGAGGCGATTGTTCACCTGCTCGCGCCGAGGGTGATTTTTCTGCCAGGTCGTGTCAGCCGACGCACCACCAGCAACAGCGGTGAGCACTACAAACACGCCTGCGAGTGCCAGAGACCGTTTTACCGAAATTGACATATGAGCATCCTCCCATCTAGTACTGAAAGTGTTCAAATCCGAAGACTTAGTGAAGTCTTGGGTAGAAAACGTCTCAGATCGCAAACCGATGTCGAGAATTACGAAAGGTTAATGTACGTTCAGTTTGCGCCGGAACGTCATCGGGTACGGCATCGACGATGCGTGCTAATTTTTAGTGAGAATCCCGATAATTTGGAGATTTGCCAGGTCAAACACGGCCAACAGAGGCTTGCCTCTACCGGTAATAGGCATTGTGTTCATTTGGTCCGTGGCGAACCCCGCCGCTTCCATGCGCTCTTTCAACCTCTTCTTCTCGCCGCGCGAGAAATAGTCCACATCGTCGACTTTTTTGAGTTGCCCGGGAAGCGACTGCAAGCCTTGTTCCCAAGGCTTGAAATATCTCGGCATCGAGGTCACATCGTCTCCGCCTGTAATCGTCCCGGTTACTATCTTTAGGGCCTCTTCCGGATTCGATGGCAGTGGCGCCCAAATCCAGCGCGGAAGACTGTACCAATGCGGCGCCAGTGCGGCATTTTGTAGACGCCCGAGTTTCGATTCTTGCGAGTCGATATCGTACGCCTGCACCATCTGCAGCTGGTTTACCGAAAAGGCGTAGTACAGCGGCCGCCCGTTCCAAAGCGACGTTGCGCCGTAGATCAGAGCACATGCTTGCACGGCGACGATGATCCCGATGTCGCGAGTCAACTCGCGTCGGGACTTGCGGCTACTGGCGATAACAAACGTCATGAGGGGGCCGAGGACGAGGTCAACCCCTATAAGTATCGCAACCACTTCGGTGGCGTCGGCCAGATACCAACCCGGCCAGCGATACCATCCAAAATAGAGCGTACCCAGGATCACTGTCAGTGCGGTGGCGCTGCCGAGCAAATGCAGCGAAAAGGCTTTGAGTCGGAACTTCATGGCGCAATTTTGCAAAAAAAGGGACCCTAGTTTGCCAGATCCCCAGCAGTGAGAATTGCAAACGCCGTCACACTGTTATGTTCTTTGCCAAACGGGCACAGAGTAAGCGTGCGGCATCGCTGAGAACGTCACAGTCGTGCGCTGATCTCTTTCTTGGCAAAATTCACGATCGCCCGCGCCAGAACATCGAGCGAATCCACAAAAGGCACGGTAATGCCCGCGGCGATCACCGAGAGTTCGCTGCAGCCGACCAACAGCACATCGGCTTGATCGGCCATTTGAAGCGCGATTCGGCCGAGGGCGGCCTGGGTTTGCGGCCCGGTATCCCCGCGTTTCACGGCCTTGATCAGCGCCATGACCTCCTCTTGTCGGGGCGGCAGCAGGGTAGCGATTCCGTGAGCCGAAAATGCCGTCGCATAAAGACCCGTGTTGTGCACCGCCGTGGATGCGAGCAAACCGATCCGAGTTTGGCCTGACGCCGCAATCTCCTCGACGGTGAGATTCACCATGTCGAGCAGCGGAATGTTGACCGCGCACCGAATCGAATCCGCATAGGCGTGGGCCGTATTGCAGGGGATCGCCAGCGCATCCGCGCCGGCTCGCTGCAGATTAGCGGCGATGCGGATCAGGTCCGGCGTGGGATCTGGACCTGAGCCCTCGATGAGATGCGCGATGCGCGAAGGGATTTTCGGATTGCTTTCGACGATCAGGTGGACATGGTCCTCGTCATCGCGCACCGGAGTCTTCGCGATGACCCGCCGCATCAGATCGACGGTGGCCTCCGGCCCCATGCCGCCGATGATGCCGACCACGCGGTGCCTCGGCTTGCGTTCAGGCTGCGCGGACATGCTGCGATCGCGCGAATCCAAAGTCATCGACATATCCAAAGAGCCCCACACTCCCGCCGGTGTGGATGAAGACGATGTTCTGTCCTTTCTTGAACGTCCCCTTGCGGATCAAATCGATCAGTCCCGCCATGCCTTTGCCGGTATAAACCGGATCGAGCAGGATTCCTTCCATACGGGCTAGAGTTTGTATGGCATCGATGGATCCAGGCGTCGAGATCCCATATCCCTGGCCGACATAGTCGCTGTTGGCGATGACATCCTCGCGCCGCACCGCGCCTTGAGCGCCGCAACGTTCCGCGGTTGCACAGGCGAGATTGAAAACGTTCTCTTCTTGCCGATCGCGGGGTGCGCGAACGCTGATGCCGAGCAGAGGCACTCCGGAGCGAATGCCGGCCAGACCTGCGATCAAACCTGCCTGCGTCCCGGCGCTGCCGGTTGCGCACACCACATGATCGATCAGCAGCCCCGAGTCATTGGCCTGCGCGATGAGTTCGATCGCGGCGTTCACATAGCCGAGGGCTCCGGTCGTGTTCGATCCCCCTCCCGGTATGGGATAGGGTTTGCGGCCCTCGCGCTTCAGCCTGGCCGCTATTCTCGCAAGTTCCGCATTCATGTCCGGATTGGCCGCACAATGCTCGATGCTCGCGCCGTGCAGATGATCCAGCAGCACATTGCCGCTTGCCGTGTAATCGTGATCGGTCCTGCCGGTGCGGTCCTCGAGAAGAATATGGCAATCATTGCGAATCTTCGCCGCGCATGCCGCTGTCTGGCGGGCGTGATTGGACTGCGTTGCGCCCTGGGTCAACACGATATCGGCGCCCTGATCCCTCGCCTCCGCCAACAGGTACTCGAGTTTTCGCGTCTTGTTGCCGCCGGTCGACATGCCGGTGCAGTCGTCACGCTTGATCCAGATCTCCGGTCCCCCGAGCGCGCGGCTTAAGTTGGGCAGGTGCTCGAGGGGTGTGGGCAGATGGGCGAAGCGAATCCGCGGAAAACGGGCAAGGTTCATTGTTTACTCGCGTTCAAGAAAGGGTGGCGGCAGGCGCCGACATTGTGCGGCAATTTGGCAATAAAACAAAAACTGAGGGTTTGCGTCCGGGGTATTCATTGACGCCACCCCTGAGGTTTTGTTTACTTGGGCGACATCTACGGCAATTCCACTGGCACTGCGCCGCGTCGTCGGGGAAATTCATGTTCAAAGCAGTATTGATCGAGAAAGATGCGCAGTCCTACCGCGCCGGCATCCAGTCTCTCGATGAGGCGCAACTGCCTGCGGGCGATGTCACGGTGCGCGTCGGCTATTCGACGCTCAACTACAAAGATGCGCTTGCAATCACCGGCAAGGGCCCCGTGGTTCGGCAGTTTCCGATGGTGCCCGGAATCGACTTTGCCGGGACGGTGGACAGCTCGAGCAATCCGTCCTACAAGAACGGCGACAAGGTTCTCCTGAATGGTTGGGGAGTAGGCGAGAGCCATTGGGGCGGGCTCGCGCAGATTGCGCGCGTGAAAGGGGATTGGCTGATTCCGCTGCCGGATGCATTTACTCCCCGGCAGGCGATGGCCATTGGCACCGCCGGCTATACGGCCATGCTGTGCGTGATGGCTTTGGAGCGGCATGGCGTCACTCCCGGCGGCGGAGAAATCCTGGTGACGGGCGCGGCCGGCGGCGTCGGCAGCGTTGCAGTCGCGGTACTCTCGAAGCTTGGGTTTCGGGTGGCCGCTGTGACCGGCCGGCAGGCCGAAGCGGACTTTCTGCGGCAATTGGGCGCGGCGGAAATTCTGGAGCGGGCGCAGTTCGCGGCTCCCGGCAAGCCGTTGACCAAGGAACGCTGGGCCGGAGCGATCGACGTGGTGGGCAGCCATACGCTGGCGAATGTCTGCGCCTCGCTGCGCTACGGCGGGGTGGTTGCGGCCTGTGGTCTCGCCGGCGGGATGGATTTTCCCGCCACGGTGGCGCCATTCATATTGCGAGGAATCACGCTGGCGGGGGTCGACAGCGTAATGCGACCGCGCGCCGATCGACTGGAAGCGTGGCGGCGGCTCGTTCAGGATCTCGATATCAGGAAGCTCGATCTCTTGACCGAGGAAATCGCGCTCATCCAGGCCCCAGAGCGCGCCGCCCAATTGCTGCAAGGGCAGATTCGCGGCCGGCTGGTCGTAAATACCAACCGCTAACCCAGCCGTACTGTCCACCTGAAGTCCGGACACTGTCCGCGGACACAATGCGCCGTCGGCGAGAAAATAAGATCAACTAAAACAATGAGTTGCAGTGGTCGCGCGCCTGGCATGGCACTTGCTTTGTCCTTTGCATGTTGCGTAGTTCGCGGGTCTTGATGCTGATGGTGCTGGCGGCGCGGTTCGCACCTGCCAACGATTTGAAGCAGTACTACGAACTCGCGCTGACCCGCGACACGACGCTCGAATCAGCTCATTTCCAGCGCGACGCGCTGATCGAAGCGCGGCCGCAGGCGATTGCACAGTGGCTGCCGCAGGTTGCGGCAAATGCCACGGCGGCGCGCATCCGCGCGGGATTCGACAACGGACCGGCCTTGGGGAGCCAGGCGGCGGATTGCGCCATCAGTTCCACTGGCGGTACGCAGTACTGCTACGGTACCGCGCACACCCTCGGACTCAACATGACGCAAACCCTGTGGAGCTTCCAGGCCTTCAGTCAATTGAAGGAAGCAAATTTTCAGGTGGCCGCGGCCGAGGCCAGTTTCCAGGGCGCTCAAGAGAGTCTGGTGCTGCGAGTGGCCGTGGCGTATTTCGGGATTCTGTCGGCTGCCGATCAGCTCGCGACCAATCGCAGCGAACGCGAAGCATTTGCGACGCTCTTGAACCAGGCCAAGGTGCGCGAACAGACGGGCGTCGGTCCGCGCAGCGACGTGGAACAAGCACAGGCGTTCTACGATGCGACGGAACAAGGCGTCATCGATGCCCAGAATGCCCTGGATGATGCAAACCTTCTCATGGCGCAGATCGTCGGTGAGCGGGTGTCTGCGGTGGCGCCGCTGCGCGAGGACATTCCCTTGCTGGCTCCTGAGCCCGCAACCGCCGACGACTGGGTGGTGTCGGCGCGGCAGGACAACTTCGACGTGCGCACCGCTCAGCTGAAAATGGAGGCGGCGTCGCGCGACATTTCGGTTCAGCGCGGCAGAGGCCTGCCCACGATCTTTCTCACCGGTTCCGGTTCGAATATCACGGAAAACCAAGTGCTCGGCGGCAATCAGAAGCTGGACAGCGTCGGGGTCTCCTTCAGCTGGCCGTTGTTCCAGGGCGGCGCGGTGGCGTCCGCGGTTCGCCAATCGCGCGCGCTATATCGCGAGGCGCAGGTTGCCTACGATGCGGCTCAAAGAGACACCGAGCGCAATACCCGGGCGGCGTTTCGCGGCATCGTCAGCGGCATTCAGCGCATCGCCGCGACGCGCCGTGCCGTGGAATCGAGCGCGCACGCCGTGGAAGCGATGCGCCGAAATGTCGAGTTCGGCACGGGAACCGAGTTCGAGCTGCTCGATGCGCAAAACAACTATTACACGGAACGGCGCGCCTACAGCCAGACGCGCTACGACTATTTGACGAACGTGTTGACGCTGAAACAACAAGCCGGCCGCTTGACCGAGCGGGACCTGCTTGCCATCGACGATCTACTCATTGAGAGCGCCAAATGAGCATGCGCCTGTTACCCAAGGAACCCATCATGCTTCGCGATACATCGGCTCAGGATCGCGTGATCGAACCGCAGAATCCTCTCAAGCGTCACCGCAAGATCATCATCGCGGTGCTGGCCGTCGTGGTGGCCCTCATCGTGCTCGCCTTATACCTGATGCGATATTCGGGTGCCGCAGTCTCGATTGACCGCTCCCGGGTGGCCATTGCGACCGTGGAGCGCGGCAGCTTCGTGCGCGATATCGCGGCGGACGGGCAGGTCGTGGCTGCGGTCAGCCCCACGCTGTATGCCAATGCGCTGGGCACAGTCACCCTCAAAGTGCATGCCGGCGATACCGTGGTCAAGGGACAGGTACTGGCCGTCGTCGACAGCCCCGACCTTACGGCAAAACTGTCGCAGGAAGACGCGACCTTGGTGGGCCTGCGCCTCGACTGGCAACGAGCGACGCTCGAGGCGGATCACAAATTGGCGCAACTGCGCGATGCCTACGAGCAGGCCCAGGTCGATCTTAAGACCGCGCAGCGCGAGCGCGATCGCAGCCGCAAGGCCTACGAGCTCGGTTCCTACTCGGAGTTGCAGGCGCTGAAGGCGGAGGACTCGCTGGAGAAGGCGCACTTTGCATTCGAGCAGGCGAAAAGCAACTACGAATCCCAGCCCAAGCAGAACCACTTCGATATCGACAGCAAGAAGGCGCTGCTCGATCGCCAGCAATATCTGGTGACGGATCTCAAGCGCCAGGTCGATGGCCTGAACGTGAAGTCCCCGGTGGACGGTCAGGTCGGCCAGGTGCAGGTGGCGGATCGCGCCAGCGTCGCGAAGGATGCGCCATTGCTCACCGTCGTCGATCTATCGGCACTCGAAGTGGAGATCAAGGTGACGGAAAGCCTGGCTCGCGATCTGCGGCCTGGCATGAGCGCGGATCTCGATGGCGGCGGACACCATTGGCATGGCAGTGTGAGCGGGGTGTCGCCCGAAGTCGTAGCGGGACAGGTCACCGCTCGCCTGCGCTTCGGCGACGAAAAGCCTGCCGGACTTCGCCAGAGCCAGCGATTGTCGGTGCGCATCTTCATCGATCGGCGCGACAACGTGTTGATGGTCGATCGCGGTTCCTTCGTCGATCAGGAAGGCGGAGGGTTCGCCTATGTTATCCAGGGCAATATTGCCGAACGCCGCCCGGTGCAGCTCGGAGCCGCCAGCATCGCCAAGGTCGAGGTGCTCGAGGGCTTGGCGGTCGGCGATCAGATCGTCGTTTCCGGTACCGACGCATTCAACAGCGCCCAGCGCGTCATCTTGAGCCACTGAATATCAAATCCACCTGCCCAGTGAGGCCACATCATGCTGAAAATGACTCACCTTTCCAAAGCCTACCGCACCGAAGTCGTCGAAACTTTCGCGCTGCGGGACTTCTCGATACATGTGCGCGAGGGCGAGTTCGTCGCCGTCACCGGACCCTCGGGCTCGGGAAAGACCACCTTTCTGTCGATTGCCGGACTGCTCGAGGAATTCAGCGGCGGCGAGTACCAGTTGGATGGCGCCAATGTGCGCGGCTTGAACGACAATCAGCGCTCGCGCCTGCGCAATGAAAAAATCGGCTTCATCTTCCAGGCCTTTAATCTGATTCCCGACCTGAACGTGCAGGACAACGTCGACGTGCCGTTGCGTTATCGGGGATTCAACGCCGCCGAGAGACGCCGCCGCATTCAGGAGTCATTGGGCCGCGTCGGATTGTCGGCGCGTGCCCGCCACTACCCTGCGGAGCTCTCGGGCGGGCAGCAACAGCGCGTCGCGATCGCGCGGGCGCTCGCGGGGTCGCCGCGCCTGCTGCTGGCGGATGAGCCCACCGGCAATCTCGACACGCAGATGGCCCGCGGCGTCCTCGATCTGCTCGAGGAGCTGCATCGCGACGGCGCCACCATCGTGATGGTGACGCACGATCCGGAGCTCGCGGTTCGCGCGCAGCGCGAGGTACATATCGTCGATGGTCAGGTGGTCGACCTGGCGCCGCCGCCGCGCCTGGTGACGGCCGCGAACGCACATCCCTAAAGGAGGTCCCGTGTTCTACTACTACCTCGGTCTGGCGTTGCGCAGTCTCAAGCGCAACCTCGTGCTCACGGTGCTGATGATTGCCGCCATCGGCGTCGGGATCGGCGCATCCATGACGATGCTGACGATGTTTCGCGCGATGGATCATGATCCCATCCCGCAAAAATCCCGGCAGCTGTTCACCGTGCAGGTTGACAATTGGGGACCCAAAGCCAAGGGAAAAATCTTCAACGACAAGGAGAATCTGCAGACGCAGTTGAGCTATATCGATGCGCTGGGTCTCATGAACGCGCACGCGGCGCATCGGCAATCCGCAATGTATGTGACGGGTGCGGCGCTGACGCCCTCGAATCCGGACTTGCTGCCCTTCCAGGTGCAGATTCGCGCGACTTATGCGGATTTCTTTGGCATGTTCGGCACGCCGTTCCTGATGGGCGCGCCCTGGACGGCGGCTGATGATGCGGCGCACGCCGATGTGGTGGTGCTGTCTCGCGAACTCAATGACAAGATTTTCGGCGGCGCCAATTCAATCGGCAGGACGGTCAATCTCGACAATCACGAGTATCGCGTGGTCGGCATCATGGACCGTTGGGAGCCGATCCCGAAATTCTACGATCTCAACAACGACACGTTCGGCAAGAGCGAGGACGTGTTTCTGCCCTTCACGCGCGCGATCGATGGTCAAATGGTCACCTGGGGCAACAATAATTGTTCCGGCGCCGCGTTGCCCGGGTCGGGGTTTGAAGGGCGCCTGCGTTCCGACTGCATCTGGCTGCAGTTTTGGGCCGAGCTTCCCACCGCGGCGGATGTCGAGCGCTATCGATTCTTCGTCAACAACTATGCGGCGGATCAGCAGCGCAGCGGCCGCTTTACGTGGCCGCCGCACACCAAGATACGCGATGTGCGCGAGTGGTTGGTCCACGAACACGCGGTTTCCGATGAGGTGCGGATTCTGGTGATGGTGTCATTCAGTTTCTTGCTGGTCTGCCTGCTCAACGCCATGGGGCTGATGCTGGCGAAGATCATGGGGCGCGCCGGCGATATCGGTGTGCGGCGCGCTCTTGGCGCCAGCCGCCGCGCGATTTTCGGGCAATGCCTGATCGAGGCCGGCGTCATTGGTTTTGCCGGTGGATTGCTCGGACTCCTGTTAACGGCGCTGGGTCTCATGGGTCTGCGGGCGCTGTTGTCGGAGCAAGTGAGCCGGGTGACTCATTTCAGCGCCACCGACATTGCCATCGGGGTGACGCTGGCAGTGGTCGCAACCACCCTTGCGGGCCTCTATCCCACCTGGCGCGCCGCGCAAGTTCAGCCGGCCTGGCAACTCAAAGCTCAATAGGGGAAAAATCCATGGAAATTCGTCCCATTCTTTCGGCCATGAGCCGCAACAAGGTCGGCGCCATTCTGATCGCCGTGCAGATCGCGATCACCCTCGCGATCCTTTGCAACGCGCTGTTCATCATCCAGCAGCGGGTGGCATCCAGCAAACGCCCCAGCGGCGCGGACGAGGCCAACGTATTCGTGATCGGTAACCAGTGGGTGGGCAATCCTCCGGACCTGTCGGCGCGACTGCAGGGCGATCTTGCCGCATTACGAGCACTGCCAGGGGTCGTGGATGCGTACGCCAGCAACTCCTTCCCGCTCAACGACGGCGGTTCGACGACCGGCGTTAGTCTGAATCCCGACCAGGAGACGCCGACGGCCTTGGCCGCCCTGTATTTTGCCGACGAGCATACGCTCGAGGGATTGGGCCTCAAATTGATCGCCGGACGCAACTTCACGTCCGGCGAGATTGCCGATAAGGCGGGTTACACCGATTTTATACAGCCGCCCGGGCTCATCATCACCCGCGTCCTGGCAGAGAAGCTGTTCCCGAACGGCAATGCGGTCGGGCAGTCCATCTACGATGAAGCCCGCCGCCAAAAGTCTCCCATCATCGGCGTGATCGACAGGATGCAGGTACCCTGGGTGCAAGGATGGGGCAGCAATTTTTTTGACAACTCGGTGCTCGAGCCCTTTCACCTGGTGGTGCCGCGCTACTACTACATAGTACGTGCCAAGCCGGGCCAGCTGGTGCCGCTCATGCAGGCGGCGCAGAAGAAACTCTTCGATGTCAGCCGCTCGCGGGTGATC